>Ga0335070_10007118_pt1 | contig 13134 bp, 10 predicted proteins | sample Lox_Sample_13_FD_206722 | JGI IMG/M metagenome (GOLD analysis project Ga0335070, IMG submission 206722) | Soil microbial communities from Loxahatchee National Wildlife Refuge, Florida, United States - Lox_Sample_1.3 | ecosystem: Environmental > Terrestrial > Soil > Wetlands | place: USA...
TGCGCCACCACCTGCGCCCCTTCGACGAGGCGGAGCTCGCGCACTACGTCGACGAGCGCTTGCGCCTGGCCGGCTACACGGGCAAGGGTGTCTTCAAGCGCCCGGCGCTGAAGCGCCTCCATGCCGTCACCGGCGGCGTGCCCCGCCTGGTCAACGTTCTGTGCGATAGTGCTCTGCTGACCGGCTACTCGAGGGAGCTCGCGGCGATCGACGCCAGCGTGATCGACGAGGTGGCACGGGAGCTGCGCCTGCCCGATCTCGCGTCCGTCGAGAGTCCGCCGCAGGTGCCCCCGGCGCCCGCGAAGCGACGCGGCTGGCTCGGTCTCTTCCGGTAGGAGCTGCAAGGGAATCGGCCATGGCCAAGGTCTACGATGCCCTGCGCAGGGCGGAGGCAGAACGCCAACGGCGCTCCGGTCAGGACGCGCCCCAGCCCGCGCGGCTCGACTGGGAGCCGGAGACCTCCGCCGCGGTCGTTCCTCCGCCGCCGGCCGAGCGCGAGTCCTTGCTGGCGCGCCTGTGGCCGCGCCGCCGCCCGCCGCTCGAGACCACGGGCGATCTCAACAAGCGCCGCATCGCGTTGCTCCAGCCCGACTCGTTCGTCGCGGAGCAGTTCCGCGCGCTGCGCGGGCGCATCGACGCGATCGCCGCACAGAGGCCGCTGCGCACCATCGCGATCACCAGCGCCACACCCGGCGAAGGCAAGACCACGTCGGCGATCAACCTCGCACTGGTGACGGCGCTCTCCGTCGGGCGCCGCGTCCTGCTCGTGGACTGCGATCTGCGCCGGCCGAAGATTCACGTCTCGCTCGGGCTCTCGCCCCAGGCCGGTCTGGCGGAGGTGCTGACGGACCAGATCGGGCTCGAGGAGGCGATCGTGAAGCCCGAGGGCATGGGCCTCGAAATCCTGGCGGTGCGGGGGCGCCCCGCGAATCCCTCGGAGCTGCTCGGCTCGACGCGGATGCGCGAGCTGATGGAGGAGGTGGCTCAGCGCTATGACCGGGTCATCCTCGATACCCCCGCGGCGCTCGGTCTTCCCGACGCCAAGGCGGTTGCGGACCTGTGCGATGGCATCGTGATCGTGGTACGCGCCGACGTCACGCCGCAGCAGGACGTGGAGACCGTGCTCGAGATCGTGGACCGGCGCAGGGTCCTCGGTCTGGTGCTCAACGGTGCCGCCGCGGACCAGGGGCGCTACGGCTACGTCTAGGCCCGCGCGGGAGGTGCGCGCAGGCGAGCCGTAGCCGGGCGGAGATCGCAAACCGATGGAACCGCTCGACATCGCCATTCCCATTGCGAGCGCGTTCGCCGTGGCGGCCATTGCGACGCCCTTCGTCGGCCGCTTCGCACTGGCCATCGGCGCGGTCGATCGTCCGAGCGAGCGCAGCGTCAGCCAGCGGCCGAACATGCCGCTGTGCGGCGGACTGGCCGTCGGGCTGGCCTTCGGCGTTGGCCTCGTCGCGATCCTCGCGATGGCCGAGCACGGTCCCGACCCGAAGGTGCGGGGGCTGCTGCTAGGAGGGGCCGTCGTTCTAGTGACGGGGGTCGTCGACGACCGCTACGGCCTGAATGCCTGGTCGAAGCTCTCCGGTCAGCTCCTCGCCGCAGGCATCGCGATCGGCCACGGCTTCCACTTCCCGTACTTCACGGGTCCCTTCACCCAGGACCTCGTGAATCTGCCGGAATGGGTCTCGGTCGGCCTCACGGTGCTCTGGATCGTCGGCATCACCAACGCGCTGAACCTGCTCGACGGACTCGACGGCCTGGCGACCGGCGTCGGGGCGATCATCTCGGCCACGCTCGCGCTGATCTCGTGGCAGGCGGGCCATCCCTTCGGACTCTACGTGGGCATCGCGCTGTTCGGCGGGCTGCTCGGCTTCCTGCCCCACAACTTCGCTCCGGCGCGGATCTTCCTCGGCGACACCGGCGCGCTGTTCGTCGGCTTCACGCTCTCGCTCCTCGCGCTCGAGTGCTACCGGCGCGTCTCCCTGATCACGCTGATCGTGCCGATGCTGGCGCTCGCCGTGCCGATCCTCGACACGTTGATGTCGATCGTGCGCCGCATCGTGCGCCGCCGTCCCATCTTCACGGCCGATCGCCAGCACATGCACCACCGCCTGCTGGCGCGCGAAGGCTCGCCGCGCGCGGCGGTGATCCAGTTCTATCTGCTCACGGCGGCCTTCTGCCTGATCGCGGTGTCCTTCACGCGGCTGGAAGGGGTCACGGCGGCGCTGTTCCTCGCGGCGGTCGTGGGGCTCACCGTGCGGCTGCTCTGGAACCTGGGCGTGCTCGCCCCGGAGGACCCGAGTCCCGGGACGCCCGAGACGGAGAAGGGCAAGGCGTGAGTCGCGCGCTGATCACCGGTATCACCGGGCAGGACGGCTCCTATCTTGCGGAGCTGCTGCTCGAGAAGGGCTACGAGGTGCACGGCATGGTGCGCCGCTCGAGCACCGAGAGCTTCGAGCGCATCGCGCACCTCACCGATCGCCTGCGCCTGCACCAGGCGGACCTGCTGGACCAGAGCTCGCTGGTGAGCGTGCTGCGCGATGCGCGGCCGCGGGAGGTCTACAACCTCGCGGCACAGTCGTTCGTGCCGACGAGCTGGCTCCAGCCGTCGCTGACCGGAGAGTTCACCGCGCTCGGCGTGACGCGGATGCTGGACGCCGTGCGCCTCGTGGACCCGGAGATCCGCTTCTACCAGGCGTCGAGCTCCGAGATGTACGGCCGCGTGCGGGAGATGCCGCAGAACGAGGCGACGCCCTTCTACCCGCGCAGCCCCTACGCGGTGGCCAAGGCCTACGGGCACTGGATCACGGTGAACTACCGGGAGAGCTACGGGCTCTTCGCGGTCTCCGGAATCCTGTTCAACCACGAGTCGCCGCGGCGCGGCCGCGAGTTCGTGACGCGCAAGATCAGCGAGGGCGTCGCGCGCATCAAGCTCGGCCTGCAGGACGAGCTCTGGCTCGGGAACCTCGAGGCGAAGCGCGATTGGGGCTACGCGCCGGAATACGTCGACGCCATGTGGCGCATGCTCCAGAACCCGCATGCTGTCGACTACGTGATCGGCACGGGCGTCCACCACTCGGTGCGCGAGTGCGTCGAGTACGCCTTCGCGCACGTGGGCCTCGATCCCGCGGAGTTCGTGCGCGTCGACCCCGCGCTGCTGCGCCCGGCGGAGGTCGACACACTGCTCGCCGATCCGGCCAAGGCCCGCGAGGAGCTCGGCTGGACCTCGCGCACGAGTCTGCGCGAGCTCATGCAGATCATGGTCGACGCCGATCTCGAGCGGGCGGCGGCGAGCGGGGCGCGTCCGGGCCGCGGGAGAAGTCGGTGAGCCGCGCAGAGTGCGTCCTGCTGACGGGTGTCGCCGGCTTCATCGGATCGACGCTCTGCGAGCGGCTGCTTTCCGAGGGGCGTCGGGTGGTCGGGCTCGACAGCTTCGACCCGTTCTATGCGCCCGCGCAGAAGCGCGCGAACCTGCGCGCCGCGCTCGCGTCGCCGCGCTTCCAGCTCGTCGAGGGCGACGTGCGCGACGGCTCGGCGGTTCGGAAGGCCTTCGAGCTGGGACCTTGTGACGCGGTCGCGCACCTGGCGGCCCTGGCCGGCGTGCGGCCGAGCCTCGAGCGACCCGCCGAGTACGCCGACGTGAACGTGCGCGGCAGCGCCGTCGTGTTCGAGGAAGCGGCCCGGCGCGGCGCCCGCGTGCTGTTCGCCTCCTCGTCCTCGGTCTATGGCGAGCGCCAGGGAGGCCCGTTCCGGGAGAGCGATCCCGCCGCGGAGCCGGTCTCCCCCTACGCCGCCACCAAGCGCGCGGGCGAGCTGCTCGCCCATGCCTTCCACGCGGCCCGCGGCCTGCCCGTCGTGTGCGCGCGGATCTTCACCGCCTTCGGTCCGCGCCAGCGCCCGGACCTGGCGATCCGCCACTTCGCCGAGCGCATGCTGCGGGGCGATCCGCTTCCGGTGTATGGCGACGGCTCGGCGCAGCGAGACTTCACCTATGTCGACGACCTCGTCGCCGGCCTCCGGTCTGCGCTCGATGCGGACCTCGGCTTCGCGCTGATCAACTTCGGCGCCGGCCGCACGATCTCCGTCCAGGAAGTGATCCAGACGCTCGAGCGAGTGCTCTGCGTGCCGGCGAAGATCGAGTGGCTGCCGCCGCAGCCGGGCGACGTGCGCCGCACCTGGGCGGACATCTCCTCCGCGAGGAGACTGCTCGGGTACGAGCCGCGCGTGCCCTTCGAGGAAGGCGTGAGGCGCTTCTCGCGCTGGCTCCGGGAGTCTGCATGAGCGCGGCGGGTCGGGCGGCCCTGGTGACCGGCGGGGGCGGCTTCATCGGCGGCCACCTGACGGAGCGGCTCTGCGCGGACGGCTGGAACGTGCGCGTGCTCGACGACTTCTCGACGGGCCGCGCCGCGAACCTCGCCCGCGTGGCCGACCACGTCGAGCTCGTGCGCGGCGACATCCGCGACGAGGAAGCGCTCGCCAAGGCGGTGCGCGGCATCGAGGTGGTGTTCCACCAGGCCGCCGTTCCGTCGGTGCCGGTCAGCGTTGCCGAGCCCCTCCGCACCAACAGCGTGAACATCGAAGGCACGCTGCGAGTGCTCGAAGCGGCGCGGCATGCCGGGGTGCGGCGCGTGGTGTACGCGGCGTCGTCGTCGGCCTACGGAGACCGACCCGAGCTGCCGAAGGTCGAGACGATGCCCGCGGATCCGATGTCGCCCTACGCGCTCCAGAAGTACGCGGGCGAGGTGTACTGCCGCCAGTACACCGAGCTCTATGGACTCGAGACGGTGGCGCTGCGCTACTTCAACGTCTACGGGCCACGCCAGGACCCTCGCAGCCAGTACGCCGCCGTGATCCCCAAGTTCATCACGGCGTGCCTCTGCGCCCGGTCGCCGATCATCTACGGCGACGGCGAGCAGACGCGCGACTTCATCATGGTCTTCGACGCGGTGCGCGCCAACCTGCTCGCGGCGGACGCGCCGGGGGCCGCGGGCTCCGTCTGCAACGTGGCCGCCGGGATCCGCACGAGCCTGAACGAGCTGTTCCGTGTCATCCGCGACGAGACCGGCGCACGCGTCGAGCCGCGCTACGAGGCACCGCGCGAGGGCGACGTCCGCGACAGCGTGGCCTCCCTCGAGCGCGCCCGTGACCGGCTCGGCTACGAGCCCGCCGTGACCCTGCGCGAAGGGCTGCGCATCACCATCCGGAGCTTCGCCGGGGAGGCAGCATGAACGTCTGTGTCATCGGAACCGGATACGTCGGCCTCGTCACCGGCGCGTGCTTCGCCGAGTTCGGCTGTCAGGTCATCTGCGCCGACGTCGACGCCGCGAAGATCGCGCGCCTCCAGCAGGGCGTGATGCCGATCTACGAGCCGGGCCTCGAGGACCTCGTGCTGCGCAACGTGCAGCAGGGGCGTCTCTCCTTCACCACCGACACCGCGGAGGCGGTGCGCGCGTCCCTGGTGGTCTTCATCGCCGTGCCCACGCCCCCTCGCGAGGACGGCGCGACGGATCTCTCCGCGGTCGAGTCGGTGGCGCGCGAGATCGGCCGCGCGATGGATGGCTACAAGGTCATCGTCAACAAGAGCACGGTGCCCGTGGGCAGCGCGGCGAAAGTGCGCCGCTGGATCGAAGAGGACATGCCCCGCGACAGCCGCCACCACCGCTTCAGCGTGGCGTCGAACCCGGAGTTCCTGCGCGAGGGGGCGGCCATCAGCGACTTCATGCGCCCGGACCGGGTGGTGATCGGCGCCGACGACGACGAGGCGACCGCGATCCTGAAGAGCCTGTACCGGCCGCTCTACCTGATCGAGACGCCGATCGTGCTGACGAGCGTCGTGACCGCGGAGCTCACGAAGTACGCGGCCAACGCCTTCCTCGCCACGAAGGTCTCGTTCATCAACGAGTTCGCGAACCTCTGCGAGGCGGTCGGCGCGGACGTCCACGACATCGCGCGGAGCATCGGCCTCGACCAGCGCATCGGGCGCAAGTTCCTCCATCCGGGCCCCGGCTTCGGCGGCTCGTGCTTCCCCAAGGACACGCGCTCGGTGGCGCACTTCGCGCGCGCGAACGAGTCGCCGCTGCGCATCATCGAGGCGGTGGTCGCGGTGAACGACGCCCAGCAGCGGCGCATGGTCGACAAGGTGATGTCGCTGCTCGACGGCGACCCGGCGGGACGGGAGGTCGGCGTGCTCGGACTCTCGTTCAAGCCCGAGACCGACGACATTCGCGACGCGCCCGCGCTGTCCATCATCCGCGGGCTGCTCGAGCGCGGCGTCCGCGTCCGCGCGTACGACCCGCAGGCGATGGAGAACGCGCGCAAGGTGCTGCCCGAGGTGATGCTCTGCGAGAACGCGTATGCGGTCTGCGAGGGAGCCGACGCGCTGGTGATCATGACCGAGTGGAACCAGTTCCGGATGCTCGATCTCGAGCGCGTGAAGGCCCTGCTCCGCCAGCCGCTGGTGGCGGACCTGCGCAACATCTACGACCCCGTCGCGATGCGAGACGCCGGGTTCACGTACGTCTGCGTCGGGCGCTAGGGGAGCTTCCTTTGCTCCACGCCGTGATCCTCGCCGGCGGCGCGGGAGAGCGCTTCTGGCCGGCGTCGCGCGCGGCCCGGCCGAAGCCCTTCCTGCGGGTCGTCGGCGGACGGACGCTGCTCGAGGCGACCTGCCTGCGGGCGCGTCGCGTCGCCGGCGCGTCGCGCGTGTGGGTCGTGTGCGGCCGCGAGCACGCGGCGGCGATCCGGCGCGGGACGGGACTGCCCGCCTCGCGGATCCTCGTCGAGCCGCTGCGCCGCAACACCGCGGCCGCGATCGCCTTCGCTGCGCTGCGTATCGCGCGAAGTGATCCGGACGCGGTGCTGCTCGTCCTCCCGGCCGACCACCACATCCCCGACGTCGCCGCGTTCGCGCGGGACGTGCGCGCCGCGGCCCGGGCGGCGCGCGCGGAGGGTGTCCTCGTCACGCTCGGCGTGCATCCGACACGGCCCGAGACCGGCTACGGCTACATCGAGGTGGGGCCGCCGGCGGGGAGGGCCTACCCGCGTCTGCGTCGGGTCCGGCGCTTCGTCGAGAAGCCCGACGCGCGGCGCGCGCTGCGCTTCCTGCGCGGCGGCCGGCACCTCTGGAACGCCGGGATCTTCGTGTTCTCGGCGCGAGCCATCCTCGCCGAGATCGAGGCGCTGGCGCCCGCGCTGACCTCGTCGCTGGCGCCGCTCGCGGCCCCCGCGCGGCCGTCGCGCGCGCAGCTGGCCCGCGCCTACGGGAAGGCGCCCTCGGTCTCCATCGACGTGGCGGTGATGGAGCGCAGCGCGCGGGTCTGGACCCTGCCGGTGCGGTGGCACTGGAGCGACGTCGGCACCTGGGAGTCCCTGGCAACCGAGCTCGGTGTCGCGCCGGGCCGCTCGCGGGTGCTCGGGGGCGAGCTGGTCCACGACGATGCGGGCGGCAACCTCGTGTGGGGGAGGCCGGGGCGTCCGATCGCCCTGCTGGGCGTGACGGACCTGGCCGTGGTCGATACGGGGGACGCGCTGCTCGTGGCGCGCCTCGGTTGCAGCAACGAGGTGCGGGCTATTGTGCAGGCCCTAAAGGCAAAGGGGCGCCCGGACGTCACGTAGAAGGCGAGGGAGTCCCCTCGTGCGGCGCGATGCGCCGGTGGCGGCGCGCGGGCACGGGATGGGGCCTGCGGGCCGCAGGGTTTGGGGAGAGGCTGATGGCGACGCCGCGTCGAAGCCGGGAAGCGCTCGAATCGCTCCGGAACATCCCGCTCTTCTCCTCCGTCCGGGACGCGGATCTCGAGACGATCGGGTCGCTGTTGATCGAGCGGCGCTTCCCCCGCCACAAGACGATCGTCGAGGAGGGGCTGGCCGGGGACTACATGTACGTGATCTGCGAGGGTCGCGTGCAGGTCTCGAAGCTCTCCGACGACGGTCGCGAGAAGATCCTCGAGTTCCTCGAGGCCGGAGACTTCTTCGGCGAAATGTCGCTGCTCGACAACGCGCCGCGCAGCGCGAGCGTGCGGGCACTTGCGGACACGCGCATCCTGGCCCTCTCGCGGGCCGACTTCCTCGCGGTGATGCGCCGCAGCCCCGATCTCGCGATGGCGGTGGTCCAGGAGCTGACGCGCAGGCTGCGCCGGGTCGACGATCAGGCCAGCTCGCTCTCGTTCCAGCGCGTCGAGGAGCGCATGAAGGGGCTGCTGCTGCGACTCGCCAAGGAGTCCCCTCAGCGGGGCGGACGCCGGGTCACTCCGGTGCTCACGCACCAGCAGATCGCCGACATGATCGGGACCTCCCGGGAGACGGTGACCCGCGCCCTGAAGGGGCTGAAGGCGCAGGGCTGGCTCGAGCAGGAGGGCAAGAAGTACGTCGTGCCTGCGGAGGAGGGGCGTTAGCAAGCCCGGCGCCATGCGCCGGGCGCGCAGCGAGCCGGAGGCGAGCGAAGCTCGGGAAGGCAAGCCCGGCGCCTTGCGCCGGGCGCGCAGCGAGCCGCAGCTCCCCCCTTGCCGTCGCCGCGCTTCGGTTGAACCCTAGCGGACCCGACGGGTTCAAACGCGCGGATGCGTCGACCTCGCTCGCGGGGTGGGGGCGCACCGTTGCCCAGGGTGCAGGGAGTCCAATTCGAGAATGCGCATTCCCATCGTTCGCGCCTTGTCCGCGCTCCTCGCGGCGCTCTTGCTCGTGGCCTGCCAGTCGAGCGAGCAGAAGATCACGCAGCACATGGAGCGAGGGCAGAAGTACTACGACGGACAGCAGTGGCCGGAAGCGATCATCGAGTACAAGAACGTGCTCCAGATCGATCCGAACCACGCGGAGGCCCACTGGAAGCTCTCCCAGGCATATCTCAAGAGCGACAAGGCCAAGGAGGGCTTCTGGGAGCTCCGCGAGACGGTGCGCCTCGATCCGAAGAACCAGGACGCCAAGCTCCAGTTCGCGCAGATCTCGATCTACGCGGGCGAGCTGGAAGAGGCGCTGAAGCGCGCGGACGAGGTGATCGCCGAGAATCCGAACCGGGCCGATGCCTATCTCGTGAAGGGGCAGGCCCACGAGGGCCTCAAGCAGATCGCCGAGGCGAAGGCGGCCCTCACGAAGGCCGTGGAGATCGAGCCGGACAATCTCGGGGCGCGGCTCCTGCTCGCGAACTTCCTGCGCCGCCAGGGGGATCGCGAGGGTGCGGAGGCCGAATTCCTCGAGGCAGTCCGTTCACACCCCAATGCCGATACCGAGATCGCGCTCGGCGGCTTCTATGCCGAGTCGGGCGATCGCGACGCCCAGGCCGAGGCCGCGTACCTGAAGGCCGTCGAGCTCGCCAAGGACGACGCCGTGGTTCGCGCGTACACGGTGCTCGGCAGCTTCTACTTCCTGCGCGACCGCTTCCCCGACGCCGTGGCGGCCCTCGAGAAGGGCATCACCACGTCCGGCAACTCCGTCGACCTGATCTATCTGCTCGCCCGCATGTATCGCGAGAAGGGCGACACGGCGAAGGCGGACGAGCTGGCCCAGCGCGCCACCGAGGTGAAGCCCGACGACTACCACACCCACCTGGTGCTCTCGGCCTACCGCGACCAGATCGGCGATCACGAGGGCGCGCTGGCCGCGGCGCGCAAGGCGAAGGAGGTCGCACCTCCGGACGCCGTCGACGCCGACCTGCGCGTCGCGGAGGTGGTGCTCGAGATCGGCTTCACGGACAAGAAGCCCGAGATGGTCAAGGAGGGTCGCGACATCGTCCAGAAGGTGCTCGCGGCGAAGCCGACCGATCCGGGCGCCCTCTTCGTCAAGGCGAAGCTCGACATCGCGGAGCGCAACTTCGACGAGGCGATCCGCGAGCTGCGCACCGCCATCGATCAGCAGCCCGACTGGGCGAAGGCGCACTTCCTGCTCGGCTCGGCGCTGGCGCTCTCCGGGGAGCGCACGGGAGCCCGCACCGAGCTCGCGCGCGCGCTCGAGATCGACGGCACGATGATCGAGGCGCGGCGCCTGCTCGCCGACGTCCACGCGGCGCTCGGCGAGCACGAGTACGCCGTGGAGGAGGGGCGCCGCTACCTGAAGGAGCGCCCGGACAACCTCGCCGTGCGCCTGCGCGTGGCGCAGAGCCTCGTGAACCTCGACCGAACGGACGAGGCGCTGGCCGAGATCCAGGCGATCGACGAATCGAAGCGGGGCTCCGAGGTGAACTACGCCATTGCGCGGATCTACCAGCGCAAGGGCCGCCTCGACCTGGCGCGCGGCTACTTCGAGAAGGCGCTCGCCGAAGAGCCCGAGCACCCGGAGATCCTCTCCAGTCTGCTCACTCTCGACGCCTCCGAGAATCGCCTCGCGGAATCCTCGAAGCGGATCAAGGCGGCGATCGCGAAGAAGCCCGACGACGCGCAGCTCCAGCAGCTCGCGGGCCGCCTGGCCCTTCTCGAGAATCGCAACGACGACGCCGAGGCGGCGTTCAAGCGCGCCGTCGAGCTCGATCCGAACCTGATGACCAGCTATCGCATGCTGGCGCAGTTCTACGCGCGCACGGGCCGCACCGCGGAGACGATCGCCACCTACGAGAAGGCCCTTTCCGTCAAGGAGGATCAGCCGCAGATCCACCACTTCCTCGGCGTGCTCTACGAGTACGGCGGCAAGCGCGACGAGGCGATCAAGCACTACGAGGCGGCGATCCGCTACGAGCCGAATCTCGCAGAGGCCAAGAACAACCTGGCGTACCTGTTCGCGGAGAAGAGCGAGAATCTCGACCGCGCGCTCGACCTCGCCCAGGAGGCCAAGGCGCTCATGCCCGACGACGCGAACACGGCGGATACGCTCGGCTGGGTGCTGTACCAGCGCGGCGTCCCGTCGGCGGCCATCGGCTACCTGAAGGAGGCCGTCGCCGGCATGCGCCCGGGCGACCCGAACCTCGGCCTGATCCGCCAGCATCTGGCGCTCGCCTACGAGAAGAGCGGCGACAAGGAGAACGCGCGGAAGACCGTCGAGCAGGCGCTGGCCGACCACCAGGCCTACGCCGCCGCGCAGAAGGCGGCGGGTGCCACTGCCGTCGCCGACCCGCCCTGGATGGCCGACGCGCGGGCGCTGCTGTCGCGCCTGTAGCGGTCCGCCCTTCGCACCCACCTCCCGTCAAGCCCGCTGTCCGGCTCGCCGATACGGCGTCGGGGCCTGCCCCGGATCGGGGTGTCCTTGCATGCGGAGGGGTGGCATGAGTCGGAGCAAGCTCTGGATCCCGGCGTTGGCCGTCTGCTGGCTCGCCGGTGCGGCGGTCCGCGCGGAGGACGCAGTGCCGACGCCCGCCGCCGGTGCGGAGGCGCAGGCCGCGGCGGCTCCGGCCGAGACGTCCTCTCCCGACGCGTTGGTGAAGGTCGAGCCGGTGGCGGTTGCGCCTGCGGCCGAGGTGAAGCCCGCGGCCAGCGCGGACCAGGCGGCCGCTGCGCCGATGCCGGACTCCAGTGCCGCCGCGGCGCCCGGCGCCGCGGTGCCGGACCAGACGCCCGTGCCCGCGGCCGCGACGGAGGCGACCGGGCCGGCGCCCGACGCGCAGGCTGCGGCCGGATCCGATGCGTCCGCGCCGGCGACGGAGGCCGGGACGGAGCCGCCGCTCGGCGCGATCGGCTACGACTCCCAGGGTCACGCGGGCCGCGTGCACATCGTGCGCCGGGGCGACACGCTCTGGGATATCTCCGACGCCTATCTGGGCACGCCGTGGGTGTGGCCCTCGATCTGGCGCGACAACAGCGAGATCGCGAACCCGCACCTCATCTATCCGGGCGATCACATCTGGATCACGCCGACCGAGATGCGCAAGGTCTCGCCCGAAGAGGCGGCGAAGCTGCTCGCCAACAAGCCGGCTCCGCGCGAGTTCGAGCCCGCGGCCGCCGAGGAGCCGGGCGCTCCGGTCGTGACTCCGGCGCCCGAGCCCGAGCGCGTCGAGGTGCCGACCGAGCGCCCGAAGCTGAAGGTCTCCGCGCGCGAGACCGCGGGTCTCATCACGCCCGAGGAGTACGAGGCCGCCGGCAGCATCGTGGGCCGCGTGCCCGAGCGCATCCTGATGAGCCAGGAGGACCTGTGCTACGTCGGCCTCGGCGAGGGGCGCGTCGCCAAGGGGGATCAGCTCTCGATCATTCGCACCAAGGAGAAGGTCTTCGATCCCGACACGGGCCGACTGCTCGGCTACCACGTCGACTTCCTCGGCTGGGCGGAGGTGACCGAGACGCACCCGGAGGCCTCCGTCGCGAAGATCCGCATGTCGACCGGCGAGGTGCAGCAGGGCGACCGCGTGATCCCGCGCCAGCAGCTGCCCGCGGAGATCGCGATCCAGCAGGCCCCCTCGGACGTCGAGGGCAAGATCACCTTCTTCCCGCAGAAGCGCGTGGTGATCGGCTGGAACGACTTCGTCTATCTGAATCGCGGCACCTCGGACGGGATCGAGGTCGGCACTCCGCTCGAGGTGTTCCGGCCCGGCCGCCTGGCGGACGAGCCCGCGCGAGACGAGAAGGTCCAGGTGCCGGATCTCGTGATCGCGAAGCTTCTGGTCGTGCGCACGTCGGAGGAGAGCTCGGTGGCGCTGGTGACGAAGGCCACCACGGAGCTCGAGCTCGGCGACCGCTTCCGCGGCACCAGCCAGCTCGGAGAACCGGCGACCGTGAGCCAGGCGCCCGAGGCCGTGATCCCGGTGCACCAGCCGGACCTGCCCGCCAGCCAGGCGCCGAAGGGCAAGACGGGGAGCCACTCGAAGGCCCGACGCCGGTAGTCGGCGCTCGGCTTCGGCTGGCTGCGCGCGCCTTCGGCCCACCTTGCGGGGGCCCGCCTTCGCTCGCCTTCGGTTCGCTGCGCGCGCCGCTCCGCGGCGCTTGCCCTTGCCCGCGGCCGCGCGCGCGGGCAAGCTCGGGACCTCCGGTCCCGAGGAGACGCCGTGGAAGCGGCTCGCCCTGGCGCCGGCGCGCTCGATCCCGCGGATCCCGCCTGCGAGACCGAGCTGCACGCGTGGCTCGCGCTCCAGATCGCGCTGGCGCTCGCGCCGCTCCAGGCGGCCGCGGCGCTGCGCGCCGCGGGCGGCCATCCCGTCCTCGCGCTCGGGCGCGTAGCGCTACCCACGCCGGCACCGGTCGCGATCCGCGCCGCGCACGCTGCACTGTGTCGCTGCGGCGCCCG
>Ga0335070_10007119_pt1 | contig 13134 bp, 5 predicted proteins | sample Lox_Sample_13_FD_206722 | JGI IMG/M metagenome (GOLD analysis project Ga0335070, IMG submission 206722) | Soil microbial communities from Loxahatchee National Wildlife Refuge, Florida, United States - Lox_Sample_1.3 | ecosystem: Environmental > Terrestrial > Soil > Wetlands | place: USA: Florida...
TCGGCGAGGCGTTGTCCGCGTCCTGACACCCGAAGCCTTCGGGCTGCTGCTGCGCTACCGCTGGCCGGGGAACGTACGCGAGCTCGAGAACGAGCTGGCGCGAGCCATCGCTCTCGTACACGCCGGAGAACCGATCCGTCCGCAGCATCTCTCCCCCAAGGTGCGCGGCCCCGCGGCGGGGCGCGCCAGCGCCGCGGAGGAGGAACGGTCGCGCGTCGACCTGCGCGGTGCCCGTGCCGACTGGGAGGCGCGGCATGTTGCCCAGGTGCTCGCAGAGCACGGCGGCAACGTCTCGCGTGCCGCTGCCGCGCTGGGCCTCTCGCGCTCGATGTTGCACCGCAAGCTGCGCAAGCGCGGGCCGCGCTAGCGATCCGCCACACTCCGATTGGAATGCGGCTAGCAGACGCGACTGTTGGGAACGGCCAGCAGCCTCAGATCGACGAATGCCTACTGTGTAGAGGCCTGATAGCAGCTCGCGGGGGGCTCAACTACTTGATGCCGTACTGCTTGATCTTCTGGTGAAGCACTGGCCGTGAAAGCCCCAGCTCCTTGGCGGTGCGCGTAATGTTGCCACCATGTCGTTGAAGGACATCAGTGATGTAGTGCGCTTCGAAGGTAGCGCGGGCCTGGCGCAGCGAGCCGGAGAATGCCGATTGCGGATTGTGGAATGGGGAGAAGGGATGAGGATCGGCCGAACCGGGATGCGGAGGGTGCGCGTCACGCACCATTACCTCATCAGTCTGCGGCGGCGTTGGCACAGCGGCAAGCTTCGCGGACAGGTGTGCCGTCCCAATCGTGCTGCCGTCGCGCGCGATGGCAACGGCACGGTCGACCTCATTCTGCAGTTCGCGCACGTTGCCGGGCCAGCCGAAGCGCGTCAGAGCGGCCAGCGCCTCCGGTTCGACACCGGCGATCCGTTTGCGGTGGCGCTCGCCGGCGATGCTGAGGAAGCGATCGACGAGCAACGCAACGTCATCACCCCGCGTGCGCAACGGCGGCAAGTGGATCGGGAAGGCGGCGAGGCGGTAGTACAGGTCGCGCCGGAACGCCCCACGCTCTACTTCCGCCGTGAGGTCACGGTTGGTCGCCGAGATGACGCGCACGTCGACCGTGCGTGGCCGCGTGTCACCCACCGGTACGACCTCGCCTTCCTGGAGGACGCGCAGCAACCGCGCCTGCATGGCGGTCGGCATCTCGCCGATCTCGTCGAGGAAGATGGTGCCGCCGTCGGCGGCCTCGAACAGGCCGACGCGGTCCGCCGCGGCGCCCGTGAAGGCGCCTTTGCGATGCCCGAACAGCTCGCTTTCCAGCAACGCTTCCGGCAGCGCCGCGCAGTTCACGGCGATGAACGGTCCGTCAGCGCGGCTGCTGGTGCGGTGGATGCCGCGCGCCACCAACTCCTTCCCTGTGCCCGTCTCGCCTTCGATGAGCACCGCGATCGGTGAGGCGGCGGCGCTTTCCATCAAGCGAAACACCTCGCTCATCACGGCGCTCGTGCCGACGATCTCGGTGAACTGATCCCGCCGCGCCAGGTCGCGGCGCAACGCGGCTACCTGGACCTGCAGGCGTTCCTCGGAGGTCTTCAGCAGCGCATAGCGCCGCGCGTTGTCGATCGCCGCGGCCACGCTGCTACTGAGGGTTTCGAGGAACGCCAGGTCATTGTCGGTGAACGGGCCGCCGCCGTGGCGATTGACAACCTCAATGACCCCGATGGCGCCGCGCCTCGACAGCAGCGGCGCCGCGAGAAGGGTCCGCGTCGTGCGCCCGGTGGTTTGGTCGATGCCGCCAAAGAAGCGCGGGTCGCGCCCGACGTCGTCAACGCGCAGCGCCTGGCGCTCGCGCAGGGCCGCTCCGGCGATGCCCAAACCGGCTGGGAAGCGCAGGTGGCGCAGGCGCGCCGCCACCGCCGCGTCGTCCTCGGCGGCCGAAGGGAAGTAAAACTCGTGGCGCTGTGCATCGAGCAGCAACACTGCCGCACCCTCGGCGTCGAGCGCCGCCCGGTATTCGCCTGCTACAAACGCGATGAGATCATCAAGCTCCAAGCGCTCAGCGCAGGCCCGGCCGAGCTCGAGCGCGCGCAGGCGCTGGGTGGAAAGTGGGTCTTTGGACCATTGGGTCACTGGGATACTGGCTGCCGCCTGCGTGAGTTGATGATGCAGCGGGTCAATGCGCTGCACGAGCGCCGGCATGCCCAGTTCCGTGGCGGTTGCACGCGCCTGCGCCAACAGCGCCAACGCCCTCTCCTGATCATTGGGGTGGCCGCGTCGCGCTAGCATGTCCGCATAGCCATATTGCGTCCGTGCGACGAGCGGCCGGGCGCCCATCTTGAGATGCATTGCGAGCGCTTCGTCAAAGTGCCGTGCCGCATCATCCCAGCGTTCGAGTAGCGCGGCGAGCAGGCCGAGGCGAAGCGACACCGACCCGGTACAGGCGATGGCGAGGCCAATCAAGTCGATCCGGCCGGCCCAGGGGAGCAGCAGGTCGTAGAGCGTGGCGGCGCGCGCCCGGTCGGCGAGTCTCGTGCACACCTCGGCCACGTACCCGAGGGCGGTGACCCAGCTGATGTCCCACGGGATGTCGCGGAAGTCGTTGGCTGCCACCATCTCAAACTCTTCCCGCGCCGCGGTCGTTCGGCCGACCTCGCTGTAGATGAATGCGAGGCCACAGCGATACGCGGCGGTGAGCAGGTGGGGCTCCGCGGCGGCCCACGCTTCGAAGGCCGGCAGGACCTCTTCGAGCCGGCCTTGTTCCCGGCGCAGACCGAACAGCAGCGTGCTGTAGTTGCGCTCGGCGTTCTGCGGTTCCGTACGCAGGCCAAACTCGAGCGCCTCCTGGGCGAAGTGCTCGCACTCGGCGAAGCGTCCTTCGAGGAGCGCTTGCATCGCCTTCCACGTCGCTGCGAACCACAGATACAACGGTTGCCGTAACTCGGTTGCCTGTTCCGCGTGTGTGGCGATTTCGCGGTACGCCGCCTCGATCTCGCCGAGTTCCAGGAGACTGGCTACGAGCCAATGGCGACTTTGTAAGGCGAGTTCGATCTCTCCGCTCGGTTCCGCCAGCTGCAACAGCTCCCGCGCCGTGTCGCGTCGTGTATCGGAGTGTGCCGGATCCCAGAGCGCGAAGAGGTTGGCGTTCAGTGTGAACGCCAAGGTCGCCGAATCGTTCAGACGACGTGCCATGCTGACCGCTTCGCGGGTGAGTGCGATACGTCGGCTGCGCATTTCGAGCGACCAGTGTAGCACGAGGGAGAGCCGCGCCAGGAGGCGCGCCCGCAGGGCACTGTCTCCCGGATTGATGAGCTGCAAAGCTTCTTCGAGCAAGGCAATGCGTTCCGTGTCGACCACGCCGACGTCGAAGCGCCAGCCGAATCCCAGAGCGGCGCGGGCAAAGTACTCGACCAGTCCACGCTGCCGCGCCAAGGCGGCGGCGTCCTTGGTGGTGCGCTGCGACGCTTCGCCCTCGCCGCTGCGCATCTGTGCGTCGGCGAGCGAAAGCAGCAGCTCGCAGCGGTGCCGCGGGTCCGGAGAGCCGCTGAGCTCGAGTGCCTGCAGTGCCCGCCTGTACTGCTCGGCAGCAGCTTCATAAGACAAAGCGCGCAGGGCTTGGTCGCCGGCACGTTCCGCATACTCAACGGCTTTCCTTGCGTCGCCGCTATCGGTGGATTGCCCGCGGGCGACTTCGAAAAAGTGGTGCGCGAGTTGTGCGAAGTAGACCTCGACGTTGTGGGCGCGGCGTTGCTCGATGGCAACCGCAACCGTTCGATGCGCCTCGATGCGGCGTTTGGCGCTCAGCTCCCCGTAGATGACGTCGCGCATGAGCGCGTGGGAGAACCTGAAGCGCTCTGCTGGACCGGGCAGCGCTGCAATGATGCGCGCGCCTGTGGCTTCTTCAAGAACGTCGGGCGTGGCGGTTGCCGATGCCGTGTGCAGCAGCTCCAAGTCGAACTCGCGTCCGATGACGGCGGCGACGCTGAGCATCTCCCGGCAGGCGGTGGAGAGCTGGGCCAAACGCTGGCGCATGACCTCACGCACGCCCGGCGGCACGGTCGCGTCACGTCCATGCGTGGCATGCGGCCGCGTCAGCTCGCCACTCGTCGCCAGCAGGCGAGCCACCTCGGTGACGAAGAGCGGATTGCCATCGGTCTTGTCGTGGACCATGGCGACCAGCGATTGTGGCGGCCGCAGCGCCGCGGTGCTCTCGATGAACCGCTCTACGTCCTTTGCGCTGAGGCCGCGCAGCGCCAGCTGTTGGCTGACGGGTTCACGCACGAGTTCCGCAATGGCGTCTCTCAATGGATGCGTGGGCTCAAGCATCATGTCGCGATACGTGCTCACAACGACCAGGCGCGCCTGACTGATCTCGCGCGCCAGGAATTGCAGCAGCAGCAGCGAGGCGCGGTCGGCGTCGTGCAGGTCTTCGAGCACGACGAACAGCGGTTGCTGTGTGGCGGCGGCGCGCAGGAACGTGGTGACACCATCGAAGAAGCGGAAACGTGCCGCTTCCGGTTCCAGCGCCGGCAGCGCCGGCAAGTCCGGCAGCATCTCGGCGACCTCCGCAACCACCTGAGCAATTGCTGCTGCGCCGGACCCGATGTGCTGCCGGAGCTGCGCTGCGTCGCACTGCTCGACGTAACGACGGGTGATCTGCGCCCACGGCCAGAAGGCCGGCGTTCCCTCGCCGGCATAACAGCGGCCCCAGAGCACGCGCGCGCCGCGGATGCGAGCATAGGTTCCCAATTCGGCGGCCAGCCGCGTCTTGCCGATACCTGCCTCGCCGCTGACCAGGAACACCTGCCCGCATCCGCCGATGGCGGCCTCGACACCCGCACGTAGCAGCTTCATCTCCGCCTCGCGTCCCACGAAGATGCCGGCGGCCAAGCGGTCCAGCGGGTTCAGCTGCGCGGGGGCATCGGTCAGCGGAGGTGCGGAGGCAGCGGCGAGCGCCACGCGCACGGCCGCGGCGCTCTGCGGCCGGTCCTCGGGCGCCTTCGCTAGGAGCTGCAGGATGAGTGCTTCGAGCGTCGGCGAAATTTGCGGGTTGTGCACCGCGGGCGCAACGGGCGGCACGTGCAGGTGCTGGTGGATGACGGAGACGGCGTCGTCACCGAGGAAAGGCAGGTGCCCGGTGACCATCTCGTAGAGCATGGCGCCCAGGGCGTAGAGATCGCTGCGCGCATCCGCCGGCTTGCCCAAGGCCTGCTCCGGGGCCAGATACGCCACCGTTCCGACGATGCTGCTGTCGACCGTGAAGCGGGTGCGGTTGAGCGAGACGGCGAGACCGAAGTCACCCAACTTGGCGACGGCGTCGGCGGTGAGCCACACATTGGCAGGCTTGAGGTCGCGATGGATGATGCCGTGACCATGCGCGTGCTCCAGTGCCTGGCAGATTTGGTCGGCGATGCGCACGGATTGCGGGATCGGGATGGCTCCGCCGCTGCACACTCCAGCACTCTCAACTCTCGACTCTCGACCGTCGTCCGTGGCGTGTAGCAAGTCTTCCACTGAACCACCGGGCATGTATTGGCTGACGACGTACGGGCGCCCGTTCTCCTCGCCGATGTCGAAGACGGTGACGATGTGCGGGTGGTCGCCGAGCCGGCCCATCGCTCGTGCTTCGGCGCGCAGCCGTGCGAGGCCGGTCTCGTCGAGATGCTCGGTTTTGACCATGCCGATGGCAACGTCGCGGTCGAGCTGGACGTCGTGTGCGAGGTACACCCGCTTTCTGCTGCCCTCGCCTAGCAAACGTTCGACAACATACCGCCCGCCACCCAGCGTTGCGGGCAGCGCGCGCTGCGACGAATCGTGCATGAACCCCCTTGCCGATGCGGGCCCCGACTCCGCACCTGCCAGACTGGGAGCCTACGTCATGAGAGGTTATTTCGTCAATGATGTTGGAAGCGGTCCGGTCAGGTGCTGAAGAACCGCCGCGGGTTGTCGATCAACATCGCATCGATCTTTGCCTGTGGCACCCCGGCTTCACGCAACGCCGGGATGATGTTCTTGAAGACGTGCGTCGGGTTCCAGTTTGGGACCGTGGAGGTCGGAATGGGCAGCGGGCGGCCACGCCAGCACCACACGGAGTCGTGTGAGAGGACGATCTGCTTCTCGAAGCCGATGCCGAGCAGGCCGATGAGCGCGGCTTTGCGCAGGCGATCGGGTTGCAGGATGTCGAGCCCGAAACGGTCGAAGCCCAGGAGGCAGCCGCGGTCGAGCATGTCGACGTGATAGCGCAGGTCGGCGCTGCCGCAGGAGTGGCCGACAATGACACGCTTCAGGTCGACGCCCTCGGAGGCGAAGATGTCGAGTTGCTCGCGTCCCATGGTGCCCTCGTCGGTATGGGTGGTGATGCGCGTACCCGTCGCCTTCGCGGCCCGCGCGGCGGCGCGCAGCACCGATTCCTCGTAAGGCGAGATGCGATGCGCCTGCGTGGCCACCTTCAAAATGCCCGCCTTGATGCCGCTGCTGCCAATGCCTTCGGTGAGCTCCTTGCTGAAGGTCTCCGCCATCTCGCTGACCGCGTCGGTGAATTGGCCGCGGAACTTGAAGTACGGCGCCGCGCCCTGGTCCTCCTTGTACAGGCCGGTGGCGCAGATGATGTGCACGCCGGTGGCCTGCGCCACCTCCGCCATGAACTCGGCGTCGCGTGCCAGGTCGATGGGGCAGGGGTCGAGGAAGGTGCGCAAGCCGAGGTCCTTCAGCTCGTGCATGCGGTCGACGCACATCTTCAGAACTTCGCGGCGCTGGAATGGCGGCGCTGCGGCATCGGTGTCCCACCCGGGCCAGCCGATGAGCAGGTGTTCGTGCATGAGTGTCACACCGAGGTCTTCGGGTTTGCAAGGGCCGAGAACTGTTTGGATCATGCGCGCTCCTTTTTCGTGTTCGTGTTCGTGGGCGATTGTGTTAGCGCTGGATGCGGAAGGCGTCGAACTCGCCACGGTATTCGAGCCAACGCGCTTCGACATCGGTGACCAGTGCTCCGCGCGGTCCAGCGTGGCACCAGGTGGCCAGGCGTTGCAATTGCTCTCTTCCCCCTTCGGCCAGGAGTTCGACTGCTCCGTCATGGGTGTTGCGGACCCACCCCGTCACGCCCAGGCGACGGGCTTCATCGATTGCCGAGTACCGGAATCCAACGCCCTGCACGCGGCCGCTGATGCGCAGCCACACACGGGCTGGTTGATGGGTGGCCTCACTCATTGAGTAACCGCTTCAGCTCCTGCTCGTCGAGCGTCGTGATGCCGAGCTTCCGTGCCTTGTCGAGCTTCGAGCCGGCTTCTTCGCCGACGACCACGTAATCGGTGTTCTTGCTGACGCTCGAGGTGACGCGGCCGCCGTGTGCCTCGATGTCGCGCGCGACCTCGTCGCGTGGCCGCGAGAGCGCCCCGGTGAGCACGAACGTCTTGCCGGTGAGCTTGCCGCTGCGGGCGCGCCGCTCGACCGTGGGGCGCACGCCTGCTGCGCTGAGCCGCTTGATCACTGCCTGGTTTTGCTTGAGGGCAAAGAAAGCGCGGATCTCGCTTGCCGTCTCCGGCCCGATGTCGCGCACGCCGAGCAACTCGTCTTCGGTGGCCCGCTCGAGCGCCTCGATGCTGCCAAAGTGCTCGGCCAGCACCTCCGCCATGTGCTCGCCGACTTGCGGAATGCCGAGGCCGTTGATGAAGCGTGCCAGGGTGGTGTGCTTGCTGCCGGCGATGGCGTCGAGGATGTTCTGCGCCGACTTGTCCGCCATGCGTTCGAGATCGACCAGCTGTTCCTTGGTGAGGTCGTAGAGATCGGCGACGGTCTTCACCAAGCCGCTGTCGACCAACTGTGCGACGAGCTTCTCGCCGAGGCCGTCGATGTTGAGGGCGTGCTTCGAGGCGAAATGGCGCACCGTCTCGCGCAGCTTGGCCGGACAGTTGAGCCCGATGCAGCGGTAGGCGGCGGCGCCCTCTTCGCGCACGACCTTGCTGCCGCACACCGGGCAGTTGGCCGGCATGTGAAACGTGCGCTCCTTGCCGGTGCGCTCCGTGGTGACGACCTCGACCACGTAGGGAATCACATCGCCGGCGCGCTCGATGACGACGGTGTCGCCGATGCGCACGTCCTTGCGTTCGACCTCATCCATGTTGTGCAGCGACGCGCTGGAGACGGTGACGCCACCGACGGACACCGGTTCGAGCTCGGCGACCGGGGTGATGGTGCCGGTGCGGCCGACCGATGGCGCAATGGCTTTTACCTTCGTCGTCGCTTGCTGCGCGGCGAATTTGTAGGCGATCGCCCAACGCGGCGAGCGCGACACCTCGCCGAGCTGGCGCTGCAGCGCGAAGCTGTTCACCTTGGCGACGACGCCGTCGACTTCGTAGGGCAGGGTGGTCCGTGCCTCGGCCGTCTCGCGATGATAGGCGATGACCGCATCCGCGCCATGGCAGCGCCGGTTGCGCGGATTGGTCTTCAGTCCCCACGCCCGGATGGTTTCAAGGAAGTGCCAATGGCTGTCGAACTCCGCGCCGACGATCTGGCCGGGAGCGTAGCAGAACATGTCGAGCGGCCGCGTCGCGGTGATGCGCGAGTCGAGTTGGCGCAGCGAGCCGGCGGCGGCGTTGCGCGGGTTGGCGAATAGCGGCTCACCGCGTGTGGCCCGTTCCTCGTTCAGTTTGCGAAACGCGGTGGCGGGGAAGATGACCTCGCCGCGCACTTCGAGGCGTTCGGGGATGGCTGCTACGCCGCGTTCGCGCCGCAGGCGCAAGGGCACACTGCGGATGGTCTTCACGTTGGCGCTGACGTTCTCACCATTGACGCCGTCCCCACGGGTCGATGCCACGCTCAGCTCGCCGTGCGTGTAGACCAGCTCGATCGCCAGCCCGTCGAGCTTGGGCTCGGCCACATACTCCACCGGCTTGTCCGTCTTCAGAAAGCGGCGCGTGCGTTCGTCGAACTCGCGAAACTCATCCTCACCCATCGCATTGTTGAGCGACAACATCGGCAGGGTATGGCGCACGGTCTCGAACTTCTCGGCGGGCGGCGCGCCGACGCGTTGTGTCGGCGAGTTGGCATCGAACAGCTCGGGGTGGGCACCTTCCAGCTCGGCCAGTCGGCGGAAGAGCCGGTCGTACTCGGCATCCGAAATCGTTGGCGCGTCGAGGACGTAGTAGCGATAGTTGTGCAGATCGATCGCCGCGCGCAGTTCGGAGATCTCACGCGCCGCATCGGTTGCCGAGGACTCTTTGCGAGGCACGCGGCTACTATAATGAGTCCGCTGTGGGTGGCAAACCTGGGTAGCGCAGCAAATTGGCCGGCGGTGTTGGGCCGCGAACTGTCTTGACTTTCGGTGCTCCCTCGCATGAACTAGAGGTCTCTGTTACTGGAAGCCTTCGTGCGATTCCCCGGAACCTTCGAGCGGCCCTTGGCGGCGTTGTTAGTGGCGCTTGCCTTCGCCTGCACCGCGCCGCGCAGTCATGCGCAAGATTTTTGCCCGGGGGATCTCAACCATGATGGTGTGGTGTCCACCGCGGACGCAGATGCGTTGTTGGCGGTTCTCTTCGTCGACCCGCTGACGTTGGACGTCGACACCCTGCTGCGGGCGGATGTCAACAACGACGGCACGCTCAGCGGTGCGGACATCGCCGCCATCCTCGCTCTGGATGGCCAGCCATGTCCGACGCCGCCGCCGACAGCGACCGCAACCCCGACGCCCCCACCCACGTCGGTCGTGACGGCAACACCGACCAGCACGCGAACCCCGACGCCGATCCCAACGCCGACCTGCGTGATCCAGCAGATCGGCTTCGGATCGACCAACGGCAGCCTCGCGCCCACCGACTGCCTGCGGACGTTTTCGCAGCAGATACGCCCCGCGGACATGTACAGCATCACGGCACAACCCGGCACCGCCGTCAAAGTCCAACTGTCGACGGTGGCGCCGCTCGTTGGCTACCTCCAGGTCATCGATGCCGGCGGGCAGTTTCAGATCATCGAGGGCGACTCGCCGATAGAGTTCACGGTAACCTCGGGGAACCCATATTTCATTCAGGTATCGTCCAACCCGTCGACTACGGTGCAGTTGGGCGACTACACGCTGACAGTGACGTCGCGTCCGTGTCCGACGCCCATGGCGCTGGCGCTCGGCTCCTCCCGCCCATTCATCCTGGACGGAACAGAGTGTCCGGAACCCGGGTCGCCCACAGTTGGGACGCAGGGCGAGCCAACGGACGTGTACACCTTCACGATCACCAGTGTGCCGACAAATGTGTCGATCACCATGCAGCAGCTGTCGGTCAATGACGACATCTTCCCGGTGATGGCGCTGCTTGGCCCCAACGGCTTCGAGTTGGTAAGCCAGGACAGCAACCTCGATTGCACCGCTCCAACCGGCACGCTGTTCTGCGCGCAGATCCGCTTCTTGGCCTTGCAGACCGGGACGTACACCCTGCTTGCGGGCGGTGGTGGTGGCACGGGCAGATACTCAATGACGGTGGCGAGTCCGACGTGCACTCCGAAGGCGTTGACCGGTATTCCCGCCAATTACCCGCTCACCTGTACCGGATCGACCGCAGGCTGCACCGGCACCCTGGATGGGAACACGACACACACGCCGTGCGCGGCACCGCTGCCCAACCCGGTCACCGGTGACGACGTCCCCGATCCGAGCAGCCCGGCCGCGTTGTACACCTTCACCGCGAATGCCGGCGATGTCATCAGTGCGCAGTTGACGTCGGATGATGATCCGCATGTGTACGTCCTTGGGCCGGCCCCCAGCAACCAACTGATTGCCGACGACGACACCGGCAGTGCAGCCCAGTTGGCAGCGACGCTGCCGGTGGCGGGAACGTATACAATCGTCGTCGCAAACAACAACGCCTTGCAGGTGGACGACCCACCGGTGAACTATACGCTGTCGGTTCAGAAGTGTCCGGTCAGTGGTGCACTCAACCCGTTGACGGGGCGCCAGGTGTCGGGAACGTACAGCACGCTCGATTGCCTGGGCACAGGCGATATTCCCTATCGCAGCTATGCGTTCACTGGGCAGGCCGGACAGTTCGTGATGACGACCATGACCTCATCGAATGTCGATTCGTTCCTGCGTGTCTTCGCGCCCGACGGCAGTGTGGTGGAGAACGACGACGATCCATTTCAGCAGTCGACAACGGACGCACGCGCCAGCCGTGTCTTGCCGATGGATGGGACGTACTTTGTTGAGGTGTCGGCGTCACCGCTCGGGCCCGTCGTGGACGTCGGCGCCGTGCCGCCCCTGGCGTTCACAGTGCGGGCGCGCTCGTGTTCCACGACGGCGGCCGTGCCCGGACAGGTCAGTGGAACTTGGCAGGACGCGGACTGCGACCTCGGCTTCGGACGGAGGGGGGACGTGTACACCTTTGCGGCGGGCACGTTGCCGGCGGTGGTCACCGTGTCGCCGCCCAGCAACGGGTGCGTCCTGGCGTTGCTCGGTAACGGCTTGCAGGTGCCGGACGTCGGTTGCAGCACGGCGCCGCTCGACGTTCCGGTGTCCGACGGTCGTGTGCACGGCTTCATCATCGCCGGCGCCGATACGTCGACGCGCGGGGATTATACGGCCGGTTTCAGTCGGTGTCCCGTCGACACCCTTGGCTTCGGACAAGCGAAGCAGGGCGTGCTCAGCGGCGGCAGCTGCGCGGACCCCGAGGGTAACCCCGCCGCGTGGTTATTGCTGCGGATGCCGGCAGACTTGGCGTTCTTCAACTTCTCAATCACCGGGGAAATCAGCGCGGACTTTCCGTTCGCAGCGTTGTTGTCGGATCGCAGCGGTGCGACGTCTATCTCAGGTACGTTCAGCGAGGATCCGAGCCGAATGCTCTCTTTTGGCACGAACGTGGCGGCGGTGCTGCGCGTCACCGGTGTCACCCCCGCCGATCAGGGCACGTACGATCTTGCTGTCGACCCGGCATTTCTCCGCCAGTAGGGTGGTTTCCGCGATCACTGGGCCGTGACTTGACCTCCTCGGAGTGCGTGGTGTATGCGAACCGCTGCGCGAAGGGAGGGCGTGTTGCGGCGGCGGGAGGTCTCAAGGTCCGACGTGAGAACCACGGCAGTTCGTGCCGCTATTGTCCTCGGTTTGTGGGGCGCGCTGGCTGGCTGTGGCAGCGGTGGTACCAACGGCACGGCAACCGGCGGAGTGGCGTTGCGGGCAACGTGGGAGCTTTCGCCAACCTCCGTTCCGCCGAGCGTGATGACCGTCGAGGTCGTGGTGACCCCGAGCGGCGGGGCGGGGGGGGGCCCGACCTTCGTTGATCCGAGCCAAACCCGCGAGGTGGTCATTCAGAACGTGTTTGCAGGGCCGGCCACCGTGCAGGTGTTCGGCTACGATCTACCATTTGCCCAGCATTCCCTGCTGAACCAGTTCAATCTGCCGCCGTCCTACGAGAGTGCACCGGTTGCGGTCATTATCCCCGCCGGCGGAACGGCTGATGCGGGAACCGTCGAACTCCAGCCACAACCGTTTGTAACCGACTTTGATCCGGGATTGGCCGCCTCGGATGTGCCGCGTTCGACCGCGGTGTCCTTTCTGATCGCAACTGCCGCTGCCGGCATTGAGCAAGCCTCGATCGACGTCAGCGTCGCGGGCAACGCAGTTGTCACCAACGGCCAGACGGCACCCGGAGCTTCCCTGATTCCCTGTGCTGACAATGGCGAGATGCCATGCGGCGCGAACTCTGACCGGATGCTGACGGGGTTCATCTTCCGCTTCGACACGCCGACGCCGTATCCGCCGGAAAGCATGGTCCAGGTCGTCGTCAGCGCCGGCGACACCAGCAGCCCACAACGGTCGTTTCAAAACTTTCAGTACTTCTTCACGACCGGCCAACTGGTTGTAACGCCCACCGCGACCGCAAGCGCGACGGTGACGGCGACGCCGAGCGCCAGTGCGACAGCGACCGGCACTGCGACACCAACCCATACGCTGACGTCGACTGCGTCGCCGACGCCGGTGCTCACGACCACGCCGACCCCGACGTCAACGAGAACACCGGCGCCTAGCTTTACGCCCACGCCCAGTGTGACGCTGACAGCCAGTGTGACGGCGACGCGGACGCCGACGGCCACTACAACGGCCACATCGAGCGCGACGGCCACGTCAACGCCCACCGAAACGGCCACGCCGCCGTTTGCGCGCTATGTGGTC
>Ga0335070_10007120_pt1 | contig 13133 bp, 10 predicted proteins | sample Lox_Sample_13_FD_206722 | JGI IMG/M metagenome (GOLD analysis project Ga0335070, IMG submission 206722) | Soil microbial communities from Loxahatchee National Wildlife Refuge, Florida, United States - Lox_Sample_1.3 | ecosystem: Environmental > Terrestrial > Soil > Wetlands | place: USA...
GGCGATCGAGCGCAAAGAGAATATCCTCATCTACGGCGACTACGATGTCGACGGCACCACGGCCATCGTCCTGCTTAAGACAGCCATCGAGCTCTGCGGCGGCGAGACCGGTTTTCACGTGCCGCACCGCATTCGCGAGGGCTACGACCTACGCGACGATGTGATTGAGCGCGCCGCTGCCGATGGCGTTCGCTTGATCATCAGCGTCGACACCGGGATTCGCGCCTTCTCCGCTGCTGCAACCGCGCGCCGCACCGGCGTCGACCTCATCGTCACCGACCACCATCTGCCCGGCGAGGGAGGCGTTCCGCAGGCGCTGGTGGTCGTCAACCCCAATCAGCCCGGATGCGATTACCCTTGTAAGTATCTGTGTGGGGCCGGCGTGGCCTTCAAGCTCGCGCAGGGATTGATGCAGCGTCGCCTCGAAGGAAAAGATCAGTCGCGCCTGCTGATGTCGTTCATGAAAGCGGTGGCCATCGCCACCATCGCCGACGCGGTTCCGCTGCTCGGCGAGAACCGCGTTTTCGCGAAGCTCGGGCTCGAGGGTTTGCGGCATCCGGTGAATCCCGGGTTGAAGGCGCTGCTGGAGGTGGCCAAGCTCGGCAACGGCCGTGCCCTGACTGCCACCGAGGTCGCCTTCCGCGTCGCGCCGCGCTTGAACGCCGCTGGACGCATGGATGTGGCCCGGGACGTGATCGACCTGTTCAGCGTGAGAGACGCCGAGCGCGCACGGCAGATTGCCGCCCGCCTCGACCAGCTCAACGCCGAGCGCCAGGAAGAAGAGCGACGCATCCTGGACGCCATCGAACGCAAGCTGGCGGAGGAACCTGCCCTGCGCGATTCGTATTGCATGGTGATTGAAGGCGAAGGCTGGCACCGCGGCGTGATTGGCATCACCGCGACTCGGGTGGTCGAGAAGTATGGCCGCCCGGCAGTGGTCGTGGCTCTCGAAGGAAACGACGCCTACGGGTCGGGGCGCTCCATCCCCGCCTTCCACCTTTTGAATGCACTCGAATCCTGTCACGATTTGTTTTCGCGCTACGGCGGACACGCCCACGCGGTGGGGTTCGCTATGCCCGCGGCAAACATGCGGGCACTCTGCGAACAGCTCGACACCTACGCCCGCGCGCGTCTCACACTCGCCGACTTCGAACCGCAGCTGGAGATTGTCGCCGAGTTGCCACTGGAGAAACTCACTCCGGAACTGCACCAAGCCCTATGTTTGCTGGAGCCTTTCGGCATGGAGAATCCCGAACCGATCTTCACCGCCCGCGCGGTGCGTTTGATGGCGCCGCCGCAACAGGTGAAGGACAAGCATGTGCGCCTGCGAGTCGCTCCAGCGGACGAGTCTGTTGCAACCGCGGAAGCCGCTCCCCCGTGGCGGCGTAACATCACCTTCAACGGCATGGGATGGGGACTGAAAGAATCCTGCGACCGATTGCAACTTCTGGCCGGAGATCGGCTCGACATCGCCTATTCGCTCGGTATGAACGACCACCCCGAATTTGGCGGATTGGAGTTGACGCTACGGGATGTCGGCCGCAGCAAGTAGGTGCAGCGCCAACTTAGCTCTTTACAGAATGGGCGATCCGTCTTTATAGTGCCCGCCATGAACGGAACTCTCTTCTGCAACAAATGCGGCGCGCCCAACGCCGCCGCTGCTCAGTTCTGCAACCGCTGTGGCAGCGCGCTGAACCCGGTTTCCGGAAGCCCTGCGGCGCCGGTCGCGCCAGCCCCGTATCCGGCGGTACCTCCGGCTGCATCAGCCTACGCGCCCGCGCCACAGGCATACGCGGCCAGATATGGAGGGTTCTGGATTCGCGTCGTCGCCACCATCGTTGACGCTATCATCGTGAGAGTTGTCGTGGTTCCGGTCGGCTTGATTTTCGGCGGCATAAGCTGGCTCGGCGGAATGGGCCATGGCTTCCCCCATGTGGCATTTGCCTTCCTCGGCGGTGGAATCACCGCCCTGCTGGTGATTGCCGGCCAGTGGCTCTACGAAGCCTTCATGCAGAGCTCTCAGTATCAAGCCACACTGGGAAAGATGATTTTCGGCATGAAGGTCACCGATCTCTACGGGAATCGCATCTCGTTCGCGCGGGCCACGGGGCGGCATTTTGCCAAGTGGCTCTCCGCGATGCTCTTCTGCGTCGGATTCATCATGGTCGGCTTCACCGAGCGTAAGCAGGGACTGCACGATATGCTGGCGGGCACGCTGGTGCGACGGAGCTAGGCCGTCAGGGGGTACGCAGGAAGATCCTTCGCTCCGCTCAGGATTTCGGCGCGCGGCTCAGACGCCGCGCAAGCGCCTCAACTTCTGCATTCTGACTTCTGCCTTGTGACTTGCTTCTCTTCCTTCCGCTACACTAAGAACACATGCCCCTCCCCGTTACCCGGCTTCGGCGCTGGTTTGCCGCGGCCGCGATCCTGTTGGTCGCGATCGTCGCGGGCATGTACCTCTATGCGCGCTGGCGTTTGCGCAACGCGGTTCGTGAGGTTCCGCAGAAGATCGCAATCGAAGTGCAGCAGACGGCGGAGGGATTTTCCATCTCCAAGTCCGAAGAGGGCCGCACCTTTTTTACGGTCAGCGCCTCCAAAGCCGTGCAGTTCAAGAAGGGTGGCCGGGCGGAGTTGCACGACGTCAAGATCGTCGTCTACGGCAAGGATTCCAGCCGCTTCGACCAGATCGCCGGCTCGGATTTCGAGTATGATCCGGCCTCCGGCGACATAACGGCGACCGGGCTGGTTCAAATCGATCTCGGAGGCAATCCTCAAGGCGCGAAGCTCGCAGATCAGGCGCCTCCGGTTGAGCTGAAAGACCCAGTTCATCTGGAAGCCAGCGGGCTGGTGTTCAACCGCAACAGCGGCAACGCCGCCGTACAGGGACGGATTCAGTTCAACACGCCGCAAGCCTCAGGATCGGCGATGGGCATCCAGTACGTGGCCCGAACGGGAACGCTTAGCCTGCTTTCGGCTGTTGCCATCAAGGTCCACAACCCGCAGCAGGTCGACTTGATGGCGGAGCGCGCCTTCATCACGAAGCGGCCGCGCCAGATCGCGCTGGTTCGCCCACACATCAACCGCCAGGGCCAGCGGCTATCGTCCGACAAGGCTGAGCTGTTTCTGCGCGACGACAACACCGTCGATCGCGTCCTGGCGGAGGGCGATGTTCAGGCCGAATTGCAGGGCGCCTCCGCTGGGCGCACTCGGGCCGACCGCGCGGAATTGCTACTGACCAGCTCGCGCAACTTGTTGAGCACGGCCATTTTCAGCGGCAATGTGCAGCTCGCCGCGCAGGGAGAGCAGCCTGTCGACGCCTCCGCCGGACGCGTCACGCTCCACTTCGCGGGAAAACAGGTACTCCAGACTGTTCATGCCGAGGAAGGCGTGAAGCTGGCACAAAAGAAGACCGGGGCCGGCACCGCGTCGGCACAGCCCGGCGCGTCCGACACGCAAGACGTTGAAATGACCGCTCCTGTCATGGACTTCATCGTCAAGGATGGACACCGTCTGGAGCGGGCCGAGACCAGCGGTCCTCCGCAAATCGTGATCACCCAGGCCGGTCTGCATCAGACGACCGTCGTGACCGCCGGGAAGTTCGACCTTGGCTTCAACGAGCAGAATCGCTTGGCCAGCCTGCAGGGCGCTCCAGAGGCAAAGATCGTAACCAGCGTGCCGGGACAGCCCGACCGCGTCTCGACCAGCCAGACGCTCGATGTCGCCTTCCGTTCAACGGGAGGAATCGCTTCCATTACACAGGAAGGGGATGTCGCATATGTCGATGGAACTCACAAGGCTTGGGGACAGCGAGCCACGTACACCACCGCAGACCGGATGCTGGTAATGAGCGGATCGCCGCGTGTTATCGACAGTGGTATGACCACGACCGCGCAGGTTATCCGCCTAAACCGGGCGACGGGCGACGCCATCGCCGAGGGCAACGTCAAGAGCACCTACTCCGAGCTCAAGGCGCAACCCGACGGCGCCTTGCTCGCCTCCGCCGATCCCATCCACGTCACCAGCCGCAGCGTAACCGCCCATCGCTCGCCCGCTGTAGCTACGTACACCGGAAATGCCCGCCTCTGGCAGAACGCCAATGTAGTGGAGGCGCCCACCCTGGAGTTTGATCGTGAGCACCGTTCCCTGGTGGCTCAGGGTACAGTCGGCCATCCCGTCTCCACGGTGCTGGTCCAGGCCGACAAGAACGGAAAGGTAACTCCTATTGCGATCGCTTCAGCCCATCTGACCTACAGCGACGCGGAGCGGAAGATCCACCTCGATGGAGGAGTAACCGCGAAGGGGGCCGATGTCACCATGGCTGCCCAGCAGATGGATGTCTTTCTTTTACCGCGCAGCCAGTCCCGCGATGGTTCCGACGCTAGAACAACTGCCCAAGTGGATCGAATCGTGGCCCAGGGCAATATCGCAATCACGCAGCTCTCGCGGCGGGCTACGGGTGAGGGGTTGGAGTACAAGGCGGCTGACGAAATGTTCGTCCTGACGGGCGGTCCGCCTAGCATTTTTGATGCCGAACATGGCAAGATTACGGGCGATTCGTTGACTTTCTTTAGACGCGATGATAGGGTTCTGGTGGAAGGACGAGATGCGTCCCCGACGGTAACCAGGACGCGAGTGGCAAGATAAATGCATACGCTGGCCACCGACGAAATCGGCATAGCATACCGTGGCCGGCGGGTAGTAAACGGGGTCAGCCTTCAGGTCCAGCAGGGAGAAGTGGTTGGCCTGCTCGGTCCGAACGGCGCGGGAAAGACAACCTCCTTCTATTCGATCGTTGGTCTGATTCCTCCCAACACTGGTAGGGTGCTGTACGACGATGAAGATATCACTAGCGTTCCCATGTACTTACGGGCACGCCAGTACGGCATCAGCTACCTCCCTCAGGAAGCTTCAGTATTTCGGAGACTGACAGTAGAGGAGAACATCCTTGCCGTGCTGGAGGCCCAGCCGATCTCCTGGCACGAACGGCGGGAGAGGGCGGAGAAGCTGATCGACCAGCTCGGCTTGGAGCATCTCCGGGAAAACCAGGGGTATGCGTTGTCGGGCGGGGAACGGCGCCGGGTCGAAATCGCGCGGTCGCTGTGCATCAACCCGACGTTCATTTTGCTGGATGAGCCTTTTTCAGGGATCGACCCGATCGCGGTTTTGGACCTGCAGAAGATCATTTCTGACTTGCGAGCCAGCGGCATCGGGATTTTGGTCACCGACCACAACGTCCGCGAGACGCTGTCGGTGACTGACCGCGCGTACATCATTAATGAAGGCCGGATCTTCCGTTCCGGCACGCCGGAGCAGTTGGGAAGCGATCCGGAGGTCCGGCGGGTGTATTTGGGAGAAAGCTTTACTCTCGTGTGAGGAGTCGTTAGTCGTTCGTCGTTGGTCGTTGGCAAAACCGGCAGCGACTTTGATGAACAGCGAACGACCAACGACTAACGACATGGTTTTGCTTCAACCCAAACTGAGTGTCAAGCTGTCGCAGCGGCAGATTCTGACCCCCGGGCTTGTTCAGATGGTCTCGGTGCTCGCGCTCAACAAGCTCGAGCTCAAGGACATGATTAACGCCGAGATGGTTGAGAACCCGGTGTTGGAAGAGCTGGAAGACGCCATTCCCCTGCTCGACGAAGTCAGCCGGCAGGAAGAAGAACGCGACCGTCAGGCCGCCAAGGCCACCACGGAAGAGAACCCGATCACGGCGGTCGAGAAGAAGGATCCTTTCGAGGAGATCGACTTCGGCTCCTTCTTTCAGGATTATCTGGACCCCGGCTATCGCAGCTTGGGGGACACGGAAGAAATTGAGAGACCGTCGTTCGAGAATTTCCTCTCCAAACCCAGCGACCTGACCGACCATCTACACTGGCAGTTAGGTGCGATTTCGGTTCGGCCACCGGTCCGCGAGGCCGCGGAGCTGATTATTGGCAATCTAAACGAAGACGGGTACCTGATTGCCAGCGACGATGAGCTGCTTGGAATCACGCCGCCGACAGCTCCGGAAGTCGATGCCAAGGCCCAAGCGAAGATTGTGGGCGAGGCGCAGGCGCTCGGGATTGATGCGGTGGCACCGCAGGCAGAGCCATCCGTGTTGGAGTACAACGTTCAGACAAAAGCAATACTTGGGACCGAGGCAGAATCTGCGATAGTGATGAACCTGGCCGAAACGGCTGAACCTTCTGCCCCGCCCGAGCACGCACCCGCAACACCTACGGCGCCTTCTCCGATTCCGGCCGTGAACTTCACGCCTGTCGATCTGCACGAAGCGCTCGAGATTGTTCGGCAGTTCGATCCTTCCGGGGTCGCTTGCCGCGATCTGCGCGAGTGCCTGCTCTGTCAACTCCGCTACCACCTGGACCAGTTGCGCCACCACAGGAACGGGGATGGTACGACCGAGCAGGTAATCAAGGATGCCATCGCGGTGGTCGATCAGCATCTGCGCGCGGTCACGCTCAAGCAGTACAAAGAGATTGCCCGCGCCATCGGCCGCCCGGCGGATGCCGTGCAGGCAGCCCTCGACTACGTCCGCACCATGGATCCCCGGCCTGGCCTCCGCTACAACAAGGTGCCCGCGCGCCTGATCGAGCCCGATGTCGCCTTTGTGAAACATGGCGATGAGTGGCTGGTCATCATGAACGACGAAGACATGCCGCAGTTGCGTCTGAATCCAGCCTACCGCCGCCTGCTGACTCGCGACGGCAACGATCGCGATACGCGCAACTACGTCAAGGAGCGTTACAAGTCTGCCATCCAGTTGATCAAGAACATCGAACAGCGCAAGCAGACCATCATGAAGGTCTGCTACTCCATCGTCGCCCGTCAGCAGGAGTTCCTGGAGAAAGGCATCGATCAACTGAAACCCATGATGATCAAGGAGGTAGCTGAAGAAATCGGCGTCCATCCTTCCACCGTGAGCCGCGCCGTGGCGAACAAGTACGCGCACACGCCGCAGGGCGTATTTGAACTGCGGTACTTCTTCTCCGAAAGCGTGCAGGGGCCTGAGGGCGGCAACACCTCGCTGCTGATTTTGAAGCGCCGGGTGAAGAAACTGATCGAAGACGAAGATCCCACGCGGCCTTTGACCGACGAGCAGATCACCCGCATCCTGCAGTCGCAGGGCATCCAGGTCACTCGCCGTACGGTAGCGAAGTATCGGGAAGACATGAGGATTCCGAGTACGCATCAACGCAGAGTGAAGAAGTGAATTGTGGCTAGTGGTTAGTGGATAGCGAAACCAGTCCTGGCAACTGTCCACTACCCACCATCCACTACCCACTGAACGAGGTCTTTCCATGAACGTGGAATACACCGGCAGACAATACGAAATCACCCCTACCGTCCGCAAAGAAGTGGAGACCGGACTCAACAAGATCCGAAAAATCCTGGGCGACAGATTTGAGGCCAAGGTCGTCCTGGCCGTCGAAAAGCACCGCCACAAGGCCGAGATCACCATCAGCCCGCGCAATGGGCCCATCGTCGGACTGGCGCAGGCGACCGATATGCTCTCCGCCGTCAACGAAGCCCTCGAGCACCTGGGAACCCAGGCCGTGAAGTACAAGACCAAGTGGCTGAGCAAGAAGCGCAAGGCCGGGAAGAAGTTCAATGGCCAATCCGAGCAGGAAGACGTCGCCGGCAGCGTCGGACTGGCGGAAAGCGCGTCCGTTTCGGTTACGGTTCACAAGTTCCCGGCAGTGGCCAAGACCACGGAAGTGCACCTGGTATATGCGAAGGACGCGGTCGCCCTGCGTCCGATGACGCTCGAAGAGGCGATCAAAGAGGCGCACTTCCGCGACCGCGATGTCTTCGTCTTCCGCGACCCCAAAGGCAAGCTGATGGTTCTGCACCGCACGCGCGAAGGCAAGATGGAGCTGATCGAGGCGCCGTAGGGGCAGGTGTCAGGTCACAGGTTTCAGGAGTTCGCGTCGTGACTTCGACGAATGTAATCTCTCGAATTCTACTGTGCGCGTGCCTAGCTAGCAGTTCGCTGGCCAGCAAACCATGGGTAGTGCGTTTTGACGGCGTGGGACCGGTCAGAGTGGGTATGACTTTGGCCCAACTCGATGCCATTCTTCGTGATCAGCCTTCGCGTTCCGCTGAGGAGATGCAAGGATGCTTCTACGTAGAATCCGAAAAGCATCCTCACCTGAAATTCATGGTCATCGATGGGCATGTAGCTCGCGTTGATGTGGAGGAGCGTGGCGTGTCTACGTCTTCAGGAATTCAAGTCGGTGACTCAGACAAGCGTCCGCGACGAGTGTACGGCTCCCGGTAGAGGTTTCATCCCATCAGTACATCGACAGCGGGCACTACTTGAAGGTTCGGTCCAGTAGCGGCAAGTATGGCATTCGCTTCGAAACAGATCAGGGAAAGATCACTACGTTTTACGCAGGGACATACGAATCAATTCAGTATGTCGAAGGATGTCTGTAGTAGGCGTGAGGAGCTTCGCTCCTCACGCAGCTGTCAGCCGTCAGCTTTCGGGTCCCGGTTGTCCGCAATTTGCCGCGCGAACTGTGAGCTACGAACTCCCGCTCCTAGATTCCGGCGATAACCTGTTGCGCCCACTGCATCGCCTGCCACCAATAGTCGGCCACCTCTTCGGCGGTGAAGTGCAACTCTTGCGCCAGTTCACTGGCCTGCGTCCACTCGCCGGATTCCTGGGCCAACATCAACTGGTAGAGGGGACGCAAGCGGCCGGGCTGCCCCAGAAGGGCGGCCTTGGTCTCCTTGTCCAAGGGAATCTGCTGTACGAGACGCTCCATGGGCACCTCCAGGATGGCGTCCATCACCGAGAGCAGCCCCAGCAGGAACAGTTCGGTTTCCGCTCGTATGCGGATCGACAGGAGTTCGCAGAATCGGGCGCGTGTCAGGCCCATGAGCACAAGTTCGCTTGTCTTTTGCTCGGCCGCGCCTACCGCCACGACCAGCCGGATCCAGCGCCGCAATTCGCGCTCGCCCAGAATCGCCATGGCGTGCCGGATCGACTTGATTTCGATCGAGAACCCGAACAGTGGTGAATTGAGGTAGCGCAGCAAACGGTAGCAGATGGAGGTTTCTTGCTTGATCAGTTGTTCCAGTTCCCGCATGTCGAGCTCGAGCCGGCAAACCATTTCTAGCAGCCGCAAGTAATGGAGTCGGTTGGCGGGCACTTCCCGCGCCGTCAGCAACTCGGGACGGGAGAAAAAATAGCCCTGGAAATAGACGAACCCCAGGTCGCGGGCCTGGCGGAAGTGCTGGGGTGTTTCCAGTTTCTCGGCCAGCATCTGGCACTTTGAGGATCGAAACCGCCGCACCAGACCGGCCTGCTCCTCGGGTTTAGTCGCCAGAAAATCAATCTTGACAATATCGGCAAACTCGCAGAGCGGCATGCGCGGATCGTTCGGTGCAAAATCATCCAGGGCGATCATGTATCCAGCCTGTTTCAGCCGTTTGCAGGCGGCGACGACGCGGTCTTCCGGCGGCACCGTCTCCAGGATCTCAACGACTGTCAGGTCGGCGGGTAGTAAGGTCACCAGGTCTTTGAAGAGGACGTCGGTGGTGCAATTCACGAAGGCGCGACGTCCATCACAAAGCGTTTCCAGCCCAAACAGCAACGAGCTGTCGAGGGTGGTGCGGGCGGCCAGTTCCGGATCCGCGTGGAAGTAGTTCTCCAGCCCGTTGCGGAAAAGAAGTTCATAACCAAACACGTTCTGCTTGCGATCAAAGATGGGCTGGCGAGCGACAAATCGCTGCCCCGGAAGCGCCAGGGCATTCGATCCGGCAACGGAGTCCTCGGGAAAAACTGGTTTCACCTTCTACACATCGGCACGGCAAAGCGAAACTTCAGATAGAACTGTTCTTGATGTTCAGGGCTTTGATTCTGGGATTCCTTGGTGGTGGTGCAGTGCACCACTGCCGATTCCCTCACCGACTGGCCCTCGTGCCTGGTCCCGCTGAAAGCGTGGGTGCCATTCTGGGAAGCCTGCGATAACGTTTACGTAACGTGACGAAACCTGCGGCCCACTTTGGTAATGGCCAAATGTGCAAAACTTCCAGCACTTCCCCCTTGCGCAGCCGATGGTTTCATGAGTAACATCATGGTGTTCCCAACGGCCATGCTCCGAGGCTGGCCTTCGCGCTCAAAACTCCATAGCGCCAAAACGGTTTGAACATCGTTCTCGTAAGCAATCCAGTTGGTGTGGATCTGTGTTGCCGATTCTAAGCTAGACAGCGAACCGCACCAGTAGAGTGCCAACCGCAGGGGAAAACAGAAACATCAGGCCCGCTAGCCGGGCCGGGGATTAACAAGAGAAACCTATGAACGCAGGACCGGGACATCCCTCCGGAGGCGGGGGGAAGCACAAACGGCGCCGGGGACGGCGTCCGCCCAGACGTGGCGCGGGCGGCCCCATGGGGCGCGACCGACATCAGCACCAGGGCATCTACACCGCGCCCATGGATCACAGCTACCGCGCTCGCATGGGCGGCGACAATGGCAACAAAGGAGGGTCGCGGCGCGGCACGTTCGCGCCCTCCTATGTTCCTGTTGAGCCTGAGCCTCTTCCCGCACCGCAGGAAGACGCCGCTTCGCGCATTTTCGCCTTCGTCGAAGACCTCTTCTTCTTGACGAAGATCCAGGAAACTGGGCGCAAGATGAATGTGAAGGTCGAGTTCGTGAAGAACGAGAAGGAGCTTACCGACCGTCTCGAGAGTAATGGCGAGGAGAAGCCTTCCCTGATCATCTTCGACCTTAACAACGCCAATGCTAAGCCGCTGACCTTGATTCCCAAGCTGAAAAGCAGGCTGAAGAAGGGCACGTCGATCATTGGTTTCCTCTCGCACGTCCAGGGCGACTTGAAGCAGAAAGCCCACGAAGTCGGCTGCGACATGGTGCTGCCGCGCTCCGCTTTCTCGCAGAACCTGCCGCAGCTTCTGCGGCGCCACGGCGCCAGCGAAACCGAGACAGGCTCGCAGGTGTAGGCTCCCGTTGGAGCGACTGAAGAAGTCAGAAGGCAGATTGCAGAAGTTTGAGAAGCAGTTCTCGGTTCTCAGCCCCCAGTCCGAGCGCCCATCGATGCAGGGCATCCAGCGACGTTCACTTCTGCAATCTGACTTCTGCAATCTGCAATGAGATCCCTCGCCACCAAGACGCGGCTCAGGATTTCGGTTGCGGGTTCCCGTCGCCCTCGCTCCGCTCGATCTCCTCACGCCCACAAAACGCCTGCACCTCGGCAATCTGACCTCTAACCTCTGACCTTCCCCTGATACAATTCTCGCCGTGTTCCGTCACAAAACTGCGATCCTGGCGCCCCTCTTTGGTCTGGCTCTGGCCTGTGCTCAGCAGCCCGAGGTCAAGGTGAATGTGCTCAATGTGTGCGCGCCTTCGGCGGACGATCAGAAAGAACTATCGGCGGCCTTAGCCAAGGTGCCCGAAAAACCGGTATTCGGCACGGACTACGAAGTCGCGCGCGGCCGCTCCACCCTCGACCAGGGTTCGGCGATTCCGGGCATGGCCGCTCTGCCCGCGGGCGCCACTTCCACCGCCAACTGGGTGCGCGTCCGCCGCGAATTCCCGCCCTCCGCGCTCTTCAGCAATGTCCAGTACTCATTGAGCGTGGATGCGAAGAACATGGTGGAGACTCTGGTGCTGCGTGTGCGCGAACCAAAAGATCTGATGCAGATCTCCATCGAAGACAGCGCCTCTGCTGTGGCTTCGGCCGCGGCCATGCTGGCGACGAGCACTCCGGTCTCGCGCATCAAGCTGGAGCGGTTCGGGAAGGCCTCGATTGCGCTGGCGCGATGTTCGGCTGCCGAGGGCGCCCCTGCACGCGATCAGAGCGCCTATGAACCCATCTTCCGCAGCGCTCTTACGGTGATGAGCCGGTATCGCGACGCGCTGCATGTGCGACAGATGGCGCCGCAGGAACTGGCCCGGCTAGGCGTGACGACCGCGCCGAAAACCTCCGCCGGCAGCAAAAGGAAGCCCTAGCTCGCGGATTCCACGATCAGCGCGGCTCTGGGTGCTATCGCCTGGTTTCGTCAACTACGCAGAGAGTCGGCAAAGTGCTGCGAATGACCTCACCACATTCTCTCGATATTCTTCATCCTTCTCGTCAAATCTCACGTACCCTGAGGGTATGTCGATATGAAGGAACATCTCGAAATACAGCCCAAGCTTGTCTTCGTCGTCATGGAAAACTTTGAAATTCAAGTGCTCGGTTTCGATCAGCACTGGGTCACCATCTAACGCGAAGCTTGTCAGATCAAGCTGCTGAAGCGGTTCTGCACTACCGACCGGAAGTATGTAGACCTCGGACAAAACATCTGCGAAGTGCCGAGTCAGGTCACCCATGCCGCGAATGAGCACGCCGCTTCCGTAAAAAGCTGTCTTATCGATGTGGTCGCCAACAATTCCAGGTTTCATTTGGCCTCGAACCGAGAGTTCGACGCCCACCGAGTGGCCACGATATTCCCCTCGCACGGCTATGACGGTTCTGCCATCTGTCGTGGTCTGAGTAGAGACGATCGGAACTTGTACGTCCATCGGGAACTTCCCGTCGCCTGTGATGAGGATGTCGGACATGTGAGAGGATTATGCCACCCGAGCGGTGGTTGGCGTAACATCGCGTTTACACTCATTCACTGGGTTCCGCCACGGTTTGGTTTTCGCGTTGTCACCGTCACCACGGAGGTGTTCTGATCCTATGATTCGTCTGCCAATATTGGAAGACGAGTTTTCTAGAGAAGCTTTTGCCAGATTTGGAAACAAGGCCGGATTCGGGTCATCTGGCAATTGAGATCAAAAAGCGAATTGATAAGATTCGTCAAGAGATCCGCGCCCTAAAAACAAAGGGTGACCAAAATTCAAAGTAGCCCACTGCCCCATTGTTGACGAAAAATCCCGATTACACTCAAAGAGAATTACGCGCCGACATCAATGGCAGACTCTGCCGTTCGACGTTTCGAGTTTCAGTGTTCTCTCCTCCCCCAAGGGCACGCCCTTCGGTGGTCCTCCGTGCCTTCGGTGATTTAAGATTTCCTCCGGCCACTGAATCAGAGTTTTCCGAAGCCAGTCGTCCTGTTCTCTCAGCGGCTTGCACCGAAACTCGCTTTCTTGAATCTATCTACTTACCACTATGGATATTCGC
>Ga0335070_10007121_pt1 | contig 13133 bp, 13 predicted proteins | sample Lox_Sample_13_FD_206722 | JGI IMG/M metagenome (GOLD analysis project Ga0335070, IMG submission 206722) | Soil microbial communities from Loxahatchee National Wildlife Refuge, Florida, United States - Lox_Sample_1.3 | ecosystem: Environmental > Terrestrial > Soil > Wetlands | place: USA...
GCCTCGTACGCCCGTGTTGCCCCCAGCAGGTCGACCATCTCCAGGACGGGGTTGATGTTGGGCAGGGCCACGTAGCCGTCGGCATCGGCGTCGGGGTGCGCGGGCATGTACACCAGGCGGGGGGGCTCGGCGCTCGACACGATCTCCTCCACCTTCACCAGGTTGCCGCGGACCGCATCGAGGGTCTCGCTGAAGCTGGCAGCGGGCTCGCTGCCGAGGACGACCAGCTTGCGCTGGTAGGGTCCGCCATCCTCCGTGCGAGTCGTCTCGGCATTGGCCAGGTTCTCCGCCAGGACGTTCATGCGGGTGCGCTGGGCTGAGAGTCCCGCGGCGCTGATGGCGAGCGTCGTCAGTTCACTGTCCATGGCCGCCTCCGTGAGGAATGACCAATGGGCAAGGGAAACGTCCGATGACGAGATACCACCGTCGAATGCCGAGCGGCCATTGCCGGTGAGGGGCGTGCCGAGTCTCCGCAGGCGCATAGTCACGAATCGCGCCTCGTGCGCGTGAGCCGGCCCGCTCCCCTCTCCGATCCTTGTCGCTCATCGAGCATTGCGCATTCGCCATGTGCGCTCTCGTCACTGCCCCTTGATGGCCTGCTTCATGAGGTTCATGCGGTTGACCAGGATCTGGAGCAGGCCGTTGTGCCAGAGGGTGTTCTCGGCCAGCTTCACCATCTGCCGGTCGAGGTCCACGGTATTGCCGTCGCGGCGTATCGCAACATCGGGGTCGGGCCGTACCGCCGGCTGAATCCCGGGGACGCCGGCGGAGGGGCCGGCGGACTGCTCGCGGGCCTCGGCGAATACCTTCTCGAAGTCGACCTCCTGGGCCTCGTAACCCGGGGTCTCGACGTTGGCGAGGTTCGAGGAGAGGATCCGATGCCGCACCGTCGTGGCGCGGATCATGTCCGAGAGCAAATCGCTGGTGGGATCGAACAGCGTGGCCATGGGGCCCCCGGGTCACCCGGCAAGAGTCGGGTCGACTGTCGCTTGCTCCGCCGCCCCCATGCGGGGCATGGCGGAGGAGTCGTCGGGCACCGTGAAGCGCACGATGCCCACCCTCCTTCCGAGGTCTCCACCTTCGACAGTCAGAGGGGTTGCAACGCCAGTGCCAGCCGTCTCGCGCGACGGGGCGTGGCGGAGCTGCCCGGCATCCCTCGGAATCGAGGGAGGTTACAGGGGATGGCGGGTGGCGGTGGGAGCCCGGCGGAGGCGTGGGCGGGGGGCGGGCGGCAAGAATGGCCGGCCCCCCGGCAGCTTCTTACCCCGGCTGGCCGACCTTGGCGCGGAGGGTCTGCCGGGTGATCCCGAGGATCTCCGCCGCCTTGGTCTTGTTGCCGCCGACGCGGTCGAGCACGGCGAGGATGTACGCCTGCTCCACCTCCGCCAGGGGCCTGGGGTAGAGGGTGCCGAGGTCGATCGGGCCCGAAGGGGCTGCAGCGCGATCGCCCAGGATCTCGGGGGGCAGGTGCTCGGGCCGGATGATGGGGTCGGCCTCGAGAATCGTGACGCGCTCCACCACGTTGCGGAGCTCCCGGGCGTTGCCCGGCCACGGGTAGGCCGTGAGCAGCCGCTCGGCCTCGGGGGAGAAGCGCTGAATGGCCTTGTGGAACATGTGATTCGCCGCCTGCAGGAAGTGGTGCGCCAGGGGCAGGATGTCCTCCTGCCGGTCGCGGAGCGGCGGGAGGTGGATGAAGATCACGTTGAGCCGGTAGTACAGGTCCTGGCGGAACGCGCCGTCGCGCACGAGGGCCTGCAGGTCCCGGTTGGTGGCGGCCACCACCCGGACGTCCACGGAGATCTCCTGCGTGCCGCCCACCCGGCGAAACTTCCGTTCCTCGAGGAAGCGGAGGAACTTGGCCTGCAGCGGCAGGGCCATCTCGCTGATCTCGTCCAGGAACAGCGTGCCCCGGTGGGCGACCTCGACCAGCCCCTTCTTCATCGACTTGGCGTCGGTGAAGGCGCCGCGCTCGTGGCCAAACAGCTCGCTCTCGAAGAGCGTCTCGGAGATGGCCGCGCAGTTGACCTCCACCAGCAAGTGGTCGCGTCGCGCGCTCGCGTGGTGGAGGCCGCGCGCCACGAGCTCCTTCCCGGTGCCGCTCTCCCCATGGATCAGGACCGTCTGCGCCTCGCTCCCGCCCACCTGCCGGATCATCTGGCGGAGCCAGCGCGCGCTCTGGGATTCACCCACCACCTGGGCGGGCTGATGGGTTCCGACCTCCAGCTCCCGCAGGCGCCGGAAGTCCTGCGCCATGGAGGCCGTCTCCAGGTGACGCTGGACCACCAGCTTGAGCTCGTCCAGGTCGAACGGCTTGCAGAGGTAGTCGGCCGCCTGGGCCTTCATGGCCTCGACCGCGCTCTGGACTTCGCTGAACGCGGTCATGATGATGACGGGGATCTCGGCGACCTCGCGCTTCATGCGGCGCAGCACCTGCAGCCCATTCAGATCGGGCAGGATCAGGTCCAGGAGGGCCAGGTCGCAGTGAATCTTGGCGAACTGCTCGAGCGCCTCGCGTCCGGCGGCGGCCTCGTGGACCACGTGGCCCTCGGCCTCCAGGGCATCGCGCAGGAGGCGGCGCAGGTTCTTCTCGTCGTCCACGACGAGGATCGTGCCCATGGTGTGCGTCCCTCGCTGTTCGCGGGCCCCGTCCGGGTTGCGGCCGGCTCAGTGGCCCTTCTCGCCGCCCGGGGCGAGCCGGAGCCGCAGCAGGACCTGGGTACCGCTCCCGGGCCCGGAGTCGAGCCGGATGCTCCCGCCGTGGGCCTCGAGAATCGCCTGCGCCAGCGCCAGGCCGATGCCCAGGGCCCGCGGCCGGGTGGAGAAGAAAGGCTCGAAGGCGCGGCAGCAAGCCTCCTCGGCCATCCCCCCGCCGGTATCGGCCACCACGATGTCCGCCCAGCCGGCCGTGGCGTCCCCCGCGGTGGGGCCCCCGGGGACGCGCCGGGTCGCGACGGTGAGGGTGCCCCCGGTGGCCATGGCCTCCACGGCGTTCGCCAGGATCTCCCCCAGGGCCAGCGCCAGCCGGGTAGGCTCGGCGCGGACGCCCGGGATGCTGGGGTCGAAGTGGGTGACCTGTCCGATGCCGTGCGCGGTGCAGCGGGGGCGCCACTCCTCCAGCATTCCTGTCAAGAACCCGTCGAGGTCCACGGGATCGGCGAAGAAGATGCCGCCCTGGGGGAGCCGCCCGAACTCGGCGAGCCGCGCCAGGAAGCGTTCGAGCTGCAGTGCCTCGTCCCGCAGGATGCGGACGTACTCCTGCGCCCGGGGGTTGTCGCCAACCAGCCGCCCCAGCATCTGGCCGCTGGCCAGGATGCTGGAGAGGGGGTTTCGGAGCTCGTGGACCAGGCCGGGGGTGAGGGCCTGCAGGCTCCGGGTGTAGGCGCGGAGGCGCTGATCGCCCGATCCACGCGAACGGTCCACCAGAGATTCCACCGCCCGGCGGTCCAGGGGGCCGGCCAGGTAGTCAAGGGCCCCGAGGCGGAGCGCCGCGATGGCGACCCCGAGGTCTGGGATGTTGCCGAACACCGCCAGGCGGCCGTCGGGCCGCACCTCCCGGAGGGCCCGAAGGAGCTCGAACCCCTCGGGTCCCCCCACCTGGACTAGGACACAGAGGTAGCGCCGAACTGCGTCGATGGCCTCCTGGTCCTTCGGAGCGACCTCGACGGCGCAGCCCAGGCCCTCCAGCAGGCGGATCAGCGGACGCAGCTCTTCCGGCCCGCCGTTGCCCGGGGCGGCGGACGCCACGAGGAGGACGCGGTTCTCCCTCGCGGTCCGGGCGGACTCCGAGCAGGTGGTCGGCGAGGGCTGCACGAAAAACCTCCTGGCAATCCTGAGGAAAGCACTATCGAGCAAGTTCTGGGCCAGGGGCAGGGGTAAAATTGCCCCCGGGCCGGTCCGCTTTTCCCTTGAGGCGGATCCATTCGGCAAGAGCAAGCATGACAGGAGCTTACCGGATTCTACCGGTCCAGTGCGAGGCGGTCCCGATGGTACTGTCTGTGGAGGGAGCCGCTCTGCGGGGAGGCCGAAAGGAAGGCAGGCAAGGCCGGGGGCAGTCTCAGATCTTCTCCGGGTGCGCGGCGGCGAGCCACGCCCCGAAGGCCGTCACGGCGCCCGGGTCGAATTGCGTCCCGGCGCACCGCCGGAGTTCCGCCATCGCCTCGGCCCAGGGGCGGGCAGGCCGGTAGGGCCGGCGGGTGGTCATGGCATCGAAGGCATCCCCCACGGCGATGATCCGGGCCCCCAAAGGGATGGCCTCTCCCCTCAGGCCGTCGGGATAGCCGGTTCCGTCGAGGTGCTCGTGGTGATGGCGGATCACCCGGGCCTCTTCGGCCAGGAACCCGAGCGGCTCCAGGATCTTCCAGCCCAAGATCGGGTGCTGCCGCATCGCGTCCCACTCGGAGCCGCTGAGCCCCCCGGGCTTGGCCAGGACGTTGTCGCGGACTCCCACCTTGCCCAGATCGTGGAGGAGGCTGGCGGTCCGGATCTGCTCGGCGATGTCGTGGGGGAGGCGCTGGCACGAGACGATGCCGGCAGCGTATTCCGCGACCCGGAGCGAGTGGCCCTCGGTGTACTCGTCCCGGGCTTCCAGGGTCACGATCAGCGAGGTCACCGTGTCCTGGAAGGCCCGCTCCAGCTGACGCCAGAGGCAGATGTTCTCCAGGCTGACGGCCGTCTCGGCGGCAAAGGCCTCGAGCAGCTCTCGGTCCGCCCAGCTGAAGCCGGGTGCGCCGGGGGGACGCGTGACGCAGAGGAACCCCACACCGGAGTCCTGGACGGCGAGCGGGGCGGCGATCGCGGGTACGTCCGAGATGCTCCCGTGCCAGGCGAGCATGCCCGCGGCGCGCCGGACGTGGGGGACGATGCGGTCCAGGGAGACCCGGGGGGCCGGCAGACCCCGCGTCGCCACGCTCTGCACTTCCTCCCCTTCGGCGAGTGCCAGCACGGCCCACTCCCCCAGAAGCGCCCGCAGGACGATGTCGAGGCTGCGCTCGACCAAGGGCCGGATCCCGCCCGAGGTCCCCGGGCCTGCCCGGCGTCCGTGACGCCCGCCGGGGGAGAGCTCGTGGAGCCGAGCGCCGAAGTGGGCGAGCAGGGAGAGCTGCGTGGTCTTGCGCAGGAGCGCCGGATGCAGCGTCCCGGGATCGGGACTCACCCGCCCCCCGCCCCCCGCCGACTCCCCACCCCTCCCGGGGCGCGGGCCCTCCGGTCGGGGGCCGGAGGGGCCCGCGGGACTCCCCTCGGCGGGCAGTAGCCGCGCCACGAGGCCCTGGAGGTCGGGCAGGCCCACGGGCTTGCGGAGGAAGGCGGAGATCCCCTCTCGCAGGGTCTCGAGATGGGCGTCGCTCAGGTCATGGCCGGTGACCAGGACCAGAGGGATGCCCGGGGAATGGGTCCGGGCCAGGGTGAGGAATTCCTGCCCGTCCATGCCCGGCATCATGAGATCGGTGAGGACGAGGTCCGGTGGATCCTCGGTGAGCAGGCGCAGCGCCTCGCCCGCATCGCTCGACTGCAGGGCGCGGAGCCCCAGGAGGCCCAGGGCGTCCGCGAGGCTGCGCCGGATGCTGGGGTCGTCGTCCACGACGAGGACCGTGGATCGGCGGACCGCAGGGGCGTGCTGTGGGGCGGGCGGTATCATCGGGAGACGGGTAGCCCTCGCGGCCGCGCCGACGCCTTTCCCGCCGTCGCGGGGCGGGGAGCAGGGCGGGGCCGGACCGGGAGAGGAGTCAGAGTTCGGCCAGCAGGGTCCGCTTCTTCTCCTCGAACTCCAGCGCGCTCACCAGCCCCTGGCGAAAGAGGGTGGCGAGCCGCTCGATCCGATGGTAGGTGTCCTCGCGGCTCCCGGTTTCGAGGGGCACGCCCGAGCCGGGCAGGGCCGGGAGCTGCGCCAGTTCCTGGGCGCGCCCCAGCCGCACGGCGGGCACCCTCGAGACGGACGCCGCCCGGGCCGCTAGGCGCAGGGACTGCACTTCACGCCGCAGCTCGACCACCTCCGCCGCGTGGCGGAGGCGCGCCGTGAGCTCCTCCTCGTTCACCGGCTTCGAGATCAGGTCCTGGGCGCCGGCCTGAAAGACCTCGCGGGTGGTCTCCTCGGTGGCGAAGGCGGTGATGATGATGCCGCAGAGGCCCGGGACGAGATGCTGTCCCGCCCGCAGCAGGTCCAGGCCGCTCATCTCGGGCATGCGGAGATCGGCGAGGAGCAGGTCGGGCGGCTCCTCCTCGATCGCGCGGAGGGCCTCCGCGGGGCTGGTCGTGGTTCGGACGCGGAATCCCGTGTCCTCCAAGAGGTCCTGGACCAGATGCAGGGAGACCGGATCGTCGTCCACGACGAGCACGGCAACCGGCTGGATCATTGGGGTTCAACCTCATCGGACGCGGAGCGATCCGGCTGGGCCAGGCGTCTGAGCTCGGCGAGCACGGCGCCCCGCACCCGGGACTCGAGCTGGAGCCGCCGGGCCGGCGCGGAGATCTCCACCCGGTCGCCAGAGGCCATCGGGCCGGGCGTCGTGACCACAGCCGCCGCGCGGCCTCGCTCGGGGACCGCCCGGACGGGGGCGGCCACCGGCTCCGAGGCGGGGAGGGCGCGCAGCCAGTTGAGGATAGACACGTCGATCATACGAGAAAACACTCCAGCCGGCGCGGATAGACGGATTCTCCGTCTCCGCCGCCGGCGAAGGGAACCCATGCGCCCCGGTCTTCCGGGGCTCAGCCCTTGCGGTCCACCAGGAGGCCGATGAGATCCCGCACGGTGGAGCGGAAGTGCTGCAGCTCCTCGGGTGGGATCTCGCGCAGGACGCGGTCGTTGGTCCGGTCCACGATCTTGATGACCAGCTCCTTGCCGTCCTTGCTCAGCTGGAAGACCAGGCCCACGTTGTCCTGGCCTGCCGTCAGCTGAGCTGACGGGGCCTGCGCTTCGACCGGAGGCTTCTCGCCATTTTGCGCCTCGGGGGCGCGAGCCTCAGCCTTTTCGGTGGACCGGGCGGTCGATGAGCCGGCCTGGAAGTGGCTCAGGCTCATGTCCGCGGGACCGGCCCGGATCACGGACTCGATCTCGGTTCCCATGATGACCCTCGTGGGGCCGGCACTAGCGGCGCTCGTCGATAAGCCCCGGTTGTCCCAGCCCCGGCGTGGCGTAGCCCCGAAGGGCTCGCGCCCCGCTGTGCAACTGCTGCAGTGCCTGTTTAACCGCCAGGATCCGCGTCTCCAGGAGCCCCCTGGTCTCGGCATCCTGCTGGCGAATCCGCGCCAGGCGGTCGGGCGTGACGGTGCGCCCGCGGAAGCCCTCGATGAGTGCCTGCCGCCGGTCGAGGAGTCGCCGGAGTCCCGGGATATCGTCGCAGCGCGCGGCGTCGAGCTGCAAGAGGGTGACCTCCTCCAGCTCCGGCACGGCCTGCCCCTCGATCGGCTGCCTGGTCTCACTCATCATTTCCACTCCTCGTGCCTCCAGATGTCTAGAACAGGCTACTGGTGGTGCCATTGATGGAATCGAGCACCGACTGCTGCTGACTCAGCTGGGCCAGGACCTCCTGGAGCGCCGTGTATTGCTTGATGAGGCCATCCTGCTCCATCTTCAGCAGGTCCTCCTGCTGCTGGATGGCGCGCGTGAGGCTGCTCTGCCGGCTGGTGATGGCTTCCTGGCTGCTGTCGAGAACGCCCCCGGCGCTTAGGAAGCTGGAGAGGCGATTCTGGATGCGGGTGGAGAGACCGTCGCTGCTGCCGAAGAAGGCGGCAATGTCGCCTGGATTGTTCAGGGCAGCGCTAAACTTGGCGTTGTCGGTGATGCTCAGTGTCCCGTCGCTCGCCGCGCTGATCCCGATCTGGGCCAGGTAGGCCGGCCCGCCGGTGGAGGCGCTGCCGATGCCCTCGGCCATATCCGAGCGCAGGCCGATCATCAGGGTCCGGTAGGCTGGCTGGCCGGCGAGCGTTCCCCGCTGGACCGAGTCCACCGAGGTGGAGCCGGTGGTGGAGGTTGAGGTGCTCACCTTGGTGGAGGTCCGGTCAGCCAGGTACTTGATCAAGGTGTTGTAGCCGTCCAGGAAGGCCTGCACTTTGGCCTTGATGCCGCTCTCGTCCGCTCCCGCGGTGAGGGTGACCGGTGTCGCGCCGGCGGTCTGGGTCCCAAGCAGCTTCAGGGTGACGCCAGTCAGGGCGTCGGTCACGGTGTTGCTGCTCCGCGTGAGAGTCAGCCCGTCCAGGTTGAACTTGGCATCCAGGAGGCTGTCGGCGTAAAGATACCCGCCCCGGTTCGTCCCGTCGTCGGCGGCCGCGGTGTCCCGCACATCCGCGCTGGCAAAGAGGGTACCGGTCTGGTCGCTCAGGGAGATGGCGTGCGTGAGGCCGGTCTGCTTGCTCTGGAGAACCAGCTTGCTGCCGGTGTCGTCCACCTGGACCACCGAGGCGGTGACCTTCGCCGAGGCATTCGCGTCGGCGTTGATGGCGGCGGCCAGGTTGGTGAGCACGGTCTCGTTGGTATCCCCCGCTCCCAGCACCACGTTGATGTCGTAGTTCGTGCCGTCCCCCCCGATGCGCACCGTCTTGGTGCCAGCACCCTCCACGGTGATGAGGTCGGTGCCCGCATCGGCGAACCGCTTGGAGGTGAGCGTGTCCGCCCTGGCCAGCTGGGTCACGAGCAGGCTGTGGGTTCCCGGCAGAGCCGAGGCCGTCGCCGTCGCGGTGGCGATGGTGGGAATGCTGGAGGTCACGGTCTTGGCCTGGAAGGGGGATAGCACTCCGACTTGGGCCAGTGCCTGGGCGGCCGTGTTGACGGCATTCAGGTCCGTCCGGAGGTCGGTGAGCGTCGCCGAGCGAAGAGTCAGATCCTGCTGCTCCTGCTGGTAGAGGGAGATCGGCCCCTGCTGTCGCTCGAGGTCTATCAACTGCGCGACATACCCATTGATGTCCGACAGGGCACTGATGGTGGCCACAATCTACCTCCGATGGCTGTCCCGGAAGGGGAACCGCCTCCCGACCGCGCTGTGGCGGGCGGGACCGGACCCCGGAACCGCGTCCGCACCTGGCGGCTAGGCGCGCCCCCCCGTGCCCAGGGCCTCCTGCCATGTATCCCGCAGCCGACGCAGAATATCGCTAGCATCGGCGAACCGCTGGCGCCGGATCTCCCAGAGGCAGTACTCGTACAGCCGGAACAGGTCCACGGCGATCTGGTCGATCTCGAAGTTGAGCGCCCCGATCAGCTCGCGGATCGGCGCACTAGCGCGCTCGGCATTCCGGCTCTCGCAGCCGGTGATGGCCAGGTCGTAGAGCTGGAGCACGAGCTGCATCGGGCTGGCGCTCATGACCTGCTGGGTGCGGTACTGGGAGAAGGCGCCCGCGCGCGGGGTGGCGACCGGAGCGGGTTCCAGCAAGGCTAGGGGCAGCATCGTCACGTCACCTCATCGAGAACGGCGCTCCGGGGCGGGACCTTACGGCCCCGCCCCGGAAGGCCGGGGTTACTGGAAGAGTGAGAGCACGCTCTGCGGAGCGACGTTGGCCTGGGCCAGCTGGGCGGTGGCGAGATTCCTCAGGATCTGCAGGCGAGTAGCATTCACCTGCTCCTTGGCCACGTCCGCGTCCAGGATCCGGCTCTTGGCCGCCGTCGTGTTCACGATGGCCACGTTCAGGTTGTTCTCCACCAAGCGCATGCGCTGCACCGCGGAGCCGATGGCCTGCACCTGGCTGGATACGATGGTGATGGCGGCGTTCACGCTGGCAAAGGAGTTACACGCCGCGGCCGAGTCCGTGACACTCACGTTTGCCAGGCTCATGCTGGTGGAATTGAAGTTGCTGGTGATACTGAAGCTGATGAAGTCGGTCTCGGTGTCGCCCGTCTGGAACCGCCGGTTGGTGAAGGTCCCGTCCAGGAGCTTGGTTCCGTTGAAGGTCGTCTGGCTCGCAATGCGGTCCATTTCCGCCCGCAGCGAATCCAACTGCGTATTGATGGCGGTCCGCTCGGTCGTGCCCAGGACGTCGCTCGCCGCCTGCACGACCAGGTCCTTCATGTTGAGCAGGATCTCGGTGAGGTTGTTCATCGCGCCCTCGGCGATGGACATGGCGTTAGCCGCCGTCCCCACCCCGTCCAGGGCCACGGCCAGGCCGCGGGCCCGCTTGTCGAAGGAGACCGAGATCGAATAGCCGGAGGGATCGTCGGCGGCCTGATTGATGCGCTTGCCCGTGGCCAGGCGGAGCTGGCTGATCTGCAGCTGCTTGTTCACGTCGTTCAGGGCGTTCAGGGCATTGAGGGCCGGGATGTTGGTGTTGATTCGAGTCGCGTCACCGGTTGCCATGGGATCGTACCTCCGTGTCAGAGGCGGCGGAGTCCGTTTCCGCCGCGATCGGCCGGGCATCCGTGCCGGCCTGGTGGCCCGTCATCACCCGGGTGGTGCCGGTGTGCCGATCTCACCTCCTTCAGCGGCCGAATCTCTTCCATGAGTGCCGTCAGGGAAGGTATCGGCATGCCCCGCCGAGACTTGAGGCAAAAGGCGCGCAAGTGCGCGATTTTGGCGCAGAGAAAATCCGGCACAAGGTGGGAGAAAGCCACTCGGTCCGGTGGCATCTGCTTAAATTAAGGAGGGTCGATCTCACGCAAACGGCTCCAAGGACGCCAAGGAGCATTGGAGAATTCCTGGAGGCCGGCTTTGCCACGGGGAACACTCCCCCCTTCTCGGAGATCGCCAGAACTGGTCCCTGCCTTTCTTTGCGACCTCTGCGATTTTTGCGTGAGCAGACATCCCAGATCAGCGGGATTTCGACAGGGCGTGCTCGCAGGCGGCGATCACCGCGTCCAGGTCCCGCCCCCACGAAGGCTGGAGGGTGGGAGCGGGGCGGACTTGCCGGAAGAGGAGCAGGGCCTCCGCTGCTTCGCCCTGGAACATCCGGGCCAGGGCGGCCACCCAGAGGCAGAGGAGGTCGTCCGGTTCCTGGGCAAGGCCGGCGGTGGCGTGCTGGAGGGCCGCAGGATACTCCTCAGCTGCCAGGGCGAGCTGGGCCAGGCGACGGTACAGCCGGATCCGGACCCCGCCCCCCAGGCCAGCGGCCCCGAGCGCCAGGGCTTGCCGCAGGGCCGCCGCAGCCGCCGCCTGCTGCCCGAGGGCGTGGAGTGTCGCCCCCCGCTGGTAGTGGAGGTAGGGATCGTCGGGGGCCGCAGCGAGCATCCGATCGAGCTGGGCGAGGTTGCGGTGCCGCCGGTCCGTGCCCTGGGCCGTCGGCTGCGCGTAGCCGTGGTGCAGGATGGTGAGGTCCGCATTCAGGATCCGGCCGCCGCGCTGCTCGATGGAGGGCCGGATCTGTTCGTGCAGCCGTCCCTCGTAGCGGAGGCCGGGGCCCTGCCGGAAAAGCCGGACGATCCAGTCGTCCTCGTATTGCTGGGGATCGTGCGGGGGCAGCAGGCTCCGGACCCGGAGACGGAGGCCGTCGGCGGAGCTTTCGTGCAGCAGCGCTTGAAGCCGCGGCCGCGAGGCCGCCTCCAGTTCCTCGTCGGCGTCCAGCTGCAGAATCCATTCGCCGCTGGCACGGGCCAGGGCCACGTTCCGTGCCTCGGCGAAGTCGTCCACCCAGGGATGGTGGAGGAGGATCGCCCCATGCGCCGTCGCGATGGCGGGCGTGTCATCCGATGAGCCGGTGTCCACCACAACGATCTCGTCCACGCACCCCGTGACGCTATCCAAGCAGCGGGGGAGCCAGGGGGCCTCGTCCTTTACAATCATGCAGAGGGAGATAGATGGCATCAGGCTATCCCCGGCCACTCGCGGCCGACGCGTGGGGATGACTGATCGGGGGCGCCGCCTCCCGGATCTGTCGGAGCAGGCCCAGGAGTCTGTGCGCATCTCCGCACGCCGGGTTGAGCCGGAGGGCCTCGGAGAGAGAACGCTCGGCCTCGTCATTCCGCCCGAGCTTTGCCTCTGCTGCGCCCTTGAAGTACCAGGCGAGCCAGGGGTCGAAGTGGACCGGCTGGCCGGGGGGTGCCGGCCCTTCGGAGGCATCGATGGCCTGCTTGTACTGCTCGATTGCCTGTGCCCAGCCGCCCAGTCGGGCGAGGGCCTGGCCGAGGTACATGCGGGCCGACGCCAGCGCCGGCCAGAGCCCGAGTGCCCGCCCCAGCGCGGAGAGGGCTTCCTTGACCTCGCCACGGATCAGGAAGGCGGCGCCGAGCTGCTGCCAGGCCATGGCGGCGGTGGAGGCGTCGACCGTCTGTCGGCCCTCGGCGGATTGGGCGTCCAGCAGGTCGAGGCCGGACCGGTACGCGACGATGGCGGCATCCAGCTCCTGCAGGGAGGCCTGGCAGTCTCCCACCTGGATCCACGCCAGGGCATCCGCCGAGTCGCGCTCCAGCACTTGGGCCAGGATGCGGAGGTTCCGGATGGCCTTGTTGCGAATCGCATCGGACGAGCGGAGGTAGCCGTCGTGCTCGATCACGAGGTCGGCGTGTGCGATGCGTCCCTTTCCCGCCAGGGAGGGGAGCACGCACTCGTGGACCGCGCCGGAGTAACGGGCACCGAGCCCGTTCCGGAAGAGCCGGGGCAGCCACTCCACGCGGACGATGCCGGTGGCGGCGCTGCTCGGTGTGGGGGTCCGCTGCTGGAGCAGATACGCCGCGATGTCGGCCGGACCCTGCAGCAGCGCCCGCAGGCGGGGGCCGCCCTCCTCGGCCAGCCGCTCGTCGGCATCGAGCACGAGAATCCAGTCCCCGGAGGCGCGCGCCAGCGAGACGTTCCGGGCGGCCGCGAAATCGTCGGTCCAGGCGTGCGGGATGACCCGGGCCCCGAGCCGCTGCGCCACGAGGACCGTCTCGTCGGTCGAGCCCGTGTCTACGACGACCATCTCGTCCACGGCGCCCAGCACGCTCCCGAGGCACCCGGAGAGATTGCCGGCCTCGTTCCGGACGATCATGCAGAGGGACACGGACGGCACGCCTCCTCCCTTCAGCCCGCAGTATTCGTTGGGATTTGAAAGTTGACCATTGTCAGTTAACCCGGATCATTCAGGCCGCTCCTCCTGAATGATCCGGGTCAGGCAATCATCTCCCAGATGTAATGGGCGGTCGGGGGCTCGTGGAGATGGAAACGGACCCCCGTCTCGGCCGCATACTGGGTGAGCGCCGTTCGGACTCCCCCTCCCGGCGTTGCGTCATGCCCGAGCATCCA
>Ga0335070_10007122_pt1 | contig 13131 bp, 9 predicted proteins | sample Lox_Sample_13_FD_206722 | JGI IMG/M metagenome (GOLD analysis project Ga0335070, IMG submission 206722) | Soil microbial communities from Loxahatchee National Wildlife Refuge, Florida, United States - Lox_Sample_1.3 | ecosystem: Environmental > Terrestrial > Soil > Wetlands | place: USA: Florida...
GCGCCCACCACCTCAGGCCACACCGGCAGGTGGATCGGTGAGGGGCGCTCCAGAGCCGGGCCCAGATAGACGCAACATACCCGTGGTCTTGCGAGTCCTGCCGCCGTTCGTATACGCCCACGCACTCGGAAGCGCCGCCTCGGGGCGGGCCCTTGCCTCGGTGGGGAGCATTGGCGCCCTCGTTTTCGTGGCAGTGGGCTGCTACGGCCTGGCGGCGCCGCTGCGACGACACCTGCTCGAGACCCCGGCGCGGTCCATCCGCAAGAGCCGCGCAAGGGAGGCGGAGAACTGGGCCCTGCCGTTTGTCTCGCGGCCGACCGCTGCGGTGGCCACTGTCCAGCTCCGGACGATCCTACGCACCGTGCGCGGCCGGACGGGTTTGATCATGGCGCCTCTCCTTGGGGTGTTTTTCGTGCTTGGTTTCTCGCAGTCTTCCGGACGTCACTCCCCCGAACTCCTGGGCACCCCCTTGGCGATGATGGTTGTAGTGATCCTGGTCTCGTTGCAGAGTCTCGCTGCGTTGAGCTCGAACCAATTCGCGAGCGACGGCCGCGGCCTGCCCCTGCTACTTCTGCAACCGCTCTCGGCGCGCACCCTCGTACGCGGCAAGATCCTGGGCATCGGTGTCCTGCAGCTTGCGTGCATGCTCTTGGCCATGGTGCCAGTGGCGGTCCTGGGGCCGCCCGCACACCCGTCATTCTGGGTGACGGCGACACTGGGCGGTCTGGCTGCGTTGGCACTCCTGGCTCCGGTCTCTGCAGCGCTCTCGGCGCTCTTTCCCAAGCAGGTGGATCTCTCGCGCTGGGGTCGAGCTTCGAACCCGCACGCGACGGCTTCCCTGGTGACATTCCTCGCTACCGGATTGGCGGTAGTTCCCCTCGTGCTTGCCGAGGTTGTCGCCTCAGGGCTGTTGCACCGGCCGTGGCTGGCGCCGCTCCTCATGGCAGGGTGGTTCGTGTGCGCCGGCGTGACGGCGCTCCTCGTGCTCCCGCTCGTGGAGCGAGTCCTCGTGAGCCGGCGCGAGAACCTCACCCTCGCTGTGCTTGCCGACTAGGAAAGAGGCTGGCAACGCATCTACGAGAGGCACTCGGTGGCGCCAACAATGTAGACGCATATCGCCGAACCGCAGCAGCAGTGAACCTGCGCGACTAGGTGTTTCACCGATTAGAAGTCGCAACGTCTAGTTCGTTTTGCAGATCCGCTCCTCACCGCGAAGGTGTCGGATCGCTCTGCAAGACGATCACCGGGTTGCCCCAGACGGCATGGTCGCAGTCGCGGCCGTTCGCGCCCTCCTCAACGGCCAACGTGATGCTCGCTACTCCTGCGAGCGCCACGTGAGCGCTGCGGGTGGGGTCGCCTGGTCTCACCAGGCCGCTGTCGTAGAGCACGCGAGCGTTCTGGTCGAGCACCTGGAAGACAACGTCTGCCACTGCGCATGACTGTGCGCTGTCGGCCAGGCCAACGACCGATTCGAACGAGCCCGCGCGTGCCGGGACCTCGTAGGTCATTCGGCACCACGCGTGCATGCCGATCCCGGTCGGGTATTCGACGCCGCCGGCGCGCAACGGCCCGCCCTCGATTCCCTCATCGATTCGCGGCGGCGCGAACCCGTACTCGACTCTGGTCGGGCGCAAGTACGGGACCCGGACGTACTGGCCGCGGATGGCAAGGCTATCGGGCGTGAAGTCGAGGCGGGTCAACTCGAGCGGTTTGTCGTCTGCATACCGGAACGTGCCAAGTGGCTCGAGTCGGGCGCCCAACAGGCATTCGCTGGCTGACATCCCGGCCGGCACGACCAGCAGAACTTCCTTGTCACGAGGCGTGTTCATGACCCTGCGGGTGACCTCGTCACACGTGCGGGGGCTGACCTCGTCTCCTCGCGTATCAATCCGCGGCAGGAAGTACTGGGCAAAATCGTTGAGGTTTTCCAAGGGCCGATCCAGGCCGGGGGTCTCGACCAGGAGCATGCGGTCGCGGGAACGGCCGGCGTCCGGAAGGGACCGTTCGAGGAAGCCGATCAGCGCAATTCTCCACTCGGGCGGCCGGCTCCAGACGTAGGCGTACTGGGCACGGCCGCCGATGAAACAGCTCAGGCCCAGCAGAACGAGGAGCGCGTATCTGGCGACTCCGAGGGGTGGATTCAGACGTTGCCAAAGGAAGACCAGGACGCAGAACATGACCGGGAAGAGTGTGATCGCCTTGTGGATCCTCAGAGACATGTCGTAGTACGAATAGCCCTGAAGCACTACCGAGGCGATGAGAACTCCCCACATCCACACACCGAGCACGAGCCCCCGCCAGCGATCAAGAAAAGCGAGGGAGCCAACGAGGGCGATGACCAGGAACACGAGCAGGAACCTGGTTACAAAAGCCTTTCCGGGATCAATCGGAACCAAGAAGACGTGACGGAATGCCAGCCCGAGATCGTCCAGGAGCGCTGCAGCGGACCGTTCGCCAAAGGCGTGCAGATCCCCCCTCACGTGCAATGACACCACGAAACTCACCGTGGCCCCGGCCGCCACCGCCAGGGAGACCGCCCGGCCGGTGCGCAAGAGGGTTCGGCTCGTGACGGCGTGCGCGCACAGCAGCACCAGACCGAGGCCGAAGAGGGCGAGCGCGGTCGTATACGCCCACACCAGGTGAAGGAGCACGAGACCAATCAACAACGGGAATGACAGGCTCGGAGCCTTCATCCACTGCAGTGCGAGCCCGCAAAGGATCATCCCGAAGAGAAGCGGATAGATGCTCTCCTCGAACGAATACATGAAATGGTTGAAGTAGTGAATGTGCGGCAGGAAGGAGAGGACCAGAGCTGTCAGCAGGTCGCCTTCCGGGCGGTCCTCCAGGTGTGAGAGCAACCCGCGTGCGAAGATCGAGATCGCGACGAGGAAGTAAAGTGCGCCGCCGAACGTCAGCGCCATGTAGCCGCGGCCGAACAGCAGGGAGGGCAGCGCCGGAACGAGGAACTGCCGTGCCGAGTAACCAAATAGGCAGGTGTCGGTATACCCCCAACCGGGCGAGTCGGCGAGCCAGTTGAGGGTGCACGCGATCTCCTGTGTTGTCTCGTGGTGCAAGAGCCTTGTGTCGGAGGTTGCTACGAGCACGGTGGCGGTGAGAGCGAGGAGAACCAACAGCGTCGCGACGCCCCGGCCGCGAGTCACAACGTCCCGCACCAATGAGCCCACACAGCGTGCAGCGTGAATCGCCAGGGCGAGCCACGACAGGTACCACAGCACGACGCCGACTTTGCCTGCAGAGGCCCAGCCCAAGCTCACGAGGTCCGTGACGAGGAGGGAAGCGAGAAGCGCAGCCAGGGTCACGTCACGGGTGTCCCACTCGCGACCTGCATTCACGGTGGAATTGTCGTGTGTCACGGCTGCCGGCCCATCAGGTGAAAGACGTTGCGCGGCTGCGATGCGCCGGGCAATGCGACGCGACTCGCCGCGGCCGCTCCGGGTTTTGAATCGCCCTTCACTGCTACCAACGATAGCACCGCCCCGACCCGGCCTGGGGCTGCGAGGACCGGCCTGAGCTGCGGAGGCAGGTGAGCGTTCTCGGAACGAGTGAACGCGGGATCAGCGCGGCTATTTCATCGACCGGACCCGCACCTCGATCCCTTTCTCGTCAGCGAGCAGCCGCACGAGAGTCGCAGGGTCGGTGTCGCCGTAGTGGTAGGGGTAGAGGATCCGGGGCCGGAACGATCGGGCGGCGTCGGCCACCATCTCCGGGGTCATGGTGTAGGGCAGGTTCATGGGCAGGAAGGCGACCGCAATGCCTTTGAGCGCCTTCATCTCCGGGATGTTCTCGGTGTCTCCGGCGACGTACACGCGGGTGTCGCCGAACGTCAGCACATAGCCGTTGCCCTCGCCCTTGGGATGATACGGCGTGCCGTCGCTGCGCTGGTGAACGATGTTGTACGCGGGCATGGCCAGGATGTCGATGCCCGCCGCCCGCGTCCGCTCGCCGTTGTGCAGGACGATCGCACCCTCGACCTTGCCCGCGCAAACCGGCGCCACGACCACCTGCGTCGCCGGCGTGCGGACCGCGGCGAGCGCAGGCGGATCGAGGTGGTCGCCGTGGGCGTGGGTGACCAGCACCAGGTCGGCCTTCGGCATCGTGGAGTAGTCGGCCAACTTGCCGAAAGGGTCCACGTGGATGGTCTTGCCGTCGAAGACAAGCATGAGGGTTCCGTGGCCCACGAAGGTGATCTGAAGCTCGCCTGCGGAAGTCCTGATCACGTCCCTCTGAAAATCCCCACCCAAAGCAAGTGTCGCCACGGTTGCGGCGGCCACACCAAGCGCTACCGCTCGCAAGCTCATGCGCACCTCCTCGACTGCCATCAACCTCTCTTCATGTGCCCTCTCACCAGCAAGATCTCGGTCTGCGGCTCGGAGAGGAAGCGGCAGCCGTCCTTCGTGACGACCACGACCTCCTCGACGGTGGCGACCCCGTGGCCGGGCACCGGCACGCGCGGCTCGAGCGTGTAGCACTGCCCCTCTTCCACGACGGCGAACGGCTTCTCTCCGTACCGCTCCCAAACGGGGCAGAGCAGCCCGGCGCCATCGTGCGCGAACCGGCCGATCTGATGGCCGAGCGCGTGGGGGTACTCCTCGAACCCCTGCGCGACGATGTGCCCACGCGCCACCGCGTCCACCTCGTGCCCCTTTACGCCGGGGCGAAGGAACGCAGCCGCCTTGCGAACCGCGTCACGCACCGCGTCGAACCCCTTCATAACGATCGCGGGTGGATCCTTCTCGCCTGGGCGCAGGCAGTACCAGGTGCGCTGGAGGTCCGAGCAAAAACCTTCGTAGCGCACGCCGAAGTCCACGTTCATCAGGTGCCCGGGCTCCATCCGGCGGTCGGTCGGGCCGGCGTGGGCGCCCGCCGATTCCGGCCCCGTGTAGACGGCCGGGCACTGGTCGGCCTCCCACGCCCGCTCCAGTCCCTTGCTCTCCATGATCTCCACCATCACGGCCGCGATCTCTTTCTCCGTCATGCCTGCCTTGAGCCGTTTGTGGAGCTGTGCAAACACGTCCACGGTCTCGGCGCAGGCGTGGGTGATCCTCGCCAGCTCCGGCTCGAGCTTCCGCGAGCGCAGACGGGAGACGATCCCTTCCGAGGACACCAGGCGCTCCGCATACGGCGTGCCGCGTAGCGTGTTCTGGAGGAGCAGATACATCCCGTAAGAGAGCCCGTCCGCAAGCTCGTCGTCGACGGAGAAGTTGATCGCGATGCGGCGGGGGTCGAGGCGCGCCAGCGTCTCGCGCAGCGGCTCACCGATGCCCTTCACGTACGGGATGATCTGATCGTAGTGGCCGAGAATCTCGTGAGCCGCCTTGTCGAGCGAGCCGAGGATCGCAATGCGCTCGCCGCGGCGCGTGATGATGAACGCGGACTGCCACGTCACGTTGCCGCCCACCACGAGGTCGATGCACGGGTCGTGCAGGCCCCACGACTCCCGCACGAAGGTCATCCAGGCGTCGATGTCGAGCTCGTTGAGGATCCCCACCGCCTGCGCGATCTTTGCTCTGATCATGCCGTCCTCCTTCCGAGAGGCCCGACTGCCACCGGCCGGCCATACTCTAGCGGATTCTTCGTGCGGCGTGCTTAGTCGTCTGCCAACCGCTCGGGTACGGGTGGCGATCCGTTCCGCGAGCCGTCCCGGTTTCGGTGAGTCCGGCCGCGGTTGCGCCCATCTCGGTGCCGGATTAACATCCCGACCTGGCCGCAAACACTCAGGAGGTGTCCCATGGGTCCTCTCGTCCGAAAGGTGCTGGCTCTCGCAGTACTGACCGTCGGTGTCGGAGCGCTCGGGTTCGCGCAGCAGGCGACGCCTGCCGCCGGGAAGCCGCCGGACGTCAAGAGTATCGCGATCAAAGCCGGCAGGCTCCTCGACGTGCGGACCGGCAACGTCACGCCGGACGCCGTGATCCTTGTCGAGGGGGACCGGATCGCGCGCGTCGGCGGGGCGGTGCCGGCGGGCGTGCCGCTGATCGACCTCTCGGGGTTGACCGTGCTCCCGGGTCTCATCGATGCCCACGACCACATCCTCGGCAACCCGAAGGACTGGTCGTCGACATCGGGGCTGCGAACGTCGGCGCCGGCGGCCGCGATCTGGGGCGTGCACAACGTCCAGGTGCTGCTGGACCACGGCTTCACCGTCGTGCGGGACGCGTGCGAGAACATCGGCTGGGAGTACGGTCAGATCGCACTTCGCAACAGCATTCAGAAAGGCCTAGTCCGCGGGCCGCGCATCGCAGCGGCGGGCAGCTGCATCTCCCTCACCGGTGGGCACGGGGACGAGGACGTCCTCGCGCCGGGTCAGGGGCTACCGCGCCTGCCGAACATTGCAGACACGGTGGACGAGATCAACGGCGCGGTCCGGCACGACGTCAAATACGGCGCGGACTGGATCAAGCTGATGGCCACCGGAGGGGTCGGCGATCCGATGAGCGACTTCCGCGTCCAGGAGCTCTCGCAGGAGCAGATGGCACGCGCGGTCGAAGTGGCGCGCCGGGCCGGGAAGCGCGTGATGGCGCACGCCGAGGGCACCGACGGGATCAAGGCCGCGGTGCGCGCCGGGGTGGACTCGATCGAGCACGGGACTGTTCTCGACGACGAGGGCGCCGAGCTGATGGCCGCGCGTGGCACGTGGCTGATCCCGACCCTGTACACCTTCCAGCGCAGCGCCGTCGTGGCCGCCTCACTGGGGGCAGACCCGGCCAGCGTCGCCAAGATGAAGGCGATCCTCCCCTTGCAGCAGGCGGGTTTCGAGGCTGCACTGAAGCACAAGGTGAAGATCGCGTACGGACTGGACGACGACCCGGACTACGTTTCAAAGGAGTTCGACGCGCTGGTGCGGGGCGGGCTCTCGACACTCGGCGCGATCCAGGCGGCCACCATCAACGGCGCCGAGTTGCTGGGCTGGACGAAGGACGCCGGCGCCATCGAAGCCGGCAAGTTTGCCGACATCATCGCCGTTAACGGTGATCCACTTGCCGACATCACGGTGATGGAGCGCGTCGTGTTCGTGATGAAGGGTGGGGAGATCATCAAGAGCGATCTCGGCCGCAAGCGGTGACACGCCGGGAAGGGGGAGAAGAAAGGGGGCCGAGGCCCCCTTTTTTTGTGATTTGGACGAAGAGCCTGCCGCCGCCTCAGTTGCTCGGCAAGGGGTCGGGGGCGAAGTTGGCGTGGACGAGCATCCACTTGCCACCCTGCTTGGCGTACACCCTGGTGGACTTCGCGCGGTTCGGCTTGGTCTTGCCGTCCTTGTCCTGGGTGATTCCCACGAAGTTGTAGCTCAGGATCGCGACGTCGCCGTAGACCTGGACCTTGGGGTTCGCCATCTCCGAGAAGATGGTCTTGCTCGGGTCCTTACTGCCCGCCTCCTCCATCCGCGTCAGCATCGCCTTGCCCTCGAGTCTGGTGGCGAACTCACCGTTGAACTCGGTAAAGTCGTCGGACCAGCTCTTGGCGCCCTCCGCAACGTTGTTCGCGTTGAGCGCCGCCCACTCCGCCTTCACGGTAGCGATCACCTCGGAGGCGATCTTATCGTTGGACTCGGCGTGGACGGGGGTGGCGAGCGTCACCGCGACGGCGATTGCCAACAGCACGCTGTACGTCTTCCTCATCTTGTCCTCCTTCTGGGGTCTTTCATTCCCCTGGGGGGGCCGGATTCTCCGGGCATTGGGACATGATCTCAATATAGATCTTCACAGAAGTCAAGTCCCCCAAAAAGTGAAGTCTGCAAGGAAGAGTTTCGGCGCCTGACGAGGGCTGGCGGCAGTCGGCGGACGGGCGCCTACTCAGCGGCGGCCACCATGCACTGCTCGAGCTGTCCGTCGGGCATCCAGAACGTCGTGACACGTAGCGTCCGCTTCGGGAAGAGGACCGTGTAGCGACGCATCGTCATGCCTCCCCGGAGCGACTGCGAGGCCTGTGTGAACTCCTTCCAGGCACCCAGCGCCGCAAGGCTCGTCGCGAAGTCCTTGAGCGCCTGATCAGTGAAGTAGGAGTTGGCGTTGGCGGTGAACAGCGAGCGGTCGATGCGGCCATGCCTCAACCCCTCGAAAATGCTTCGGACCCGGTCAAGCGCCATGTCCGTCTGCCGATCGGTCTCCGCGAACAACAGGTTCGCGATCTTCGTCGCGATCTGATCGGAGGCGTTTGTCGCGTCCAGGTTGATCAACACGACGACCGCGGCGCGATCGTCCGGGTAGGTGTTGTTCTGCGCCGTGAAGCCGGACACCTCGCCGCCGTGCGAGATTTTGCGGTGGCCGTCGCTCAACGCGACCGAGACGCCGAGCCCGTAACCTGTGCCGACGCCGTCTTTCAGCACCACCTCAGTCTCCATCTGGCGGTGCGACGATGGCTGCATCAGGGCGCGATCCATCAGGGAGATGTTCCACAGAGCCAGATCGTGCGCCGTCATCGCCAGCTCGCCCGCCGCGTACATCCAGCCCTTGCCTTCCTTCGGTGCAATACGAAGCGGCCCGAGACCATAGCGCATGTAGCGGGTCGGCTCTCCGGGTCCGAGCGGAGCCTGATCGGTGTCGCCGACCGTCGCCATGTGCAGCGGGGCGAACACCCGCTTCTGGAGGAACTCGAACAGCGGCATCCCGCTGACCTTCTCGACGATGAGGCCGGCGATGACGTAGTTGGTGTTGCTGTACTGCCGCTTCGTTCCCGGCTCGAAGTCGAGCGGCTTGCGCGCCCAACGGTCGAGGATGGCCTGCGGCGTGACCGGCTCCAGCATCAGGGGCATGACGTAGTCCTGCGGCCAGAAGTCCTGGTACCCGGAAGTCATCGAGAGGATCTGACGGACCGTGACCTCGCTGGCGCGGGTCAGGTCCGGCAACCAGCGCGCGATCCCATCGTCGAGCGAAAGCTTCCCCTCCTCGACGAGCATCAGGATCGCGGCCGCGGTGAACTGCTTACTGATCGACCCGATGCTGTAGCGCATGGCCGGCGTGGCCGGCGCCTTGGGCTCGAGCGTGGCCGCACCGTATGCGTGCTCGTATGCGATCGCACCGCCCTGGACGACGGCGATCGATGCGCTCGGCGCGCCGCTCTTCTCCAAGACCTCGCCTACGGCCTTGTCGATCGCGATGCGAAGGCCGGCAGGCAGCCCATCCTGGGCCGGGACCGGACGAGCAACACCGAGAGCCGCGACGAGGGCGAAAAACGAGCCGACCTTCTTCCACGCGACGAGCATTGGAATTTCCTCCTCCAAAACCGCACGTGCGGATTGTAGAGGATGCGCCGCCGCGAGTCGGGCATCGCCCGGAACCGGGTCGGCGCGAGAACGGCTGCCCCACGGGTGGTGGCCCTTCACGGTTTTCGGTGTACGCTGTCGGAGTGACGAGAGGGATTTCGGGTCTGAGGGAGGAGAATGCTCGCCCGAAGGCCACCACACCGAGGGGAAAGCGGTGAGCCTGCACTCCGAGATACAGGAACAACCAGGGGTTCTCGCGCGTCTGCTCGAGGAACAGGGAGAGGCGATCCGGTCCGTGGCGCGGGCCGTACGGGCGCGAGGCTGCGCGGGCGTCTTCCTCGCGGCGCGTGGCAGCTCCGACAACGCGGGGCTTTACGCGAAATACCTCTGGGGCTCCCACAACCGGCTTCCGGTGGCACTCGCTGCGCCTTCGCTGTTCACCGTTTACGCGAGTCCACCGATCATCAAGGACATGCTGGTCGTGGGCATCTCCCAGTCGGGCCAGTCCCCAGACATCGTGAGCGTGATCACAGAGGGCCGCGCTCAGGGGGCACTCACGCTGGCGATCACCAACGACCGGTCGTCGCCGATCGCGCATGCGGCCGAGTACGTCATCGACACCTGTGCGGGTGTGGAGAGTGCAGTCGCTGCGACCAAGAGCTACACAGCTCAGCTGATGGCGGTGGCCATGCTTTCCGTGGCGCTGGAGGAGGCCCCGGATCGGCTGCGTGAGCTCGGGACGGTCCCGAAACTGGTGCGCGATGCGCTCTTGGAAGAGCCCGCAATCGAGGAGATTGGCGAACGATACCGCTCGATGACCCGATGCGTCGTGCTCGGGCGGGGGTACAACTTCGCGACCGCGTACGAGTGGGCTCTCAAGCTGAAGGAACTCACGCACGTCGCGGCCGAGCCGTACTCCTCGGCGGATTTCCAGCACGGGCCAACGGCAATGGTGTCGCCCGGACTTCCCGTGCTGGCCGTGGCGCCCGAGGGTGCGATCTTCGGGGATGTGATGTCCCTCCTCAAGAACCTCGTGTCCGACCTCGGGGCGGAGCTGACGGTCATATCGAACGTAAAGGAAGCGCTTTCAATCGCTAGCGCGTCGCTGCGCCTTCCTGCCGGCGTGCCCGAGTGGCTGAGCCCCGTGGTGAGCGTCGTGCCCGTCCAGCTGTTCTGCTACCACCTCACGCGCGCGAAGGGTTTCGATACGGAAAACCCGCGCCGGCTGAGCAAGGTGACGCGGACCTGGTGAGGTTTGGGGAAGAAAAGCGTTCAGCGCAGCTGCGACGCGGACCGGCAATGGCGACAAGCGGAGCGGCGAGCAGGCGTTCGCACCGGTCGCCGCGAGGATCTCGCTGGCCGCGCGCAGGACGCGAGCAGGGTCATCGGCGCACACGGCGCAAGGCTCACGTGAAGCCGTCACGCCGATGTGCCCTCCCCCCTTATCGCGGAGCCTGCTCGCTATGCCGTGGGAACGCCTCCGCGGGGCCTGTTCTCGTGAATCCACGCGACGAGACTTCCGCCCCTGCACCGGTCTCATTCGGCAAGCGTTGCAGCTCCCCGTCGTCAGTGACGCTCAGGCCGAAGCCGAAGGGAAACAACGGATCGTACGCGGAGTCACCGCGGTTGACGGGCCCCTGTCTTGGCGACCGCGGCCACGAGTAGGGGAGCCTTCCCGTGAAGTCGTAGGCGACCGAGCCGTCGGCGGCGCGGAAGAGCGCTTCGGCAATGGCGCCGCCTTCTGAGCCGGGCAGCCAGGCGGCTACAAACGCATCCGAGGCGTTGATCTCGGGGTTCACCCAGAGCGGGCGTCCACTGAGGAACACCGACACCACGGGCAGCCCGGCAGCTTTGAGCGAGCGAAGGAGCGCCGCGCCACTGCCTGTGCCCGAACGGAATTCGAGCGTGTCGCGGTCTCCTTCAGTCTCCGCGTATGGCTGCTCGCCAAAGACCACGATTGCGACCTCCGGACGCGTCTGGAAGTCGCCGTCCCTGCTCAGCGCCGCAATCCCCCCGGATGCCTCGACGATCGCGCGAATCCCGTCCCAGATCGAGCTGCCGCCTGGGAAGTCCGCATTGGTGTTGCCGTCGCCCTGCCAGGAGATCGTCCACCCCCCGCACTGCTTGCCGATGTCGTTCGCGCCGTCGCCGACGACGAGAATTTTGAGATCGCGCCGCAGAGGGAGCAGGTGGCCGTTGTTCTTGAGCAACACGAGCGACTCGCGTACAGCCTGGCGGGCGAGTGCGCGGTGCTCGGGCGAGCCGAGAAGCTCGGTCCTGCCAGCGAGGGGTCTGCTCGAGGGCCGTCCCCGCTGGAATAGCCCGGCGCGCATTTTGACGCGCAGGATCCGCCGCACGGCCTCGTCCAGCCTGGGGGTCGGAATGACGCCCGACCTCACCTCAGCCAGCGTGTTCCCGAGGAGCGCGCGCCAGTCGTCGGGGGCCATGAACATGTCGATGCCGGCGTTGAAAGCCGCGGCGCAATCGTCGTCGGAGCAGCCGGGGACCTGGCCGTGGCCGTTCCAGTCTCCGATCACGAAACCGTCGAAGCCCATGCGTTCCTTCAGCACATCGGTCAGCAGGTTGCGGTTATCGTGCATCTTGACCCCGTGCCAGCTCGAGAACGAGGCCATGACGGTCTGCACCCCCGCCTCAAGCGCACCCACGTACCCGGCCGCGTGGATGTCGCGCAGCTCCTCCTCGCTGGAGATGTTGTCTCCCCGGTCCTTGCCGCCGAGCGTTCCGCCGTCGCCGAGGAAGTGCTTTGCGGTGGCGATCACATGGCGTTCGTCCAGGAAGCCAGCCGAGCCGACGTCGCCCTGCAGACCGCGCACCATCGCCCCGGCGCACTGCCGCACGATCTCGGGATCCTCGGAGTAGCCCTCGTAGGTGCGACCCCAGCGGTCGTCGCGCACCACAGCCACGGTCGGCGCAAAGTTCCAGTCGAGCCCGGTGACGCGCATCTCGACGGCGGTCGCCTGGCCGATCCGCCGGATCAACTCGAGGTCGCGGGTCGCCCCCAGGGCGATGTTGTGCGGGAAGACCGTCGCGCCAAGCACGTTGGTGTGGCCGTGGACGGCGTCGCACCCCCATATGACGGGGATCGCCTGGCCGCCGCCGGACCCATCCATCGAGGCGTCGTAGAAGGCGTCCGCCAACGCGAGCCACTCGCCCGGCGACGTGCGCCGCTTACCCCCGGGGTGGGAGCCGCCGCCGTTGAGAATCGAGCCGAGGTGGTAGCGCCGCACGTCCTCGGGGGTCACCTGACCGATCTCGGCCTGGATCACCTGGCCGACCTTCTCCTCGAGCGACATGCGGGCAAGAATTCTGTCCACGGCGTGCTCCACACTCGGATCCACTGGCAGAGCTCGCGGCACGGCAGGCCAGAGCTCGGGATGGACCCGATCCGAGATCAAGGCCGGTGAAGGAGCACTCCTCGGCATTGGGTGGGCGCACCCAAGCGTGCACGCGAAGCCGATTGCCACCATGAGCCTGAGCTCGTTACGCATGGTCGGCCTCCGATCGCCGTTGCCTCATCATCGGCCCACACCTACCCAGTGAAGTACAGCCAAACGAGGCCGACGCACGCGGCCAGCAGGACCGAGAGCCACACATCGCGACGCCGCCATACGGGGTTCGAGGCCGGCTTCGGCCCGGCTTGAGAACTCTCGGGACGCTCGGCCTCCGCTGTCGCGAACGTAAGCCCTGCGAGCTTCGCCTCTTCGAGCGCGGGCGTGAGCAGGCTGACGACCACCAACACCGCGGTGCACACCGCGAATAGGAGCACCGCGAAGTGAAGGAAGTTGATGTCGGCGTACCAGCGCGGGACGCCGTGCTGCGAGGACTTGGTGAGCTCGAGGACCAGCCGTCCCACGCCGAGCACGAAGCCCGTCAGCAGCGAGGCGATCGCTCCG
>Ga0335070_10007123_pt1 | contig 13131 bp, 12 predicted proteins | sample Lox_Sample_13_FD_206722 | JGI IMG/M metagenome (GOLD analysis project Ga0335070, IMG submission 206722) | Soil microbial communities from Loxahatchee National Wildlife Refuge, Florida, United States - Lox_Sample_1.3 | ecosystem: Environmental > Terrestrial > Soil > Wetlands | place: USA...
CCCCGCCGGAGACTCGGTTTCGATTCAATTTAATCCGTATGGCTGGACTGAACCACTTCCGATGTGGTCGATGGGCAACAACCGCTGGCTGTATGTCCTCTACAGCCCATTAGGACTGCTCAGCGATGCGAGGTACCGGTATTGCCGGAACGATCAATGCGGGTCGGCGGATGATGCCGCTACAGCCGGGAACGACGCCACGGGGTTCTCTTTCAAAACCAGCAGCACCCCTCAGGATTTGAAGGACGAGATAGCGTCCTGGGCAGAATGGAAGAGCTCCAAGACCCCAACCACCGTGGTCGCTGCTGAAATTGCCCCTCGCGGAGAAGATTTCATGGCGGGCGTCGAATTAATGCCATCGTACAGCCCATCCTGGCAGGCCAGATATTCCTGGTCGTTTCAGAATCTTCAACAAATCGGGACGAACTGGATCATAAACACCCCCACCTGGTTATTCACCAAGATAAATCCTCCAGTTCTGGAGCCAGTGCCCGGCACAACTCCACTCTGGACCGACTCGCTTCAGCAAATTAGCGAAATTCAATCCAACAAAATGAACGCCGCCGTTTTCCCCACGCCTCTCATGAAACCAGACTCAGTTCAGTGGTGGAAATCAGCGGTGCGAGATTTCACCTGGTGGGAAGTGTGGTTTAATCGGTACCGCGAATTTCTCTTCCACAATGCCGATCTGGCATCCCAATCAGGCGCGAAAATTCTCATCCTAGGCGGCGATTGGCTGAATCCTTCCCTTCCAGGTGGAGCCCTGGCGGACGGGTCTCCATCCGGGGTTCCGACGGATGCAGATACCAGGTGGATCAAAATCATTCAAGATGTCCGCTCGCACTTCAAGGGCAAAATCTATTGGGCTTTGAGCTATCCATCTCAAACCAAGACTCCACCTCCATTCCTTGATACACTCGATGGCATTTATCTTCTCTGGTCGGCACCCCTGGCCACCCAGGATTCTGCTACCGAAGCGGATATGGAAGCTGAGATGGACAAATTGCTGGATGGGGATGCGGCAACGCTCCAAAGTAAGTTACAAAAGCCCCTTGTTCTGGCTGTAGCCTATCCCTCTGTTACGGGAGGGATTAAAGGTTGTGTGCCAGCCCCTAGCGGTGAATGCGTCAATCCCGAAGCGCTCAGCCAGCCCAATCCGGATCTAAAAGGCGCAGATGTTAATTTACAACTGCAGGTGGATGCTTACAATGCGGTCCTATCTTCTGTAAACCAACGCGCCTGGATCTCTGGCGTAGTCTCACGGGGTTATTATCCTCCTGCCGAGCTGCAGGATAAATCGATTTCCGTTCATGGGAAACCCGCCACTGATGTTTTATGGTACTGGTTTCCCCGTATGCTTGCCGGTTCCGGACAATAATGCGACCCAATCTTGAACCATAAGGTGGAATCACGCTAATCCATAAAATTTCTGAATAAGAAAAATGTACAAAACACCCCGGTCGCATTCTAACCGGGGTGTCTCACTTCTACTGCCTGGGAACCGTTTTCACTTGAAGTGAAAAAGTCGGTGATTAAGGCGTGGATGTGAACAGCGGAGCGGAGGTAGCGGTTATCTCAAATTGGTCCATGTTCACCACGGGTGTATCGCTTGGAAGGATGGGTATGTTCGTTGGGGTATCGGTGGGGGCTGGAGTTGGCGTATCGGTGGGCCGCGGGGTTGGCGTATCGGTGGGAACTGGAGTTGGCGTATCGGTTGGAAGAGGAGTCGGCGTGTTCGTGGGTGGCTGGGTTGCCGTATCCGTTGGCAAGGGTGTTGCCGTGTCGGTAGGAGTATGTGTTGGAATAGGGGTATAGGTTGGGGTTGAAGTAGGAGGCAAGGTAGGGATCCTGGTCGCTGCAGTTGTGCTGGTTGCAGGTGGAAAGACGGGAACGATCACGACCGGAGAGGTGGGTGAAGGCGGGATACTCAAAACATACGTAGGAATCGAGGTAGGAGAAAGCCGGAACTGTGTGGGTGTCGGGTAGGTGATCGTCGTCGCGGCCAGCGTCGGTGACGCAAAATAGCCCCCGCTGGAAGATGAACCAGGGTTGGAAGATGAACTGCTGGTGCTACTCGCTAAAATCTGGTCGATTCTACGGCGGTTTTGGGAGGAAACATCGATCACTTTTTCGATGAGTGGTTTCTCAGCGACCGGTGCCTGATCCAGAACCGTTCTTAATACCTCGAGATGTTGGGCAAAGGCCTGTTCGATTTTTTCGCTGTTCATCTTTTTTTCGATGATCTGCTCGGATGGTTGAGCAGCGATGATTTCGGATGCTTTTTCGAGGTGCGTCTGGAAATATTGCTCAACAGTTTCAATATATTCCGTACGGCCGTGTGATCCCAACAATTTCAATTCTTTTTGGCGTTCGTTGGCAAACTCCAGGTGTAATTCGATCGCCTTGTCCTGGTTGGAGACAGCAATCTGAAAATCCTCCACACTCAACTTGACAGAGTATAAAAAATCACCTGGTAGAGCATCCTGAGCTGCATATACGGTAAATGAGGAGATGCTGCTGAATAATAAAAACAATAAAATGACAACGATGGTTACCGTTCTAGCAAGCCGGTTCATTTGAAGTGCATTGAAGAACCCTGCGAACCAGTCTAGAACCGAAGGTTGCCGGACAGATTTAATTTTCTTAAGGAGCCTAAGCCGCGCTGTTTGCATAAATACCAGACGGGGCCGGACTTTTGGAGTATTGTTTAAATCAATTGCGATCCGAATTAAAGATTCTAACTCCGGCTGGTATTCCGGGTATCGGTCCAGGCAATCCTCGATCGACTGCTCTCCCCTTTGAATAGCCTGGATGCAATCACCTAAGATTGTGACGATGGGATTGTTCATCCTCGATTTGCTTCCTGCTAAGAAGTTCCTTTATCTTCTTCAAAGCTCTGTGTTGCAGCACCCGAATATAAACCTCTGTCAGGTTCATCAGCTCCGCAGTTTCTGAGTGGGAAAAACCCAAAATAAAACGGAAAAGGATTACATTTTGTAGATTCGGCTCTAATTGATCGATGATATCCTTGAGCTGCCGCTCCGTCTCAAATCTCTGATAGGAAGATTCTGGTGTTTCAAAATACTGTACCTGTGGCGAGTCATCGATTTCACTGATTGGAACTGTTGGATGGTTTGTTCTGTGCCGGTCGATGACGGAATTATGAGCGATCCGGTAAATCCATGCACGGAAATTAAAACCATCCAATCGAATTGAGGGCAGCGCCTCCCAGGCCTTTAAAAATACGGTCTCGGTTAAATCTTCGGCTTCCAGCTCATCACCAATTCGATAATAAACGTAACGATATACCGGCTCTAAATAGAGCGTGTATATGTCTCCAAATGCTTCACCATCGCCGTGCATCGCTCGCCGCAACAATTCGAATTCAGAATTGTCCCGGCTTACGGAGAACATATAACCATTCCTATAATGAGATAACGGATTTCCAAAGCAAATGTTACATTAAGATTAATAGCGAAAAAGAAATACGATAGCCCCGAGGATCAAGAAAGGTGCGTAGGGGATGGCCAAGAAAGGATGATATCGGCGCGTGATGACCTGGCCAAGGATAAATATGAGACTGACAACTCCTCCCATCAGAATGGCCAGCACAAGGCCGGCTAAAATCCCAGGCCACCCTAAAAGCAGACCCAGGATGCCACTAAGATTTACATCTCCATACCCTAGCGCCACTTCTTCCAATGGCACTCCGCGCATCTTGGAGATTCCCCGCGCAAACCAGGCGCCTAAATAATATAACCCCAGCATGATCAAATAGCCACTCACACCGCCCGCCAAGGTTGGCCAGAAACCATGCAGCCAAAACCCGATCCCAAACCCAAGCACCGCGCCAAACCAGCTTGTCGGATGCAAGATCAGGCGATATTCGATGTCAATCGTTGCGATGAGCGACAGGTAGATTAAAACTAAAAAACCTATCTCAAATCCAAATCGGGGCACGGGTTTGATCCAAAGCCAGGTGGCGCCAGCCGTTAAAAACGCCAGCACGATCCAGAAACGAGCCGGGCGATTTTTACCGCAGGAAGAACACCTCTTCCCGAGAAAAAAAGTGAACCATGGAATATTTTCTCCACAGCAAACGCAGATCGGCCGACCAATCTTTCTCGTGAGGGGAAGCACGTCGGCAAGATAATTAACGAGCATACCGGCAGCAAGTCCGCTGATCACCGCGAAGATTAATGTTGGGCTCATGAATGTGATTATATCCGATAATGTACCTGTGAAAATTGCAGATCCTCGCTTAAAATTAGCCCAAACAGTCAAGAAGATCGAGCATTCAGCCAAAACTCCCTTGAACCGACTGGCTAAAGTTCAGCATGACGGAGAGAAATATGGAACAGTTTTATATCCAGGGAGGAGTTCCACTGCAAGGGGAAGTCACTCCATCCGGGAATAAGAATGCGGCCTTACCCCTTTTAGCCGCATGCCTCCTGACCCAGGAACCAGTCATATTACATAACATCCCCAGCATCCGTGATGTGCAGACGATGCGATCGCTGGTTGAAAGTCTCGGGGTAGAAATTAAAGATCTTGGCGAGCACGATTGGCAAATCCAGGCGATAGAAGTGCGTCCGGCTGATCTTGACCCGGATATCTGCCGCAAGATCCGCGCGTCAATTCTTCTTGCCGGTCCTATGACAGCCAGGGCAGGCGAGCTGCACCTTCCACCCCCGGGTGGAGATGTGATCGGGCGAAGGAGAGTTGATACTCACCTTCTGGCCTTGAAAGCCCTGGGAGCAAAGGTCGACTACGATCGCAGTTTTCATTTTCAGGCTGGCCGCCTGCAGGGCGCCGATATTCTTCTCGACGAAGCCAGTGTTACCGCGACTGAAAATGCGATCATGGCCTGTGTCACAGCAAAAGGCCAAAGTGTTGTTCGCAATGCAGCGTCTGAACCGCACATTCAGGAGCTATGCCATTTCTTAAACATACTCGGGGCGAATATTCAAAACATCGGCTCTAACACGCTCCAGATTAACGGCGTCGACAGCCTCCACGGCGGTGAATTTACCATCGGCCCAGATTATCTGGAAGTTGTCAGCTTTATCGGTGCGGCTGTTGTAACCCGGGGGTCCATCCGTATCCACAAGGCTGGTTCGCAATACCTGGACATGATCCATCTCGTCCTTGGCCGCCTGGGTGTTTTTTGGGAAACCGATGGCGAAGATATTAACGTTCCCGCCGACCAGACTCTGGCCGTCGAGCAAGATTTAGGTGGCGCGATCCCCACGATCAGCGTGATGCCCTGGCCAGCCTTTCCCACCGATCTGATGAGCATTGCGATCGTTATCGCTACGCAGTCGAAAGGCAGTATTCTCTTCCACGATTGGATGTATCCCAGCCGGATGTACTTCACCGACAAACTGGTCGGCATGGGTGCTCAGATCGTACTCTGCGATCCACACCGATGTATCGTCCAGGGCCCAACTCCTTTATTTGGAGAAAAAATGGAAAGTCCAGATATTCGCGCCGGGATGGCTCTAGTCCTGGCGGCGTTATCCGCCCAGGGCAAATCGGTGATCCGCAATGTCGGCCAGATAGACCGGGGATACGAGTGCGTCGACGGGAAACTGATCGGTCTTGGAGCAAAAATCGAGCGGGTGAAAGAATAGCAGCGTTTGTGGAATCAAAAAGAGCGCCCTTGCGGGTCTCTTTTTGATTCCACAGGAAACACGGGTTCCTATCCCTGGCCCGTGGTAGGCAGGGTGACAACTTCCATGAACTGGCCGATTACCTCCCGGAGCATCCGCTCCGGAAGTGCGCCGACCTGGCGATGAATGATTTTTCCGTTAAATACCAGCAGCATGGTCGGAATGCCCTGGACGCCGTACCGGGTGGCCCATTCGGGATTCTCATCGGTGTTCACCTTGGCAATGACCAGTTTCCCCGAATTTTCTTTCGCCAGCTTGTCCAGAACAGGAGCAACCATTTTGCACGGCCCGCACCAGGGTGCCCAGAAATCAACGATGACGGGCAGTTCGGATTGAAGCACAGTTTTCTCAAATTCGGTATCAGTTACATGGATCGGTTCATCAAACATTCCCTAAACTCCTTGCTTAAACGAATGAATTTTAGGAGGCAAAAACTTTAAAGCGATAAATGGCTAGCTCGACTCCAAGTGTATACTAAATCACAGTATAACATGCGATCCTTGGAATTAGATGCACCTTTTACCAAAAAGTTGCAATGCAATTCTCAGGTGAGTGAGTGAATAGTTTAAGGCCAAACAAAATCTGGCTGAAAAGGTTCATGAATTTTTTCTTTTACCACCTCTACCGTGACTGGGCATGGACCTATGACCGGGTTGCAGATATCGTTTCCTTGGGACAGTGGAAAGAATGGGTTTTTTCATCCATCCCTCAGATCCAGGGACCAACTGTCCTCGAGCTTGGATACGGCCCGGGGCACTTACAAGAAAAACTGGTTGATTCCACATGGAAAGTGTACGGCATTGATAGCTCGCCGCAGATGGCAAAAATCGCGCTGAAGCGGATGAGGGAAAGTGAAAAAACGATTAATGGTGGCTATGCGAAATTCCCCAGGCTTGTTCACTGCCAGGCAGAGTACCTCCCTTTCCCTGATTCATTTTTCAATACGATCGTTGCCACTTTCCCTTCCGATTATATCTTTGAGCCTGCCACTCTTAAAAGCGCCTACAGGGTACTCAAACCAGGCGGCAAGCTCATCGTTTTGTTAACTGCCTGGATCACAGGCACAAGCCTCCCTTATCGCATCGCTGGATGGTTATTCAGGACAACGGGGGAATCGAGCGAGATGGATCCCAAATGGATCCAGCCGATTCGCGAAGCCGGCTTTGAGCCAGCCTTTGAATGGATCGAGTTGAAATATAGCCGTATCCTGATGATTCGCGTCACCCGCCCGCAATCTTCCCCTCCCCAGAAGCCCCTGTTGACCCAGTACGATCCCGTTGAAACAAAGTGATTTTTTGTTGTACAATCGTCGTATGGAGATTCAGATTGCAGTCGCCAAAGTGAACAAATACGCCACCTCTGAGAGCGGCGATACCCTGGAAGTGGTCGAACGGCCCGGCGGTGGCCTGTCCATAGTCCTGGCAGATGGGCAGACCTCTGGAAAAGGCGCCAAAGCCATCTCGACCATGGTCGTGCGCAAGGTGATCAGTTTGCTGGCAGAGGGAGTTCGTGATGGCGCGGCGGCCAGGGCAGCATCTGACTACCTCTACACAGAGAGAAATGGAAAGGTCAGCGCCACCCTGAATGTTATCTCCGTCGATTTACAAACCAACACTCTGGTCATCACGCGGAATAATCCTTCTCCAGTCTATATCGCTCATGGCGATGTAATTGACCGCCTCGATACCGAGAGCAAGCCAATCGGCACTTCTCGGAATATTCGCCCAATCATTTGTGAGATGCCCCTCGAGAACGGTCTCACCCTGGTTGTCTTCACCGATGGCCTGATCAACGCTGGAGAGAGAGCGGGTAAATCGCTGGACGTCAGCACCGTTCTTGAAGCTCTTTTGGAAGAATCAAATCCAAACGCGCAGGAAATTGCAGATTCACTCCTGGCCCATGCACTTCGGTTGGACGAGGGCCGGCCTGGAGACGACATCAGCGTCGTTGTCCTGCGCGCCACGCCTAATTTCAGCGATAATGTCCGCCGGATGACCGTGCGCCTTCCGGTCGGCTTCAGCTAGCTATCTGCCACGGTCACATGCGTAAATTCATCCCCTCTTCGACCTTACGCAGATGGCGAGCGAGCTGGAGAGATACTCTCCTGCTTATCAATGAATTCAAGAAACCGCTCCTCCTTTTTATTGGGCTGATTATCGGCAGCGGATTATTGTATTATGCTCTCGCTCAATCCAGCAGCGCTGCACCGACCAGTCCGATCGAGGCGATCTATCTGACCCTGACACTAACCTTTCTGCAGCCCAGCGGGAGCTTTCCCCATGAATGGTACCTTCAAACATTCTATTTCATCATGCCATTTCTGGGCCTCGCGGTTCTTGCCCAGGGCCTGACCGATTTTGGCGTGCTTCTCTTTAACCGCCGTGCTCGCGGCAAGGAATGGGAAATGGCAGTCGCATCGACTTACACGAATCACATCATCCTGATCGGTCTGGGCCATCTTGGCTACCGCGTTGTAAAAAACTTATATGAGCTGGGTCAGGATGTTGTAGTGATTGAGGCAAAGCCCAAAGCGGATTTGCTCTCAGGTATCCAGACCATGAACATCACTATTCTTGAAGATGACGGCACGCGTGAAAAAGTCCTTGAGGCTGCGGGCGTCCGGAAAGCCAGGGCAATCGTATTGTGCACTCAGAACGATAGTCTGAATTTGCAGATGGCTTTAATAGCCCGTAATTTGAACCCCAACATCCAGGTGATTATCCGGATCTTCGACGACGATTTCGCCGCGGCGCTTCATCGCCAGTTTGGTTTTAAAGCCATCTCGGCCACGGGGATGGCTGCCCCAATCTTTGCATCGATCGCTTCGGGGATCGATATCACCCCTCCCATTCAGATCGACGGGCAGGCAAACAGCCTGGCGCGTTTCAATGTATTAGCCACATCCCCCCTGGTCGGCCAGTCTATCGATCAGATTGAGGACCGGTTTGAGGTCTCTGTCGTCCTTCTTAACCGAACGGGCGACACCGATTATCACCCCGTCGGGAATCGCCGGATCAATTCAGCCGACGTTTTGGCGGTTCTGGGAACGCCTGACAGTATTACTAGGCTGATGCATGTCAACCAATCTGGATAACCGTCCGCTCCTTGGGGTCGTGGGCCCATGCGCTTCAGGGAAAACCACCCTGGTCGCTAATTTAAAAAAGGTTGGCATCGAAGCTCGCCATATCGCCCAGGAGCATTCTTACGTTGCTGAAATGTGGCGAAAGATCACCAATCCCCGCATCCTGGTATTTCTCGATGTTTCCTATCCCGTAACCCTGGCCCGGCGCCACCTGGATTGGACACAGTCTGACCTGGATGAACAGCAGCATCGGCTGCGCCACGCCCGGCGGAACGCCGACCTTTATATACAAACCGATACCCTCACCCCTGAAGAGGTATTCCAACGGGTTTTAGAATTCCTCCAAGATCCAGGCAGCTTGCCAGGGTAAATTAAGACCTCTCTCATCATTGTGTCCTACTCTATTCACCAATTCTCAATACGAGTATAATTTAGGACTGTTACGCCAGCCTTAGGCTGGCATTTGTCTGAATTGGAGGCACTTTTCGCATGAGTCAACGTAACTATGTGACCCTCATCCTGATCCTACTTCTGACTGCTGTGACCATCTTTTTCGTCTTGCCAAGCAACCCGACGATACCGATCATCAACCGGTCTTTGTCGACTCATCTCGGGTTAGACCTCCAAGGTGGTCTTCAGGTTCTACTTGAAGTAGATTTACCCGAAAACCAGCCTGTCACTGCGCAGCAGATGCAGGACGCCATTCAGGTCTTGAATGAACGGGCAAATGGATTGGGTGTGAGTGAAGTTACATTCCAAACCGCTGGAAACCGGCGTATCCTCGGTGAATTTCCTGGGCTGACCAATACGCAGGAGGTCATTGCAGTCCTCAGACAAACCGGCGTGCTCGAGTTTGTCGATCTGGGCTCAACTCAATTACCAGAGGGCACGAAAATCAAGACAGATTATGCCCAGGGTTCGTCGACTGGCCAATCCACCTCACCAACGGCTGCACCTACCGCGACCGCCCAGGCGAGCCCGACTCCATCAGCGTCCGCCACTCCTGCTGCAAGTGGAACAACTTATCATACAGTGATGACCGGCGCCGATCTTGTTGCGTCCAAGATCTCAGTTCAAACTAATACCCTTGGGAACTACGAGGTGGCGTTTACCCTTACCGACAAGGGAAAAGAGATCTTCAAGAACTACACTACTGCGAATGTTGGCAAATATCTGGCCATTGTCCTCGATAAAACAGTCATCTCCGCGCCGGTGATCAAGAACCCCATCACCGATGGAAGCGGTGTGATCGAGGGTGGCTTCACCCAGCAAACCGCAAACAATCTGGCGGTCCAATTGCGCTATGGCTCGCTACCGATCCCCTTGAAAGTGGCCGAAAGCAGCGCGGTCGGCGCTACCCTGGGCCAGGACTCGGTGCGCAAGAGCGAAATGGCGGGATTGATTGGCCTGACCGTCGTGATCCTTTTCATGGCGCTATATTACCGGCTGCCGGGCGTTTTGGCCGACCTGGCCCTCGTTCTATATGCATTGATCACCTTCGCACTCTACCGCCTGATCCCTGTCACCCTGACCCTACCGGGCATCGCCGGTTTCATCCTGAGCATCGGCGTCGCGGTGGATGCCAATATCCTGATTTTTGAGCGCTTGAAAGAAGAGCTTCGCGCCGGGCGCACCCTTCGCCAGGCAATTGATCTGGGCTGGAAACGCGCGTGGCCGTCCATCCGAGACTCGAACATTTCCACACTGATCACCTGCACCATCCTCTTTATCTTCGGGAGCACATTTGGCGCCAGCATGGTCAAAGGTTTTGCACTAACCCTCGCCCTTGGGGTGTTGATCAGCCTCTTCACCGCCATCATCGTCACCCGCACCTTCCTGCATACGGTGCTGGACAATTTGAAAATAGCCGAACACCCAAGTTGGTTTGGCGTCTAGGAGCCTGGGAATGAATATCATCGGAAAACGGTATCTCTATTTCGGAATTTCCCTGCTGGTCATCGTCCCAGGGCTGTTAGCGCTTGCGATCTGGGGGTTACCCTTGGGGATCGACTTTACCGGTGGCAGCCTTCTGGATGTCAAGTTTGAAGCTGGAAAAGCTCCTCAGCCGGCCCAGGTGATTCAGATTTATCATCAGTTCTCTGTAGGTGATCCTCAGGTGCAGTCCGCCGCCGGCGACGCTATGCTCATTCGATCGAAGCAAATTTCCGAGGAAACGAAATCGAATGTGATCTCGGAGATGGAGAAACTATCTGGCGGCAAAGTCGAAACAGTCCGCTTCGAATCGGTGGGACCTTCGGTGGCCAAAGAAGTCGGCAGCCAGGCAATGCTCGCTGTCGCGATCGCTGCACTGGGGATCTTACTCTATATCAGCTTTGCATTCCGCGGTGTTCCCCATGCCTACCGGTTTGGCACCGCAGCCATCATGGCCATGATCCACGATATCTGCGTGGTGGTGGGCACGGAAGCTCTGCTGGGCCACTTCTTAGGTTGGGAGGCAGATGCCATGTTCCTCACCGCTCTGCTGACCGTGATTGGTTTCTCGGTTCACGATACGATCGTAGTGTTTGACCGCATCCGCGAGAACTCAAACATTCACCGTCGCCTCCCGTTCGAAACAGTGGTCAACCATTCCATCGTCCAAACCCTGGACCGCTCGATCAACACCCAGCTCACCGTCATGTTCACCTTACTGTCGCTGGCCCTCTTTGGCGGCGTCACCATTCGCCATTTTGTGATCATCCTGCTGATCGGTGTGTTCAGTGGCACCTATTCCTCGATTTTCAACGCCTCGCCGATCCTGGTGGTTTGGGAAAACCGCGAGTGGCGCTACTGGTTTCGAGGGAACTGGAAAAAGCCTGGAACGGTGCTATCCAGCAACTAGGTTATGAAGAAGAATGGGTCCTGACAGGAAAATCAATGTCAGGACCCGTTTTATAATCAGTGAATTCAGGCTCTTTTTCTCTCTACCCTATTGCAAGGCAAACAGGAGCAGATTCTATGCGTAACGAGGTCGTTCTCATCACCGGCGCGAATGGCGAAATGGGCCATGGTCTGATCACTCAACTGGGCGAGAACAAAGACCGTTTCATCGTCGCTCTGGACGTGCAACCTCTGGATGATTCACTGAAGCCCTACTGCCAGAAATTCATCCAGGGCGACATCCTGGATAACATGTTGCTCGGCCGTTTGGTGGCAGAATACGAAATACGGGTCATTTATCACCTCGCCTCAATCCTTTCGACCAAAGCTGAATATAACCCCGAAACCGGCCATAGGGTGAATGTGGAGGGCACCCTGAACTTGCTTCGCCTTGCGGTCGAGCAGTCTCAGTGGCAGGGACGCTCGGTGAAATTTCTTTATCCTTCATCGATTGCCGCCTATGGACTGCCATCCCTTGAGATCAAAAACCAGGTGGGGAAGGTCAAAGAAACCGAGTGGTGCCAGCCGACCACCATGTACGGCTGCAACAAGCTCTACTGCGAGCATCTTGGTCGCTATTACAGCACTCACTATCGACAGCTTGCCGCTGATAAAGATAAATGCAGCATCGATTTCCGCGCTATCCGTTTCCCCGGCTTGATCAGCGCAGTGACGATCCCAACCGGCGGCACGAGTGATTATGGGCCGGAGATGCTCCACCACGCCGCGCAGGGAATTCCTTATGCCTGCTTTGTCCGGCCGGACACTCAACTGCCCTTCATGGTCATGCCCGATGCGATCAAGTCTTTACTCATGCTCGAAGCCGCTCCGCGCGAAGCCCTGACCCAGTTGGTGTATAACGTGACCTCCTTCAGCCCAACAGCTCAGGACTTTTACAGCGTGGTCCAAAGTGCATTCCCGAATGCAGAGATCACCTTTAAGCCCCATCTCAGCCGCCAGGCAATCGTCGATTCCTGGCCCGCGGATGTGGATGATTATGCCGCACGCAGTGATTGGGATTGGCACCCTGAATACGACGCCCACCGCGCCTTTGCCCATTACCTCATCCCGGCCATCCAGAAGCGGTATTCAGAAGAAGCGGTACGATAAAAAATGGTTCCTCAGGAATTTCCAATGAACCGAAAAGATGCTCTTGAGGTGTTTGGATGTAAAGTATCTCTAGGCCATATTCTCGAGGATCTGTATGGCCGTCAGTAGACGCGTCAACACCTTTGCCTTGCCGATAATTTCCATGCTTTCGAACAACGGTGGGCTCACCTTTTGCCCGGTGACCGCCACCCGAAGGATGCCAAACACCTGACCGGCGCTCAAACCTAACCGATCAACGAGATCTCGCATCGGGGGCTCGGCAGCTTCGGCGGTCAAATCCGGCAAGGATTCCAATACTTTATATGCTTCCCGGGCAACTCTGGCCGACTCCTGCGGCGATAAATTTTTTGCGACCAGATCCTCGGGCACTGGCCAGACAGTTTCGCG
>Ga0335070_10007124_pt1 | contig 13130 bp, 11 predicted proteins | sample Lox_Sample_13_FD_206722 | JGI IMG/M metagenome (GOLD analysis project Ga0335070, IMG submission 206722) | Soil microbial communities from Loxahatchee National Wildlife Refuge, Florida, United States - Lox_Sample_1.3 | ecosystem: Environmental > Terrestrial > Soil > Wetlands | place: USA...
CGGCGCCCGCCGCCGCCTCCACCTCCCTGGTTGTCCGGACGCGCACGAGAGCCTCGGGGTGGCGCCGGCAGGCGCCGTCCAGAAGGTCGAGCAAGGCGTTGGCCTCCGAGAAGGCCCGATCGGCGGGCAGGGCGGAGGATACGAAAGCCGCGAAGACCTGCAGGCCCACGCCGCCCTGGCTGAGGCGCGGGAGGTCGATGTGGCCCGGGGGATTGCTGGCGATGTCCGCCCCGCCCTGCAGCTCCAGCAGCGTGTCGCAGTGCAGGTCCGCGACGGGAAAGGAACGGGATACTTGCTCCATCCGAGGATCTCCTTCATTCGCCGCGTCCGCAACCGGCCGAAGTACACGGATACTATCCCCTGATCCCCGCCGGACGAAAGCGCCCACGGGAGATGGCTGGGGGTGGAGGTTCGCCGGCACCCGTGTGTCGCAGGAATTGCCATAGGCGGGCGACGTGTGAGTACGAGGCAGCTGTTCAAGCCGGGCGAGGGGCAGGAGGGGGAGGCGAGAGCCGTCCCCTGCACGCCTGTCCGGCAGGGTTCTCGGCATCGCGCCCGCGTCGTGCGGGTGGTGAGGCTGGCGGCGGCGATCGATTCGACAGCTTCTACCCGTCTCTGGCCATGGGGCCAAACAAAGCCCTCTACGTCGGCGCATACGGCGGATTCATGACGATGACAGACCCACCCTGACACGTGATCCACCTCGTAGATGCGGCAGGTGGTCTCGGCCCAATTGCCAACCCCTCTACGCAGTCGCCGTTACCCCGCAGTTCCTACGGCACAGCGAAACCTGAGAGAAGGGGCTACCTCGTCAACTTCCGGTACGTGATGCGGTGGGGTCGCGAGGCCTCCTCGCCGAAAGTCTTGCGGCGCCACTCCTCGTACTCGGAGAAGTTGCCGTCGAAGAAGGTGACCTTGGACTCGCCCTCGAACGCGAGGATGTGCGTCGCGATCCTGTCGAGGAACCAGCGATCGTGGGAGATCACGACCACGCAGCCGGCGAACTGCTCGAGCGCGTCCTCGAGCGCGCGCAGGGTGTTGACGTCGAGGTCGTTGGTCGGCTCGTCGAGGAGGAGGACGTTGGCGCCCTCCTTGAGCATGCGAGCGAGGTGAACCCGGTTGCGCTCGCCGCCCGAGAGCTGCGACACCTTCTTCTGCTGGTCTGCGCCCGAGAAGGCGAAGCGCGAGCAGTAGGCGCGGGAGTTCATCTTGACCTTGCCAAGCTGCACGTCGTCCATCCCCTCGGAGATCACCTCGTAGACGGTCTTCTCGGGGTCGAGGGTGCGTGACTGGTCCACGTAGGCGAGCTGCACCGTGTCGCCGAGACGCAGCGTCCCAGCGTCCGGCTGCTGCTCCCCGACGATCATTCGGGCGAGCGTCGTCTTGCCGGCGCCGTTGGGGCCGATGACGCCGACGATCGCCGCGGGAGGCAGCGCGAACTCGACGTTCTCCATGAGCAACTTCTCGCCGAAACCTTTGGTGAGTCCCTCCGCCTCGATGACGACGTCGCCCAGGCGCGGGCCCGGCGGGATGTAGATCTCGAGGTCCCGCGCGACCTCCTCCTGTTTGGCGGTGAGGAGCTGCTGGTAGGCGTTGATGCGTGCCTTGCCCTTGGCGTGGCGCGCCTTGGGGGCCATGTGGATCCACTCCAGCTCGCGCTGCAGCGTCTTCTGGCGCTCCGACTCCTGCTTCTTCTCTTTTCGCAGGCGTTCCTGCTTCTGCTCGAGCCAGGAGGAGTAGTTGCCCTTCCACGGGATCCCCTGGCCGCGATCCAGCTCCAGGATCCACCCGGCCACGTTGTCCAGGAAGTAACGATCGTGGGTGACCGCGATGACCGTCCCCTCGTACTTCTGAAGGTGCTGCTCGAGCCACGCCACCGTCTCGGCGTCGAGGTGGTTGGTGGGCTCGTCCAAGAGAAGGATGTCGGGCCTCTGGAGGAGGAGGCGACAGAGCGCGACCCGGCGCAGCTCGCCGCCGGAGAGCACCTCGACTCGCGTGTCGGCTGGCGGGCAGCGGAGCGCGTCCATCGCGAGCTCGAGTCGCGCATCGAGGTCCCAGGCGTCGAGGGCGTCGAGCTTCTCCTGGACCTCGCCCTGGCGCCCCAAGAGCTTGTCCATCTCGTCGGGCTCCATCGGCTCCGCGAAACTGTCCGAGATCGCCTCGAACTCCGCGAGCAGGCTTGCCGTCTCGACAACGCCCTCTCTGACGACCTCGAGGACGGTCTTGCCGGGGTCGAGCTTTGGTTCTTGCTCGAGGAAGCCGACCGAGTAGCCGGGCGCGATCGCGACCTCGCCAATGAACTCCTTCTCGCCGCCCGCCATGATTCGCAGCAGCGTGCTCTTTCCCGAGCCGTTGAGGCCGATGACGCCGATCTTTGCGCCGTAGAAGTAGCCGAGGTAGATGTCCTTGAGCACCTGCTTGGTGCCGTGGACCTTCCCGACACCCACCATCGAGTAGATGACCTTGTTGGGTTCGTCGTGCCTGGGCATTGTCTCTACTCTGGAGCGTCTCGGCCGGACTGTCTAGACCGGAAGGCAACCCGTGATGGGCACCACCTGATGTTTCGACCGGTTTGGCCCCAATGAAAACGACGTCATGTTGCCAGTCCGAGCCGCAGTACAGCGTCACGATATCGTGGCTCGGAACGGAGCCGGTCCAGCAGGGGATCGACTCCGAGCACCCAGACCCACTGCGAGCGCTCGTCGCATGCCCGCGTCAACCAGGAGAACGCGCCGTCGGCGTCGCCGAGGGCGGCGTGGGGCCAGACCATGAAGTAGGGGTCCACGTACCTCTGGCCCAAGACCGTGTTCAGTCGGGAAAGGGAGGCTTGCGCCTCCTCACTCAGGCCGGAAAGCACGCAGGCGGTCCCGAGGAGCGCCTCGAGCCTCGGGTCGCCGGGGCGGTGGGTGAGGCCCTCGCGCAACAGCGCCACACCGACGCTCTCCCTCCCGCTCAGGACGTGCGCCATCCCTAGCCATCCGAATGTGCCCGCGAAGCCTGGCGCCAACTCCAGGGTGACGCCGCTCTCCCGCACGGTCTCGTCGTATCGGCGCGCGTGGAACAGGATCTGCACGAGGCAGGAGTGGAGTGCCGGTGCCACGGGCTCGAGGTCGAGCGCCATGGCCATCTCCGCCACTGCCAGATCGAGGTGGCCCGTTGCTTCGTGCCAGTGCGCGTACATGTGGTGAGCCTCGGCACACGCGGGATTGATCGCGAGCGCCCGCTTGAACCCTTGCTCCGCTGCTTTCCAGTCCCAGTCGGAGTACATCTGGACCCAGGCCAGGGCGGCGTGCGCCTCCGGCAGGTTATCGTCCAGTTCCACGGCGGTCATCGCTGCGTCGCGAGCGGCAGCGTACGCAGACTCCGGGGGAAGTGCGCGCCATGACCCGAGCATTTCGTACGCCTCGGCCAGGCCGGCATAGGCGAGCGCGAACTTGGGATCCTTCTCGATGGCTCGGGAGTAGTAGTCCAGGCTCTTGCGGACGCTCTCCTCCTTCCGTTGGCTGAAGGCGAAACGCGCGTGGAGGTAGAGCCTGTGGGCCTCCGGTCGGGCGGCTCGGCGCGGTACCACCGTCGGTTCAAGCCCTGCGACAAGCGTTCCCTTGAGGCGTTGGACAATCGACTTGCAGACTTCATCCTGGATTTCGAAGATGTCGTCGAGTTCTCTTTCGTACGTCTCGGCCCAGAGGTCGCTTGCGTCGCGTGCGTCGACGAGCCGCGCGCAGATACGAACGCGACTGCCCGCCTTGCGCACACTGCCTTCGACGACCGACGACACGCCGAGCTTCTGGCCGATCTGGCGCACGTCGGTTCTGATCCCCTTGAAGGCGAAGGCCGAGGTCCGAGCAATGACGCGAAGCCCCTCGATGCGTGTCAGCGCGTTGATGAGCTCCTCGGCTAACCCGTCGCAGAGGTATTCCTGGTCGCGGCCCGGGCTCATGTCCTCGAAAGGGAGCACGGCCACGGAGGGCCGCTGGCGTGTCGGCGCACTTGGCCCTTGCGGGTCTATCGCCAGTCTCTGGAGATCCCCCGCGAGTTCCGCGGCGGAGGAATGCCGCAACTCCCGGTCCTTTGCCAACAGCCTCTCGAGCACTGCCTCGAGCCCGGCCGGTGTTTCCTCTCGGTACCGCGATGCGGGAGGGACCTGCTCGTGTACGACAGAATAGAGGTAGGAGGGCGCCGATCCGGCCGGGAATGGCAGCTGACCCGTCAGCAACTCGTAGAGAAGGACTCCTAGGGAGTAAAGGTCGCTTCGGGTGTCGGCCTCCTCGCCGAGCACCACCTCGGGCGGCATATAACCGACCGTTCCGCATAGCGAGCCCTCGGTGGTCAATCTGGTCGCAGTCGCGATTCGTGCGATGCCGAAGTCGACGATCCGCGCCCGGAGACGCGAATCCAGGAGGATGTTGGACGGTTTAATGTCGCGGTGGATGACGCCGCACTCGTGGGCCGCCTGCAGGCCGGCGCAAACCTGCACTCCAAGGTCCAGCACGGTCGCCACCGAAAGCTGCCGGCCGCGAGCGAATTCCGCTAGCGAGGGTCCGTTCAGGTACTGCATGACCAGGTACGGTCGACCTTCGAAATCGCCCACCTCGAAAAGGGTCACGATGTTGGGGTGATCGAGCTTGGCGACCACGCGGGTCTCGCGAGCGAACCGGGCGAGCGTGTCGGGGCAGACTCCGGGGTGAGAGGTAAGAATCTTGATGGCGACGTCCCTCTCGAGCCGCGAATCGTGCCCAAGGTAGACCTCACCCATTCCGCCGGACCCCAGCATTCGGACGATACGGTAGGGACCGATTTGACTCCCCGGCACGATCGTTGCAGTGGAAGCCATCTGAAACGCCTCGCCTCTACCCCTACCTCACTCGGCTCGCCGGTATGATCTCGGAATCATTCGTTGTAGGCGTCACTCCTCGCACTGCAGGATCGACCCAGCATAAGGCCCCAGTCCGCCCCGCGGCAACTGGTGCGGTTGCTCTTCCCGGGGTGTGCTGTTGCCGGAGCCGAAGCCCATCACGCCGATCTTGGCGCGGTAGAAGTAGCCGAGGTAGATGTCCTTGAGCACCTGCTTGGTGCCGTGGATCTTCCCCACGCCCACCATGGAGTAGATGACCTTGTTGGGTTCGTCCTGCCTTGCCATGCGCGAAGTGTAGCCCGGAGCGCCGGCCGCCCGTGGCGGACAGGCACGGCTGCAGCCCCCGGACCCCCGCGAGCGCTTGATCGTCGGCCGGCGCTAGTCCTTCACCTTCTTGCCCTTGGCGTAGAGCTTCTGGAACCCTTTCTTGGCAAAGTTCTTCGCGGTGTCCTCGACCCAGTTGAAGAACTTTCCCTCGGTGGTCGACCAGCCTGTGCCGCTCACAACGCGGTGGTGGAAACCCGCGAGGACTTTGCCGCTCTTCGCGTCCACGAAGCGCACGTCGATCGTCGTGTTGCCCGCTCCGGCGCCGAACCCGACCCACATCTTGGCCGCGGTGCTGCCGGTGCTGCAGTCGACGATGCGGCCCTCGACGAGGATGTCGCCGCTTTCGAGCGACGTCTTGAGGCGATCGCCGTAGGCTTTGGCGAAGGCGCGGGAGAAGACCTCGTGCATCGTGCTGGTCATCATCTTGGCCAACTGGTGGTCCTTCTCGTCCCGCTCGGGGGCATTCGGACCCAGGAACTTCGGGTCGGACCACGGTTTGAAGTGGAGCGACTTGCCGTCGGGCTCGAAACCCTCGCTCACCCACAGGTAGTCGATGTCGTCGGCCTCCCGGAAGACAGCGTCGTCACTGAACCACGAAACCTCGAGCTTGCCCTTGTCCAGCGTCGCGGCGAAGACGGGGGTTGCGAGCACCAGGACGGCGATGCACCACAGACGCGTCAACAGGAATCGGAGCCTCATGACCTTCTCCCTTTTCTCAAGTCATGCTTTCAAGTCTGTTCAGTTCACCCGTACGCTGGTCCAGAATACCCCCGGAGCGTCCAACGCAGTTCTTGCCTGAAGCCAAGGCCTGGCCGAGGTCGACTGTGAGCCGTTGATGCCGGCGTGAGGTGTCGCGCAGGGTACGGGCAGGGAGGACGCCCTGACCGGGGTAGGGGCTTCCGATGGCGGAGACCGGGCGGGGTCTAGCCGGCCTTGCCGTCCGTCTTGGGCTCCATGGTGGGGGGAGGGTCCTTGGCGAAGGAGAAGTGCATCTGGACGATGACCCACCTCCCGTCGTGCTTCTCGAGCACGCCTGTCCAGCGGGTGTCCTTCCAGCACGAGGGCTTGCCGTCCCACTCTCCGCAGTCGTCGAGGATCGCCGAGAACCAGGACACGTCGCCGGAACGGGACAGGTTGATCCGCAGCTCCCTGATCTCGTAGCCGGTGGCCTTGAATCGGGGGTCCATCCAGAACGCGAAGAGCCTGGCCATTGGCTCCCAGCCGACCACCGTGTTTTTGGAGTCCGGGTGGAAGATGAAGAAGCTGGGGTCGTGAGACAGGACGCTCTCAAGCAGGGCTCTGTCCTTGGTGAGGGCCCAACCGATGGAGGCGTGGATCGCCCTTTCGATGGCGGTGCTGTCATCGCCAGCCGTCGGCTCGGCGGCTCCGCCGACCCTCGAGACCGTCACGAGCAGAAGCAGGACCAAGGCTGGGACCAGACGTCTCATGCGTGCCTCCCGTGGTTCGAAGCGTCCCCTGGCAGGAACTTGCCGCCCCGTCTTCGTTGCGTTGTACGCAAGGGCGCGCCTCAGGTTCTTCCCTGAGCCACGGGTAGCAGCCGCGCCCCGTCCGCGCGGAGACGAGACCGAGGTCATGGTCGCTCTCGTTCGAGTATGCTCTGCGCATGCGAGTTGCCGTGATGTGGGTGCTGCTTGGCGTTGCGACGCTCGCGGGGTGCGGGCGCGGGCCCGCGGTCACACCGGGAGCTACGAAGGCGGACGAGACGGAGGCTGCAAAGCTCGCAGCCGCCGACGCCGCGGACGGTGCAAAGGACCACATCGTGGCGAAGTGCGCGGTGTGCGACCTGGCGATGGAGGGGACTCCCGAGCACGTCTCCCGGTACGCCGGGTATGAGCTGCACTTCTGCTCGCAGGAGTGCAAGGAGACGTTCGACCACGACCCCCACGCGGTGCTCCGCAGGCCCCCGATACCGCCGCGGTGAACGCCGCGTCCGTTCCGGTTTTACGGAATCCGCGCCAGGATCTTTTCCATCTCCTCGACGTTGTGAGCCCTCAGCATCTCGGTGCGGACGTTGCCCAGCGCACCCACGCCAAGGAAGAGGGCAGCCACCGCGTCCTCCTCAGATGCTTCCATGATCGTGACGATGTCGAACCGTCCCTGTGTCCAGTAGAATTCGCGGACCTTGACGCCCGCCTTCTGCGCCATTTCCTTGAATGCCTTCGCCCGTTTGGTAGTCTCCTTGACGTTGCGGATCCCCTGATCGGTGAAGCGCACCAGACTCACATAGGTCGCCATGGCGTTTCCCCTTTCCGTGACCTTCCGCTCCATGCTGGAACGGAGGATCCAGTTCTTCCCAGCCTCGAGACGGTTTGTTCAACAGCTGGCGCACGGCCCGGATTCCCGGTGGCCGTGTCGGGCCGGACTCGGGAAGCGGCGGCGAGCGCATGGACGCGCGTGTCTGGCTGCAACCGAACCGTCTCCAGCGGATCGGGCGGTCGGTCAGCTCTTGTCCCGAGAAGCCTGAGCCACTATGCTCCCGGTGACCCAATTCGCGTGCAGGGCGATGAAGCGCATCTGGGCGGGACGCGCATCGCCACGACCGGGGCTGAGACGAACGGAGCAACGGATGCAATCCGACAGCGCCGAAAGCGTCATGCGGGAATTGCTGGCCCGGGCCGGGGTCGAGGTCGGCGGGACCCGACCCTTCGACATCCAGGTCAACGATCGCCGCTTCTACCGGCGCGTGCTGGCCACGGCAAGCCTCGGTTTCGGCGAGAGCTACATGGACGGCTGGTGGGACTGCGCGGCCCTGGACCAACTTCTGGACCGGATCCTGCGCGCCGGCCTGGAGCAAGAGGTTCGCGGCGATTGGCGCATCCGCTGGCACGTGCTCCGGTCGCGGCTGTTCAACCTGCAGAAACCTTCGCGCGCAGGTGTCGTGGCACGTCGGCACTACGACCTCGGCAACGATTTCTACCGGGCCATGCTCGGGCGAACGATGCAGTACACCTGCGCTTACTGGCAGGAGGCCGCCGAACTCGACGGGGCGCAGGAGGCCAAGCTCGACCTGGTTTGCCGCAAGGTCGGGCTCAGACGGGGAATGAGCGTTCTGGAGCTAGGTTGTGGCTGGGGCGGTTTCGCGCGCTGGGCCGCCGAGAAGTACGGCGTGAAGGTGACCGCCTTCAACGTGTCGCGCGAGCAGGTACAGCTCGCCCGCGAGGTGTGCGCGGGACTGCCGGTCGAGATCGTCCACGACGACTACCGCAACGCAAGCGGCACCTACGACGCGGTCGTGTCGGTCGGGATCATGGAGCACGTGGGCTACAAGAACTACCGCACCTACATGGAGCTCGCCCACCGCTGCCTGGCCGAGGACGGTGTCGCTTTCGTGCACACGATCGGCAGGAACGTCAGCAGCACGACAGCAAACGCCTGGACCACCAAGTACATCTTCCCCAACGGCATGCTCCCCTCGATCGCCCAGCTCAGCGCGGCCATGGAGGGGCTGTTTGTCGTCGAGGACTGGCACAACTTCGGTCCCGACTACGACCGCACGCTGATGGCCTGGCACGGCAACTTCCTCGCCGCCTGGCCCACGTTTGCCGAACGGTACGGCGAGAGGTTCCGGCGCATGTGGGAGTTCTACCTCCTGGGCTCCGCCGCGGGGTTCCGCGCCCGCAGCACGCAGCTCTGGCAGATCGTCATGACCAGGGAGGGTCGCCGGCAGCCTCCCCGGCTCGGGTGCCAGGAGGAAGAGACGTGAGGACAGCCGAGGTCATCGTCGTGGGTGGTGGGCCGGCCGGCTCGACCTGCGCGTGGACGTTGGCCCGCGCGGGTAAGGAGTGCCTGGTTCTCGACGCCAAGATGTTCCCACGGATCAAACCTTGCGCCGGGTGGACGAGTCCCCGGGTCTTCGAGACGTTGGGGATCGCGCCGGGTTCCTACCCGCACGGCCTCACACGGCTCGATCGCATCCACTTCCATTTCCGCGGGGTGCGGGTCCCCATCGCGACGCGCCAGCTTGCCATTCGCCGCTGGGAGTTCGACGAGTGGCTCCTCCGCCGCGCCGGCGTGCAGGTTGTTCAACACCGCGTGCAGGAGATCGCGCGACACGACGACGGCTTCGACATCGATGGACGATTCCGTTGTCGCCTCCTGGTCGGCGCCGGCGGCACTGCCTGCCCTGTCTACCGCGGCTTGTTCGCTGAAGCGGACCCGCGCTCACCCGCGTCCCTCATCGTCGCCTTGGAGGCCGAGCTCTCCTGCAGGGCTCCCGATCCCGAGTGCCACCTGTGGTTCCTCGACCGCGGGCTCCCCGGATACTCCTGGTACCTCCCCAAGGAGGGCGGCTTCGTCGCCATCGGAGTGGGTGGCATCGCGACGCGGGTGAGGCGCGCCGGCGGTATCCGTCAGCACTGGGAGCACCTCCTCCAGCGGCTCGCACGGCTCGGCCTCGAGGTCGGGAGCGAGTGCACGCCGCGCGGGTATGCCTACCACCTGCGACGCGGCACGCCGGCGGTGCAGCAGGACGGTGCGTTCCTGATCGGCGACGCCGCCGGCCTCGCCACCGTGGACATGGGCGAGGGCATCGCGGCGGCAGTTCGCAGCGGTATCCTCGCCGCCCACGCCATCTCGACCGGCGCCCCATACACCGTGCGCTCGCTCCCCAGATACAGCATTCCCCACATGATCATGAGCCGCTATCAGGGGCGACGATTCTGGCAATCATGAAGAGCGCGGGGTCTCGGCGCTAGAATCGCGCTGTGCCGATCCGGGGGACGCTCTGTAGGTGGGACGAGGTTTTGCGCCACGCCAGCCGCAAGGGGATCGCTGCGTTCGCCCTCGTGTGGGTCGTGCTCGCCCTGGCGTACGTCGGGGCGCGCTCCGTCGGGGCACCGGATCGACTTGTAGCGCGATACTGGACCAACGCGGAGTGGTCGGGTCCAGTCGCCCTGGCGCGCCCCGAGAGCGCCATCCGCGCGGGCCGTGAGGATCTGAAGAGGCTCCTCGGGGAGTCGGACGGCTACAGCGCGGAGTGGAGCGGTGTCCTGTACGCCCCTCGCGCCGGTGAGTACCGGTTCACCATCACCTCTGACGACGGATCGTGGGTCTTCCTGGACGATACGCTTGTGATCGACAACGGAGGCCGGCACGGTCCCGAAAAACGCACCGCGCGCCTCCGACTGACGCGCGGCGACCACGCCCTGAAGGTTCGGTACTTCGACGCCGGCGGGCTGGGCACCGTGAGCTTCTCGTGGATGGCGACCGGGCTGATCGCGCGGGCGTTTCCACCCGGGATGCTCTATCCGGCGCCGGTCGGCACCGGCCGAGCCGGAACCGACTTCGCCCTCGCGGTCGCGCGCACCGCGCTGGCAGGGCTCCTGGTCATCTTGTGTGCCGTCGGGTTGGCCTTCTTCATCGTGTGGCTTGGCGACCGGCGTCACACCGAAACCGCGGTCGCTTTCATCGTCTTTGTCGTCGTTATGGCGCCTTACGGTGTGCAACTCATCGCACGCCGGTCGACGGCAGTGACTGCTTGCGACAGCTATGCCTACCTGCAGGGCGCGACGGCGATGGCGACGGGCGGGCCGCTCCACAGCGAGCTTCACGACCCCCTCGTGCCGCGGATCGTGGAGGAGTTTCGAAGGCGACCGTCCGACCGTGACCTTGCGTTCCTCCTCAGCCCGCACGGTCACTACGTCCGGGACTTGGGGACCGGCGAGATCTCCAATGACTTCCCTCCGGGGCTCATGTGGCTGCTCCTGCCGTTCGTGGCCGCCGGCGAGACAGGTGCGACCCTGCTGATCCTCCCCGTGCTGACGCTGGCGTTCGCGCTCGCCTTCTTCCTTCGCGCCCTCCGCCATCTGGGCGCGTGGTTCGCGGCCGCCGCCGCGGTGTTCGCGGTCTGCAACCCCGTCGTGTTCGAGAACACGGTCCTGCTCATGAGTGACGTGCCCTCGATGGTGCTGACCGCGGCGAGCGCATACCTGTTGTTCCTGAACCTGACCAAGCCCCGTGCCGCGCTGCCCGCAGCCGCGGGCGCCTGCTTCGGGGCCGCACTCACGGTGCGCTACTCCAACGCCGCTGCGATCGTTCCCGTTCTGGTGCTGTTCGCGATCGAGTGGGCACGACGACGCGACGCCAAGTGTTTGGTGCGTGACGTCGCGTTGTTTGCGGCAAGCACGACTGTCTTCGGCTTGCTGCCGCTCGCCCTTTACACCCACGCGCAGTTCGGAACGCTGCTTCGGCTGACGTACGACCCGTACACGGCGAGCCGGATGAGCGTGACCAACTTCCTCCCCAATCTTGTCTTCTACGCTCGTGGCATGCTTCACGCCTTCGGTGGACCCGTGCTCGCCGTCGTCGCGGTCGGGATCGTCGCCTGCGTGGCTGGGAAGAGGCACCGGCTCGTTGCACTCGCCGGCCTGCTGACGGTCGCCGCATTCCTCCTCCCGTACGCGTTCGAAAGGCTGCACGAGCACCGCTACCTGATGCCTCTATACCCGTGGCTCGCCCTCTTCTACGGCTTCGGCGCGCTGGCAATCGGGCACCTGGTTCGCAAGCTCAGATTTCTACGCCTGCTCACGCTCGCCGTGCTGGTTGCCGCACCTCTGCTCGCGGGGTGGCACCAGCTGCCAGGCGGCACCGTCCTCCGCGACCGCACCTGTCGCCTCCTGGGTCAGAGGGTGGGGCAGGATGCGGTCGTTTTCTGCGACGACGTGTCGGGACCGGTGCGGCTGTACGCCAACCTCACCGGGTACCGTTTCGTCTGGACCACTTTCGAGGTCCTGGCGGAGACCTGCGAGATCCTCACTCGCATGGGCAGGCCCGTCTACTTCTTTCTCGACAGCGACCCCGCCAAGGAGCACTTCAAACTTCTTCAGCAGAAGGGGGTGCTCAGCGCAGCCCGCCTCACCTTTATCGGCGACGTGGATGGCTACCCGCTTTGGAGGTACATGGGCGGGCCATAGGTGTCTGCTGACGCCTCGAAACTCGAAGCAGGCTACATGCTCCGTCGGTACTGCCCGCCGACGTCGTAGAGGGCGTGGGTGATCTGGCCAAGAGTGCAGGAGCTCCGCGAACAAGTTGCCGCCGCTGCGGGCCGTTTCCTGCAGGCGTGAGAGCGCGTAGGACGAGGGACGCTGCCAGGGTGCAAGCGCATCGACAGCCGGGTCGGGAACCCTCACCCCGGCCCTCTCCCCGAGGGAGAGGGAGTCTGACGGCGCAGCATCACCGGCATGGCGCGACTGGAAGTCGCGGACGTGGGCGAGGCGGTCATCTTTCTCGTCCTTGGTGGAACGGGTGAGCGCTGCGGCCTCGAGGACGTTCTCGCCGCGGTGGGGATCGACGAAGGTGTTGACGCCGATGATCGGGTGCTCCCCGGAGTGCTTGAGGCGCTCGTAGTGAAGCGACTCCTCCTGGATCTTCGAGCGCTGGTATCCGGTTTCCATGGCGCCCAGCACCCCGCCTCGCTCGGACAGATGGTCGAACTCCTCCAGCACGCGTTGCTCCACCCGGTCCGTGAGCCACTCCACGAATGAGGAGCCCTGCCACGGGTTCTCGTTGGCGAGCAGGCCGAACTCCTTGGTGTTGATGAGCTGGACCGCGAGCGCGCGCCTGACCGACTCCTCGGTCGGCGTGGTGATCGCCTCGTCGTATGCGTTGGTGTGGAGCGAGTTGCAGTTGTCGGCAAGGGCCAGGAGCGCCTGAAGGGTGGTGCGGATGTCGTTGAACGCGATCTCCTGCGCGTGCAGGGATCGGCCCGAGGTCTGGATGTGGTACTTCAGCTTCTGGGAGCGACCGTTGCCGCCGTAGCGCCCGCGCATGGCGCTCGCCCAGATACGTCGCGCCACGCGGCCGATCACCGTGTACTCCGGGTCCATCCCGTTGGAGAAGAAGAACGAGAGGTTCGGGGCAAAGTCATCCACCGCCATGCCGCGCGCGAGGTAGTACTCGACATACGTGAAGCCGTTGGCCAGTGTGAAGA
>Ga0335070_10007125_pt1 | contig 13130 bp, 7 predicted proteins | sample Lox_Sample_13_FD_206722 | JGI IMG/M metagenome (GOLD analysis project Ga0335070, IMG submission 206722) | Soil microbial communities from Loxahatchee National Wildlife Refuge, Florida, United States - Lox_Sample_1.3 | ecosystem: Environmental > Terrestrial > Soil > Wetlands | place: USA: Florida...
GCCGGTGATGATGAGGCCGGCAAACGTGCCTGCCAGGAAGCTCTCCGGCCGGCCGAGCACTGTGACGACAATTCTCCGGAACCAGGTTTTTCGGTCTTTCATATTGGAAGAAACCGTGCTGGTTTGCCGGCCGTCCGGCATTCATGCGGGGGCCGATCTGTCACCGCACGCATCGCTCGTCGTACCATCGAACCGGGAGCGTCATGCCGCAAACATGAGATCCTCCGAAAACCGAGGGCGCGATTGTACTGAGGAGCCTGTTTGTCGTCGAGTGGCCGGATCGCAGCGCATATGGGTCGGCTGCGAGACTGCTCCAGGGGTGGATCATGGGGTGCAAGGCTCCGCTGCCGATCCGTCGTGCCGGCGTGGCTATGTCCGCGGCGTCACGCATGGGGCCGGAGCGCTGAGCAGCCATGAGAAGGATTCCGGCGCAAGCGATAGCACGATTCATTTATCCATACGGCGGGTGCGGTTACAAAAAACTTGCAAAGCAAAAATATTGCTTCTCGCATAAAATATGGTGGCGAATCGAGGAATGCACTTGCGTCAGGAAGGTGGTGATCTATGAGACCAGTTCACCTGTTCTTAGCACTTGCTCTCCTGGCGATGGCGCGGTTTGTTCCAGCAGCCGTTGCCAGTGATGAACAACCAGCGCCTGCGACCGGCATCAAGGACGACGGCCGCATGGCAGAGTATGTCGAGGCGATCCGGCATGCGCCGGATCCGTCCGCCGCAGTCGCGGCGTATGCGGCTGCGATTGCAGCGGATCACAGCAGCCTGGCGCCGGCCGAAGCCTACGTGCACCGCATGATAGAACTCGGCACGCCGGGAATGGCCTATACGCAGGCCCACGAACTCTTGCAGCGAGAGCCGGGCAATGGCCTCGCGTGGGGCGTGATGGCGGACGTAGATGCGCGGCGGGGGCAATTTGTGACCGCACTGGACGACATCGTGAAAGCCGTCCGGAATGCGCCGAATGATCCGTTTGTACACCGGACCGCAGCGGGGTTGGTCGCCTGGTATGACATCATGGCCGATCAATCGCAGGTTTCCGCCGATCTGAAGCACTCCCTTGGCCAGATGCGCAAGCAACTGGACAAGGAGAAGACCTTCACCGAGGCGTATGCCGAGGCGAAGGCTTTCTACGAGCGCATGAAGACCGAGCAGGCACAGGCCGGGGCCACCGCACCGGCGGCGCCTGAGAGCACCGATTCATCGACACCGGCCGGGTATAGCGAGAGCGGTCCGGAAGTGTATGTCACACCGGCGGATACAACGTACATCTACGACACGTATCCGTACTATGCCTACGACTACGGTTTCTATCCGACGTTTCCGATTTACGGCGGCTACTGCTACGGTGGTTGGCCCTATTGCTACGGCGGATCGTGCTGGTGGCCGGTTGAGCCCTTCTGCTTCGGCGGTGTCGGGCCGTTCTTCGGCCACAACCGATTCGGCTTCGATGGGTTCGGCTTCCATGGGCGGCACGGTTTCCGCGGATTCGAAGGACACGGGGAATTCGGCCACGGAAGCTTCGGGGCTTTCAACCACTCCGGCTTCGGCCGCGGCTTTGGGCGCGTGGGCGGGGTGGCTGGTTCGCGGGCCGGCGTCGGAACGCTCGGCGGTGGACATTTTCACAGTTCGCTGCCGATCTACGGCGGACGCGGATCAACGTTCAGCGGGGGCGGGTCGCATGGCTTCCGATCCGCCAGTGTGAGCAGCTTTGGCGGCCGCTCAGGATCCGCCCACTTTGCGCCGCGGGGCTCCTCGGTGGGTGTCGGCTCCTTCGGGGGTGGTCGCTCCTTCGGCGGCGGTGGATTCCACTCCTTCGGGGGTGGTCGTTCCTTCGGCGGCGGCGGGTTCCACTCCTTCGGCGGTGGTCGTTCGTTCGGAGGCGGCGGCCACTTCGGCGGGGGCGGAATGGGACATGGCGGCGGCGGACACGGGCGGTAAGCCGGGATCTCCGTTGGCCGGTCGGTTTTGGTGTCATGGACGACGTCCGATGTGAAGCCGATCGCATCGGGACGTCGAACGAGGGGGATAAGTACCCACAGGTCCGGAGTTTCGGCGATTTTGTCGCCGGCTCCGGACCGTGTCATTAGAATATGGGTACGGTGGCGCGTTTGGGCCGGATGAGCGCCGACGGGACAGCCACCCCCGAGCGCTCGAGACAGGCGGAAGAATTCAGAGCCCGGTTGCTGCCCGAGCGGCAGCAAATGTTGCGCGCCTCATGGTGAGGCGTCTCACGTCAGAGAGCGGGAACCGCGCGCCGAAAGGAGCCTCCGATGAAAGCGGTCGCGGCATATCCAGGTGAACGTATCCTGGCGCTCACGGACCATGAGACGCCGATGCTCCGCACGCCTACCGATGTGAAGATCCGCATTCTCGACGTCGGCATCTGCGGAACGGACAAGGAGATCTGCGCCTTCGAATACGGCACGCCGCCGCCGGGATGCGACCACCTTGTCATCGGCCACGAGGCCCTCGGTGAGGTGGTGGATGTCGGTCCGGCGGTGACGCGAGTGAAGCGCGGCGATCTGGTCGTGCCCATGGTTCGCCGTCCCTGCCGGCACGACGATTGTCTGGCCTGCCGCGAAGGCCGGCAGGATTTCTGTTACACCGGCGACTTCACCGAGCGCGGCATCAGGCTCGAACACGGCTTCATGACCGAGCTGGTGGTCGACGACGAGCGATACATGCACGTCGTGCCGCGCGAGCTTCGGGACGTCGCCGTGCTGGTCGAGCCGCTCACCATCGCCCAGAAGGCGGTGACGCAGGTATGGCAGGTTCAGCAACGGCTTCCCTGGGCCTGCCCCATTGAGCCGGGCCGCCCGCCGAGATACTGCCACCGCGCCGTGGTGCTGGGAGCCGGGCCGGTTGGTCTGCTCGGAGCGATCTCGCTGGCCGCCGCCGGCTTCCAGACGTTCGTTTATTCACGCGAACGTGCTCCCAGTCCTCGCTCGTTGCTGATCGAGCAATTCGGCGCCGAGTATCTCTGCTCCGAAACCTGCCCGGTCGACCAGTTGGTTCAGCGAGTGGGCAACATCGATCTGATCTTCGAGGCGGTCGGGGCGTCGGGACTGGCCTTCAGCGTGATCAGGGTGCTGGGCACCAACGGGGTCTTCGTCTTCACCGGCGTGCCCGGGCGCAAGGCGCCGATCGAGGTGGATACCGACCTCATCATGCGCGACATGGTGCTGAAGAACCAGGTTCTCTTCGGCACGGTCAATGCCGGCGCGGAGACATACACCGCGGCGATCGAGGCCTTGCAGGACTTCATGCAGCGCTGGCCGGAGGCGGTCCGCGGGTTGATCACCGCGCGGAGGCCGCTGTCGGCCTATCGCGAGCTGCTTCTGGGCCGGCCGGAAGGCATCAAGAACGTGATCACTTTCGAAGGCGGCGGAAAGTGAGCACCGCGCGACCTGCACTGGTCGCCGTTTGGGCGGGGAATCAGTGAGTCAAGGTCGACCACCGCTGCCGGCCGTACTCTGCGGGTTGATGCGGGATGTGAATCGGAGCTCGCCATGACGATGCAACGAATGACCGCTGAAATGACTCGACTCGAGGAGGATGCCCGGCGGGAAAAGAACTGGAAGCGCTGGGGGCCGTACCTTTCCGAGCGCCAGTGGGGGACGGTGCGTGAGGATTACTCAGCGGACGGATCATGCTGGGATTATTTTCCGCATGATCACGCCCGCAGCCGGGCCTACCGCTGGGGGGAGGACGGACTGCTCGGGATCACCGATCGCGAATGCCGGCTGTGCTTTGCGCTGGCCCTGTGGAACGGGCGTGATCCCATCCTCAAGGAGCGTCTCTTCGGTCTGGCCAACAATGAAGGCAACCACGGCGAAGACGTGAAGGAGTGCTACTTCTATCTCGACTCCACGCCGACACACTCTTACATGAAGGCCCTGTACAAGTATCCCCAGGCGGCTTTCCCCTACGATCTGCTGGTGGCGGAGAATCACCGCCGCGGGCGCGATCGGCCGGAATTCGAGCTGGTCGACACGGGCGTCTTCGAGGGCGATCGTTACTTCGACGTCTTCGCCGAGTATGCGAAGGCGGCGCCGGATGACATTCTGATTCGCATCACGGCGGCCAATCGCGGCCCGGCCGCGGCGATGCTGCATCTTCTGCCGACGCTCTGGTTCCGGAACACGTGGACCTGGGGCTGCAAGCACGACGGGTGCTGGCCGCGGCCGTTCTTCAAGCGTGAATCCGATTCATCCTTCGTCGCCTGCCATGCCACGCTGCCGGCCATGCGATGGCAAATCGGTCCCGATCCTGATGGAGCCAAGCCGGAGGTGCTGTTTACCGAGAACGAGACCAACCAGGGGCGGTTCACCGATGGAGGCGTGTCGCAGCCGTTTGCCAAGGATGCGTTGCACGAGTGCGTCGTGAACGGAAAGCGAGAGTTCGTGAGCCGCGATCCGCGCGGCACGAAGGCCGCGGCGTATTACCGGCTTCGAATCCCGGCGGGAAAGGAAGCAGTCGTTCGGATGCGGCTGACCGCGGTGGATGCGGCCGGTCAGGGCCCGGCAAGCCGGCCGGAGAAATCGTTCGGCGCCTCCTTCGATCAGATCTTCGCTCAGCGGATCCGCGAGGCCGATGACTTTTACGCGGCACGCATCCCGCCCGAGCTGTCTGCGGAAGAGCGCCGCATCGCCCGCCGGGCCTATGCCGGCCTTCTTTGGTCCAAGCAGTTCTACCATTATGTCGTGCAGGACTGGCTGGCCGGCGACCCGAATGAACCCGTGCCGCCGGTCTCGCGCATGCAGGGCCGGAATCACAAGTGGCCGCACCTGTTCAACCGCGATGTCATCTCCATGCCGGACAAGTGGGAGTATCCGTGGTACGCCGCCTGGGACCTGGCATTCCACATGGTGCCGTTCGCCCGCATCGATCCACAGTTCGCCAAGGACCAGCTGGTGCTATTTCTGCGCGAGTGGTACATGCACCCGAACGGGCAATTGCCCGCCTATGAGTTCGCGCTGAACGATGTGAATCCGCCGGTTCACGCCTGGGCGTGCTGGCGGGTGTACAAGATGGCTGCGGCCCGGGGTCAGCGCGACCTGGTCTTCCTGAAACGGGTCTTCCTGAAGCTGCTCATCAATTTCACCTGGTGGATCAATCGGAAGGACCCCGAGGACAACAACCTTTTCTCGGGCGGCTTCCTGGGGTTGGACAACGTGGGCGTCTTCGATCGCTCGCGGCCGTTGCCGACCGGCGGCTACATTGAGCAGGCGGATGGGACGGCGTGGATGGCCTTTTACAGCGCCACCATGCTGTCGATGGCGATGGAACTGGCCGGGCAGGAGCGAGCCTTCGGCGACGTGGCCTCCAAGTTCTTCGAGCATTTCGTGGCCATCGCCGACGCCATGAATTCCTTCGGCGGCACCGGCCTGTGGGACGAAGAGGATGGCTTCTATTACGACCGCATCCGTGCCGGGGGCCGTAGCACGCCGCTGCGGGTTCGCTCGCTGGTGGGCCTGCTGCCGATCATCGCCGTGGAGGTGCTCGACCGGGCGACGATCGAGAAGCTGCCCGGCTTCCGCAAGCGACTGCGGTGGTTTCTTGATAATCGGGGGGATCTGGCGCAGCAGATCAGCTACATGCTGGAGGACCAGCCGACGGAGGCCTGTTGCCGTTACCTGCTGGCGATTCCGTCGCGGGCCCGCTTAGAGCGAGTGCTCCGCTACATGCTGGACGAGAATGAGATGCTGTCGCCGTACGGGGTTCGGTCGCTTTCACGGATTCACCGGGAGCGGCCGTACGAGTTTCGCGCGGGTGCGGAGACACATTTGGTGAGCTACGTTCCCGGGGACTCGGACAGCGCCATGTTCGGCGGCAATTCCAACTGGCGGGGACCCATCTGGTTACCGGTGAATTATCTGCTGATTGAGGCGCTGGAGCGGTACCACTACTTTTACGGCGACGCGCTGCGGGTGGAGTGTCCGACGGGGTCGGGGCGGCTGATGAATCTTCGGCAGGTGGCCCAGGAACTGGCGATGCGGTTGTGCCGGCTGTTTCTGCCGGACAGCGCGGGGCAGCGGCCGTGCAACGGCGGCGACGTTCGCTATGCAACCGATCCGCACTGGCGGGAGCTGCTCCTGTTCAACGAGTACTTCCATGGGGACAACGGCCGGGGGCTGGGGGCCAGTCATCAGACCGGGTGGACGGCGCTGGTTACGCGTTGCCTGGAGGATTTGGCGGCGCAGCGGCGGGAGAGAGCGGATCGCTGAGTCACCGCGTTGCCAACGAGCCAACGCATGCGGGGCATCCATGGGAAACAGGTTTCTGTTCCGAGCGAGTTTTCGCGGTAATTCCTGTCGGACTTGGTCACGAATGGCTGCCGCACCCGTGGACGACCAGACCGCAGGTAATGTCGAGAAAAAAGTCGGCAGAAGGGGCGCGCGTCTCTGCGCGGCGCGGTACAATAGCCGTTGACGGTCCGAGGACAGCGAGGGGAAGGCTGCCGGGGAAACATGGCTTGGAGGGTGTCCGATGAAACTGCTGGTGCGCATCGTGGTGGCTCTGATCGGAGCGGCGCTGCTGGCGAACGCGAACCTGCGGGGGATTGATGCTGCGCGGGCGGACTCCGGCGCCCCGCGCGATTCGTCAGGCAACCTGGATTTCGGCCCCGAGGAGTTCGTACAGGCTAACGGAGTCGATATCGTCGTAACCGGCTACAGCGTTCCGTCCTTTGTCCGGTGGAACGGTGACGAGCTCCCCGATCTGATCGTCGGTGACGGCGGGAACGATGATCCCGGGAAGGTCCGCGTCTACCTGAATACCGGAACGTTGTCGCACCCCGAATTCGGCGACTACTTCTACGCCCAGTCCAACGGCGCCGATCTCTCCGTTCCCGGAAGCGGGTGCCTGGGCGCATTTCCGCGCGTGGTCTATTGGGACGGCGACGACCGGAAGGATCTTCTGATCGGCAGGGCCGACGGAACCGTGGAGTTATTCCTCAACATCGGAACGGACGACGAGCCGACCTTCGATGGCGGGCGACTGCTGCAGGTGGGCTACCCCGGCGAGGGGGTCGACATCGACGTGTTCTATCGCGCGACGCCGACGGTAGTTGACTGGAACAATGACGGCAAGAAAGACCTTATCGTCGGATCCGTGGATGGCTTGATCTATATCTATATCAATGAAGGAACCGATACTGAGCCGGAGTTCATCAGCGTGCAATACGCAATGATGGACGACGGGCAATTGCTGTCTGTAGTATCCACGCGTTCCAGCCCGGACGTCCGGGATCTGGACGGCGACGGCAAGAAAGACCTGCTGGTAGGCGACCGCGACGGGGAGCTGCTCTTTTACCGCAACACTGCGAGCGATGCGGCCCCTGCCTTTGCACCGTATACCCTGGCGAGATCCAGCGGTGTGCCCGTCGACCTGCCAGGCCTGCTGCGATCCCGGCCTTTCGTGTGTGATTGGACGGGCGACGGCCTGCTGGATGTCCTGGTCGGCTATGGCGACGGCAAGGTGCGTCTCTACCAGGGCGTTCACCTGCCCGGCGATCTGAACTGCGATGGCCGCGTCGACATCAACGATGTGCTGCATTTCGTTTCAGCCATGATCACTCCTGAAGGTTATGTCGCTGATCACGACGGCGACCCCTATCCCCCTTGTGACCGGATGCTGGCGGACATGAACGGCGACACGCTCGTAGACGGCGCGGACATCGAACCATTCATCAGCGTACTGCTCAATCCTCGATAAGCCGCCGAGGTCGCTGATCCGCCGTACATAGCGATTCATGAATTGGGCGTGGTAGAGTGCCTCTACTCGTCGCCCGCTGCCACCCACAGCCCAGAGAGGAGTGGCACGCCGGAACCCTACACTTAATAGTGAGATGCTAAACAGTCTTCGAAGGTCACTGTTCCGGCGCTTCCCAGCCGCCGCCCAGGGCCTTGTAGAGGGCGATGAGATTCGTCACCGTCGTGGTCTCGCTCTGGACGAGCTGGTCCTCGGAGGCGTAGAGGGCCTGTAGAGAAACCAGGACGTTCAGGAAGGCCGTCAGACCGCGGCTGTACAGCTCTGTGCTGAGGTCCGCTGCGAGCTGGTTGGCGGCCACGGCATCGGAAAGCGAATGGTGGCGGACCTTCTCGTTCACGTAGGCCACCAGGGAGTTTTCCACATCCTGAAAGGCGGTGAGGACCGTCTTTTCGTAAGTCGCCAGGGCCTGCTCGGTGAGGGCATCCTGCACGCGGATGTTGGCGCGAATCCGACCGGCGTCAAAGATCGGCCATGTGGCGGAAGGTCCGACTGACCAGGCGATGCTCTTACCTTCGAAGAAGTGGTCGATGTTGGTGATTTGCGGGCCGACCAAGCCGGTCAGCGAGAAAGCCGGGTAGAGATCGGCCGTGGCCACGCCGATTCGCGCGGTTTGCGCGGCCAGTTGGCGCTCGGCGGTCCGCACATCCGGCCGCCGCCGAAGCAGGTCCGACGGGAGGCCCATCGGCACCTCCGGGGGCGTCGTCGGGATCGGCGTCTCCTTGTCCAGCTCGTCGACCAGGGCACCAGGCGGCAGGGCGAGCAGGATACTGAGCTGATAGATGGACTGCCGGATGGAAGTTTCCAGGAGCGGGACCTGCGACTGCGTGCTGGCGAGCTGAGCCCGAGCCTGGGCGACGTCGAGTTGGTTGGTGAAGCCGGCCTTGTAACGAGATTCCGTCAGGTCGACGGCGTCACGCTGGGCGTCGATGTTCTCGTAGGCGATGGTGAGCCGGCGCTGCGAGCCTCGAAGCTGCACATAGTCGAGCGCGACCTCTGACAACAGTGTGACCAACACATCGCGGCGAGTCTCCTCCGAGGCGGCGAGGTCGTCATCCGCGGCTTCGATGGAGCGGCGTATGCCGCCGAAGACGTCCAGCTCCCAAGTGGCGTCGAAGCCCGCCTGGAAGAAGTTTTGCTGACGCAGCACCTGCGGGCTCGGCAGGGCGGGAGGGTTGAGGGCGACGGCCGGCGAAGTGGGGCCGTTGGGGATGTTCAACCCACCGGGCTGGACCACCAGGCCGGCATGCCGGCCGCCGCCGGCAGTGAATGACCGAGGCGTGACATTGACGGTCGGTTGACCGCTGCCGGGAATTCCAGGGATGGCCGTGATGCTGGGCAGGAGATTGCGCAAAGAGTTGCCCGGCTTGGTCGTCTTGGGCGTGTTGTTGAGGCTGGAGCCGGTATAGGCGTAGGAACCGGTGACGTTGACCAGGGGCCAGAAGCCTGCGGCGGTGACGTCGAGTTGGGCGCGTGCCTGGAGAACCCGGGCTGTGGCCACGTGAAGATCGAGGTTGGACTCGACGGCCTGCGCGATCAGAGCGTCGAGGATAGGATCGTTGAGCCATTTCCACCAGGTGGCGAGGTCGGCCTCCTGCGTTGTCGGCCCGGCGTCGGACATCGCCGGGCCGCTGGTCGGCTGGGTCGCGGTGGCGCCCGGCCGCAAGCCGCTCCAGCCGGCGGGCTTGGCAGTCTCGGGGGTGCGGTAGTTCGGCCCGACGGCACATCCGCCCGCCAGCAAGGCAAGAGTCAAGCCGACACAGAAGCGTTCTGTGCCCATGATGAGCCTCCACTCGCAGCCGTCCGCCTCCCGCGCGGAGGTCGACGGCCGCCTCGCTACTTGCTCATTCGTATCGCAGGGCCTCGATCGGATCCAACCGAGAGGCCTTCCAAGCCGGGTAGTACCCAAAGACCACGCCGACACTCACTGAGACCATGACCGAGGCGATGATGGCTCCCAGCGAGAGTTCGGTGGGCCAGTGCAGCACCGTCCTGACGATGATGGAACTTCCCCGGCCGAAGAGAATGCCCAAGGCCCCGCCGGCCAGACAGAGCACGATGGCCTCGGCCAGGAACTGGCGCAGGATGTCGCGGGCCCTGGCCCCGACGGCCATCCGCAGCCCGATCTCGCGGGTCCGCTCGGTGACGGAGACGAGCATGATGTTCATGATGCCGACGCCGCCGACCACGAGGGAGATGAGGGCCACGCACAAGAGCAGGTTGGTCATCAGGCTGGTGGTGGAACTCATGGCCCGGGTCATTTCCGTCATATCCCGAATATTAAAGTCGTCCGGGTCTCCGGCCTTGATGCGGTGCCGCTCGTGCAGGAGCTGAGTCATCTGGCGAATGGCCACGGGAATCTCCTGGGGGGTCTGGGCGGCCACCAGGATCTGATCGATGTTCTCGAAGCGCACGGGCAGCGGCGTATCCGCCACCTGGATGTCAGATGGGATGGGGTAGAGCGCGCTCTGACCCGGGTAGATGTCGCTCAGTGTGTTTACCGCCGTCGTCGAACCGGAGGAGGATGCAGTCGCGGCGCTCTGGTTCACGTTTGCCAGCGTGGATCCGGAAACGCGTCGCTTGATGGTGGTCCAGGGCGCGAGCAGGATGTCATCCTGGTCCATGCCCATCATGTTGGCTCCCTTGGAGCTCAGAACGCCGACCACCTTGAAGGCCACGTTTTTCACGCGCACTTCCTGACCGATCGGCGAAGCGCCTTGAAACAATTCCCGCACCAGTGTCTGGCCCAGCAGACAGACCTTGCTGGCATTGCGCACGTCCTGTTCGGTGAAGGAGTCTCCTTCGGCCAGCTCGGTCCAGTCGCGAACATCGAGAAATGAAGGACTGGTCCCGTAGATGAAGAGGGGGACCCAGTTCTTGTTGCCGTAGACCACCTGGGTTCGGGCGCGGGTGACCGGGGCCACAGCCCGCACCGCGGGGCACTCTTTCAGGATGGCCTCGCCGTCATTGGGAGTCAGGGTCGTGGCACTGCCGCCGCCGAAGGAAACGCCGCCGCTGGCCGCCGTGCCGGGCAGAACAACCATGTTGTCCGCTCCCATGCTGGCGATGGATTTCTGGATGGCCTTCGATGAACCGTTGCCAATCTCCATCATGGCGATCACAGCGGCCACACCGATGATGATGCCCAGCGTGGTCAGGGCTGAGCGCATGATATTCCGGCGGAGGGCTCGAAACGCGGTACGCAGCGTGCGGGAGTGGAATCGTTTGCTGAGCCAGCTCACGACAAGGTCTCCTTGGGGGGGGCGTTCGTGTGCGGCGACTCGCGGCCCGCGGTCGGAGTCCTGGGGGCATCGGCGGCAGGTGAGCCAGCTTCGATCATCCCATCACGGATGTGAATGACCCGCTGAGCGTGATTGGCCACGCCGGCGTCATGGGTTACCAGGATGATGGTGATGCCCTCGTCGGCGTTGAGCTGCTCAAACATCTGCAGGATCTCTTCACTGGTGTGGGAATCGAGGTTGCCGGTCGGCTCATCCGCAAAAAGCAGGGGTGGGTGGTTGACAAGGGCTCTTGCTATCGCCACGCGCTGCTGCTGCCCGCCGGAAAGCTGTGATGGCTCGTGATCGGACCGTTCGCTGAGGCCCACGCGATGGAGCAAGGCCACGCAGCGGTCGCGGGCTTCTCGATCGGGGATGCCTACCGGGGCGTAGGTCAACGGCATCATCACATTTTCCAGAGCGGTCGTGCGCGCCAGCAGATTGAAGTTCTGAAACACGAAGCCGATCTTCTGATTCCTGAGGCGTGCAAGCTGGTCGCTGGAGAGCCCGGAGGTTTCCTCTCCGTCCAGCCAGTAGTCGCCTGAGCTGGGCCGGTCGAGGCAGCCGAGGATGTTCATCAGGGTGGTCTTGCCGGAGCCGGAGGCCCCCATGAGGGCCACCATCTCACCTTGTCCGACGGTGAGCGATACGCCCTTGAGCACCGGCACGTCGATCTCGCCGAGGTGATAGGTCTTGTAGAGATCTCGGAGCTTGATCAACTCCACGGGTCATAGCCTCCTGCGGTCTTCGCGCGTCGGGTCATGCTGCTACTGGCGGCGATTGCCGAAGACCTGGGGCGTAAACGGGTTGGTAGTTTCATTGCCCGTCGCGCTCCGAACGGCTTCGCCGATGACAACCGGCGTATCCTCAGTCAGGCTGTCGCTCTGGATCTCCGTCTGCGAGCCGTCGCTCAATCCAGTTGTGACACGGACGGGACGCACGAAGGCCCCATCCTGCACCCAGACCAGGTTCTGTGTGCGGTCGGCTGCGCCGCCCCGTGCCGGTCCTGTCGTGGTCTGTGGTGCGTCCGGCTTGTTCCTGTCGGTGCCGGCGAACTCCTTTCGGGCCGCGGCGCTGATCTGCTGCGGCGCGGGCTTCCAACGCAAGGCCGCGTTCGGCACCATGAGGACGTTCTTTCGTTCGGATACCTGGAACTGCACATTCGCGGTCAGGTAGGGCAGCAGACGCCCGTCAGAATTGTCGGTGTTGATCTCCACGGTGTAGGTGACGACGTTCTGGGTCATGCTGGCGTTGAGGCGGATTTTCCCCACGGTGCCGTGAAACACCTGACCCGGATGGGCGTCCACGGTGAAGGTGACCGCCTGTCCCGGGCGTATGTTGCCGATGTCGGCCTCATTCACCGAGACCCACACCTGGATGCGGGTCAGGTCCTTGGCGATCAGGAAGAGACTGGGCGCATTGAGGCTGGCAACGACGGTCTGGCCGATGTTGACGCGGCGGTCGACGATCACGCCTTTGACCGGCGATCGGATGGTGCAATACCCGAGGTTGGTCTGGGATCGCTTCAGGTTGGCTTCGGCCTGGACGACGGCCTTCTCGGCCTGAACCACGGTGGCCTCGCCCACGCCCACGGTGGCCTTGGCCGTCTCATAGGTGGCCTGATACGAATCGTAATCCGTCGCCGAGAGGGCGCGGGAAGGCCCCAGTTCCTGGGCCCGCTTCCAGTTGTTCTCCGCCTGATGCAGCCTGGCCACCATTTGCTGGAGGTCGGCCTTCGCGCGGATCACGTTGGCCTTGGCCTGCTCGAGCTGGGCGGCGGACTGGTCCACGTCGGCCGCGTACAGCGCATCGTCGATGCGCGCCAAAATCGTGTCCTCATCCACCTTGGATCCGTAGTCGATGGTCTTTCCGCTGTTGTCGGGGTCCTGGCCGAACGACTCGATCTTTCCAGCGACCTGGGCGCCTACGTCCACGACCTCCTCGGGCTCGACCGTGCCCGTCGCGCCGACGGTCACCAACAGGTCGCCTCGCTTCACGAGTGCTGTTCGAAAAGAGGCAGACGGCCCGGAGGCCCGCTGCCAGTAGGCGACGGCGGCGCCTCCCACG
>Ga0335070_10007126_pt1 | contig 13128 bp, 9 predicted proteins | sample Lox_Sample_13_FD_206722 | JGI IMG/M metagenome (GOLD analysis project Ga0335070, IMG submission 206722) | Soil microbial communities from Loxahatchee National Wildlife Refuge, Florida, United States - Lox_Sample_1.3 | ecosystem: Environmental > Terrestrial > Soil > Wetlands | place: USA: Florida...
GTAGATATAGGATGTGGTCCCCAGCCGGAAGGGCGGCTTCCGTCTTGAAGCGGGACTTACGGTCGCCTCCGGTCTCATGCCTCCACTCCCGTGCGAGCGGGGATACCGCGATGATAGTAGTGCTTCACCTCCCGCATCTCCGTGACCAGATCGGCCCGGGCGAGAAGCCGTGGGTCGGCATGACGGCCGGTGATGACCAACTCGACTCCCTCCGCCCTTGTGTCGATCAGGCCGAGAATTTGCTCCACGGCGATAAGGCCGAGGTGCGCGGCCACGTTCACCTCATCGAGAATGACGAGCTGGTATGCGCCGGACGCTACAATCTCCCCCAGCTCAGCGATCCCCGCCTGGGCCCGTCGTCGGTCCTCATCCTCAGGCTCTCCGCGGATGAAGACGTCACGGCCGTAAGTCTTCACCGTGAGCTGGCCGAGGAACCTGCTCAAGATGGCGTGCTCGCTGGAGCGCCCCGTCTTTAGGAACTGGCCGAAGAACACGCGCCAGCCGGCGCCGAGAGCCCTCACTGCCAGCCCGATAGCGGCGGTCGTTTTTCCCTTGCCGTTACCGGTATAGATGTGGACGAAGCCCATGCTTCCGACCTGTGTCCGGCACACGGCGGAGGCGCAGCGGCAGGAGACATCCGTCGCTCCAGAGCCAACAGGCCGACGCGGCGATGGCGCAGACTTGCGCCGGTTGTCTTCCACCGCAGCTCCCCGTCGGCTCTTTCAAGCAGCACGCTTTTCCTCGCTCACCATCTGGCCGCGCACGGCCCGCACCCAGTGGTTGACATAGTTATCCGGAAAGCGATAGATGCCCCTGTAGAAGAAGTCCGCGTAGCAAGCAGTATGGTGGCCGCGAGTCGTCGCGCTCCAGAAACAGCGGTAGGGGCCGAACACAGGGTCGAGATGAAGTCGGCGGCTATTCTCCTCGGGAAGGAAAAGCGAGGCCAGCTCCTCGTTCCGGGGAAGGCGCCAATCAGCGCACCCGGCGAAGCGATTCTCGTTCAGCTGCTGAATGTAACGCTGCGCTTCGGGCCAAGTCATGCGCTCCGGGGCCGGTTCCCTCTGCCACGTGAGCCCCGTCTTGGAATCCACTACGGTACCGTCGCCGTTGTCCGCAAACCGTGTCGCCATGGCTACCTCCTCCTTAGAGGGCTGCTGCACGGGTCGTCTTTATCATTTTTCTCCCCGAAAATCCAGGGGGTCTGCCTCAAAGGAGAGTCCAGATGAGGAGATGAAATTTTTCTAGGCAAGAGAAAAGGAGCGTGGTAGAATACAAATAACCCCGATAAGCCGCGCGACGCGACGCGACCCCACCACCTTCGCCTACGAAACCGCTCGCTTTTCGGAGCGCGAGGCCAGTTGAACTCCAAGAACAACTGGAAGGGACAGCAGGCGGCAGTGGGTCGGTCGGCGCGAGGGTTTGTCGGGGATTTTTTGTGGGCTAAGCGCGTTGCCCCGTTACTGCACCAGTTTCTCCAAGCCTTGCTGGAGCTGCGTCTTGTCGCTGTCGCTTAGAGGGAGTTGCCGGGGCTCCGGCTCCGGCTGCGGCTCTGGCTCGGGCACTTTCTTCGGGGCCGGTTCCCGATAGCGTTGCTTCAACCACTGCTCATCGACGCGGAATTCCGGTTTCTCTAGGGTTCCAGAGAGCTGGAGCGGCACCCGGGTAAAGTCTTCCTGATCAGTGATCTTCGAGAGATACGGACCTAACGCCGTGATCTTTCCGGCATACTGCACGGGAAGACGGAGGATGAGGCGAAGGTCCATCGCTCCGTGGCGGGCATCGACGCTCCCGCCCCCCTCCATCCGCAGGGCAGGACCCTCCATGTAGAGATCAGCCACGCTGATCAGGCCCCGGTTCGTGGCTATCCCGACACTCATCTGCGAAAACTGAAGTCGCTTCAGCTCTGCGGCGCCAAAGAAGTCCGCCACCTTGTCAATCACCGGATGGTCGGTGATGTCCGCCTCGGTGATGAGCACATCGCTCCGGGACTTGATGCTCCTCATATCTTGGCACAAGCCGCTGGCCGTCGATGCCAGCGTGAGATTTCCGCTCCATCGCCCGGCATTGCCGGGCATGAGAGCCCGAGTGAGCTCATCCACCATGATGTTCTTGAGTGAGCAACGGGCCTGGATGGGGTAGCCGGCTACGTTGAACTTGCCTTGTAGGGCACCATCAAGCTGGCCGCCCCAAAGGGACACCCGAAGTGGTTCCACCTGGAAGGACCCCGACTGCAGCCTGACCTGACAACTCGCTTTGTTCGCTACGAACGTCTTGTAGTAAAGCCACTCGAGCTCAAGATTTCCTACGGCATCCACCTGCATGAGGAAGGGTATCGCGGCCGCCCAGTTCCAAACAGGCTCGCGGACAGGCCCCGGCTGCTGGTTTGTCGCTCCCTTGACAGCCTGAGGCGCCGGTCCCATTCCGGGCAGCAATCCCTTGAGCCGATCCAGTCTGGTGGCGGTTGGTAACTTTTGGGAAGACGCATCGGTGCCGGTACCCGAGGGAAAGGAAGGAGTCTCTGGCGCTACGGCCGAGGGCTCGAGGTCCGGAAGGAGTTCGAGAAGTTGGTCGAGCTTCAAGGAGGCAGAGCTCAAAGTAAATTCCACATACGGGCGCTCCCGCCAGTGGCTGAGTCGCCCCCGGGCACTGCATCTCTGTCCATTGATAACAAGCTGAAGGTTCGAGATCTCGAGAAGTTGCTGGGAGCGGGTACCGTTCACCTCGAAAGCGGCCTCCCAGTTCATACTCGGGAGCCTCTCGTCGCCGATCTTTACCCGGAGATCCGCCAGCTGGATGCTTCCCCGGGTACTGAGACGGTCGAACCCCTCGGACTCGAGGGTGGCTGAAAGGTCCATCCTACCCTTGTCTAGGGACGTCGACTTGAAGGTGAGGTAAGGGCCGAGTCCGTCCAGATCAAGCCCGTGAAGCTCCAGTTTCGTGGTCAGGGTACGTCTTTCCGGATCGAAGGTCCCTTCCACTTGGAAGGATCCCGCGGTCCCCGTGTCGATCTGTCCTTCCCCCTGAAAGGAGATGGGTTCCAGGCCGGCGCATCCGGATATCTTTGAGCTCACCTTGGTGAGTGTGGTGGTCTTTTCAGGGGAGAGAGCGCGGTCGATCACTGTTATACGGCCGTCCGTCAAGCTGACCGTGCCGGGGGCGAGCGGGAGCGTGCGGGACGCGCCGCTGGTTTGATCGGCTGCCTTCTCCTGCGACATGGAACGCGCGAGGAGATCGCCCACATTGAACTTGCCGTCCTTCTCTCGCGTCACCATGAGTACGGGCTTGTCGAAGACGAGAGCCCCCAGCTCGAGTCGTGCCTTCATAAGGGCCATGAGTTTCCAGTGGAGATCAACCCGCTCACTCGTCAGCACCGGCGTCGGGGCTCCTTTATCGCGAACCTCGAGGCCCAGAAGGCGCAAGCCCCTCAGGGTCAGGCTGGCGTCGTTGATCCTTACCTGGCGCTGGAGGAAGCTCTCAAGGGGTGGGGTAACCCAGGCGAGAATTCGTTCCCGGCTGAAGAACGAATAGAGGGCAAAGGCGCCGGCCGCACCTAGGATGAGGAGGACGGCGAGGAGGATGAGAAGCCTCGTCACTTTGCTCATAGGAGACACCCCCAGCGGAAGGAAAATCTGCATCTTTCATGCCAGTGATCGAGCCCGGGGTAGCCGCTTTTCACAGCACGAGACTTTGGACCGGGGATACAAAGGTGAACAGGGGAGCCGTGGGTTGAGCCTCACACCCGCCGCGTGATCACATAGTCGGCGATCGCCGCAAGGATCTCCCGCGTGGCTGAAGGCGCGAAGATCGTCAGTGCTTCCTTGGCAAGGGTGATGTGACGTTCGGCACGGTGCGAGGTGTACTCGATGCCCCGGTGGTGTTCGATGAGACCCTTGACCTCGGTAAAGGTCTCCTGGGTGATCTCATCTGCGGTGATGAGATTGACCAGGCGCTGCCGATCCGTGGGACCGCTCGCTGCGAGGGTGTAGATCAGGGGCAGGGTAATCTTCCTTTCCCCGAGATCCTGACCGATAGGCTTTCCGACCTCCTCCTGACTGCCGGCGTAATCCAGCACGTCGTCTCTCAACTGAAAAGAGATTCCGAGGTTAAGGCCGAAGGACCGCATCGCTTCCTCCCGCTCGTCGTTCGCGCCGCCGAAGATGGCGCCGATCTGACAGGCCGCCGCAATGAGAATGGCGGTCTTGCGGGTGATCACCTCGATATATTCCTGCTCCGAGATCTCAAGGTTGTGGCTGTTGATGAGCTGGAGAATCTCCCCCTCGGCCATCCTGGTGGTGGTCTCGGAGAGGACGCTCAGGATTTTCAAATGGCCGCTCGACACTGCCAGGGCGAAGGATGTGGCGAGGAGAAAATCGCCTACCAGCACTGCCGCCGGGTTACCCCAGATGGTGTTGGCGGCCGGCTTGTTACGCCGCAACTCGGCGCTGTCAACCACGTCGTCATGGAGAAGGGTGGCAGCGTGGAGGTACTCGAAGACGATGGAAAGGGGGTAGTGGTTCTCTCCCTGGTAGCCCGTCAGCCGGGCGGCAAGGACCATGAGCAGGGGGCGAAGCCGCTTGCCCCCGCTCCTGATGATGTAGCGGCTGATATGAGCGATGAGAGGAACGCTGGAGCTGAGGTTCTTTTCGATTTCTCCTTCGATCCGTTTGAGATCGTCTTCCACCTGGCTCAAGATGGAGGCCGGATGGTTGAGCGGGGTTGTCACTGGATGTCTCACGGGCAAAACGGCTCTTCCTCACGATAGCGCTAGGATCCAGGCCAGCCCGCATTATGCACGAGCCACCTGCTACGACCGCGGATCTGGCCGTCCTTCCGGGCGTCCTCGGGTCTCGGGCCTGGCGACGTACTGCCGAGTACGCCTCAGGTCCGAGCCCCTGTGGTTGCCCGGTGGCACGACCATCTCCACGATCTCGCTACGGCGTCTCGTACATAATGCGGGCTTGTCGCCGAAAGCCTTCTCATAGCCGAATTTACCCGGAATGTCAAAGCAATTCGGATTCCGCAATCTCACCGACCAGGTCGTGAGGATAGGCCTGAGTGAGCCGAACTGGCATAATCTCGCCGACCCGTCCGAAGCCGGAGCTGATCAGCACCCGTCCGTCCACTTCGGGTGCCTGAGAGGCGAGGCGACCCTCGAGGAGAAGCTCCGTCTCGGGGCTTGGGCCCTCAACAAGCACCGCCCGGACCGTACCGACGAGTTCCCGGTGGTAGGCGAGGCTGATTTTCTCCTGGAGGGCAGCGAGTCTTCGGAGACGCCTGGTTTTCAACCTCTTGGGAACCGACTCTTCGAGCCTGGCCGCGGCCGTTCCCTGCTCCGGAGAGTAGGCGAAGAGCCCCAGGCGCTGGAACCGGACCGCTGCGACAAAGTCATAAAGCTCCTGGAAATCGTCATCCGTTTCGCCGGGAAATCCCACCATAAGGGTCGTACGGAGGGTAATGGTTGGAAGTTGTGCCCGGATCCACTCCACGAGCCGGATACATTCGGCGGAAGACCCTGAACGACCCATAGCCTGGAGAAGCCGCTCTGAGGCATGCTGGAAGGGGATATCCAGGTATGGGCAGATGGAGGGATGGGTCCCCATCACCTCGAGGAGCCTCTCCGTAATCCGTTGCGGGTAGGCATAGAGAACCCGGAGCCAAGAGAAGAGCCGCGTTCGTGCCAAGGTGTCCAGCAGGTCGGCGAGGCGCGGCGTGGGGCCCAAGTCCTCACCGTAGGCGGTGGTGTCCTGCGCCACCAGATTGAGCTCCCGCACGCCCTCTGCCGCGAGCCACTCGGCCTCCCGCAGGAGATCATCCAAGGGCCGGCTCCGGTAGCGGCCCCGAATGGCGGGAATCGTGCAGAAGGCGCAGCGATTACTGCAGCCGTCGGCAACCTTCAGGTAGGCGCTGTAGAAAGGGCCGGAGAGCACCCTCGGCGTGTTGGCGTCCATCAGGAAGCTGGGCGTCTCGAGATGAATCTCTTGGGCGTCTCCTGGTTGGCGGCCCTTGAGAAGCGAGGGGAGTTGGTGAAAAGTGCTGCTGCCAAGGAAGATGTCCACCTCCGGCATGGCCTCGGCGAGCTTCTTCCCGTAGCGTTGCGGGAGACAGCCGGTTACCACGAGGAGCCGACACGCGCCCTTCTCCTTGGCTTGGGCCAGCTCCAGGATGGTGTCAACGGACTCCTGGGCGGCGCTTTCGATGAACGAGCAGGTATTGACCACGATGAGCTGCGCCTTGAGGGGATCGGCCTCCGGGCCGTAGCCCGCAGAGATCAAGCCCCCGAGGATGACCTCACTGTCCACCCGGTTCTTGGCGCAGCCGAGGCTGAGAAGATAAAAGGTTGTAAGGTCCATAGTCTGGGGATTCTTTCTTGCCTCACAAGTATTACCGCTCTCCCCTGGTTGGTCAATCAGGAAGAGTGGGAGCGGCTTCCAGCCGCGATTGGGTGATTGGCGGCAGGGGGGTCTGCTCTGCAAAGGCGCATAGTCGCGGCATTGATAGTGGAAAGGGAGGCCAGGCCTTTGGGCGGGGATGTGGTGGAAAGCCTGGGGGTGACTCCTGTCATCCACGGAAGGTAGAGGCTCCGGATGCGCTTTGCGCCGCAGACCACCCTGCCTGCGGCGCGAGCCCGTTTTGCACAGCCGGAAGCCGCGCGTCCTCGAGTCTCGAACCTCCAAAAAAAAGAGAGATGCCTCGCGGCATCTCTCTCTCTGTGGCTTTCCTCCGGTCAGACCTTAATCGATCTCTGGAACCGGCAGGTACTCGGACTCCTTGGCCACCGCGTCCTTGAGCTGGTCGGCTTTCGCCATTACCGCATCGATGACCTTGGGCTCGATGGACTTGGAGCGCTTGATCTCCTCGAAGATGGCTCTCTTCACGGCGATGGGGACCTCTTCCAGGAAGAATCTGGCGTCCAATCGGGCCGCCGGGAAGGCCGAGAGGACCTTCTTCGTTTGCTCCTCCGGCATCTCCATGATGAGCGCCTTGATGGCGCCGCCGAACATGTCGGTAACCTTTTTCTCGAGCGCAGTGCCTTTGATATCGGCAAGCCTCTTTGCATCCAAAAGTACGGCCAGGTAGTTCATCGTGTCCCCCTATCTAGAGCTTCATGTCGGCCAGATCGATTTCCAGTTCGTTCTCCCGCTCTGCGAGGTACTTCTTGTTGTTGAACGGGTAGCCGAGGATCTTCCACCACTTCACCACCGTCTTGTAAACCTCCGGGCGCATGATCACCGCCGGCGGGAAGACGCCTTCGGCGAGAAGGCTGCGGATAAAGCTGCCGCTGAACCGCTGGCGCTCCTTATCGTGGTTGCAGTTCTCGCTGTAGGTGACCTCGGTGCACTTCGGACAATACCAGAACTCGGCCATGTTCTGCGGCCGCATGAGGAGCCCGTAGTCGACGGCATAGGGCGGTTTGTCGAAGCCGAAGCTCGGTACCCCGTTCTCCCAGAGGATCTGGGCGGCATAGGTGTCGTAGTAGGGCCCCAGGGCGGCATGGTCACGGCCCCACATGTGGTAGGAGACACCCATGTTCTGCCGTGCCACCGCGTGGAGGAGCGACTCGAGAGGGTTGCCGTACCTCATGTCCCAGAGGAGGATGGTCACCAGGTGCCGCGAGGGCTTCACGTACCCGGCGATGTTCACCATCTCGTGGGCTTCCACGATGGTCTCGTCGGGATAGTCGCCGATCCGCTTAGCGCCGACGATGGCGTTCACGATGATGCCGTCGCAGGGCTTAATGTCACCGATGTAGGCGGCGTTCCGCATGAGGGCCTCGTGTCCCACGTGGGGCACGTTCCTGGTCTGATGGGCGATGACCGTGTTCCATCCTCTCTTCTGGAATTCCGCTCTCGCCTTGGCCGGGGGATACCAGAACCGATCGAAGGGCGAGCGCATCTTCGGCTCGTTGACGATAGTGTACTTGCCGGCGAGGATGCACCGATTGTAGGAAGAGTAGATATTATAGCCTGGGTGCTTGTTGTCGAAGGCGACCTTCACCACCTCGGGGTTCGCCTGCGGGGTGCCGAAAGTCCTGGTGGCCAGATCCTTCGCATCGATCTCGTAGATCTCCTCGATATCGAGGACGGCGAAGGGCTGTCCCTTGAGTCTGAGCAGCAGCCGGTCACCTTCCTGGACCTTCAGCTTCTTGAGGTCCTCCGGGGAGATGTCGAAGAGCATGGGGTAGGGAAATACCCAGTTGCTCAGGAGTCTTCTCTCCTTCAGGATCCGCTCGAGCTCCGCCTTGGTCATGGAGCCTTCACAGGGGCTGAAGAAGCCGTAGCAGATGGACATGATCTCCCGGTACACGTTCCTGACCGGCATGCCGTTATAGAGAGTCGGCTTGATGTCGTAGACGGCGTCGGCGGTAGCAGCCATCTTCTTGCCGGCCCTTGGATTTGTCACAACCCTGTCAACCAACCTCCCGCCATGAGGAAGGGGCATCTTCATCTTCAGTTCCATAGTATCTTCCTTTCTAACAGTGTCTCCTTAGCATGACAAAATGTCCGTCACCGTGCCGTATCACATCTCCCTTCATACCGAGCAGTAGCTGTTCCATCCCCCCTTTCGGCCCTGGTCAGATGTACCCCCCCGGAACGACGAAGCCGGCCTGAAAGGCTCGCGTAGCGCCACCGGGGGCAAGGAGATGGTCCTCGTTCCAGTTCTCACACCAAAAGATGAAGCGCACCCGTGCCTGGATCGGCACTGATCCGGGACTGGCGAGGTGGGTGTGGGCAGAACCTATTCCCCCAAGTCAGTTCAGCCGCAGCTTTTACACCTGCCCGTAAGGGCGAGGCGCCACCAGCCCTTCCCCAGGGATCCCGAGTTTGAGGTGGCGATCCAGGCGGTCGGGACTCTTCTCCGTCCAGCAAATTTCCGGCTAGTTCACCCGTGCCACCAGCTATGAATCACGACAAGTATAATTAGGGCGGGAATGCAATTGTTAGAATTAGTACAAGGTTGTCACTTTGTCAACGAGAAAATATCGGCCGGTTCTGCACAGCCAGGGCTGGAAACGATGGAGTCACGGCCGCCAGGTTGCCACCGTGTGGAGGTCGATCTGGTGGAAGACGAAGAGCGAATACGCCAGGAGAGCGAGGGCGATCACGATGGTTCGGGCTGGTCTGGCCTGCGCTCTCGGGGGCTCGGGGTTCTCCCAACTGCGATTCCCGCGAAAGACCGAAACGGTATTCATCATGACGTAACACTCAACCGCGAAGGGGGGAAAGCCGAGGAATCCGAGAAGGGGCATTTCGAAGATCTTCAAGAATCCAACATAAGGGACGGTATAGACCCACTTGGTCACGGCCCAGAAGTTCCAGAACTCCCAAAGGAGGCCGCAGATGGCGCCCGCGCCAAGGAGAAGATAGAAGGTCCGGAGGCTCCCCTCCTGCCACCGGCGCATGAGGGAGCGCCCGCCCTGCCGGTAATTGAGGGGTTCGAGCAGGAAGGTGAAGCATCCCCACACCAGGGGAAAGAAGTACCGGGGCCATAGGAGGGGGAGAATGGAGAAGACAAGGCCGATGGCAACAAAGGGACCGAACCAGCCCCTCGAGGAGGAGATCCGGGGCGAGCGGGCGGAGCGGAACACCCCGTAGGCCTCCAGGAGTTGCGTGGTTTCGAAGAGGCCGGGGAGAACGGTTGCGAAGCTCGCCGCATAGCCGGACCACCGCAGGGGAAGGCTTTCGGGCACGGCGATGTAGTGCCAGTTCCCGAGCCTCAGGTTGAAGAGCTCGAAGGTGAGCCAGAAGCAGATCGACCACGGGAGGAGGAACAGAAATTCCCGGCGGTGATCGACGAGGAGCGATGTGCCTTTCCGGTGGTAGACAAGGGCGTCGACGAGGAGGATGTACGGCCACCAGGCAAGGACGAAGAACCACTGCCCCACGAATTCAATACGGAGAACAAGGAGCGCCTCGGCGACGACCAGACCGGCGAGGCCGAGCCAGCCATGGAGTGGAAAGCGATGAGAGCCTTGACCCACCACGGACCTCTCGGTTCCGTTTTGAGAGGGCTGTTGCTCCGAGTTCACGCGGCGGTTGAGGTCCCGCCTCTCGGCTTCGTGTTACTATATCACGGGAACGGGGGGGCGCAATTTTTCTCTTGACTTTGCATCTCGAAAGCGCAATAAGAAAACTCTTGAAGATTTCTCTCAGGGGCGTTATACTCTGCCCTACTTTGTTATAGATAGTACAAGTTACCCCCATCCACCGCAGGCTCTCACCTTCCCCGGATGTGCAGGGCAATTCCACTGTTGAGCCTGATCAGAGACGGCGAGGGCGGGTCGTCGGCTCTGAGAATTTCGGGAAGAGAGCTCTGGCTAGTTCTGAATAACAAAATGTAGGCCTCTGCCTAAGCGCGGAAGACCTCCTGTGGGCGAACGGGGTTTTTCGTTCTCTTGAAGGCAGGGCAATATCGTGCCCAGCCCGGGCGTGAATAGGTTGGCTGGTACGTTGACCACTCGGCGGCAGCAAACACGTTCGGGCCAGGAGGTAAGGTACCTGTTCGCCGAGTGCGAAGGCCATCCGAGTACCTCGCTTGCATCAGCCAGAAGCGCGTAAAGAGCCTGGCAGGGTGATCCCCCCGGAGACGTGGGTGCCTGCGATAAGGAGCTGCAGCATGCCGACGAGCGCCAGCCAAGGAGGCCACCGGCCCCCTTATATGAAGAAGGCTTCCCGTCGGCTTCGAAGTGAGATCAAACCGCAAGATTCGCCGGTAACGCGGGCTTGAAGGGAGGTGATGAGCGCCCATCGGTTCTTGGGCCCCATCAGCGCTGTCGGGGCTCGAGGAGTGAAACAGGTCGATTTCTAGATGAAGAGAAACCTAGGAGGGAAATCAATGCCAAGCTATGTCATCGATGAGAAGTGCGACGGTTGCAAGGGGCAGGATAAGACCGCCTGCATGTACATCTGCCCCAACGACCTGATGATCCTGGACAAGGAAAAGATGAAGGGCTACAACCAGGAGCCCGAGTTCTGCTGGGAGTGTTACAGCTGCGTGAAGATCTGCCCCCAGCAGGCCATGGACGTCCGCGGCTACGCGGACTTCGTCCCCTACGGCGCGAGCGTCGTGCCGCTGCGCGGTTCCGAAGACATCATGTGGACGGTGAAGTTCCGGAACGGCGCGCTGAAACGTTTCAAGTTCCCCATCCGCACCACCGCTGAAGGCAAAGCGGTGCCGAGCGGCGGCTTTAATGAGGGGACAGGCGACCTCAAGAGTCAGGAACTGTGGACCGAGCCGGCATCGCTGGGATTGGCCGCGCTTCCCACTACCAAGAAGTAAGGAGGAGGTGAGTCTATGGATTTTGAAACCATTCAACTGAGTACTGACCTCTTGATCGTCGGCGGCGGCATGGCCTCCTGCGGCGCGGCCTATGAGGCCTCCTACTGGGCCAAGAAGAACAACCTGAAGGTCCTCCTGGTGGACAAGGCGGCGATGGATCGGAGCGGCGCGGTGGCCATGGGTCTCTCCGCCATCAACACCTACATTGGCCTCGATATCAAGGAGAACTCCCCCGAGGACTTCGTGAAATACGTGCGAAACGACCAGATGGGCACCATCCGCGAAGACCTGGTATATGACATTGCCCGGCACGTTGACTCCTCCGTCCATCTGTTCGAGAAGTGGGGCCTCCCCATTTGGAAGGATGAGAAGGGCAACTATCAGCGGGCCGGCCGCTGGCAGATCATGATCAACGGCGAATCCTACAAGGTGATCGTGGCCGAGGCGGCCAAGAACGCCTTGGGGATGGAAAACGTCATCGAGCGCCTCTTCATCGTGAAGCTCCTCCTCGATGCCAAGGAGCCCAACCGGATTGCCGGTGCCGTGGGCTTCAGCGTCCGCGAGAACAAGGTCTACTTCATCAAGGCCAAGGCCATCATGCTCGGCTGCGGCGGCGCCGTTCACATCTTCCGGCCGCGCTCCGTGGGCGAGGGTCTCGGCCGTACCTGGTATCCACCCTGGAACGCCGGCTCCAACTACGCCATGATGCTCCAGGTGGGCGCTGAGCTGGCCCAGATGGAGAGCCGCTTCATCCCCACCCGGTTCAAGGACGGCTACGGCCCGGTGGGTGCGTGGTTCCTGTTCTTCAAGTCCCGAGCGACCAACGCCTTCGGTGAGGACTACCTGGCGACCCGCGCCGATTCGGTGAAACCCTGGGCGCCTTACGCCAGTGCCAAGCCGCTGCCCACCCCGCTCCGGAACCACCAGATGATGCTCGAGTGCATCGAGGGCAAGGGCCCGGTGTACATGCGGACCGAGGAGGCCATTGCCAACCTGGCGGCCAAGTACAAGGACGACCCCAAGGCTTACAAGAAGAAGATGAAGGAGCTCGAGTCCGAGGCCTGGGAAGACTTCCTGGATATGACCATCTCGCAGGCGCTCCTCTGGGCCGGCCAGAACATCATGCCCGAGGAGAAGATGTCGGAGATCATGGCCGCCGAGCCTTACTTCATCGGTTCCCACGCCTCCCATGCCGGTGCCTGGGTGAGCGGTCCCGAGGACATCGCGCCGCCCGAGTACCAGTGGGGCTACAACCGCATGACCACGGTGAAGGGCCTGTTCACGGCCGGTGACGGCGTGGGCTGCTCCGCCCACAAGTTCTCCTCCGGCTCCCATGCCGAGGGCCGCATCGCCGCCAAGGCCGCCTGCCGCTTCCTGGTGGAGAACCCCGGGGACGTGACCCTCGATACCTCCAAGTTCGAGGCGATCAAGGCGGAGATCATCAAGCCGGTGGTCACCTTCGAGGAGGGCAAGAAGTACACGGTAACCAAGGATATCACCCCGAAGTACATCAGGCCGAAGATGTTCCTCTTCCGCCTGAACAAGATCATGGACGAGTATGCCGGCGGCACCTCCATGTGGTATTCCACCAACAAGCCCTCGCTGGAGAAGGGCCTGGAGCTCCTGGGATACCTCAAGGAAGACTCCGCGCTTCTCGGCGCCGAGACTCTCCATGAGCTCATGCGGGCCTGGGAGAACTACCACCGGCTGTGGACCTCGGAGGTTCACATGCGGCACCTCATGTTCCGCGAAGAGACCCGGTATCCCGGCTACTACTACCGGGCCGACTTCCCCAAGCTGGATGAGGCGAACTGGAAGGTCTTCACGATTTCCAAGTGCGATCCGGCGACG
>Ga0335070_10007127_pt1 | contig 13127 bp, 7 predicted proteins | sample Lox_Sample_13_FD_206722 | JGI IMG/M metagenome (GOLD analysis project Ga0335070, IMG submission 206722) | Soil microbial communities from Loxahatchee National Wildlife Refuge, Florida, United States - Lox_Sample_1.3 | ecosystem: Environmental > Terrestrial > Soil > Wetlands | place: USA: Florida...
CTCCCCGCGCGCGGAGCCGTAGAGGCGAACCGAGCTGCCCACGCCCCGCGCCGACAGCCGGAATCGTCCGAGGAAAAGGCCTTCTCCCAAGGACTCGATACGCAGCGAAGCGCCGCCCCAGGCGTCGCTGAAGGAATCGAGGCGCTCCCGGATGAACGCGGCCGACGCGTACGGGCCTCCGGCCCTGAGGCTGTCGAGCACTTCACCGTCCAGGATGGCGTCGATCTCTCGCTGCACGGCGGGATCGAGCGCGGCCCCGGTGTTCTCGACCACGGCGAGGCGCGCCACCGCGATCTCCCGAAAGTGCTCGAGCCTGTCCGCGGCGGGAGCGGCCCAGGCCGGGGCGGTGATACCGATCAGGAGCGCCGCCCAGAGGAACGTCGGCATAGCCATGGCGCTATCGTACAATGGAGCGAGATCATGAAGATCCTCGACCGTTACATGATCAAGGAAGTGGGTCCGCCCTTCGTCCTGTCCGTGGGTGTGCTCACCTTCTTCCTCGTCATCGACCGTGTCTATCAGCTGACCGACCTCGTCATCACCAAGAGCGTGCCCTTTCATCTGGTCCTGGGGCTGCTCGTCTTCATGCTGCCGGGCGTTCTCGCGCTCACGGTGCCGATGGGTCTCCTGGTCGCGGTGCTCCTGGCCGGAGGCCGGCTGGCCGGCGACCTCGAGGTGGCCGCGCTCAAGGCCTCCGGGGTCAGCCCGCTCCGGATCTTCGCGCCCTTCCTCGGCATCGCACTGGCCGTCAGCGGCGTGGTGGCGCTGCTGACCCTCCTCGTCGCGCCCGCGGCGAGCGGCGCTTTCGCCAACCAGCTCTTTCGCATTCTCCAGACCAAGGCGACCACCGGCATCAAGGAGCGCACCTTCAGCGCCTCCTTCAGCCAGATGGTCATGTATGTGGACGACATCAGCGCCTCGCAGGTCGCGCTGCGTGGCCTGCTCGTGTCCGACGAGCGCGACCCCAAGCTGTCCCGCATCATCGTGGCCCGCGAGGGTCGGCTCCTCTCGGATCCCAAGACCCGTCGCGTGACCATGCGCTTCATCGACGGCACCATCAGCGAGACCGACGCCGGCGACGCGCGGCGCTTTCGCCTCACCGGCTTCACGCTCTACGATCTCAACCTGCCGCTCGACAATCCCCAGCGGGCCGCCGAGCGCATCGAGAAGCCGGAAAAGGAAATGAGCGTGCAGGCGCTCCGCGAGAGCATCGCGGACCTCAAGCGTCAGGGCCAGATCGTGACTCCGCTCCAGGTCGAGCTGCAGAAGCGGTTCTCGCTTCCCGTGGCCGCGATCGTCTTCGTGCTGGTCAGCTTTCCCCTGGGTATCCGGACCCATCGGGGTGGGCGGACCCTTGCCTTGGGCTCGAGCCTCGCCATCGTCGTCGCGTACTACTTCATGCACACCTTTCTGGAAAACATGTCGCTGCGGGGCAGCATGCCGGTGGCGGTGGCCATGTGGCTGCCCAACGCCATCTTCGGAGTCGCCGGACTCATCCTCCTTCAGGCCGTCACCGAGGGATTGCCGGTTTCGTGGGGGCGTCTGGTGTGGCGGCTGCGGGCCGCGGTGCCGAAGGCGCTTCGGCGGGTCTTCCCCAAGCGGCCGCCCGTGGAGCGCACCCGCGGCCCGGTCGGGCGGATGCGCGGACCGCGGGCATCGACCTATATCATCGACCGCTATCTTGTCGGCCAGTACCTGACGTTCATCGGCATCGGTATTGGCGTGGCGTCCGTGCTCATGCTCGTGGTCGACCTCATTCAGTACCTCGACCGCTTCCTCCGGTCCAAGCCGCCGTTCATCTACATCCTCCAGCACCTTCTGTACCGATTGCCCGGCTCGCTCTATGAAGGCCTGCCCATCATCGTGCTGATCTCGACGGTCCTGCTCTTCCTGACCCTGACCCAGCAGCGGGAGCTCGACGCCCTCAAAGCCGCGGGGATCAGCCTCTATCGGGCGAGCCTGCCCATCCTGCTCGTCGCCTTCAGCATCAGCCTGACCTCCGGCCTGCTGCAGGAGACGGTGCTCCCCGGCCTCAATGCCAAGGCGGAAGAGGTCGATCGCGTCAAGATCCGCGGCAATCAGCCCCGCCATCTCCAGCGCCAGACCCAGATCTGGTATCGATCCGCCGACACGCGCTTCCTGCGCATGGAGCTGCTCGATCCGATCGAGCGCTCGCTGGATGGACTGCTCGTGCTGGACATCACCCCCCAGTTCCGGCTCATTGATCGCCTCGATGCGAGCAAGGCCCGCTGGACCGGCGCGGGATGGATGCTCAGCGACGGCGCCTACCGCCAGATATCCCCCGGCAATCGGGTGACGATGGATGCCTTCTCCGAGCGGCTCGTCAGCATGCCGGAGCAGATCAACGACCTCGTGCAGGTGCAGAAATCACCGGAGACCATGAGCTTCCGGGAGCTGCGACAGTACGTCATCCGGCTCTCCGAGTCGGGGCATCAGGTCGGCAAATATCTGGTCCAGCTCGACTCGAAGCTCTCTTTCCCGCTGGTCCACGTGATCATGGCCGTGGTCGCCATCCCCTTCGCCTTGGTCTCTCCACGCAGCGGTGGGCGCGGGGTGGGTATCGCCGTGGCCATCCTGATCTCGGTGGGCTACTGGGTGGTGCACTCGGTGGCGATAGCCTTCGCCAAGGCGGAGCTCCTACCGCCGGTGCTCGGCGCCTGGACCGCCAATATCGTCTTCGCGGGAATCGGTGCCACCCTCTTCCTCCGCGCCCGCACTTAGCCTCAGAGGGCCGATCACGGCCCATCTGCTTCGTTGCCGCCCTCGCCAACACGCTCAACGTTCAGAAGTACGCCTCGCGTGCTGCCTTCGGGCGGCGCCTCGCAGCTGGACCATTCTCGGCCCTCTGAGCGTGGGTGACTACCGAGCTTCGCGGAGCTGGCGGAGAGTGTCTTCGAGCTGCTTCTGGGCCTGGCCGTAGCCGGTCCAGTCTCCGCGTTTCAGAGCCTCCTGCCCCTTCTGCCAGGCGTCCCATGCGCGCTGCGCCAGCGGGCCCAGAGTGGAAGCGGTGGGGGCTTCCGCTCTGCCGCTGTCGGCGCCTCGCGGTGGGACGCTCTCCTCGCCGCGCAGGCGCGCGCCGAAGATCCGCTGCAGAGACTGCTCGAGCGTGGGCTCCATGGCGATCTGGTTGCCGAAGGCCACGATGACGCGCCGGAGCTCCGGCAGCGCTCCCTGCTCGGCCGAGAGATAGATCGGCTGGACGTAGATCAGCGAGTCCTCGATGGGGATGGCGAGGAGCGAGCCCCGGAGCACACGGGAACCTTGCTGGTTCCACAGCGAGAACTGCGACGAGATGACAGGGTCCTGGTTCACGCGCGCGTCGATCTGGCGAGGTCCGTAGACCAGCTTCTGCTTGGGAAAGGTGTAGACGATGAGGCCGCCGTAGTTGGGCTCGTCGGACCGGGCGGCCATGATCGAGATCATGTTGTCGCGTCGCGCCGGATTGAAACCGGAGAGCAGGACGAACTCTTCCGTCTTTCCCCCCGGCAGGCGCATGACCGTGAAGTACGGCTCCATCTCGCGGTCGCGCCCTTCGAAGGTCAGGCGCGGAATGGTCCACAGGTCTTCCTTGTTGTAGAAGACCTGCGGGTCCTGCATGTGGTAGGTCCCGTACATCTTCGCCTGGAGGCTGAACAGGTCCTCGGGGTAGCGCACGTGGGCCCGCAGGTCGGCGGGCATCTTTTCGAAGGGCGTGAAGAGCCCCGGGAAGGCGCGCGCCCAGGTCCGGATGAGGGGATCTTTCGGGTCGACGACGTAGAAGATGACGTTGCCGTCGAAAGCGTCCACGGTCACCTTCACCGAGTTGCGAATATAGTTCAGTCCGCGGTCCGGCTGCGAGTAGGGATACCGGTCGGTCGTCGTATAGGCATCCACGATCCATACCAGCCGCCCGTCGGCCGCCACGACGAGATAGGGATCTCGATCGAAGCGGAGGAACGGCGCCGCCTGGCTCACGCGCTCGGCCACCCGCCGGTACATCATCACCCGGCTCTCCGTGGTCAGGTCGTCGGAGAGGATGATCTTGAGCTCGCCGAATCGCATGGCGAAGGCGAGCTTCCGCAGGAAGCCGCTCACGGGCACGCCGCCGCGGCCGGTGTAGCGCGAGTAGACGTTCTGGTCGCCCGAGGGGTAGTCCAGCTCCTGTGACTTGGTGCGGACGATCACGTACTCGTTGCTGAGCTCGCCGTAGTAGATCTCCGGCCGCGTGATCTTCTGGAAGCCCCCCGAGACGTTGGGCGGGATGTCCTTCACGAAGAGGTCCGGCAGACCTTCAGGCGTGACCCGGTTGACGGGGCCCGCGACCACGCCGAAGCCGTGGGTGAAGGTCAGGTGCTCGTTGATCCAGACGCGGCTCGGCAGATGCTGGTACGACATCTCCCGCGCCGAGAGCATGATCTGCCGCAGCTCCCCGTTGATCGCGTAGCGGTCCACGTCGACGTCCGCGAACTTGTAGTATGTCCGGATCTCCTGGAGCTGCGCGAAGCTCGTGAGCAGCGGCCGATGGTCCCAGAGCCGGACGTTCTTGACGGTGAGACTGTTGCGCTCGAGCGCCGCCGCGGTGAGCCGCTCTTCGGCGGCGAACTCCTGCTCCTTGATCGCCGTGAGCCCGTACGCCTGCCGGGTCATGCGGATGTTGTGCCCGATGTACGGCCGCTCCGCGACCAGCTCATTGGGGGTGACCTGGAAGCGCTGGAGCAGGGCGGGCCAGATCCCCAAGCCCCCGGCCCACGCGACGCCGAGCACGACGAGCCCGGCGACCAGAAAACCCCAGCCGGGCCTGGTGACCTGGAAGAGGCAGGCGCCCGCACAGAGGAGCGCCAGCGCCGTGAGCGCCCCCAGCACCGGCAGCGTCGCGTGCACGTCCGTGTACGAGGCACCGAAGACCACGCCGCGCGGCGAGTAGACGAGCTCGTATCGGTCCAGCCAGAAGCCCAGCGCGCGGAGCAGGAGGAGCAAGGCGCCCAGCGCCAGGAGGTGCGTGCGGGCGCCCGCCGCCAGCCGTGGCCCCTGCGCCGTCAGGACCAGGCTGCGGAGCAGGACATAGGTCGCCACGCTCAGCAGCAGCGTGCCGATGACGAGGGTCAGGGCCCCGCCGTACAGAAAGCGCCAGAGGGGCAGCTCGAAGACGAAAAAGGCGATGTCGCGACCGAAGAGCGGGTCCGTCGTGCCGAACGGCGTCGCATTGACGTAGCCCAGCACCATGTCCCACGACGCGCTGGCCCGGAGGCCGGACAGGATGCCGATGACGGCGATGACGGGCAGCAGCAGCTTGCGGATCAGCGGCTCGAGTATGGCGCGGCCGGGCAGGCCGAGCTGGTCGTCCAGCTCCCAGAGCACGTCGGGCGCCGCGGTGCGGGCGGCGAGCCAGAGGTTGCCGTAGACGAAGATGAAGACGACGGCGCCCGCGCCGAGGAGGAGCCAGCCGCGCAGCGACAGCACCGTCGTGAACACTTCCGTGAAGCCGACCTCGCCGTACCAGAGCCAGTCCGTGTACAGCGGCACCGCCTGGCCGGCGCCGGCCAGAACGATGAACCCGATCAGGAGCCAGAAGCCGAGCCGGGGAGGGCGCCGTCCATTCGCCACCGGGAACCTCCATCCCCCGGAGCCGACTACTCCGGGGGCGTCAAGACCGAATCCGCCTTGGGGCGGCTAGGTGCCGTGGGTCCAGGAGGAGAGATACTCCTCCTGCGCAGGCGTGAGCTGGTCGATCTGGACGTCCATCGATGCGAGCTTGAGCCGCGCGATCTCGAGGTCGATGTCTCGCGGCACCACGTACACCTTCTTCTCCAGGGTCTTGCCCTGCTTGACCATGTACTCCGCGGACAGCGCCTGATTGGCGAAGCTCATGTCCATCACGACCGCCGGGTGCCCTTCGGCCGCGGCCAGATTGATGAGCCGTCCCTCGCCCAGCACGTAGACCCGCCGGCCGCCGCGGAGGCTGAACTCCTCGACGAAAGGACGCACGGTTCGCCGCGACTGGGCCAGCTTGGCGAGGGCCTCGAGATCGATCTCGACGTTGAAGTGACCAGAGTTGGCCACGATGGCGCCGTCCTTCATCTTGACGAAGTGCTCCTGCCGGATCACCGCCATGTTGCCCGTGACGGTCACGAAGATGTCGCCCACTTCCGCCGCCCTCGACATCGGCATGACCTGATAGCCGTCCATCACGGCCTCGAGCGCCCGCATCGGCGCCGTCTCGGTGACGATGACGTGCGAGCCCATGCCGTGGGCCCGCGCCGCCACCCCCTTGCCGCACATGCCGTAGCCGGCGACGACGACGGTCTTCCCCGCGAGCAGCGCATTGGTCGCCCGCAGAATGCCGTCGATGGTGGACTGTCCGGTGCCGTAGCGATTGTCGAAGAGATGCTTGGTGTCGGCGTCATTGACCGCAATGACCGGGAAGGCCAACACGCCGTCCTTCTCCATCGCTCGCAGGCGGATCACACCGGTGGTGGTCTCCTCGGTGCCACCGATGACGTTCTTGAGGAGGTTGCTGCCGGCATTGTTTTCGCCATGGAGCTGGGAGATAAGGTCCGCGCCGTCGTCCATGGTCACCTGGGGCCCGGTCTTCAGCACGGCCTCGAGATGGCTATAGTAGCGCTTGTTATCCTCGCCTTTCTGCGCGAAGACCGGAATGCCGAACTCCTTGACGAGGGCCGCGGCGGTATCGTCCTGCGTGGAGAGCGGATTCGAGGCGCACAGCACCACCTGGGCGCCACCGGCCTTGAGCGTGAGCATGAGCACCGCCGTCTCGGTGGTCACATGCAGGCAGGCGCCCAGACGCACACCCTTGAGCGGCTGCTCCTTGGTGAAGCGCTCGCGCACCTGCCGCAGCACCGGCATCGACTGCTCGGCCCATTCGATCTTGAGCTTCCCGGTCTCGGCGAGCGAGAGATCCTTGACGTCGTGGTCGGTCATGCTCCGTCCTTTCGTCCGCTCGAGGCGACTCCGGCGGCTCTCACAGTCGGGCCCCGCGCCGGGCACTCGGTGCCGGCCGCGGGGCCCGTTCGTTCGTTCTTCGTTCAGGGCTCAGATGCCCGCGTCGTCGCGCAGGTCCTTCACCCGGTTCGTGCGCTCCCAGTTGAACTCCGGCTCGTTACGGCCAAAGTGGCCGTAGGCGGCGGTCTTCTTGTAGATCGGGCGGCGAAGGTCGAGATACTTGATGATGCCCGCCGGCGTGAAATCGAAATGACGGCGAATCATCTGCTCGAGCTTGGCGGTGGGCACTTTGCCGGTGCCGTGCGTGTCGACCATGATCGAGACCGGGTCGGCGACGCCGATGGCATAGGCGACCTGCACCTGCGCCCTCTCGGCGAGACCCGCGGCCACGATGTTCTTGGCCACGTGGCGCGCCATGTAGCAGGCCGAGCGGTCCACCTTCGTCGGGTCCTTGCCGGAGAACGCGCCGCCGCCGTGAGGGCATGAGCCCCCGTAGGTGTCCACGATGATCTTGCGTCCCGTGAGCCCCGTGTCGCCCATGGGGCCACCGGTGACGAAGCGTCCGGTCGGGTTGATGTGATAGGTGATGCGCTTGGGATCGATCAGGTGCTGGGGGATGGTCGGCGCGACGACATGCTCGATCAGGTCCTGGCGAATCTTCTCCAGCGTGACGTCGGGGGAATGCTGGGTCGAGATGACCACCGTTTCGACGGAGACGGGCTTGCCGTCCACGTAGCGGACAGAGACCTGGCTCTTTCCGTCGGGCCGCAGGTAGTCCAGCGCACCGCTCCGGCGCACGGTGGACAGGCGCTGCACCAGCTGGTGGGAGAGCATGATGGGTAGGGGCATCAGCTCCTCGGTCTCCGTGCACGCGTACCCGAACATCAACCCCTGGTCGCCGGCGCCGAGCTTGTCGACGCCCATGGCGATGTCGCCCGATTGCTCGTCGATGGCGGTGATGACCGCGCAGGTCTCGTAGTCGAAGCCGTACTTGGCGCGCGTGTAGCCCACGCCCTTGATGGTGTCGCGGGCGACCTTCGGAATGTCCACGTAGCACGAGGTCGTGATCTCACCGGCCACGACGACGAGTCCGGTGGTCAGGAGTGTTTCGCAGGCGACGCGGCCCGTCGGATCCTGGGCCAGGATCGCGTCCAGGACTGCATCGGAGATCTGATCGGCGATCTTGTCCGGATGCCCCTCGGTCACCGACTCCGAAGTGAACAGATACTCCTCACGCGCCATTCGTGTGCCTCCCCAAATGTGTGGATATGCTGCGTTCCGCTGACGGGACGCGCCTTCGGAGACTAGCATGGCCGTCCATACCGCTCAAGCAAAATGGACACTATTCCAGCCTGTTCCAGAAGCTCAGGACGCGCGCGGAATCGCGCGCGGCGCGATGCGGAGCTCGACGTCCCACGACGCTCCGGGCAGGAGCGCCACCGGCCAGCTCACCAGGATGGACGAGCCTTGGTAGATCCGCTCGAATCCGCCTTCGGACAGCGAGACCGTCTCGATCGGCGCCCAGCCGACGTCGCCCGGCTCGCTCCAGCCGATCTCGACCTCGCAGCCGACCCACTCGTCGACGAGCGCCAGATCCTGCGCGTGGGCGATCGCGCCGCGCGAGCCGAGCGAGGGTGCTCCCGGCACTCGGTAGTAGCGCCCCGGCGCATCGCCCGCCGTCAGCGCAAGATTGAGCTGCGTCGCCCACCTCGCTTCCAGCGGCTCGCTGCCTCGCCACGTCAGACGATAGCGGACCCGGAGCGCGCCTTCCTTCGAGCCCACGCGCATCCGCTTCTCGACCCGCAGCGGGAGACTCACCACATCGGCCACGGCGAGCGTGATGTCGAGCTCATGAGCGCGCTCGACGATTTCGCATGCGAGCGCGCGTTCACCCAGGGCCACCAGCGCGCGCCCCCACGGCGAGAGCGGGTCCGGAGGCGCGCCGGTCGGGAAGAGCCCATCCAGAAACGACGCCCGCCGGTACGCGTCGTACTCCAGGAGCTCCGCGAGTCCGGTCTCCTTGGCCTCCGCGACGGAGTGGATGGTCCTCACCTCGCCGGGGGCTGCCGGGCCCGCGCTCTCCTTCACCCGCTCGTGATACATCTCGCGGCGGCGGGTGAACACGCCGGCCAGGTCGAGGTCGCGCGGCCGGAAGGCCAGCTGGGTCACCGTGCCGCCTGCCTCGGGACGGAGCGTGATCGACAGCTCGCGCGTCCGCACCGCGACCTCGGCGTGCCCGTCCCCGTCCAGATCGCCGTGGCTCCAGGACAGTGGGGGCGCCCCCGCCGCCTCGTCGAGACGTCGCTCCGCAGCGAGCAGCGCGCTCACCACGGTTCGGCGGAGGTGCGGCAGATACGCGCCGCCAAAGACCCCGTGCCAGTAGGCGTCATTCCCCTGGCCGCGCCAGAGGTCTTCCCGCGCCGCGTGAAGCCGCGGGTCATCCGGGCGCTGCGCGAGCGCCTCGGCGAGACCCGCGGAGAGAGGCAGCATGCGCCAGTACGCGTCTCCCATCTCCGGATACTTGACGAGAAAGTTTCTCCAGAAACCCCCGCGCAGGAGCCGCACCAGCCGGGCGCCGTCGGGCAGCGCGGAGAGCCGCTGGCGCGCCTCCTCCAGCTCCTCGCCCTTGTCGGCCGGCAGCGCCCACTCGCCCATCTCGGAATACGACGCGGTCGGAAGGTAGACGCGTCCGGCCGGCTTCATCGCGTCGAGACAGGCCGAGAAAGTGGACATCTGGATGGCCGGCGCCCCGATCAGCGCGTCGAAGAAGCGGGCGAGCCAACCGTCGTCGTAGACCAGCTGGTGCGTACCCGGCCACACCCCGAACTTCTCGCCGTCGTCGAAGAGCGTCACCGCGCCGGCACCCTGTCGCTCGTGGAGGTAGCGGACCGTCTCCGCCGGCTCGCCGAAGGGCACGACGTACCGCAGCTGCTGGCTGATCGGGAAGACGGCGAGGGCGGCCCCCTGCTCCTCGGTCAGGTAGTATCCGCCGAGCGCGTCGGGCTCGAGACCGGCCAAGGCGAAGTGCGCGTCGTCCACCACCACGAACTCCACGCCGGCCGCACGCAGCACCTTGGGCAGCTGCGGCTCCCAGACCCGCTCGGCCAGCCACATGCCGCGCGGCCGCGACCCGAAGCTCGAGCGGAGGAACTCGCTGAGCGCCTGGATCTGCCCGACCTTGTCGCCGTCGGGAAGCATGGGGAGGATGGGCTCGTAGAACCCCCCCGTGAGAAGCTCCACCCGCCCGTCGGCGGCGAGCCGCCCGAGCAGATCGAAGGTGGGGCGCGCCCGCTCGCGCAGGAATGTGAGGAGCCCCCCGGAGCAATGGACGGCGAGCACGACGCCGGGCACCGCGCGAACCGCCTCGAGCAGCGGGTGATAGGCATCGCGCACCGCGTCCATGATCACGGACTCGAAGTTGCCGGACGGCTGGTGGTTGTGGACGCCGAAGAGGAAGCGGACCGCCTCACTCACGATCGATGTCCCGGTGCCGCACGACGGGCGACAGGCCCGTGCCCTCGAGGGAGCGCCGCAAGAGCTCGACCAGCGTGACGGAGCGGTGCCGCCCTCCCGTGCAACCCACGGCCACGGTGAGATACGCCTTCCCTTCGCGCTGGTACAGCGGCAGGAGGAAGCGGAGGAGATCGTCGATCTTGGCCAGGAGCGTGCGGCTCTCCTCGAAGGACATCACGAACTGCTCGACAGCGGCGTCGCGCCCGTCGAGGCGCTTGAGGCTGTCTACGAAATGCGGATTGGGCAGGAAGCGCACGTCGAAGACGAGGTCGGCATCGTAGGGAGCGCCGTGCTTGAAGCCGAAAGACATCAGCGAGACGGTGAGCGCGCCCCGCGCCTGCTGAGTGCCGTAGCCTTCGACGAGGCGCTCCTTGAGCTGGTGCACGGACAGCCCGGTGGTGTCGATGATCCGGTCCGCGCTCTCCCGCAGGTGGCGGAGCGCCCGGCGCTCCGCGCGGATCCCCTCGGGCACGCTCCCATCCCCCGCCAGCGGGTGGCGACGGCGCGTCTCCTGGTAGCGACGCACCAGCGTCTCGTCCGCCGCCTCGAGGAAGAGGACCTCGGGCTTGTGCCCCTGGGCGCGGAGCTCGGCGAGCGTCTCCAGGAGATGGGCGAGATATTCGCCCTCCCGGATGTCGACGCCGAGCGCGATCATGCGGATGTCGCGGCTCGAGTGCGCACAGAGCTCGGCGAAGGTGGGGATGAGCGTGGTGGGCAGATTGTCCACGCAGAAATAGCCCAGGTCCTCGAAGCACTTGATCGCGAAGCTGCGGCCTGCGCCCGACATGCCGGTGATGATGACGAAGCGCAGCGCCGGGGCGGCGGCGGAGGACTCGGCGCCGAGCGCGCTCACCGCTTCTTGGGGGCGAGCCGCCGCTGGTGGGAGGGCATGATACCCAGCTCCTCCCGATACTTGGCCACCGTGCGCCGCGCGATGGTCAGCCCCTGCCCTCGCAGCACCAGGGCGACATCCTGATCCGAAAGCGGCTTGGCCGCCTCCTCCGCCGCGACCATGTCGCGGATCTTCTTCTTGATCGACACGGAGGAGACCATCTCGCCGGTGTCGGAGGCGATGCCGCTATGGAAGAAGTACTTGAGCTCGAACAGCCCCTGCGGCGTCTCGACGTACTTGTTGGTAGTGACACGGCTGATGGTGGATTCATGCATGCCGATGTCTTCACCCACATCCCGGAGGGCCAGCGGCCGGAGGAAGGCGACACCCTTGTCGAGGAACTCCCGCTGGAACTTGACCAGGCTCTGCGTCACCTTTCGGAGCGTCCGCTGTCGCTGCTCGACGCTCTTGATGAGCCAGACCGCGGAGCGGAGCTTCTGCTCCACGTACTGCTTCGCCTCGTCGCTCGATTTGCGCAGGAGGGAGCGGTAGAGCGCGTTGACCCGGAGGCGCGGAATGCCCTCTTCGTTCAGCACGACCACGTAGTCGTCGCCGACCTTGTGAATCGACACGTCGGGCGCGATGTACCGCTGGTCGGAGATCGTGAAGCGACGTCCCGGCTTGGGCTCGAGGCTCTGGATCTCCTCGATCGACTCCATGACACGGTCGAGCGGCAGCTTGAGGGCCCGGGCGATCTCGGGGTAGCGGCGCCGCTCGAGGTCCTCGAAGTATTTCTCGACGATCTCGACTGATACCGGATCCGGCTCGGCGTCGGCGGTCAGCTGGAGCAGGAGGCACTCCTGCACGCTGCGCGCGGCAACGCCCGTCGGGTCGAATCCCTGGACGAGCCGCAGGACTTTCTCGACCTCGTCGGCCGACGCGCCCATCCCCGCCGCGATCTCCTCGACGTCCGCCCTGAGGTATCCGTCGTCGTCGAGGTTGCCGATGATCGCCTCGCCGATGGCCTCCGTCCGGGGATCGTCGGTGGCCAGCCGCAGCTGCTCGTTCAGGTACTCGTCGAGCGAGGTGCCGGTCCGGCCCAGGTTTTCAAAGGGCAGGTCTTCCCGCTCTTCCATGGACACGGGTGTGCGCTCGTCGGGCTCATCGAAGACTGCCGAGGTCAGGTCGAAGGGCAGCTCGTCAGCCCGCTCGCCGTCCACGGAGGCCGTTTCCTTCGACACCGGCTCCGTCGCCGCAGGAGGCGGCTCCACCTCCGGCGTCCCTGGCTCGGCCGGCGGCTGCGCTTCGGCGTCCACGTCCTGCGTCTCCTGAGCGACTTCCTCGAGGAGAGGGTTCTCCTCGAGCTCCTTGCGGACCACCTGCTCGAGCTCGAGAGTGGAGAGCTGCAGCAGCTGGATCGCCTGCTGCAGCAGCGGCGTCATGACTACCCGCTGGGTCTGTCGAAGAGATAGGCGCATGGGTCAGGCGGCTCCGGCCGGGCGCATCACAGCGAGAACTTCTCGCCGAGGTAGATCTCGCGGGCCTTGGGATTGTTCGCCAGCTCACTGGCCGTTCCCGAGGCGAGGATCTTTCCGTCGTGCAGGATATAGGCGCGGTCTGTGATGGCCAGCGTCTCACGCACATTGTGGTCGGTGATCAGCACTCCGATACCTCGTTCCTTGAGGCGGCCCACTATCTCCTGGATGTCCCCGATGGCGATGGGGTCTACGCCCGTGAAGGGCTCGTCCAGAAGCAGATAGCGCGGGTTGGTCACGAGCGCACGCGTGATTTCGAGCCGCCGCCGCTCGCCACCCGACAGCGT
>Ga0335070_10007128_pt1 | contig 13126 bp, 10 predicted proteins | sample Lox_Sample_13_FD_206722 | JGI IMG/M metagenome (GOLD analysis project Ga0335070, IMG submission 206722) | Soil microbial communities from Loxahatchee National Wildlife Refuge, Florida, United States - Lox_Sample_1.3 | ecosystem: Environmental > Terrestrial > Soil > Wetlands | place: USA...
CTCGTCACGTCCCCTGCGGATCTTCGGCCCCGTTCCAGCACGTTCTGTCCCCTTCGTGACACGCGATCGGTCTGAAAAACCAGTGTGGACAACCGAACTCTCAGCTCTCATGAATTAAGCAGGCTAGGATACCCAGCTTGCAACAAGGTTGGTTGGCTCCAGTGCAGGTTAATGCTGACCAACATGCTCAGGGTGCAGGACGCCGGGCAAGCAGCCGCCAGGACCTGTAAAATCCCAGGACCGCAACTCCTAGTTCTGACAGTACTCGTTTAGCCGGAAATGGTGTATCCAGAAGGACGAAGAGGAAGCTAAAGGTCGTCCTTTCTTCGTACCAGCTACTACGGCTACAAGGAGCCTGACTGGAATTATCGCTGGATTCCCGAGAAGTATTAAGCTTAACATGTGCCTGGAGTCGGTAAGTTAAGTCGAACGCAAGGATGTACATTACATCCTTGGCGGACGCGTTATCGGTAGGCCAATCACATGATTAATGTCGTGGATTTCCCAATTCTCCTTTTTGCGGTCTCTCTCGTTGCGCTGTGGCTTTTTGCGCAAGTTGGCGTCTTCTTTCGCACGAGACTGCGACCTCTGGCAGAAGACGAGCGACAGGATTTCGGCGTTGTCCTAACTGCGACCATGACACTGCTGGGTCTCCTCATTGGATTCAGCTTTTCGATGGCGATAAGCCGGTACGATCAGCGCAAGGGCTACGAGGCAGAAGAGGCTAGCATGGAGGATGCCTCCAATGGAAAATTGGCTTGGCTCTTACCGGAAAGAATGGTTGCGGCCCGATGTTATCGCGGGCGTGACCACTGCGGCGGTAATCATCCCCAAAGCGATGGCGTATGCAACGATCGCCGGCCTGCCGGTACAGGTGGGGCTGTACACGGCCTTTCTGCCGATGGTGATCTACGCCGTGCTGGGCACCTCGCGGGCACTCAGCGTAAGCACGACCACTACGCTTGCGATATTGGCTGCCGCGCAGCTGGGCAAGGTGGTCCCGGGAGGAGATCCAGCATCGCTGTTGACTGCCTCCGCCACGTTAACCCTGTTAGTTGGAGCGATGCTCGTGCTCGCTTCGATCTTGCGGCTGGGCTTCGTCGCCAATTTCATTTCTGAACCAGTTTTGATTGGATTCAAGGCGGGCATCGGCCTCGTCATCGTTCTGGATCAGGTTCCCAAAATTCTCGGCATTCATTTTGCAAAAGGTTCGTTTGTCCAGAACCTCCTTGCAATGGTCCACGGCCTTCCCAGGACGTCGCTAATAACACTGGCCGTCGGAGTCTCCATGATCGCACTGTTGATTGCCATCGAGCGACTCATGCCGCGGGCTCCAGCTCCGCTATTCGCGGTGGCGGCAGGCATTATCGGTGCTTACCTGCTGAACTTGCATGCGCACGGGGTTGAATTGGTCGGCCACATTCCGCGGGGCCTGCCGTCGTTTACTGCTCCGGCTTTGTCCCTCGCGGCTCAACTCTGGCCCGGCGCCTTGGGTATCGCTCTGATGAGCTTTACTGAGACGATCGCGGCTGGGCGTGCTTTCGCACGCAACGATGAACCCTCGCCGCGAGCTAACAGAGAGTTACTGGCTACCGGACTGGCAAATGCCGGTGGCGCGCTTCTCGGCGCGATGCCCGGTGGCGGCGGTACTACCCAGACAGCGGTTAATCGTCTGGCCGGGGCACGCACGCAACTGGCAGAAATCGTGACAGCGGCTATCACGCTGGTGACGATGATTCTGCTGGCACCGCTCATTGCTTTGATGCCAGAAGCCACTCTCGCGGCAGTGGTCATTGTCTACTCCATCGGACTGATACGGCCCGAGGAGTTCCATGAGATTCTCCGTGTACGTCGAACAGAGTTCATGTGGGGTCTGGTCGCATTTGTGGGTGTGGTGCTTGTGGGCACACTGAAGGGAATTATCGTGGCCATCATTGTCTCCCTCGTGGCGCTTGCTCACCAGTTGGCTGATCCGCCGGTGTATGTCCTCGGACGCAAGCCGGGCACGAATGTATTTCGGCCCCGCTCAAAGGAACATCCAGAAGATGAGACGTTTGCCGGCTTGCTGCTACTGAGATTGGAGGGTCGGGTGTTCTTCGCCAATGCTGAACACATCGTCCAGAAGATGCTCCTCTTGATTGACGAAGCTCAGCCGAAGGTCGTTGCCATTGATCTAAGTGGTGTTTTCGATCTCGAGTACACGGCCCTCAAGATGTTGATCAAAGGCGAGAAGCGATTTCGTGAGCGTGGCGTCGCACACTGGTTGGTCGGGATGAACCCAAGCGTGCTTGGCGTGGTGCAGAGGTCGCATTTGGGTGAAACGCTCGGACGCGACGCCATGCACTTCAATCTAGAGGTCGCGATTGAGCAGTATTTGGGTACAGTCGGGCGTGCCGATGTGCGCGCGAACTAATTCTGCCGCAAGTGTTGCCAGTATTCGCCCGTTTCGCGAGTCCTGCCATCAGACTGACGTTAAGAAGCGGCACCCTCAGGTATCGATGCTGCCGGAATGGCAAACGACGAAGTCAGCGAATGGTGATGGTGGCCAGACGGAGTGGTCTGCGATCACAGCGCCACTTAGAACCTGGTTCCAAGTAGCAGTTGAAGATACCGGAATGGATTCCAAAGGACTAGCCGGCCGGGGATGCTGCTATGCTGTACAAACGACCTGACTTGTATCTCCTGTTATCGCTACTGCTGTTTATTCTATTGCATCCGGTGTTGGTTCACGGTCTTCTGTGGAGACTGATCCTGGGAATGTTGATGTTTGTGCCGGTCGTCCTAGCGACGGTCAGGGTGTCAGAGATCAAAGGCTGGCTGTGGCCGACGGTTCTACTGGGGTCGGGCGTTTTCATCTTCACCCTTGCGAATGCGTTCTTTCCTAATCGAGCATTAGAGGGGATCAAGTGGGCAATAATGACCGCGTTCTGCGGGCTCGCCGTTGTCGTACTCTTTTCCTTTTTTAAAAGTGGTCGCGCAGTTCACAATGCGCATCTTTGTACCGCTGTCAGCATTTACCTGTTGCTTGGCTTGCTATGGTTTGCCCTCTACTCTGCCATTGAGGCCTTCTATCCGGGCTCAATCCTGCGCACCAGCACGGCGATGGCGGACCGTTCGACCGAACTGTTGTACTTCAGCCTGGTAACGCTCTCGACCATCGGTTACGGCGATGTGGTTCCGCTTAACCCGGAGGTGCGCATTCTGGCAGCGCTGGAGGGGATTACGGGTGTTCTCTACATTGCGATCACAGTGGCGCTGCTGGTCAGTGCTTACAAGCGGGAGGGTACTTCGAGGGAGCCTTGATCACTTACACCCTGAAAGAAGGCTAATTCGTCGGCCCCAGCGGGCTACAATTTGGGCTTCAACAATCAGGCGCATCAAAATGGAACCTGCTGTCGCATTAGCCAAGAGCGAAAGACGCAAGCAAGGAAGAGCTCTTCGCGAAAAATGTCCACGTACTGTTGTCAGGGTCAAAAGAGAATTGTCGTGTCAGGAACGAGTTGGCGTATCCGCTTTGCGACTTTGATTCCGTTCAGGTTGGGAAGGCCGATGTCCAGCAGGATCAAGTCCGGTTTCAGTTCTGTGGCTTTCTGAACCGCTTCCAGTCCATCCGCCACTTCGCCGACAGACTGCAACTCCGCACGCCTTTGCACCGCTGCAGCGATGGGCAGTCTTTCAATACTTCGTGGGAATCCAGCGATAATTCCAGTCAGGCTCCTTGTAGCCGTGCGGTTTCTGCCGTTTCGGTAGCTGGACCTTGTCCAGGGGAATTTGCTTCCACGGCACTACGCTGAGCAGGTGGGCAATGCAGTTCAGTCGAGCCCTCTTCTTGTCGTCGGTTTGGACCACATACCACGGGGACTGTGGGATATCCGTGGCTGCGAACATCGCATCCCTGGCGCGCGAGTAATCGTACCAGCGACGGTGCGATTCCAGGTCCATTGGGCTGAGCTTCCATCGGCGCATGGGATCCTCGATGCGTTTGAGGAACCGCTTGTGCTGCTCCTTCTCGCTTACTTCAAACCAATACTTGACCAGGATGATGCCATTCTTTTGCAAGAGGTTTTCAAAGTTCGGACAGAGGCGTAAAAACTCCTCATATTCCTTGGTTGTGCAAAAGCCCATCACATGTTCCACCAGAGCACGGTTGTACCAACTTCGGTCAAAGAGGATCACCTCGCCGCCGGCCGGGAGATGAGCCATGTAGCGTTGTGCATATAGCTGGGACTTTTCGCGTTCGGAGGGGGCTGGCAACGCCACATGGCGGAACACGCGGGGACTGACGCGCTCCATGATTCGATGGATCACACCTCCCTTGCCCGCGGCATCACGTCCTTCGAACAGCACCACGATTTTGGCGCCGGTGGCCTTTACCCATTCCTGCATTTCGACCAGCTTGGTCTGGAGTTTACGCAATTCGTTCTCGTAGTCTTTTCCCTTGAGCTTTTTGCTCTCCTTCTTCCCGGTTGCGCTGGCCTTGCTGTTGTTGGGCATGGAATCTCCTCTGGGAAAGCCGATGAGCACCACCCGGTAGTCTCCTGTGTTCGGCCTGGGTTGGTGAACTGGCAGTTTTGCCAGTTACGCTCAATAGGTTGGCCAGCAAGAATTCAGTGGTGAAGCGGTGGTGTGATCTTGCGGCGGTATGCAACACCAGCCATGCTTTACGGCTTGGGAGCAACTCAACCTGCGTACCTTTTCCAGAGGAGGACCTCATGCTAGTTTTGTCGAATAATTCATTGCTATCAAGGTGGCGCGGTTGGATTAAGCCTGTCCTGGCTGGCATGGCTCTTTTGCTGCTATCGGGCTGCGGCCAGAAACAGGCAGCGGCGCCTCCCCCTCCGCCGGATGTGGAGGTAGTGAATATCGAGCAGCGCGATGTCCCCATTTACAGCGAGTGGGTCGCGACGCTTGACGGCTATGTGAACGCGGATATCCGGCCGCAGGTGACCGGCTACCTGATAAAGCAGAACTACCGTGAAGGCACCGTGGTCCGCAAAGGAGAGGTGCTGTTCGAGATCGATCCCCGACCTTTCCAGGCGGCGCTGGATCAGACCAAAGGGCAACTGGCGCAGGCTGATGCCCAACTTGGCAAGACTAATCTCGATGTAGCGCGCGACACTCCCTTGGCCAAGGAGAGCGCGATACCTCAGGCACAGCTGGATAACGACATCCAGGCCAATGCGGCGGCAAAGGCGATCGTCCTCGCGAACCAAGCCCAAGTCGAGCAAGCCCGGTTGAACCTGGGCTTCACCAGTGTACGTTCCCTAGTAGACGGCATTGCAGGCTTGGCGAAGGGGCAAATCGGCGATCTGGTCGGCCCAACGACGATCCTCACCACTGTGTCACAGGTCGACCCGATCAAGGCGTACGTCGCGATCAGCGAACAGGAATATATGAGATTCGCCACCAGGATCAGTGAAGCGTCGCAGGGTAAGCAGGTTACGGGGGCTGTGAAGAATCTGGAGCTTATCCTGTCTGACGGGAGCCTCTATCCGCACAAAGGATGGGTGGTGATGGCCGACCGTCAAGTCGACGTCAAGACGGGAACCATTCGCATCGCCGGAGCTTTCGACAATCCAGGCGGCATCCTCCGCCCGGGGCAGTTTGGGCGAGTCCGTGCTTCAACAAAGGTAGCGAAAGACGCACTCTTGGTTCCGGAGCGGAGCGTGATCGAAACCCAGGGCAGCTACCAGGTTGTCGTGGTTGGCGCGGACAACAAGGCCAGTATCCGTCCCGTGAAGGTGGGGGAGCGGACTGGCCGGAGTTGGATCATCACCGAAGGCGTGAAAGCGGGCGAACGAGTGATTGTCGAAGGACTCCAGAAAGCCAAAGAAGGTACTCCAGTGAATCCCAAACCGTTAAATCTCACCGCAGAAAAGAAGTGAACCATGGCTAGTTTCTTTATTCGCCGCCCTATCGTAGCCATGGTGATCGCCATCCTCATGGTGATCATCGGTATCGTCGCGATGGTAGGCCTGCCCACGGCACAGTTCCCCAACATCGCTCCGCCGGAAGTTCAGGTGAAAGCTACCTACCCCGGCGCGGACGCGCAAACCGTCGAGCAATCGGTGGCGACGCCCATCGAGCAGCAGATGAGCGGCGTGGACAACATGAACTACATGTATTCCACGAACGCCAACAACGGCGCGACCACCCTTACCGTGAACTTCGATATCAAGACGGATCCGAACACCGACCAGATCCTGTCGCAGATGAGGACCAATCAGGCGAATTCGCAGTTACCCGTTGACGTAGTCAACTATGGGGTAACGGTACAGAAGTCCACCATCGCCCCTTTGATGCTGCTGACGCTATATTCGCCAAAAGGGACCTATGACAACGTCTTCCTGGCCAACTACTCCTACATCAACTTGAATGACCAGCTCACGCGCGTGCCAGGCATCGCCAGCGTACAAGTGTTTGGGGCGGGCCAGTACTCCATGCGCTGCTGGGTGAGGCCCGACCAGTTGGCCAAAATGAGCGTTACGGTTCCCGAGATTGTCAAAGCGATCCAGACGCAGAACACAGTAAATCCAGCTGGACAGATTGGCGGCGAACCCGTTCCCAAGGGGCAGGACTTCACTTATGCGGTCCGCGCCCAGGGCCGCCTGCCGTCGGCGGAGGAGTTCGGCGAGATCGTGCTGCGAGCCAGACCGGACGGTTCCGTCCTGCGGTTGAAGGACGTTGCGCGACTCGAACTGGGAGCGCAGACCTACAACCTCGCCGGGCGATTTAATGGCAAGCCTGCCGCAGTGGTGGGTGTGTACCAGCTCCCCGGCTCCAACGCGGTGAAGGCCGCTGCCGGCGTTCGCAAGCTGATGGAAGAGGAAAGCAAGCGCTTTCCAAACGATCTGAAGTACGACGTCGCGCTCGATACCACTCTGGCGGTCACGGAAGGGCTGAAGGAAATCCAGCACACGTTGTATGAAGCACTGGGGCTGGTCATTCTTGTAGTTTTCATCTTTCTGCAAGGATGGCGGGCAACCTTGATCCCCCTGCTGGCGGTGCCGGTTTCCCTGGTCGGCACGTTTGTTGTGTTCCCGTTCCTTGGATTTTCTGTGAATACGCTGTCGCTCTTTGGACTGGTGCTCGCCATTGGACTGGTAGTAGATGACGCCATCGTCGTGGTGGAGGCGGTGGAACACCACATCGAGCACGGCATGACTCCCAAGGATGCCGCGTTCAAGGCCATGGAAGAGGTTTCCGGTCCGGTGATCGCAATCGCCCTGATCCTCTCAGCCGTGTTTATTCCGACAGCGTTCATTCCTGGCATCACTGGCCGGATGTATCAGCAGTTCGCTATTACCATCGCCATCTCAGTGATCTTCTCCGCCTTTAATGCACTTTCGCTGAGCCCGGCGCTCTCAGCGTTGTTGCTGCGTCCGAAGAAACAGGGCCGGGGACCGCTGGCTGCGTTCTTCCGTGGCTTCAATCGTGTATTCGGCCGGACCACAGACGGCTACGTGAGCCTGTGCGGAACGCTGATTCGCAAGGCCGCCTTGAGCATGCTCCTGCTGGTGGGCATGGCCGTTCTGGCAGGATGGTTCGGGTCGCGCCTGCCTAGCAGCTTCCTTCCCGATGAAGACCAGGGATATGTTTTCGCTGGCCTGCAGATGCCTGACGCAGCGTCCCTCCAGCGCAACGAGGACGCTTCGCGGAAAATCGAAGAGATGATCATGAAAACGCCGGGTGTTTATTCGGTCTCTTCGGTGCTCGGCTACAACATGTTGAGCGGCGTTCAGAATACTTATAACTCCTTTTTCTGGATCACGCTCAAGGACTGGGCGGAGCGCAAGGCCCCAGAAGAACAATATGAGGCCATCAAGAAACATCTCAACCGGGAACTCTCCAAGGTCACAGAGGGCGTTGCGTTCTCGTTCCCGCCACCCGCGATTCCGGGCGTAGGGGCTGCAGGAGGCTTTACCTTCTTGCTTGAGGACCGTTCAGGGAAAGATCCCCAGTTCCTTAACCGGAACCTCGCGACATTTCTCGCCGCAGCGCGCAAGCGTCCCGAGCTGGCAACCATTTACACGACCGCCCTGCCCATGGTCCCGCAGGTGTACGTAGACGTGGATCGCGCCAGGGTGATCGCCCAAGGCGTACAGCTCTCCGACGTGTATAAGACGTTGCAGACATTTATGGGTGGCCTGTTAGTCAACTATTTCAACCGCTTCGGCCGACAGTGGCAGGTCTATGTCCAGGCGGAGGGAGACTACCGCACGCGAGCCGAGAACCTCGGCCAGTTTTACGTCACCAATGATGCTGGTCAGCCCGTGCCCATGAGTGCGGTCACCAGGATCAAACCCAGCGCCGGCCCCGAATTTACCATGCGCTACAACCTGTACCGAGCCGTACAGATCAATGGCGGTTCTGCGGCCGGCTACAGCTCTGGACAGGCAATGAAGGCCCTGGAAGAAGTGTTCGCCCAGACCATGCCCAGCGAGATGGGATACGACTACATGGGCATGTCGTACCAGGAGAAAAAAGCCGCCGAGGGGGTGTCACCGACGGTGATTTTCGCGATGTCGCTGCTTTTCGTCTTCCTCATCCTGGCGGCTCAGTACGAAAGCTGGTCTCTGCCCTTCAGTGTGCTGCTAGGGACGCCGATCGCCGTTTTCGGAGCGTTCTGGTTCCTCTGGATGAGAGGCCTGGAGAACAACGTGTACGCGCAGATCGGGCTCGTCATGTTGATTGGCTTGGCGGCTAAGAACGCCATCCTCATCGTTGAGTTCGCCAAGATGGAGTTTGACAAAGGCAAATCCGCCGAGGAGTCGGCGTTGATCGCAGCCAAGCTGCGTCTCCGGCCGATTCTGATGACCGCCTTCGCGTTCATCCTGGGATGCGTACCGCTCTGGCGGGCAGCGGGCGCCGGCGCCATCTCGCGGCGGGTGCTGGGGACAGCCGTGATCGGAGGCATGCTTGCCGCATCAGTTCTGGCAATCTTCCTGATCCCAGTGAGCTTCGATGTTGTAGAGCGACTGGCACATCGGGGGAAGAAAGAATCTCCGCCAGCTATCGAGCCGCTCACCTCTCCTACGGGGGACGACTAATATGATCCGCACGCGTTGGCTGGTTGCGATCCCGTTGCTGCTGCTTGCAGGTTGCACGCTCGGACCGAAGTATCAGCGGCCCGCCGTAACCACCCCGGACGCCTACCGCGGGCTCGCCCCCGACGCGGATAAGCAGAGCGCCGCATCACTAGGGGATGAGAAATGGTGGACAGTCTTCCAGGATGACCAACTGCAGGCGCTGATCCGAACCGCGTTGACGGAGAACTACGACGTGCGCATCGCGGCAGCCCGGGTGCTTCAGGCCCAGGCCGCGCTGGGGATCACGCGCGCCGACCAGTTCCCCAGCATTTACGGCGGGGCGGCGGCTAACAACTTCCGCATTCCACAAACCAAAGTTCTTTCCGCTGACGAAAGCAGCGCCAACTCGGTGAGCCTGTCTTTAGCCTGGGAGCTGGATTTCTGGGGAAAGTTCCGGCGAGCAACCGAGGCGGCACGAGCAAATCTCCTGGCAACAGAGTGGGGCAGAAGGGCGGTGATTACCAGTCTGGTCAGCAGTGTGGCAACGGCGTACTTTCAGTTGCGCGAGCTGGACCTGGAAATGGAGATATCCAAGCGCGCACTGGAATCTCGACAGGAGTCCCTGCGGCTGGTGAAGGTTCGTGCCCAGGGCGGCGTAACGTCCCTCATGGACGTCCGCCAATCCGAAGAGCTGGTCTACAATGCCGCCGCAGCGATCCCTGACCTTGAGCGACGCATAGAGCAACAGGAGAACTTGATCAGCATCTTGCTCGGCAAAAACCCTGAGCCGGTAACTCGCGGAAAGCCACTGGTGGAGAATGCGATTGCGCCGACCGCGCCGGCGGGCCTCCCTTCGACCCTGCTGGAACGGAGGCCGGACATTCAGTCGGCAGAACAACAACTGGTTGCCGCAAATGCGCGTATCGGCGTAGCCAAGGCCGCGTACTTCCCGCAGATCACATTGACTGCCTTGGGCGGATACCAGAGTTCGGCCTTGACCAGCCTGTTTACGGGGTCTGCCGGATTGTGGAATTTTGGGGGCCAGCTCCTGCAGCCCATATTCACAGCCGGGAGGATTCGTTCCGGCGTGAGACTGAGCGAAGCCCAGAAGCAGGAGGCGGTCCTGGTTTACCAGCAGTCAATCCAGCAGGCGTTCCGAGAGGTTTCAAACGCGCTGATTGCGTACCGCAAGAACCAGGAGTTTCGCGAACAACAGTATCTCCTTACGAAGGCCGCAAAGGATGCTGTCCGCCTTTCGAGGGTACGGTACAGCGGTGGTGCTACCAGTTACCTGGAAGTTCTGGATAGCGACACTCGTTCCCTGTCCGCGGAGATAAGCTTGGCGCAGGCGGACCTCAACGAGCGATTGGCGCTGGTTGAGCTTTACCAAGCGCTCGGAGGAGGCTGGCAGCAGTAAGGAGAAGCGGCAGGTTTCGCCGGGAATTCTCCACACCAATTTGGAGGTCCTTCTGCGCAAGCGCACGGTTGAAGCTCTCCCGGAATGATTCTGAGCGCAGGGTTTTAAGGACGCTCCACCTGCCAGGACGACCGAATGCCAAAATCGATTTCCGCGATTGCGATGCCACTCCTGCCCAAGCGGCATCACGAGGTCACGAGGGGTGTCAACCACCGTTGCCGCCCCGCTGAACAGTTACAGTCTTGGTCGGCTCGAGCTGGCCGCGAAAGTTTTCAATCAAAATGCACATACTGATGAGGAAGACCCATAGCGGAAATACCATGGGAGTCCAGCCAATGATTCCGACACTCAGCAAAAGGAACAACGCCAACGCGTAACCGAGGAAGACCGTCCAGCGCGGCATGAAGCGGGTACGTAGCGCGATCGTGGAGGTCGAGATCATGAACACTCCGGCCATCTTTATGGCATATATGTTCATGATTTGATAGATCTCGGCGCGGCCGAGAGCGTACGTATCAGACCGCACCAAGTTGTCACTTCCACTGCTTAAGACCCGGATCAGTCCTCCCGCGAGTCCTGCTGAGGCAAAGATCATCGCTATATAAAGCAAACCGCTCCCGAGGAAAACCGTGGCAAAGAAACGGTCTTCGAGCATCCCGATGCGGTCGCGCACCACGCCGACAAACCATAAGAAGGCGATACCGGCAAATGGCATCAGGTTCAAAGCGCGAGAGATGGCTCGCGAATGACTGACAACCTCTGTTGCTGGCCCCAGCGGATTGGCGGGAATCGAACTCCTAACCAGCAGCTGGCTAGTAATGAGCAGGACAGAAAAAATGATGCCCGCGATAGCGGCGGCGCGCGGTGTCTTCAGGCCCTGGCGGATCAATTCGATTTCCTGGCTCACTGCTCCCTCCCCGAACCACCATCCGGCCCCACCTGTTCGCACGTTTGCTGCTCAATCTCCAGCCGGCCTCGAATACAGGCTCAGCAGTCGTGCAACCAAAACGGCCAGAAAAAGCTGTCCGCCAACACCCTCGACGATCGCCAGGCCCCGAGCCACATCTGTGCGGGTACGATATCGCCATAACCGAGCGTCGCCAGCGTGACAAAGCTGAAGTAAACAGCGCCGGTTCGCGAGAAGTCTCCGGCGCTAACAAAAGTGCCTGGGCGAACTTGCTCGAGAACCCAATACAAAAGGCCGAAGTAAACTCCCGCCAGCAGGTAAGCGCTCAGCGCCGCATACAAATGCTCCGAATCGAGCTTCGTGCCCCTAAGAGCAAAGCGCAGCGCAACCGCGGCTGCGAACAGCCCGATCAGCGTCCAAATGCCGAGCGTCGTTGCCGAGAGTAGCCGATACCCCGACCAAGCTGTCACAGGCCGCCCCAGCCATATAGCAGTCATAACTGCGAGCAGATAGCCGCGACTTTTCCCCGCGTCAACGGGCATAACGGCTGCAAGCAGGCTAGCGGCGAGCAATGACTCAATCATCGCTCCGCTCAGCCCCAAAGAAGCTATAACGGGAGACGCCACTACCGTGAAAACGAGGGTGTAGAACAAAATCGTGTAGCGTCGCCGGAAGTAAGTGCGCCCGAGATCTCGGAGAGCACCTGGTCGGATAGTACCGGCTTCGGTCATCGGGCTACGCTCCCCGACTTAAGGCGTCATACACTTGCGTCTCACCTGGCGGTGGCGTCTCCATCCAGCCAAGTGAGGCACAGCTTGTAGCTCACGGATAGAACGATCGCGCCGACGAACAGGCCAATAATGCCCATGGCGATGAATCCGCCCATCGCGCCTATAAAGACCACTGCACTCGGAACTGTGACGCCACGCCCCAGCAGCAGAGGCTTTAGGATGTTATCGATCAGGGCCACGAAGATGCACCAGATCAGAAATATGACAGCTTTGGCAGTACTCGCGATCGTAAACATGTAAATCACCGCGGGTATGAGCACAAGACTGCCCATCTGAAGCACGGCAGCGAAGAGGAAGATAATGGCCCACAGTCCTGCACCAGGGAGTTCCCCCAGCAGAAAGCCAAGACTGGCAAGAACCGATTGGATGAGCGCGACGCCGAGAATACCGTTGGTGACGCTGCGGATCGTGGATCCAGCCAGTTCCTGCATCTCGGGACCCTTATCGCCACATAGGCGGTTGGCCAATGAGCGCACCACTTGGGCGCTACCGCGGGCGTTAGCGAGAAGCGCGCCGGCTACCAAGATAGAAAGGACAAGTTGCAGGATTGTGAGGCCGATCCCTGCAGTAGCAGACAGCAGCCCAGGGATGGCAGCTCTCATTTGTGGAGCAAACCTTCTAAGCACTTCGGTTAGGCTCGTCGAAGCCAGGCTCCAGACGTTATTCAAGCGAGGCCCGACAATAGGCCAGGTTTTAATCCTGGACGGCGGAGGTGAGATAGCCAAAGTGCCTCCCTGAATGCCGGCGGTCAGAGTCTGGAGGCTGTCAACTAGTGTTTTCGTCAGTAAGACAACTGGGACAATCAAAACGGCCAACAACAAAAGGGTACAGAGCACTGCGGCCAGCCCGCCGCGACCGCCCAAGACACTCTGCAGCTTTCGGTAGCCCGGGTATGCAGTGATAGCGAGGACAGTACCCCAGGCAGTCAGAGTAAGAAAGGGACGCACAATCAGGAAACAAGCAGTGAAAAGCAAAATGAGCA
>Ga0335070_10007129_pt1 | contig 13123 bp, 8 predicted proteins | sample Lox_Sample_13_FD_206722 | JGI IMG/M metagenome (GOLD analysis project Ga0335070, IMG submission 206722) | Soil microbial communities from Loxahatchee National Wildlife Refuge, Florida, United States - Lox_Sample_1.3 | ecosystem: Environmental > Terrestrial > Soil > Wetlands | place: USA: Florida...
TGGCTACACCGAGGAGGAGAAGCTGCACATCGTGAACCGCTACATCCTGCCCCGCCAGCTCACCGAGCACGGGATCAGCAAGCGGCTCCTGGAGCTGCCCGACGAGACCATCCTCAAGGTCATCCAGAGCTACACGAGGGAGGCGGGGCTCCGCAACCTCGAGCGCGAGGTGGCCACCATCTGCCGGAAGGTCGCCCGGGACGTGGCCGAGGGCAAGAAGGGCCTCACCAAGGTCACCGGGACGAACCTGTACCGCTACCTCGGGGCGCCCAAGTTCCTGCCCGAGCCGGAGCAGGAGCACGACGAGGTCGGCGTGGCGACGGGGCTCGCCTGGACCCAGACCGGGGGGGATGTCCTGTACATCGAGTGCACCATGATGAAGGGCAAGGGGAACCTCTCGCTCACCGGGCACCTGGGCGACGTGATGAAGGAGTCGGCCCAGGCGGCGATGAGCTACGCCCGGTCGCGGAGCGCCAGCCTCGGGATCAAGGACGAGCTGTTCGCCAAGCACGACGTGCACATCCACGTGCCGGCGGGCGCCATTCCCAAGGACGGCCCCTCGGCCGGCATCACCATGGCGACGACTCTCATCTCGACCCTCAGCCGCACCCCCGTCCGCCGCGACGTGGCCATGACGGGGGAGATCACGCTGCGGGGGAAGGTGTTGGCCATCGGGGGCGTCAAGGAAAAGGTCCTGGCGGCCCGGCGCATGGGGATCAAGACCGTGATCATCCCCGCCAAGAACGACAAGGACGTGAAGGAGCTGCCGGCCAATGTCCGGCGGGGGATGCACTTCGTCTACGTGGACGAGATGAGCCAGGTCCTGGACGTGGCCCTGGCCAAGGCGGGCGGGGCGCGTCGGGCCGTGGGCGCCGTCGGCGAGCGGCGGGTCCCGGCCCGCGCCTGACCAGACGGCAATCAGGCACCTGGGCACCTTGGCACTCAGGGAGCCAGGCATTTGGGCAATGGGCTCTTCCGGGGTGCCTGGGCGCCGGAGTGCCGAGGTGCCTTCGTTTCAAGGGAGGACACGACCTGTCTTGAGCTCCACTGACCATCGCGTGCGGATCATCCCCCTGGGGGGGCTGGGCGAGATCGGCATGAACATGACCCTCCTCGAGACCGAGGAGGATCTGGTGGTGATCGACGCCGGCCTGATGTTCCCCGAGGAGGAGATGCTAGGCATCGATCTGGTGCTGCCGGAGACGACCTACCTCCTGGAGCAGCGGGAGAAGCTCCGGGGCGTCGTCCTCACGCATGGCCACGAGGACCACACGGGGAGCCTGCCGTTCCTGCTGCAGCAGCTGCCGGTCCCCGTCTTCGGCACCACGCTGGCCCTCGGCCTGGTCCAGGAGAAGCTCCGCGAGTTCGGCCTCGACCAGACCGCCGACCTGCGCCGGGTCAAACCCGGCGATACCATCCGCCTCGGTGAGATCAGCGTCGAGACGCTCCGGGTCTGTCACAGCATTCCCGACGGCGTGGCGGTGGCGGCTCGCACGCCCGCCGGGCTGGTGGTGCACAGCGGCGACTTCAAGTTCGACCAGACCCCCGTGGATGGCGCGCTCACCGACTACCAGCGGCTGGCGGCGCTGGGGCAGGAGGGGGTGCTGGCCCTGCTCTCCGACAGCACCAACGCCACCCGGGAGGGGATCACCCCGTCCGAGTCCACCATCCGCCGCACCTTCGAGCAGATCTTCCAGAACGCCCCGCGCCGGATCATCGTCGCCTGCTTCGCCAGCAATATCCACCGCATCCAGCAGGTGCTGGAGGTGGCGGCCCGGCTCGAGAAGAAGGTGGCCGTCAATGGCAAGAGCATGGCGGCGAACGTGCGGATCGCCAGCGAGCTGGGGTACCTCAGGATCCCGCCGGACACCCTGATCCGCCTCGACGAGCTGCGCCAGCTTCCCGCCGGGCAGGGGGTGATCATCACCACGGGCTCCCAGGGGGAGCCGCTCTCGGCGGTGGCACGCATGGCGGTGGGCGAGCACAAGCAGATCGAGATCCTGCCCGGGGACACGGTGGTCTTCTCCGCCCGGGTGATTCCCGGGAACGAGAAGTCCATCTCCCGGACCGTCAACCAGCTCTTCAAGCGGGGGGCGCGGGTGATCACGGAGGACGTGCATCCCGGCGTGCACGTCTCGGGTCATCCCAGCCGGGAAGAGCTGAAGCTGATGCTGAACCTGACCCGCCCCAAGTTCTTCGTCCCGGTGCACGGCGAGTACCGGCACCTGCACGCCCACGCCGAGCTGGCCCGCGAGATGGGGGTGCCCGCGGAGCACATCTTCCTGCTCGACAACGGCGATGTGCTGGAGCTCGGCGCGGAGCAGGCCAGGGTCGTGCGCAAGGTGCCCACCGGGCGGGTCTTCGTGGACGGCAAGGGGGTCGGGGACGTGGGGGATACGGTCCTCCGGGACCGCCAGCACCTGGCCCAGGACGGGATGGTGGTGGTGGTGATCGGCTTCGACTCGGCGGGGACCGTGGTGGCCGGCCCCGACATCATCTCGCGGGGCTTCGCCCACCTGGCGGAGGATGATGCGCTGTACGAGGAGGCCCGCAAGCTGATCACGACGGTCCTCGAGGGCTGCAGCGTGGCGGAGAAGACGGACTGGTCCCTGATCAAGCAGCGGATCCGCTCCGTCCTCCGCAAGTTCCTGCAAAAGGCGGTGGACCGGCGCCCGATGATCTTGCCGGTGATCATCGAGGTCTAGCGCCCCGGCGGGCGCGGGGGTCGGGGAAGAACAGGTCCGGGGACCGGCGCAACGAGAGGAGATTCCCGGACGTTCCGGCAGCTGGGCCGCTGGGTCGAAGGGCAGTCAGGGGCCCCAATGGCCTGCCGCCGGGCACTCCTAGCGGCAGGCCGGGCGGAAGAAAGGGCTTGGCGATTTGGCGGGTTGACGTTATAACCAGTGCCGGGAGGTGGGCGCGGAAGGAGCGTTCGTGTCGCGGGATCTGAGCCGGCCGAGCGAGTGGCTGAAAGGCATTCTGGCGGTCCTCCGCCACGACAAGACCCGGGAGGCCATCGGTGTCCTGGCGATGGCCGCGGCGGTCCTGACGCTGGCCAGCCTGGCAACCTTCGACCCCCAGGATCCGTCCTTCTTCAGCTTCGCCGGCGATTTCGACGGGGGGATCCGGAATGCCGTGGGACGGGTCGGGGCGGAGCTGGCCGGGGACCTGCTGGGCCTGCTCGGGCTGTCCTCGCTCACCATTCCCCCGCTCCTCTTCGTCTGGGGGTGGATCTGGGTGGCGGGCCGGCGGATGCCTCACGGCTGGCGCCGGGGCGCAGGCCTTCTCGTGGGGATCCCCTCGCTCAGCCTCCTGGCCACGATCCTGAACCAGCTCGGCATCCTCCGGGGGGGTCGGGTGGACCATCCCGGCGGCTTCCTGGGGGACGAGCTCTACCGGTGGCTGGTCTTCGCCCTGGGCAAGTTCGGCCTCACGGTCGCGGCGCTGGCCGGGCTGGCCCTGGCGGCGATCTGCCTGTCGAATCGAACCCTGGTGTCGTTCCTGGGCCGACCGGCGGCGCTCCTGACCGAGACTTCCGCACGGGGCGGCGCCCTGGTGGCCCGCTGGTGGGCGCGTCGGCCGAAGGGTCGCCCCAAGCCCGCCGGCCCCCCGCCCGGTGCGCCCCCCCCGGGTCCTCCGGCGGAGGAGCCGCGGGGGGCCGCGTCTGCCGAGGCCACGGCCCAGGGGACGTCCCCGCTCCTGGCAGGCGCGGCGGCTGAGGCCGCGCCGCCCGCCGAGTCCCAGCCCACCCGGGGCAAGCGGGAGAAGCAAGCCCAGCAGGCGCTTCCCTTCCTGCCCCCCACCCAGGGATTCAGCCGGCCCTCTCCCAAGTTCCTGGATGTGCCCTCGGGCGAGCGCGTCGGCTCGAGCCAGGAGGAGATGGCCCAGAACTCCCAGATCCTCGAGAAGAAGCTGCTGGAGTTCGGCGTGGAGGGCCGGGTGACCGCCGTGAACCCCGGTCCGGTGATCACCAGCTACGAGATCGAGCCGGGGCCGGGGATCAAGATCAACCGCATCGTGGCGCTGGCGGACGACCTGGCTCTCGGCCTCAAGGCCCTGAGCGTCCGGGTGGTGGCCCCCATCCCCGGCAAGGCGGCCGTGGGCGTCGAGATCCCGAACCAGCACCGGGCGACGGTCCACCTGCGCGAGGTGCTTGCGGCCAAGGAGTTCGCCAACGAGGCCCTGCAGCTCCCCCTGGCGCTGGGCAAGGACACCGTCGGGGCCCCCGTGGTGGCGGATCTCGCGCAGATGCCGCACCTGCTCATCGCCGGCGAGACCGGCTCGGGGAAGAGCGTCTGCATCAACTCGCTGATCCTGAGCCTGCTCTACCGCGCCGAGCCCAAGGACGTCCGGCTCCTCCTGGTGGACCCGAAGCGGGTGGAGCTGTCGGTCTACAACGGCATCCCCCACCTCGCCGACAAGGTCATCTCCGACCCCCGGGACGCCGCCAAGCGGTTGCAGCGGGTGGTGCAGCACATGGAGGAGCGCTACAAGCTCTTCGCCCAGGTCGGCGCCCGGAACCTCCAGAGCTACAACCGGCGGATCGAGCTGGAGCCGCCGCCCGAGGAGGAGCTGACCGCGGGGTCGTACCGGGGACGGCTCCCCATGCTGGTGGTGGTCATCGACGAGCTGGCGGACCTGATGCTCACCGCCCAGAGCGAGGTGGAGAACGCCATCATGCGCCTGGCCCAGATGGCCCGGGCCGTGGGCATCCACCTCGTGGTGGCCACCCAGCGGCCGTCCGTCGACGTGATCACGGGGGTCATCAAGGCCAACTTCCCGGCCCGCATGTCGTTCCGGGTGGCGTCCAAGGTGGACTCGCGCACCATCCTGGACATGAACGGCGCAGAGGCGCTGCTGGGCCGGGGCGACATGCTCTACATCCCGCCCGGCAGCTCCAAGCCCCAGCGCATCCACGGCTGCAACGTCACCGAGGTGGAGATCCGCCGGGTGGTGGAGTTCCTCAGCGCCCAGGTGAGGCCAGGGGACTTCGTCTGGGGGCTGCTCCCGCCCGAGCCGGAGAGCGAGGTCGAGGAGGACGGAGGCGACGATCTGTACCAGCAGGCCGTGGAGATCGTGGTCCAGACGCAGCAGGCCTCCATCTCCATGCTGCAGCGCCGCCTCCGGGTCGGCTTCAACCGGGCGGCCCGCATGATCGAGCGCATGGAGCGGGAGGGGGTGGTGAGCCCCATGGACGGGACCCGGCCGCGCGAGGTCCTCGTGTCGCGGGCGGAGTCGTGACGTGACGAGTCGGCGGCGGCTCCTGGTACTGGCCTGCGGCCTGGCTGCGGCCCAGGTGGTCGGCCTGGCGGGGTCCCCGGGACGCGCCCTGGCGGCCTCGGAAGCCGGGCTGGACGCGGTGCTGGAGCGGCTGCAGGCGACCTGCGCCGCGACCCAGGACTTAAGCGCCCGGTTCACCCAGACCGTGACCAACCGGAGCCTGGGCGCCGTCCGCGAGGGGAGCGGCCGGTTCGAGCTGAAGCGGCCGGGCAAGATGCGGTGGGAGTACGAGAAGCCGGAGCCGCGGCTCTTCGTCACCGACGGCAGGCGCCTCTGGGACTACTCGCCGGCCGACAAGCAGGTGCGCATCCAGGAGGTCAGCCAGGGCTTCGCCTCGCGGCTGCCCCTGGCGTTCCTGGCCGGGGATTGCCAGATCCGCCGCGAGTTCGCCGTCACGCTGGTCGAGAACGCTGCCACCCGGGCCCAGCCGACTCTCAAGATCCTGGACCTGACGCCCCGGCAGCCCGAGGCTGGGGTGGCGCGGATGCTGCTCGAGGTCGACCTCAAGAGCGGCCTGGTGGACCGGGCCACGCTGTTCGACGCGGCGGGCAACACCACCGTCATCGCGCTCAGCCAGGTGAAGCGCAACACCGGGCTCGAGGATCGGGCCTTCCAGTTCACACCCCCCGCGGGCGTGATGGAGATCCCCCCGCCCAAGGCCCCATGATGGCCCGCCGGGGCCGGGGCCGTCCCCGGCCGGCACAGGAGCGCCATGGCGACAGAGTGCTCGTTCGACATCGTGTCGAAGGTGGACTTGCAGGAGGTGGATAACGCCGTCCACCAGACCATGCGGGAGGTCGGCCAGCGGTTCGACTTCAAGGGGAGCAAGGCCACGGTGACGCGCGAGGAAAACGCGCTCCTGCTCGCCGCCGAGGACGAGTTCAAGCTGAAGCAGATGCTGGAGATCCTGGAGGGCAAGCTGGTGAAGCGGCAGGTGCCCCTCAAGGCCATCAGCCGCGGCAAGGTCGAGCCGGCGGCGGGGAGCACGGTGCGGCAGCGCCTCGACCTGCAGCAGGGGATCCCCATCGAGAAGGCCCGGGAGATCGTCAAGCTGATCAAGGGCCTGAAGCTCAAGGTGCAGGCCCAGATCCAGGCGGACCAGGTGCGGGTCTCCGGGCGGGACAAGGACGAGCTGCAGGCGGTGATCCAGCACCTGCGCCAGCAGGAGCTCGGGATCCACATGCAGTTCACGAACTACCGGCCTTAGCCCGGATCATTCACGAAGGAGCCGTGAATGGTCCGGGCTTACATCGAAACGGGGCGGGATCCTTCGGCTCTCAGGCGAAGGGCGCAAGGCACGACAAGGCTTGCAGGCTGCTCGGCGAGGCGGACGGGGGCGATGGCGAAGCGGGCCCTGGTGGTCGACAACGATCGATTGTACGTGGAGCTGGTCGGGGACCTCCTGGCCGAGGCGGGGTACGCCGTCGCCAAGGCCTACGACGGCATGGAGGCCCTGGAGATCATCGAGCAGGACCGGCCCGACCTCGTGATCCTGGACATCGTCATGCCCAAGATCGAAGGGGATCGAGTCTGCCGCTACCTCAAGGCATCGCCCGGACTGTGCGAGATCCCGGTGGTGGTGCTCTCGGGCACCATGACCGAGGACCGCGACAAGGTGCTGGCCCTGGGGGCGGATGCCTACGTGGCCAAGGGCCCCATCGAGGACCTGCGGCGGAACCTCCTCGGGGCGCTGCACCGCCTGGCGGGCGACCCGGCGGCGGCCGCCCGGACCGTCCTGGGCCTGGAGGGCATGAGCTCCCGGGAGCAGGTCAAGGAGCTGCTGGCGCTCAAGCGGCACAAGGATGCCATCCTGCGCACCGTCGGCGAGGGCGTGATCGAGGTGGACAATTCGCAACGCGTCGTGTATGTCAATCCTGCGGGGCTTGCGCTGCTGGGACGGCCCGAGCTGGAGCTGATCGGGACGGCAGCGGCGGAGGTGCTGGGCCCCGAGCACTGCGGGGTCATGGCCCAGGCGCTGGACCGCCTGATGGCGAGCCCACAGCGGACCGCCGAGGCGCTGAGCCTGCGGATTCGTGAGCGGGTCCTGCGGGTGGCCTGCGCCCTGATCGCGCCGGAGGAGCCGGAGAGCGGGCTGTTCCTGATCCTGCAGGACATCACGGACCTGGCCAAGAAGATCGAGGAGCTCTCGGCCCTCACCACACGGCTGCAGGAGCTGGAGCGAACCCGATCCGAGTTCATGGCCATGGTCTCGCACGACCTGCACACGCCGCTCACGGCCATCAAGGGATCGCTGGACGTGCTGCTGCACGAGGGGGTGGGGGCCGACCTCAGCCGGGAGCTGCTGGGCATCGCCCAGAAGAACGCCGACCGGCTGTTTCGCATGGTGAGCGACATCCTGGACCTGGCCCGGATCGAGGCCGGTCGGTTCGAGATTCGCCGTGAGCCCTTCGACGTGGTCTCGGGGCTCCAGGCCACGGTCGATCGGATGCGGCGCCTCATCCAGGACCGGCGGATCGAGCTCACGCTGCAGGCCGACGAGGGCCTGCCGCTGGTGCGGGCCGATGGGCTGCGCATGGATCAGGTGTTCACGAACTTGCTCAGCAACGCCTTGAAGTTCACGCCCGCGGGCGGGAAGATCGTGCTCTCGGTGCGGGGGCTGTCGGATGACATCCTGGTGCAGATGCGGGACTCCGGCCTGGGGATCCCCGGGGAGCACCTGGGGCGGATCTTCGATCGGTTCTACCGGGTCCCGCTTCCCCCCGGCGAGAAGGTTGAGGGCTCGGGCCTGGGGCTGAGCATCTGCAAGTCCATCGTGGAGGAGCACGGCGGCCGTATCTGGGCGGAGAGCGTCCCCGGCCAGGGAAGTACCTTCTCCTTCACCCTGCCCAAGGCGGAGCCGGAGTCGTAGTGGCGGCGGGGGCGGGGCAGGGGGTCGGCGGAGGGCGGAGGAGCGGCGTGGCGAAGCAGCCGGCCAAGGGCAACGGCCCGCGGTTCACCATCCTGGTGGTGGACGACGAGGAGGGGATCGCCCGGATGATCCAGGTGCTCCTGGAGAACCGGGGGTTCGCCACCTTGGTCCGCCACTCGGGGCGGGAGGCCCTGGACAGCCTCGAGGCCCAGCCGGCGGACCTGGTGCTGCTGGATGTCATGATGCCGGGGATGGACGGCTACGAGGTGTGCCGCCGCCTGAAGGCGGAGCCGCGCTGGAGTCGCATTCCCATCATCATGCTGACGGCGCGGGATACGGTCACGGAGATGATCCGCGGCCTGGAGATGGGCGCGGACGACTACATCACCAAGCCCTTCAACACCGAGGAGCTGGTGGCCCGGATCAAGGTCATGCTGCGGATCCAGGGCATGAGCACGGAGCTGGTGCGGCGCAACCGCGAGCTCCAGTCGCTCAACGCGGTGGCGCTGGCCGTGAGCCGCTCGCTGAGCCCGGAAGAGGTCATGGAGGGCACCCTGACCTGCGCCCTGGGGAGCCTGGGGCTCGAGATCGGCCTGGTCCACCTGCTCGAGCCCCCCGACGGGCACCTGGTGCTGCGGGCGTGGCAGGGGCTCCCGGCCGATCCCGAGCCGGCCAAGCGCCGGCTGCGGCCCGACGGGGGGTGGGCCTGGGCCGCGCTGAAGGGGGACCCCGTGGTCGTGCCCGATGCGACCGCGGTCCAGGGGGGCGACCTCTTCCCGGACGGGCCGGAGCGGCCGCTGATGGCGGTGGCGCTCCGCTTCCACGAGCGGGATCTCGGCGTGCTCACCGTGGTGGGGCGCCCCGGCCAGCGGCTGACCGCCGACGACCCGACCCTGCTGGCGGGGATCGGTCGGCAGGCGGGCATGGCCCTGGCCAACGCCCAGCTCTATGCCGAGAGCCGGCGCAAGGCCCGCGAGTTCGAGGCCCTGTACCAGGTCGGCAAGACGATGGCCTCGACCTTCAACCTCCAGGAGATCCTGACCGAGATCAGCCGGACGGTCTCGATCCTGCTGCAGGCGCAGGCCATGTCGCTGATGCTCCTGAGCCCGGACGGACGCACCCTGTCGACCGCGGCCGGCTACAACCTGTTCGACGAGGCCCTGCAGATGACCGAGACCGCCCGGCACGGCCAGGGCAACAGCCCGAGCCTGATCGCGGTGCGGACCAAGCGGGCGGTGGTGGTCCCGGATCTCGACGCCGACCAGACCCACACGGCGTGGCTCCGCTCGGCCCGGGAGCAGGGGTACCGCTCGTTTCTGTCGGTCCCGCTGATCGCCCAGGACCGCGCCCTCGGCTGCATGAATCTGTACCTCAGCTCGCCCCACGAGCTGGACAGCGACGAGATCCAGCTGCTGTCCACCTTCGCCAGCCAGGTGGCGATGTCCATCGAGAACGCGCGGCTGTTCGAGGAGACGCGGCAGCTCGCCATCACCGACGAGCTGACCAGCCTCGCCAATCACCGCCACTTCTACCAGCAGCTGGCCCGCGAGGTGCGGCGCGCCCAGCGCTACAAGCGGCCCCTCACCCTCATGATGCTGGACCTCGACCACTTCAAGGGCTACAACGACCGCTTCGGACACCTGGCCGGGGATCACGCCCTGCGGGAGACGGCCGAGGTCCTGCGGCGCAACGCCCGGGACGTGGACATCCTGGCGCGGTACGGGGGCGAGGAGTTCGCCATCATCCTCCCGGAAACCGACTTGAACCAGGCGGCCTTTCAGGCCGAGCGCATCCGGGCGGCGATCGCCACCCATGCCTACCGGGGGAAAGACTCGAACCCCGAGGGGGATCTCACGGTGAGCATCGGCGTCGCCACCCTGACGCCCGGGATGCGCAAGATCGAGCAGCTCGTCCACGATGCCGACCAGGCGCTGTACCGCGCCAAGGGGACGGGCCGCAACCGCCTGGAGCTGGCGCCGGTCGGGGTCCCCGTCGCCGGCCCGAGCTGAGCTGCCTCCCCGACAATTCCCCTCTCGACACGCGCTCCCTTGTTCCAGTACCATGCCGTGGCGGTGTGTGCCCGGGTCCGGGAAACGTCGTGTGCGGATGGGACCATCGATGGCCGAACCTTCGCCCTCGGAGTCGAAGCGGCTTGCGGTGAGCCTGGTGAGCCTTGGCTGTCCCAAGAATCAGGTGGACGCCGAGGTGATGCTGGGCCAGCTGGAGGCCGCCGGCTACCGGATCGCCGAGCGCCCCGAGCAGGCCGACCTCATCGTGGTGAACACCTGCGCGTTCATCCAGGAGGCGAAGGCGGAGTCCGTCCAGGCCGTCCTGGAGGCGGCCGCGCTGAAGCGGACCGGCAGCTGCCGGGCGGTGGTGGTGAGCGGGTGTCTCAGCCAGCGGTACGGGGAGGAGCTGCCCGCGCTGCTGCCCGAGGTGGATGCCTTCGTGGGCACCGGCGAGTTCCCGCGCATCGCGGACATCGTCCAGGCCACGCTCCGGGGCCGCCAGGGAGGGCGGCGCTGGATCACCGGGCATACCGCCCTGGTCACCGCCGAGCTGCCGCGACGGCGGCTCGGGCCCGGGCACCACGCCTACCTCAAGATCGCCGAAGGCTGCAACCGGACATGCACCTTCTGCGCCATCCCGGGGATCCGTGGGCCCATGCGGTCGCGGCGCCGCGAGGACATCCTCGCCGAGGCGGCGGCCCTGGCGGCGGAGGGCGTGCGGGAGATCATGCTGGTCTCGCAGGAGACCACCTCCTACGGGATGGACCGGGGCGATCGCCACGCGTTGGTCCGCCTCCTGGAGGGGCTGCTGGCAATCCCGGCGCTCCGCTGGGTGCGGCTGCACTACCTGTACCCCACCCGCATCACGCCCGAGCTGCTGCGGCTGCTTGCGAGCGAGCCCCGCCTGTGCCGGTACCTGGACCTGCCGCTCCAGCACTGCGACGGCGCCATCCTCAGGGCCATGCGCCGCGGCGGCAACGAGCAGAGCCTGCGCCGGCTCCTGGACCGCGTCCGCCAGGCCGTGCCGGATATCACCATTCGAACTTCGTTCATCACCGGGTTCCCCGGCGAGACGCCCCAGCAGTTCGCCCGCCTGCTCCACTTCATCGAGGCGGTGCGGTTCGACCGCGTGGGGGTGTTCTGCTACTCGGACGAGGAGGGCACGCCCGCCGCCGCGCTCGGCCCCAAGGTCTCCCGCCGCACGGCCAGGGCGCGGCGGGCCCGTCTCATGGCCGCCCAGGCGCGGATCGCCGAGGCCAAGGGGCGGGAACTCCTCGGCTCGATCCAGGAGGTGGTGGTGGACGGCCCGTCCCCCGACTTCCCCGAGGTGCAGTGCGGGCGAACCGCCCGGCATGCCCCCGAGGTGGACGGGACGGTATACCTGCGCGGGCCGCGGGTGGAGCCGGGGATGCTGGTCCGGGCGAGAATCCGGGAGGCGTTCGAGCACGATCTGACCGGGGAGATCATCGAGACCGTGGGGGAGCCATGAGCCGCCGCACACCCGTGACGTCACCCAGGAAGGATCAGGCCAGCCAGGCCCTCAGCCCGGCGACTCGACTGCTGGCCGCGGCGGGGGGGCTCGGCTATCTCCCGGGGGCCCCGGGGACCTACGCCAGCGTCCTCGGAGCGGCCCTGTGTCTCCCCCTGCTCTCGCTCCCCTGGCCGGTGCTGGCGGGCGCCGCCGCGGTGCTCACCGCCGTGGCGGTCTGGGCGGCCGGCCAGGTCGCGGCGGCGCGGGGGATCCCCGATCCGCCCGAGGTGGTCATCGACGAGATCGCGGGCATGTGGTGGGCCGCCCTGCTGCTGCCGGCGACCCCCTACGACCTGATCGCGGTCTTCTGCCTCTTCCGCCTCTTCGACGTGGTGAAGCCGGCGCCGATCTCGCGCCTGGAGCGGCTGCCGGGCGGGCTCGGCATTGTGGCCGACGATGTCGCCGCAGGACTCCTGGCGCGGGTGGCCTGGTGGCTGCTCAAGATCAACTTCGACTTCTTTTGAATCTGCGTCATTTTCGGATCCCTTGAATCTCCTTGGCGCCCTTGGCGCCCTGGCGGTTTGCTCTTCACGGGTGCGACCATGGGCACCGAGATCCTGACCGTCGGCACCGAGCTGCTCCTGGGTCAGATCGTGGACACCAACGCCAGCTGGATCGCCCAGCGGCTGGCCGAGGCGGGGATCGACGTCTTCTACGAGAGCACGGTAGGGGACAACGCCGGGCGGATCGAGGCCGCCTTGCGACAGGCGCTGGCCCGCGCCGACGCCGTGCTCACCACGGGCGGCCTTGGGCCGACCGAAGATGACCTGACGCGCGAAGCGGTGGCCGCCGTCCTGGAGCGGCCGCTCCGCCCCGATCCCGAGGTGCTGGCTCATATCGAGCGGCGATTCGCCCAGCGGCGGATCCCCATGCCGGCAAACAACCGCAAGCAGGCCCAAGTGCCCGAGGGTGCGGAGGTGCTCCCGAACGTGAACGGCACCGCCCCCGGCCTCTTCCTGCGAAGCCAGGGCCGGTGCGTGGTCTGCATGCCGGGGGTTCCCGCCGAGATGAAGCCGATGTTGCTGGAACAGGTCATCCCCCGGCTGCACGAGCTGTTCGGCGTCCGCAGCCGGATCGTGTCCCGCGTTCTCAAGACCTGCGGGGTGAGCGAGTCCCGCGTGGACCAGATCATCGGCGACTACTTCCGCGAGATGCGGAACCCGACCATCGGGGTTCTGGCCCACGCCGGCGAGATTCACGTGCGCCTGACCTGCAAGGGGGAGGATCCGGCGCGGATCACCGCGATGCTCGACGACCTGGAGGCGAAGATCCGGGCGCGCCTGGGCCCGCTGATCTTCGGCCAGGACGAGGAGAAGCTCGAGGGGGTGGTGGGCGGGCTGCTCCGCGCCCGGGGGGCGACCCTGGCGGTGGCGGAGTCCTGCACCGGCGGGCTGATCGCCAGCCGGATCACCGACGTTGCCGGCAGCTCGGAGT
>Ga0335070_10007130_pt1 | contig 13122 bp, 12 predicted proteins | sample Lox_Sample_13_FD_206722 | JGI IMG/M metagenome (GOLD analysis project Ga0335070, IMG submission 206722) | Soil microbial communities from Loxahatchee National Wildlife Refuge, Florida, United States - Lox_Sample_1.3 | ecosystem: Environmental > Terrestrial > Soil > Wetlands | place: USA...
CACCCGATAGAAGAAGCTCCAGTTCACAAAGAAAGCATTGCGTGGGAGGTTATTCAAAAAGGGATACCCTTGAACCTGACGGATCCCAAAGAGATTGAAGGTTACCGGCATACCCTGGCAGAGAGGGACAAGATCAAGGCCATTATTCCGTTCCAGTATGTGGATTCACTTACTCAAGAAGAAATAAGGACGGGGGCCTTAATCGTGGATTCAGGTAAAGAGGGGGTTCCTATTTCAGAAGAAGATTTCGAGTATCTGAAGGTGATTGGGGAGTTAATTGGAGCTGCGGTGGGTAAAGCTCAGTTAACAGAACAATTGGTTGAATCTTACCGAAAGAAGGAAGCCATGGTTAAGCAGACTGCCGATGCCTTTGGAAATCGAATTACCGTCATCGGAATGGTCTCCCGACGCATAGCGCGATTGGCCAAGGATCCGGCCCTGGCCCAGGATGCCGAAATACTCCATCAGGAGATAGAATTGCTGGAATCCGATTTGGAGCAGTTTGAGAAATATATTGAAACTTGAAATCTGGGAAGAGTTGGTTAAAAGATTGACTGATTCGGTATCTATATTGATGTCATAGCTCTATGGGAAAGGGGAACTTTTATGGAGATCCGCGACCTTGTGCCTGACCATCAACTGGATCAGGTAGGACTGCATCATCTGGGACAGGTGTACTGGAATCGATCCACACCGGAACTTTACGAGCACGCCGTACGCCGCTATGAGGCGCAGATCGCCCACCTCGGTCCTTTGGTGGTTTCCATGGGTCAGCATACCGGTCGGGCTGCAAAGGATAAGTACGTGGTGGATGAACCCAAAACCACCCGGGATATCTGGTGGGGAGCCGTGAACGTGAAATATCCTGAGGAGAAATTCAGCGCCCTCCACCAACGTATGGCAGCCTATCTGCGCGGGAAGACCGTGTTTGTGCAGGACTGTTATGCAGGAGCGGATGTAAAGTACCGACAATCGGTGCGGGTGGTCACGGAATATGCCTGGCACAATCTTTTTGCACGGAACATGTTCATCCAGTTGCCGAGGGACCGCAGCCTGATCAAGGCCTTTGTCCCGGATTTCACCGTGCTTCACTGCCCCAATTTCCACGCAGACCCAGATGATGACCTGACCAGGAGCGGGACCTTTGTCGCCCTTCATCTCACCAGGAAGCTGGTACTGATCGGTGGCACCGCTTATGCCGGGGAAATCAAGAAATCTATCTTTACGGTCCTCAATTTTCTGCTGCCAGCTCAGGATGTGCTTTCCATGCACTGCTCTGCCAACGTAAACAAAGGTAACCCGGACGACGTCGCTATCTTGTTTGGCCTGTCCGGGACAGGAAAGACCACGCTGTCGGCGGACCCAGGCCGACTGCTTATAGGAGACGACGAGCATGGTTGGTCGGACAAAGGGGTCTTCAATTTCGAAGGGGGCTGCTATGCCAAGGTCATCCGGCTTTCAAAAACTTCGGAGCCTGAAATCTATGAGTGCACCCGCCGTTTCGGGACAGTTTTGGAAAATGTGGCGATGAACACGATCCTACGCCGTCTGGATCTGGATGACGCGAGCCTGACGGAAAACACCCGGGCGTCTTATCCCCTTTCTCATGTGTCCAACATTGTGCCATCCGGGCAGGCCGGTCACCCGCGCAATGTGATCTTTTTGACGGCCGATGCCTTTGGGGTTCTTCCCCCGATCTCAAAGCTCACAGAGGATCAGGCCATGTACCACTTCATCAGTGGTTACACCGCTAAGGTGGCGGGAACGGAAAAAGGGGTCAAGGAGCCCACCGCTACATTCAGCGCATGTTTTGGTGCCCCGTTTATGGTGCGTCATCCGTTTGTGTACGCTCAATTACTGACGAAAAAGATTAAAGAGCACAAGGCGAACTGCTGGTTGGTCAACACAGGATGGACGGGAGGCCCCTACGGGGTGGGGTCGCGCATGAATATCGAGTTTACCAGGGCTCTTCTGAGGGCAGCACTCGATGGTTCGCTCAGAAAGGTGGCCGTGAGGCCAGACCCTGTCTTTGGATTTCTTGTGCCTGCAGAATGTCCGGGAGTGCCTGCAAAGGTTCTTGATCCACGAGGTACGTGGCCCAGTCCTTCGGGCTACGATGAACAGGCAAAAAACCTGGCTGAGCTCTTCCAGAAGAATTTCGCGAAATTCAAGGATCAGTCGCCTAAGAGCGTGCAGGAGGCGGGGCCACGATTGGGCTGAGAACACCACTCTTCCTTGGGGGATTTCGGATAGGATCGATTTTGGGAGGCAGTTTCTAAATCGCGAAAAATCTATAAACCCGGAGGGTCTGAAATGAAAGTCGGAATTGTGGGTTGTGGGTTTGTGGGCAGTTCAGGGGCCTATGCCATGGCCCTTAAGGGCACGGTGAGCGAGATCGTCCTCGTTGATCTCAACAGGAAGTTGGCTCAGGGGCAGGCCGAGGATATCCTCCACGCGACACCCTTTTCACATCCGGTGCGTGTCATGGCTGGAGACTATCCGGAGCTCGCGAACGCCGGGGTTGTCATTCTCGCCTGTGGTGTGGGTCAGCGTCCAGGGGAGACACGCCTCCAACTTCTCGAAAGAAATGTGGAGGTCTTTAAAAGGGTCATTCCACAGGTCCTTCGGTTCGCGCCTGAGGCTTTGCTCCTAGTCGTCTCGAACCCAGTGGATGTGATCACTCAAGTGGTCACCAAGCTTTCGGGGATCAACCCGTCCAGGGTGATTGGAAGTGGTACCATTCTCGACACGGCCCGATTCCGTGCCCTTTTGGGGGAGCATCTTGGGGTGGCGCCGGTCTCGGTTCATGCTTATGTCCTTGGGGAACATGGGGACTCAGAGGTTCTGGCCTGGTCGAGTGCGAGGGCGGGAGGGATTTCCATCGAAGATTATGCAAGGCAAATGAATGTTGGATTGACGGAAGAAAGGAAGCTGGAGATTGACGACGGTGTGCGACGGGCTGCCTACCGAATCATTGAGAACAAGGGAGCGACGTACTACGGGATCGGCGCCGGAATTGCTCAGATCGTTCAGGCCATTCGCGACGACGAGCGTCGAGTACTCACCGTCTCAAACCTCACCAGTGGTGTCAAGGCATTCAAAGGCATCTGTCTCTCCCTTCCCCGCGTGGTGGGATCGAGGGGGATCTTGACGGAACTTCGTCCCGACCTCTCGAGCGAGGAACACCTTGTGCTTCAGAAGAGTGCCGAGGTCCTGAAGGAAGCCGCGGTTAGCCTGAAAGTGTTCTAGGGAGGTGTCAAGGAAAATACATTACAGACCGAAAAGAAGGGGGTGGACCATGGCCATTCGGACGGTAGAACAGATTGAATTGAAAGGCAAACGAGTATTCATCCGGGTTGATTTCAACGTTCCCCTGGATGAGAAGAATCAGATTACGGACGACACCCGGATCGTCCTTTCGCTCCCAACCATCCGTTTCGTTATGGAAGCGGGGGCTAAGACAATTCTTGCATCTCATCTGGGAAGGCCAAAAGGGAAAAAGGACCCCAAATTCAGCCTCGCCCCGGTTGCGGAACGGCTATCCCAGCACTTGAAGAAAAAAGTTGCCCTCGCCACGGATTGCATCGGAGAAGAAGTGCAGAAACAGATCGGAAAGATGAATGCGGGCGACGTTCTTCTCTTGGAAAACTTGCGGTTTCATCCGGAGGAAGAGAAGAATGATGAATCTTTTTCGAAGGTCCTGGCATCTCTTTGTGACGTTTACATCAATGACGCCTTTGGAGCCGCCCACCGGGCTCACGCCTCAACGGAAGGAATGACACAATACGTGAAGACCCTGGCTGCGGGTTTCTTGATGAAAAAAGAGATCGACAGTCTGGACCGGGCGCTGCAGAACCCACAGAAGCCCTACGTAGCCATCTTGGGGGAAGCAAAGGTTTCTGACAAGATCGGTGAGATTCAAAATCTTCTCGAGAAAGTGGACACCCTGCTGATCGGAGGAGGAATGGCCTACACTTTCCTCAAAGCAGAAGGATTTGAGGTCGGAAAATCTCTTGCCGAACGGGACCAGATCGAATTCTCAGGCAGTCTTTTGAAAAAAGCAGAAGGAAAGATCAAATTCCTTCTCCCCTCCGATCATGTCGCGGCCGAGAAGATGGATGCGCAGGCGAAGCGGCGGATTTTTGCACGTTAGTTTTCGAAAGCAGAAAAAAAGAGGATGTCCGAAGGACTTCAGAAACGATTCTTAAAGACCGTGGGTCAAAAGAGCGTCAGAGGGAAACAACTTGTCCACAAATAAGGGCTTATTGATTGACAGTTAAAATGGGAACTGATAGATCAATTGGGGTCGGGCATTGCAACAATACATTTGATTTAACAAGTTGGTTTCTATGGCGAGACCTTTATGTATAGAATTTCCGGGTACAATTTATCATGTTACTTGAGGAGGAAATGCCCAATAGGGCGTTTTTTGGAGGCGGTCAATAAGGATTCTTCATGGGGGGTCTTTGGGGGACAGATATTTTTGGGAACGGAACGCTTTTATGAGAGACTTAAAGATCTCTGTTATTGATTTAGATATCTTCCAATCACTCAGGCAGGTAAAGTAGAACGGATTGAGGTAATCATGAAACTGGTGTCCGTTGATCAGATGCGCCGCATCGAGAGGGAATCGGACGCAGCGGGACACACTTACGCGGCGATGATGGAACGTGCAGGGGCGGCAGTGGCCGCGGCCATCCAGTTGTGCGTCGATATGAAAGGCAAAAGTGTGCTCTTGCTGGTTGGTCCTGGCAACAACGGTGGCGATGGATTGGTGGCTGCGCGCATGTTGCGCGAGGCCGGTGCCGAAGTTTTATGCTATTTGTTCCGTGATCGGCCTGACGACCCGCTGCTGACAGCCGTGCGCGAACAGGGCTGCTTCATCGCCACTGCGTTGGATGACAACCAGTTCCGCACGCTGCGCCGATTCGCCAAGGGGGCAGACGTCATCGTGGACGCACTCGCGGACGCCGGAACTGCGCTACCCATCGAATGCGACCGAACAGAAATCCTGGGTATTATCAAGAATGAAGCAAAAAGCAGAAGAGAACTCGATGAAACTACGCAGCTTGTAGAAATTCCCCCGGTTCAGGCAAGTCCGTCAGCTACTGCTACTCCTGTTCCACTTATCGTTGCTGTAGATGGTCCCACTGGTCTGAACTATGACACTGGCGCGCTCAACCCGAGCGCGCTTCCGGCAGATCTTACTGTTACGCTTGCTTATCCCAAGCTGGGGCATTTCGCGTTCCCAGGTGCGTCAGCGTGTGGTCAACTTGTCGTCGCTGACATCGGCACTGCTCCCAAGCTGGCCGATGACGTTACGCTGGAAGTGACCGATGCCGGAATGATTCGGGCAATACTGCCCACCCGTCCATCCGATGCACACAAGGGGACTTTTGGAAAAGCATTGATTGTCGCTGGCTCCATCTATTACTCCGGCGCGGCAGCACTCGCGGCACAGGCGGCGGCTCGCGTAGGCACTGGACTGGTAACGCTGTGTCCGCCGCGCACGATTTACAACGCCATTGCGTCCAAGCTGACCGAGGTGACGTACCTGCCACTGCCCGACGATATGGGCGTGCTGTCGGAGGATGCTGCCCAGGTGCTGGCGGAACGAATGGAAGGTTACCACGCGCTATTGGTCGGGCCGGGGCTGAGCACCAAAAGGGAAACCGTTGCATTCGTCCACCGCTTGTTGAGCATCGAGCCCTCCACTATGAAAGCACGCATCGAATCGGAGCCGCGAAGACTCGCCCTCCCGTCGCTGGTGGTGGATGCAGACGCGCTCAATGCTTTGTCCGAAGTGGCCGGCTGGGCCGAGCGTCTCCCGTGCCTCTCGATCCTGACCCCTCATCCGGGCGAGATGGCACGGTTGATGCGCGCGGAAGACAAGTCGGAAATCTCTTCTGACCGCATGGGTGCGGCGCGGCGGATGGCAGCAAAATGGGGACACGTTGTTATCCTGAAGGGTGCATTTACCGTCATCGCGCATCCAGAAGGGCGCGCGGTCGTGCTGCCGTTTGCCAATCCTGCGCTAGCGACAGCGGGCAGCGGTGACGTGCTGGCAGGTGCAATTGTGGGATTGCTGGCACAGGGGCTCAAGCCGTTTGAGGCGGCAATTTGCGGAGCATTTCTCCACGCGATGGCGGGTGAGCTTGCCCGGCATGACATTGGCGATGCGGGCGTCGTAGCAGATGACCTATTGACCCGGCTACCCACTGTCATCCGCCAGTTGCGTTGATCGGAAATAGGGAGCCTTCATCTTTATGGATATCCGATTACCAGGAGAAAATGGCTTGGAACTCACCAAGAAAATCAGAGCAATTTATCCCAATATTACCATCTTTATTCTCACACAGTATGATATGCCAGAATACCGCGAAGCTGCTTCTCAATATGATGCCAATCCTTATCGTTGAACCACCATGTGTTTAAGAAAGGAGGAAAAGGGAAAATGCAGAGTGTCTCAGGGGGCAGGAGGCGGGGCTACGATTGGGCTGAGAACACCACTCTTCCTGTTTTCTTGAATACATAAAGAATGCATAGAGCATAGTCAAAGCAATAAAAGACTCTCTTTCGGAACTTTCCTCCGAGAATGCTGAGTATGGGAAACTTTTGGTAAAATGGTTTGGTATGGAGACAAAGGCGCTATGGAGGTTGCCCAAGCAGTGAAGTCCGTGCTCAAACAGTATTATTTTCAATAATATATGACCAATAGATTGGAGAAAGGAAAACCGAAGATGAAGCACAGTAGTTTTACAAGAGCCTTAATAACCATCGTCATCTTTGCAGAAGTGTTGTTATTGCCAACGGCAATGTTAGCGAAAGAAGCGGTACAGAATTGGGAGGTGATAAACCCGGAAGGTGCGATCAGGATAGAGGAGATGAAGGTGAACTCTCATCCTTCGACGTTGGAAGGAAAGACCATTGTGCTCCGATGGAACGGCAAACACAATGGGGATAACTTCCTCAACAGGGTGGCCGAGTTGCTCACCGAAAAGGTGAAGGGTGTCAAGATTATCAAGTCCTGGGAAGTCGCTCCTGAGACTGCAGATCCTATAAGCGGCAGCCAAGAAAGGAGCATGGAGTTGATGAAGAAGCTGGCGGCCTTTAAGCCCGACCTGGTTATTGGCTCACAGGCTGACTGAGGGGCGTGTACGTCATGGCTGGTAGTTGACCAGCTTAACCTGGAGAGATCGGGCATTCCCACAGTAACGATTGCTACAACAGAGTTTATAGGCCTGGCAAAAGATACGGCACTCAGTGAAGGCGTGGCTGACGGATGCTTTGTGACCGTGCCACACCCTATGGGTATGATACCCGTGGCTGATATAAGGGAAAAAGCCGAGAAAGCATTTACCGAGATTCTCAAAGCTGCAATGGAATGGAAGCCGGTGGCCAAACTGCCACCCCTGAAACCAGTCTACCCGGCTGGGAGATTGGAATTGAAAGGCACGGTTGGAGATATCAACAGACAGCTCTATGCATCGGGCTTCTCTCTTGGCCTACCCGTTATCCCGCCCACTCCTGAAAGTGTCGAAGCGATGCTGAAGGGAACGAACCGTAAATCCGATGAAGTGTTAGGTATGGTTCCGCCGAGAATGGGTGCCCTCACTGTTGAGCTTGTGGCCATCCATGCAGTTATGGCCGGGTGCAAGCCGGAATATATGCCAGTGCTGATTGCCACTTTAGAGGGCCTTCTCGACCCTAATGCAAATTGGCGAGGAGCCACAACGACGACCGCCACGAGTTCTATTCTTGTCATCGTGAATGGACCCATTGTTGATGAAATAGGTATTGCATCCAGACAGGGAGCGGCAGGCAGAAGCCATCACGCGAATGCCTCTATCGGCTATGCCATTAACCTTATCGCGGAAGTCGTGGGAGGATCGAGACCTCCCTCTCCGGACAAATCAACCCTTGGAGGACCGGCAGATTTCGTCTGCTGGATCTTCGGAGAGAATGAGGATGCATTACCCAAGGGATGGGAACCGTTTCACGTAGACAGAGGTTTTAAAAGAGGCGACAGCGTTGTTACCGTCATGGGCATTTATCCACCGGTGGATAACATTGATCATTGGAGCGTCACGCCGGAAGAACACGTCAATTGGTGGGCGCACCTTGTCACCCCTCTTTTGAGCATCGGCGGCCCTGCCTGGATCACGCAGATGGACCAGCCCCACATCGTGGGCCTTGGCCCGGAGCATGCCCAACTCCTGGCTGGGGCTGGCTGGAACAAGGACCAATTCAGAAAAGCCTTCTGGGAAAAGGCCCGCATTCCACTCTCTGCGTGGCCAAAAGGTTCCCCTAACATAGACCTCCTCATCAAGAGGTTCGGTCCGGTCACCTCAGAGACCTTGATACCCATTACATTCAAGCCGAAAGATTTCCTTATTGTTATTGCGGGGGGAAGCGGGAAGCACTCTCACTTCTTTGCTCCATTTCCGGGATGTTTCCCTGTGAGTAGACTCGTGAGGAAGTAAAATAGGTACACCCACGCAGCTGAAGGGTTTAAGATAGGAGGCCAGCCGACATATTATGAAATTTCTAAGAAAGGCCGTCTTTGTCTGGGTGGTTATGGTTTATCTCTTGAAGTGGGTGGCAGTACCAGGTTTATTGGCTGACGAAAGAACTTCAGTCACTCCTGCCAGACCTTTAACCGCAGATCCAAAAGAAATGGGAGGCAACGTAGAGCTTATTACAGCCGAGGAACTGAAAAAGTTGATCGATGAGGGTGCCGACATCACGGTGGTGGATACCCAAGATGAGCGGATTTATCCTATGAAACATATCAAAGGAGCGATCAATTTTCCTTGGGCTCCGGTCATCAGGGAACCCATCAACCTCCCCAGGGCTAAGTTACTGATCATTTACTGCGGCTGTGCCGGTGAAGAGGCTTCGAAAAATGTAGCTCGGCAACTTATGTCAAATTGGGGTTTCAAACAGATCAAAGTTCTCGATGGTGGCTTCAATCGATGGTTAAGATTGGGCTACCCCACCGAGCCCTGAAGAGGTGTCGTGTCGAAGGCTAGAAGAAACAGAGTGATGCTCAGAGGGGAGGTATGCTTATGAAGGCAAATACGTTTCCAGTGTTATTCGTTTTTCTTGGACTTCTTTCCTTATTCCCTCTTGGAGAGGGAGTTGCGGGAACTCTTCAAGATATCAAGGCAAGAGGTAAACTGATCGTAGGAGTTAAAACCGACTACCCCCCTCTTGGTTTTTTGGATAAGAAGGGCGTCAATAAAGGATTCGACATTGACATTGCCAAGGCCCTCTCCAAAGAGCTCTTCGGGAAGGAGAACTCGGTTGAATTCGTATCCGTCACGTCAGAAGACCGGATTGCGTTCCTCAGCTCGGGGAAGGTTGACGTTATCGTGGCCACTTTGACCATCACAGAGGAAAGAAAAAGAGATGTTGATTTCAGTATCCCCTATTTCATAACCGCCCAGATGATACTGGTCCGGGCGGACAGTAAGATTGCAAAATACCAGGACTTAGCAGGGAAAAAAGTGGCTACCATCCTGGGCTCAACAGGTGATATCGCTATCGGGGAACTGATTCCTACTGCGGAGCGGATTAAATTCGAGCGAAACTTCGAAGCCCTCCAGGCCTTGAAAGAACGTCGTGTGGAAGCATTTGTGCAGGATTTCGTTCTTCTTCATGCTCTTGTGCAGAAAACTCGCGGGGTAAAAATGGCGGGTTTGCAACCTTTCCGCCCAGGACGATACGGCCTAGCGGTCAGGAAAGGGGACAAGGAATGGCTCGACTTTATCAATGCAACATTTGCAAAGATGAAGGAGACCGGAGAGTATGAGAAACTCTTGGATAAGTGGTTTGGCCTTGAGGCAAGAGTCCTCTGGAGGTTATTTGAGCTTGAGAAGTGACGCTGGGTTAATTCTTAGCGATTTATCATTGGACAATAGAGTTTATTCAAGCATCTTCTAATAAGGGCCAGATGCGTGTTGAAGCTGATCTTAAAAGTTCTGAATCTAACATAAGCGAAAGAATAAATTTTATCCAAGCTTCTTTTGATAAAGGCCAGCCCCGTGCTAAGCTGTGGTCATATGGGCGGACCGCAATATATGGAGTAGCGGCAGGAGTACAAACCTGTCAAGCAATTAGTAGCCGTCATGATAGAGCATCTAATATTGTTTCAGCATCTGAATCTCTTTTAGGAGTTGCCGCGCTGATGGTTGATCCCTTTCATGCACGCTCATCCGGAAGTGAATTAAGAGAAATTCCGGAAAGTACCCCCGGAAGAACGAAAAATCAAATTGGACAAGGCGGAGAATTTGCTAGAAAGAAACTACAAGCAAGAAAAGCTTGGAAGGTCATAGTTGAGCCACGTGGGAGTACTGGTTGTAGGTATAATTGGAGCTGGGATCGTATGGCATTACGAAGGACGTAACAATGCTCTTATAAATGGTTTAGGCGCTATTGTTGGGGGTGAGCTTCTGATATGGACCCAACCGACCAGAGGCATTAGGGATTATAATGAATATCAAAGAAAGTATAAAGATGCTTATAATAGCATTCCTGAGAAAAAGTATTTTATAGCCCCATCCCCAAAAGGATTTGTAGCCGGTGTATACTTTTAGGGAATGAGAGACCATCCGTGAAGGCGGATTCTCGGAGATCTTCCATATTAGGTCTCCTTTTTTGTAACTTTTAACGGCTCACAGATACTGCTATGCGTGCAAGTGGTAATCGATAATTCTTATTGAAGTTTCCCTTTGAAATTAGTAGACTCATATCAAATCATAGGGTTTTACACCGACTTCCCTCCTAACCTTTGGGGACTCCATGACCACCCAAGAAGTTAAACGTAAGCTCGCCGCAATTCTCAGTGCGGATGTGAAGGGATACAGCCGCCTCATAGGGGAGGATGAAGAGGGGACGATCCGGACTCTCAATACTTACAAAGAAGTGATGTCAAGCCTCATCCAACAACAAAGGGGTAGAGTGGTGGATGCCCCCGGAGACAATGTTCTCGCTGAGTTTGGAAGCGTGGTCGATGCGGTTCGATGTGCTGTGGATATTCAGAAGGAACTGAAAACGCGGAATGCTGAGCTTCCAGAAAATCGCAGGATGGAGTTTCGGGTCGGTGTCAACCTTGGGGATGTGGTTGAGGATGGAGAGCAGATCTTGGGAGACGGGGTCAATATTGCAGCCCGTTTAGAGAGTCTGTCCGAAGCAGGGGGCATTTGCATATCCGGGACGGCCTATGATCAAATCAAGAACAAACTCACCTTGGGATACGAATATCACGGAAAACAAACTGTAAAGAACATCAGCGAACCGGTTCGGATCTACCGGGTTCTGGTGGAGCCAAAAGGTTTATCGTCTTTGAGTAGATGGAAAAGAGCGGGGCTGAATTATTGGAAACGGATAAATCCTATTTTTAAAGTCCTCATCGCTTTGGTGGCAGCGGCCAACGTCGTTTGGCAGTTCTATCCGCACCTACGTCCTTCTCGGCCACCCGTTGAGGAGGTTTCCAAAGAAAAAATGGCTCTCTCCCTACCAAATAAACCCTCTATTGCCGTACTGCCATTCGTCAACATGAGTGGGGACCCCAAGCAGGAGTTTTTCAGCGACGGGATCACCGAAGACATCATCACAGCCCTTTCCAAGCTTCCAATGCTGTTTGTCATTGCCCGTAATTCGACGTTCTCCTACAAGGGAAAATCTGTGAATGTCAAGCAGATCAGTGAAGAACTGGGGGTTCAGTACGTACTGGAGGGAAGTATTCAGAGGTCTGATAACCGTGTCCGGATCACAGCCCAGTTGATCGATGCCCTCACAGGGCATCATATTTGGGCCGAGCGCTACGATCGTGATCTGAAAGACATATTTGCCTTACAGGATGAGGTTACCCGTAACATACTTACGGCGATGCAGGTAAAAATTACGGAGGGAGAGCAGGCCATGCATCGCGACAAGGGGATACGAAATCTCAATTGCTACTTAAAGTTCTTAGAAGGCATAAATTACTCGAATCGGTTCGATATCGAAGGCAACAACTTGGCCCGGCGGATGGCAGAAGAGGCTCTTGAGATGTGTCCAGAGTCTTCATCGGCTTATGAGCTCCTGGCTTTTACCCACACGATGGATTACTGGTTTGGCTCTGCTAAGTCCCCTCGGGAGTCTATTCAGAAAGCTATTGAACTGGCACAAAAGGCCGTTGCACTGGATGATGCCTATGCTCAGCCTCACGGTTTGTTGAGCTTCCTCTATTCCATAAAGAGGGAGTATAAGAAGGCGCTTGCTGAGGGAGAAAGGGCTGTGGCTCTTGATCCTAACGGGGCGGATGTTTATGCCTGGTATGGCATGAGTCTAACAATCGCAGGGAGGCCGGAAGAAGCCATTCCGGTGTTTCAAAAAGCAATCCGACTCAACCCCTTCGGCGAAACCGGTCTTTTTTTAACCTTCGGCCACGCCCTTCGGATGACAGGTAAGTTTGAGGAGGCAGTTTCGGCATATAGGAAATCACTTCAACGTTCGCCTGATAATATTATAGCCCATATTAACCTGGCTGCTACATACAGTATGATGGGCCAGGACAAGGAGGCCCGTGCCGAAGCTGCCGAAGTCCTCAGGATAAATCCAAAGTTCTCAGTGGATTACTACGCGAAGGTACTTGCGTATAAGGATCAATCGGAAATAGATAAATTCATTAACGCCCTTCGCAAGGCGGGGTTGAAGTAAGAGATTGCAACAAAATCCTACATTATTTTATCTCGCATATTTCTACCAGTAATCGTCAACCCTCAGCGTCATCTCAGGCTGTAGATTCGTAGGGCATGCCGTGTAAAACGTATGACTTGTCGGTTAAAGTCCGACCGTGGGAGTTCGGCAGTTCACCCACGTAGCTTGAGGGAGGTGTAAAGGGTAACCTGAAGCGCTAAGTTTCCTGACAAAGGCTCCACAAGGAAGCTGAGCAAGCCTGCGGGTTGCAGCGTGAGCGAACCTGGATGTAGCCTCGAAATGCACAATGGAGTTGTCGACCCTCTCCTACATTGGGGAAGACCGGAGCATCTATCCTAACGAAAACTGCCGGAACCGATAGATGGGCTTCCGGGGTAACAGGGGTGACACGCAGGGGCAGCCATGCGATAATGAACG
>Ga0335070_10007131_pt1 | contig 13122 bp, 12 predicted proteins | sample Lox_Sample_13_FD_206722 | JGI IMG/M metagenome (GOLD analysis project Ga0335070, IMG submission 206722) | Soil microbial communities from Loxahatchee National Wildlife Refuge, Florida, United States - Lox_Sample_1.3 | ecosystem: Environmental > Terrestrial > Soil > Wetlands | place: USA...
TGAGTCTTTTAAGCCAGTCTCTGCCAAATGTACCGTATTAGACTTGAGAGGGTTTGATGAAGGGGAAATATGGAAAGGTTACCGTAGCGAAGTGAGAAGGGCTGTTCGAAAGGCACAAAAGCAAGGGCTTTCCGTTAGGCGCGCTACGGCCAGAAAGGAAATTGAGATCTTCTATCGACTTTACCTTTCTTCTATGGAAAGGAATCGTACCATTGCAAAATATCCACGCCGATGGTTTTATGGGCTCTATGAGATTCTCATCCAGCAAGGAATCGCTGATATCCTTTTTGCTGTAAAGAGTGAGGGCCAATACGCTGCTGGTGTTGTTTTGGTTTATTCTCCCAGTTCCACCCATTACCTTCACAACGGGTCGGCGGAAGTTTACTTGGAAAATCGTCCTAACGACCTCATTGTGGACTATATCATTCAGAAAGGGGTGAAAGACGGGAAGACCAGTTTGGATTTTATGGGATCAGACCCGGGAGACCTCTCATTACTCCGATTTAAAGAGAAGTGGGGAAGTCAAACGATAGATCTTTGCACATATGTCAAGGACTATCATCCCTTTCGATGCAAGATTTGGGAATTGGGTAGAAAACTGGGAAATTCCCGGTTGGGAAATTCGTTGATAAAATTAATACAAACGCATTTTATAAATTGACATCCGCCCCCTCACCCTTCCCCTCTCCCCCGACGGGGAGAGGGCGGGGTGAGGGGGCAATCAAGGGTATGGAAAAGGAATTACCGCGTCTGTATTAATTCATAAATGAAGGGATAGACTTGTTGGAGACTATCAATTGGGAGAAAACGGCCGAGAAAGGATTTTTGGCGTCTGGCATTGATCCTGGAGACAGAAGAGGTCATAAGAATTATTATATTGACCTACTCCAGAAAACGGCCTTAGAGGAAGTCCTGGAGTTAAGGGGAGATGAAATCGTATTGGATTTCGGATGCGGAAGCGGAAGGTTTTCTTATTGGATTGCTCCGAGAGCCAAGCAAGTCGTCGGTTTGGAAGTCACCCCGGCGATGATCGAATTGGCCGAAAGGAATCGTACTGCGAAAAACGTCGAATTCATGCTTTATGATGGAGTCCACTTTCCCGTTTTCCCGTATTCTTTTGATATCATCCTTTCCGTGGGTGTCCTCCAGATCATCAGGGGGGAATTATTGAAGAGTACCCTTTCCAGTCTGGCCCGGTGTTTAAGAAAAGACGGGATGGGTTACCTGGTCGAGCAGGTATCAGACAATCCAAAGGTTGAACGACCTCAAGTTGAGCAGTATCTTAAGGCCTTCGAAGAATCAAAATTGGAGTGTCTCCGACACTATCCTATCCGCAGCGGTCGCTGGTGGCTTCTCTACCTGATACGATATGGATTCATTCCGAAGAATTGGTTCTCCCGGATTGCCCATGACGAATTGTTGAAAAGGAGAAGGGAAAGAGGACGAATCCACTTCTATAAGGACTTTCTCTTCTTGCTGAAGAAAGAATGATTGCGTTCCGTCTTGAAGGAGCAAATTAAGATGAAGCGAAAAAAAACTGCCGCTATCAAACTTCCTTGGGAGGTAGCTCAACAGGAGAAAGGCGAAGGGAGAATTTCCCTCATGTCTTCGAAATGGTTTGTGATCCTTCTCCTTCTCTTGGCAGGGATCATCTGGTACGGTTTTTACAACGCGCATACCAAAGACATTGCAGGGTCAGATGACAGGGATTATGCTACGATTGCGAGAAATATTGCTCATGGAAATGGGATCGTAAGAAATTTTGCCTACCCCCTGGATATCAATTTCTTTAATAAGTTACCCATTCCTGACTTCTTCCGCCCACCTGGATATCCTGTCATCATCGCGGGATTCTTCAAATTATTCGGGATCTCGGACTTCGTTGCTTTACTTCCGTCATACCTCTCCTATTTTATTCTCATTCTTCTTGTTTTCTTCTTTGCCAAGAGATATCTGGGAATCAAAACGGCAACCCTGGCCGTATTGATTCTAATCTTTAATAGGGAGATTTTGGACACGAGCACGGTCGCCCTCACTGAGGGGGTCTACACGCTATTTTTTTTCCTCTTTTTTTATCTTTTCGCAAAGGCAAGGTCTTTAAGAGATATTTTTATTTCGGGCATTGTTCTCGGGATGAGCCACTCGATAAGACAAAATTTGTATCCTTTTCTCATTCCCACCATCGTTTATCTCTATTTCTATCCTGATCTTCCCCGCTGGAAAAAGATGACCTTTTTTATGATGGGCATTTTAATCCCAATCGTTCCGAATATGATCCGAAGTTACCTTGCGACAGGTTCTCCTCTATTTTCCTACGGAAAATTTGGTTTGATGGCTTTTAGCCAGAAATATCCATGGCTAAGCATCTATAGGAATATCCAGACTCCTTCCCTTCTTGAATTTATTATGGATGATCCGGGCCAATTCTTCATGAAATATCTGACCAATGTAGTGGCGGCATTTGAGCGGGTCATGTCTGTTTCCAGCCCGTACCTATCGGCTTTCTTTCTCGTTGAGATGTTTTATTGGAAGACCGATCCGGAGTGGAAGAGAATCAAGATGTTATTTATTTTCCTGCTCCTTTCGCAAACCCTTTTTGTCTCCCTATTAACCTTCGCTCCTCGATTCTTTATCCCTTTCTTGCCGCTGATGACCGTATTGGCTTCGCAAGGCTTTTTAAGAATGTCGGAACAGCCCCTCTCGGACCTGAAGGGCCTTTGGAGGAAAAGAATCTTTATTTTGAATGTTCTTTTATTCTCGATGTTTTTTATCATGCCCATAACGTATAACATTCTCAGGTCCGTCCAAACGCCGAATTCCAAGACGATGCAATTTGGGTTCTTGATGCCTCAGGATGAAGCGAAGAGGTTAAACGAATTCGTCAGAGCCGAGTTAAAAGAGAATCAAGTTATTTGGACGGACTTGCCCGAGGTCCTGGAGTGGGAAGGGAATCGTTTATGCGGGTGGTTGCCAACGCGGATACAGTCGATTTATGAAATTCACAAAAAAATCCCTGTGGATGCCCTTCTTCTCACAAACCTAAGGACCCCGGTTGAAATGGGAGAAGAATGGAAGTACCTCTTGTTCAGCGATCACAGTCTACCCCTGTACAGGAGCGTCAAGTTGTATCATGGGGGGGCGGTCGTGGCAAAATTGCTTATTCGCGACGAAAGAGAATGACAGCCATTTATCCCGGGGAGATGGGATGAGGTTCTTGGAGGCATTTGAAAGAGGAAGCAGATAAGGGATTTGAAGTTCGTTAAAGAAGAGAAATCAGGGTCCTTCTATCGGAACATCCTTCGATGGGCCCTTGTTAGTGCCATTTTCGTTTTTTTGGGGAAGATGGTTTGGGACCATTGGAATCAGGTGAAGGGCACCTCTTTCACCTTTGAAGCATACCCTCTCATCTTATCCACTCTGATCTTTGCCTTCAGCTGTTTCATTCAAATTTGGGCATGGTATCTCATCACCGTGAAGTTGGGGATCGCTCTTTCTATCTTGGACACATTGAAGAGTTGGTTCTATTCGCAACTGGGCAAATATCTACCGGGGAAAGTCTGGCTTCTTCTCAGTCGTTTCTATTTTTACGAATCCAAGGGGAAATCGAGAAAGGCGATTTCAATAGCGCTCTACTTTGAAACGGCCACGGTTATCGGCGCAGCCTATCTTATCTTTTTGGCTGCTCTCATCTTTCATAGTGAGAAATGGCCACTGTCTTCTTGGAGACAATCCGGTTGGTTGTTTCCTTTCTTACTCTTAGGCTTCGTTTTTCTTCATCCCCGAGTTCTCCAAAAAATATTAAATTGGGTCCTAATTCGATTTAAGAGGGAGCCCCTCTCTCTAACTATTTCATACTCCGATATTCTTTGGATATTGCTTGTCTGTATCATTTCTTGGGTAGTCGGAGGAGTGGGGTTTTATCTCTTTGTTGACTCCGTCTATCCTGTGGCGCCGCAATACATTTTATTTTTAACAGGAGCCTTGGCCATTTCAAGCACGTTGGGGTTGATTGCGCTCTTTGCTCCCAGCGGGTTGGGAGTGAGAGAAGGAGCTTTGGTTTACCTTCTCTCGTTTATGATGGCGACGCCGGTAGCCGTGATCATTTCCATCCTCACGCGTATCTGGATGACCCTCGTTGAAATCGGATTGATCGGAGTGGTATACTTACTGCGGCAACTCCGAGAGCGAGAGAAAAGGAAGGAACATGGCGAATCGTAAGAAAAATCAAAAACCGGATCAAAAAAAGAAGGTTCTTCCGAAAATAGAGCAGAAACGGCAGCCCTCTTTTCGCCACCTGATTGCCATTGCACTGATTGCGGGAGTGGCGTTGATGGCCTATTCCAATACCTTTCACGTCCCATTCCATTATGATGACCGGCCCAATATCGTTGAAAACCCCAACGTCCAGATTACGGTTCTTACATGGGATCGGCTCGAACGGTTGATCAAAAATACTTACACGGTTTCCATTCGGGTTTTTTCGTATTTTACTCTTGCGCTGAATTACTATTTTGGCGGGTTCGACGTATTTGGTTACCATCTGGTGAATCTCTTCATCCACATCGCTTCGGGAATCTTCTTATATTGGTTCCTTCTGCTGACATTCAATCTGCCCTCCTTAAAAGAAAAATATGGGCCCATTTCATATAGAGTGGCTCTTTTTTCGAGCCTAATCTTTATCTCCCATCCCATCCAAACCCAATCGGTCACTTACATTGTTCAACGAATGGCCAGCATGGCCGGGATGTTCTACCTCCTCTCATTCGTCCTCTATATTAAGGGAAGACTATCCGCCGGAAGGCCTCGGGTTTTTTACTTTGGAGGAACTGTGGTAAGTTATCTATTGGGAGTTTTTTCAAAAGAGAATGTGGCCATTCTCCCGTTATTCATCGTTCTCTATGAGTTCTATTTTTTCCAAAATTTTGACCTGAGCCCAAGGGGAAAAAAGATCCTCTTTGCTCTCCTCGGCGTTCTCCTCGCCCTTGGAGTTGTTGGATTTATCATCTGGGGGGAGCGATATATGCAGGAGATCAAAGGAGGTTACGAATATCGGGCCTCGCTGTCCTCCCCCTTTACTATGTGGGAAAGAGTTCTCACGCAATCTCGTGTCGTCCTTTACTATTTGACCCTCCTTGCTTTTCCCCATCCGTCCCGTCTCAATCTGGATTACGATTTCCCAATTTCCAAGACGATTCTCGATCCTCCGACCACCCTGATTTCTATTCTGATCATCGCCTGCCTGATCGGGTACAGTATCTGGACGGCCAAGAAGAGACCCGTGCTTTCGTTCTGCATCCTGTGGTATTTTGGAAATTTGGTGATTGAATCGTCGATCTTTCCCCTGGAAATAGTGTACGAACACAGGCTTTACCTCCCCGCCGTGGGCCCATTTATTCTTTTTAGTTTATTCGTGGTGAGAGGAGTAGAGAAATTGAAGAACAAAACAGCAGCCGTGATGAATCACGCCCGTACTACAACGTAGGGGTCGGATTTATCCGACCCGAACCGGGCTTGATAAATCAAGCCCCTACAGATCTGAAATGCATCATGTAGGGGTTCGATTCATCGAACCCGATTACGGGCTACAAATTTTGAAATGCATTATGTAGGGATTCAATTTATTGAACCCGATGAATGGCTTGGTCACGGGCTTGATAAGTCAAACCCCTGATACGACTATGAAGAAGTTTAACGCAGATATGGTTGACTGGTTTATTTTATCTTTCATAGTCATCTTCCTATTCCTGGCTACTTATCAGCGAAATTTTCTGTGGAGGAGTGAAGTGGATTTGTGGAGGGACTGTGTTGGAAAGTCGCCTAAGAAGGAGAGGACCCACCACAACTTAGGTTTTGCCTACCATGAACTGGGAAGGTGGGACGATGCCCGAGGGGAATATGACGAGGCACTCAGGTTGAATCCTTATTATTCCCTGTCGATGTATAACTTAGGCCTCGTTTATTACGAAAAGGGACTTATGGATGAGGCTATCCGCCATTATAAGAAGGCTATCGAATTGGATTCAAATTTTCCGGATTCCTTTTACAACCTCGGTATGGCCTATTATCAAAAGAACCTTTACAGGGATGCCATCGAAGCCTATAACGAATGCCTGGAAGTCAAACCCGGTTACGAAAATGCGAACCTCAACCTGGGGCTCGCCTATAAAGGATTAGGACAGCGGGCGAAGGCGATTCAATGTTTTAAAGAGGAATTGAAGACCCGCCCTGATAATGTTTATGCCTACGTTGAGTTAGGGTTGGCTTATAAAGAATGGGGAGATGATCCGAAGGCCCTTCTCTATCTTAAGAAGGCGCTTACCTATCCTAAGCTTCCCGATGCCGGACGGTTCCGGAAAATAATCGCATCCATAGAGGCGGTCCAAAAGCAAAAAGGGGACAAGAGAATTGACGGAGAAAATTAGACTCCATATCATAGAGAGCGCAATATTCGCAGCCGTTATTCTTCTTCTCTCCATCGGGACCCATTCGAGGAATGCGCTTTGGAATGATGCGATAGGTCTCTTTACCGATTGTGTAAAGAAATCCCCCAACAAGGCACGGCCGTATGTCAACCTTGGCATTGCCTATTTTGCCGCAGGAGCATACGATAAATCCCTTGAAACATACCAAAAGGCCATACAAATCGACCCGAAATTCGGAGAGGCCTATTACAACCTTGGTCTCACCTACCAAAAAATGGGAGAGGTCGATAAGGCGATTGCGATGGAAAAGAAGTCGGTAGAAGTCGATCCGACGCTCTATATGGCCTATTACTCTCTCGGGATGATCTACTTTGAAAACGGTCGTTATGAAGAATCTGAAGAGGCTTTTCAACGATTTCTGAAGATCTATCCTTATATCCCCGGGGTCCACAATTTCTTAGCCATTGTCTACGCCGCCCAAAAAAAGTTTGACAAAGCCGTTACGGAGTTCGAGTGGGAAAGTCGAATCAATCCTTATGACACGTTAGTCCATGTGAATTTGGGGAGCATCTATTGGTATGAATTTCAGAACAGACAAAAGGCGCTCTATCATTTAAAGGTTGCGCTGATGTTGGACCCTTTTCTTCCCAATCGGGGGGAGATTCGTAAGCTCGTGCGGCTTTTGGAAGGGCTCCCGTAATGGCTTCCTTAGGTTTCTCACCCAATTGTGAGACGACTGCGATGGGCATCATGCCCCACCAGGATGTTGAGAGGGCGTTGGAAGTGGCCTTATCTCTGGACATCCCGTTCTGGCCCCAACTTCCCAGGGTCAGTTACTTCGAGGACATGTATGTCCAGGCTTTGGAGAATTTCCCCGGGGTGAGGATCGATCCGGTTCATCAAAAAATCCATTTCGCCCTCTCCCGTTTTTATGAAGAGCTTCCCTCTTATTTTGAAAGGGCCGATACCCCCCTCACCTTTAAATTGACAAAAGAGTTTTCTCTTGTCTACCATCGGTTTTTGGAAAGAGACCTTTCCCGTTATCCCGCCATTCGGGGTCAGATGATCAGCCCGATCAGCCTGGGGTTGAAGATCGTGGACGAGGACCAGAAAGCGATCATCTACCATGATGAGGTGAGAGAAGTCCTCTTCGATTTCATCCAGAAAAAAGTGAACCAGCAATACCGGGAATTGAGGGAGAAGAATCCCAATGCCTTTGTTTGGGTGGATGATCCTGGGTTGGCCCTCATCTTCAATGCCTTGTCGGGGTACACCGAGTTCCAGGCGAGGGCCGATCTGGATCGGTTTTTGGAGGGGTTAGAAGGACCCCGAGGGGTTCATCTTTGTGCCAAACCGGATTGGGACTTTCTCCTCAAGTCAAAAATCGATATCCTTTCCTTCGATTCCTTCAATTGCGGAGCCATGGTCATCAATTACCCATCCTTAAAAGATTTTGTGGACAGAGGAGGAATTATTTCTTGGGGGATCGTTCCGACTTACACGGAACTTTTGGAGGTGGAGACCATCGGTTCTCTGATGGAGAAACTCGAGGCCTTTTGGGAGGACCTCTCCCGGAAAGGGGTGGATCCAAAAAGGCTGCTTGGGCAATCTCTCCTGGCGCCGGCAACCTGCAATCTGCTCAATCCGGATAAAGGGAAAACCGTAGAAAAGGCATTTGAGGTTTTAGGGGGTTTGTCGAAGAAAATAAGAAAGAAGTATCATCTTGGGTAAGAACGTGTCCCTGCCTGCCGGCAGGCAGGCGTGACCGTGAACCGTGCCCGTTTAATGTATTTTTTTCCGGACACGGACGACGGACACGAGACACGGGTTTAATGGGGTGGGTTATGAATCGCATCGGCATCGTTGCTAAGAGGAATAAACCGGAGGCTGTCGCCGTTGTCAGGAATTTAGTGGAATGGCTGCGGCCGAAGAAAATCCAAGTGTATATTGAGAAAGAAATAGAGGGGCTCCTCACCCCAACTCTCTCAGAGGGGAATTGGAAGTCCGTCGGAAGGGAGGAAATGCCCCGCCATGTGGAGATGATGATCGTCCTCGGAGGGGATGGAACTCTTCTCAGTGTGGGCCGGCAGGTATGGAATAGGAATATCCCTATCCTTGGCGTCAACTTGGGTGGACTCGGTTTCTTGACAGAAATTACGTTAGATGAATTGTACTCCGTTTTGGAGAGAGTCCTTCAAGATGACTTTGAAATCAACGAGAGAGAAACCCTGAAAGCAGGCGTGATTCGGAGAGGGAAACGGGTTGCAGAATTCATCGTGCTCAACGATGCGGTGATCAACAAGGGAGCTTTAGCGCGGATTATCGATCTCGAGACGACGATCGACGGCGAATACCTATCGACGTTTAGGTCCGACGGGTTGATTATATCGACGCCCACGGGTTCCACCGCCTATAACCTTTCCGCCGGGGGGCCGATTGTTTACCCGTCGCTCCATACGATCATCATCACTCCCATTTGCCCCCATACGTTAACCATACGTCCTATTATCATCCCCGACGATGTGAAGATTCGGGCACTGCTCAAGTCGAGAGACGAGGAAGTGACGCTGACCCTGGACGGCCAGCAAGGGTTCACCCTGAAATTTGAGGACGTGGTCGAGGTGGGAAAGGCTGAAGGGCGTATCCTCCTGATCAAATCTCCCTACCGACACTATTTCGAGTTGCTGAGAGAAAAGCTCAAATGGGGAGAAAGATAAGAACGTGTCCCTGCCTACCGGCAGGCAGGCGTGACCGTGTTGCGTGTCCCGGGAAAAAAACTTCCCAATCAAGAAAGGGGATTAATTATGAAGACCGTGGAAGAGTTGGACGTATTTAAACTGTCGCATTCGCTGGCACTTGAAATTTTTGAGACCACAAAAGCATTCCCAGAAGAAGAAAAATTCGGACTTATATCTCAAATGAGGAGAGCGGCCTATTCCGTACCGATGAATCTAATGGAAGGAGCACACAGGCTAGGTCGAAAAGAATATCGGCAATTCGTCAGCATTGCAAGAGGTTCGGCAGGCGAAATGAAGTATCAATTGCTATTAGTTAAGGATTTGAAGTACATTTCCGAGAATAGATATAGAGATCTTTTGCCCGAATACGAGCGGGTAAGTCAGATGTTGACTAAATTAGCCAGGTCCTTGGAATAAATAAATACGGACACGGATGGCGGACACGGACACGCTGATGTTAATAGAGCTTCGAATCAAGAATTTTGCCATTATCGATGAGTTGAACCTATCCTTCTCAAAAGGGTTAAATATCCTGAGCGGCGAGACAGGGGCGGGCAAATCGATTATCCTCAACGCCGTCCACCTCCTCTTAGGGGACAAGGCAACTGAAGAATGGATTCGGAGCTCCGAAGACGAGGCAAACGTCGAGGCTCTCTTCGACATCTCCGGGAACCCCGAGGCCAAGGAAAAGATCAGCGAAAAGGCTCCGCAAGTACAGGGCAGCGGGGAAGAGGACTCTCTCCTTATCCGGCGGGTGATCTCGCGATCCGGCCGGGGGAAGGTTTTTATCAACGGGAATATGGCCACTCTCGGAGCCCTGTCCGAGATTGGAGAAGAGCTTCTCAGCATCTACGGACAACACGAACACCAATCTCTCCAGCGGGTAGAGACCCACATCGATATTTTGGATGAGTTCGGGGGACTGCTTAAGGTTCGACAAGAATTTCAAACTCATTACGAAGAGTTTGTCTCCTTGTCAGAAGAAGTTGAAAAGATTCGAGCAGAGAAAGAGAAAAGAGCGAAGGAGCGAGATCTGATGGCCTTCCAGTCGAAAGAGATTGAGGCCTCCAGAATTCAGGTCGGAGAAGAAGAGTCTTCGAAGGAAGAGAGGACCATTCTCACTCACGCGAAGAAACTGATGGACTTTGCCCTTGGCTCCGAAGGAGCGCTCTACTCAGAGGAAAGTTCGACGATCGGAAAGATTCAAAAAATTCTCAGTCAAGGGCGGGACATGGCGGCGATTGATCCTTCTCTTTCACATCTGTTGAAGGCGCTGGATTCCGCCCTCATCCAGCTGGAGGAGATCGCCCTTGCTTTCAGGGATTATTCAAGAAGGGTGGAAGTCAATCCAGCGAGGATCGACGAGATCGAGAACAGGCTAGAGGAGATCGACCGGCTGAAGAGAAAATACGGCTCCACAGTCGAAGAGGTCCTCGCCTTTAAACAGCGGGTGGATGAGGCGTTGAAATCGTTCACCTCCGATGAAGAAAAGCTCTGCCGATTGGAAAGCCGCCTGGAACCCTTTCGGCAAGTGGTGAACAACCTGGGAAAGAAGTTATCCGGGGAAAGAAAAAGGGTTGCATCGGAATTGAAAAAATCCGTGGAAAAGGAGTTGAACTCCCTGGGCATGAAGAGAACCATTTTTGAAATCCGTATCGATCCTTTACCTCTTTCTGTGAAAGGAACGGATCGGGTGGAGTTTCTCATTTCTCCTAACGTCGGGGAAGAGGTAAAACCCCTGGCGAAGATCGCTTCGGGAGGCGAGCTCTCACGAATTATGTTAGCCATGAAAAGGATCCTGGCGAAAATAGGCGGAAGACAGGTTCTCGTCTTTGATGAAGTTGATGCCGGAATTGGAGGGGCGATGGCAGAGGTGGTCGGAAAGAAGCTAAGGGAGCTTTCACGGCATCATCAGGTCATTTGCGTGACCCACCTTCCGCAGATCGCCTGCTTTGCCGACCAGCACCACAGTGTGAGGAAAGAGGTGAAATCGGGACGGACCGTTACGGTAGTGGATCGATTGGATAAGGAGTCGATCGTGGACGAAATTGCCAGGATGCTGGGAGGGGTGAAGGTGACGGAGAAAACCAAAGCGCATGCCAAGGAGATGATCGAAAACGCCCAGAAAATATAGAACGTGTCCGTGTCCGACATCCGTGACCGTTTAATTCTTTCGACGGACACGTGACACGGTCACGGGCACGGGAGAAGTAGCATGATTCGAAAGGCTAAACTCAACGACATTAAAGAGATTCAGCGGTTGATTAAACTCTACGCCCCTCGAGGAGGGATTCTCCTGCGGTCTCTGAGCGAGCTCTATGACCATCTCAGGGATTTTTCTGTCTTCATACGGAATCGCAAGATCATAGGAATCTGTGCCCTCCACATTTGCTGGGACGATCTGGCAGAAATCAGGTCCCTGGTTGTGGAGGAGGAGCAGCAGAACAAAGGGGTTGGTGCAAGACTGGTGAAGGCCTGTTTGAAAGAGTCGAGACTTTTGGGGGTGAAGAGAGTGTTTGCTCTCACCTACGAGCCCGAATTTTTCGAGAAGATGAGCTTTCAGAGGGTGGACAAGGCAGCGCTCCCTCATAAGATCTGGGCCGATTGTCTGAAATGTGCGAAATTCCCGGATTGTGATGAAGTTGCTATGTTGAAAGAATTGAAATAACGACAGATTTAAACGTCAGCCTAAACCTTAACCTTAGGCTGAATTCTAACATTCATTTGGTATTGAACTTTGACATTTGGAATTGAAATCCGGATTAACCTTCTTCTCCCAAAAGAATTCTCAGCACGACGTTGGCCTGGTGGTGGGCAACGATTCCCACTCTTGGTGCCATCAAGCCCACTCCCGGCTGCGCCGCGGTCTTGTGGTCCCCCACGATGAAAATCCTTGAGGAGAACCGGACCGTTTTGATCTCATTGTTCTCCCCATAGCCGGCCACGCCTGAGGCGGCCACAATATATTTGTCCGGCATCTTTTCCGATACCGTGTTGATCAGCATGGCCTTTTCATCAGCTCGGTCGAAGGCCTCCACCACCACCTCCGCTTCTTTAAAGATCTTTTCCACATTCTTACGATCCAGCTTCTCATTGTAGGTCTGGACGCGCACATAGGGGTTGATCTTTGAAAGATTTTCTTGAAGGGCTTCCACCTTGGGCATCCCGATTTGATGGATGAAGTATTGTTGGCGATTCAAATTGGATGGTTCCACCACATCGAAGTCGACTAAGATAAGTCTTCCTACGCCCATGCGGGCCAATGCAATGGCGACAGCCGACCCAAGGCCCCCCAATCCGGCGATCCCAACGACAGATTTTCTGATTTTCTGATGAATCCCGGGCGTATGCCTGGCCATCATGAGACATTCAAATTCTTCCGGAGAAGGAATTTCACCTTTTCTGATGAAGACGATCTCATCTCCTTCTCTGAGGGGGAGATCGGAGGTGGCCGGAAAGCCATTGTAGATGACCACATCCGCATCGGGCTTGGATTGATTCTTGAGATGAAAAAGAGTCGTGCCTGTGAGAACGGAAGTCTCTTTTTCATTAATCATAATCTTGGTTCGTTCTGGAATTTTTCCCGTCACGAGGATCAGATTATAGGATAGGGATGGGGTTGTCAAGGGCGCTGTGATTCATGGTTCAGACATTAGACCGTGGACTCCAGACATCAGACTGGACGGAGGAACGGCCAGATATTGGGTCTATTCGTGGAATTAGGGGTCCATCGTTGTTGAAGCTCCCATCGATGCAAGAAACTCGGAAACGATGCCTGTGCTGAGTCCCGCGAAACGCGGCATTCGCTCCTTCGACAAGCTCAGGGCGAACGGAATCGAAGTACTCGGAAACCCAACTTCTATCACCGAGTTTCGATACAAGCCTCGATACCGATAAACGTAACCCTTTTATTGCCAAACGGAAGTCCGGTGTCTAAAGTCTGAAGTCCAGTGTCTGAATTG
>Ga0335070_10007132_pt1 | contig 13122 bp, 11 predicted proteins | sample Lox_Sample_13_FD_206722 | JGI IMG/M metagenome (GOLD analysis project Ga0335070, IMG submission 206722) | Soil microbial communities from Loxahatchee National Wildlife Refuge, Florida, United States - Lox_Sample_1.3 | ecosystem: Environmental > Terrestrial > Soil > Wetlands | place: USA...
GGCAATCCTGTGACTCCGATGCAGGAGTTGAGGGACTCTCGTGCGTCTTCCGAAACCGACTCGTCTCCGTCTCTGTTCTCAGATATTGTTCTTCGCGCTCTTCCTCTTCCTCATCCTGCATACAGAGTTCCGTGGATCATTTCGGAATTCGGCAAGCGAGATCCGGCTGGCCTATCCGGTAGCACTGTTTTTCCAGATTGATCCGCTCATCGGGTTGTCTAACGCGCTCGCAAGTCGCGCTCTTTATCGCGGACTCTTGTGGTGCTTGCTCATTCTCATTCCGACGTTGTTTCTCGGTCGCTTCTTCTGTGGCTGGATCTGCCCGCTGGGTTCCATCCATCATTTTTTTGGCAGCTTGAAATCCGAGCGGAAGCGCGGTAAGCAGTTGCTCGAGTCCAATCGCTATAAACGCTGGCAAACCACGAAGTATTACGTACTTGCTCTGGTTCTCGTGGGAGCGTTGCTGGGCACGGGCGTGGTCGGTTGGCTCGATCCTTTCTCGTTTCTCGTGCGTTCGCTGGGATTATCGTTACTGCCGGCCACAAACTATGCTTTGCAATCCACGCTAGCAGCACTCGAGCACAGCCGCCTACCTTTTGTCGCAACCATTGGCGCCGCACTCCATTTTGTCCTGGGCGCTCTTCTGCTTAATTTCAAGCAGCCATACTTTCGCCAAGGCATCTGGATCGGGGTCCTGTTTGTCTTCATCATCATTCTGAATTTCCGGATCACCCGCTTCTGGTGTCGCGCACTGTGCCCCTTGGGCGCACTCTTGGGTATCTTGTCCCGATGGTCGGTACTCGGCCTCGTCAAGAATCCTGAACACTGCAACGATTGCAACCGCTGTCTGCTGCGCTGCCAGGGAGGAGACGATCCCATCGGCGGCGTGCCCTGGCACCAACCGGAGTGCCATCTCTGCCTCAACTGCGTCGATGAATGTCCCGAACGTGGATTGCAATTCAAGTTTTTCCCGGCACAGAAAGTAGCGGGCACGAACCTGCAACGGCGCAAGGTAATGACCGGGCTTGCGACCGGAGCCGCCTTGGTTCCGATCATGCGCGCGACACCCGGATTTGCAGCCGAACGCAACGAACGATTGCTGCGTCCACCCGGCGCTCTCGATGAAGAATTCTTCCTGGCACGCTGCATTCGTTGTGGTGAATGCATGAAGGTCTGTCCAAACAACGCGCTCCAGCCTGCTCTCACGCAAGCGGGTATCGAGGGATTATGGTCACCGATTCTCGTTCCCCGGCTCGGTTATTGCGAGACTAGCTGTGTCCTTTGTTCTCAAGTCTGTCCCACGGGGGCAATCTGGGAGATCACTCCCAAAGAAAAAGGATGGTCCGTCGAAATCTCAGCGGTTTCAAAACCTGTACGCCTGGGTACAGCATTCTACGACCGTGGACGGTGTCTGCCTTGGGCGATGGCCACTGACTGCATTGTGTGTGAGGAGTGGTGTCCGACCTCGCCCAAAGCTGTTTACTTGCGCGAGGCGGAAGTTATCGATGCCGGCGGAAATGTAAAGCAGGTAAAACAGCCTTATCTCGATCCCTCGCACTGCGTCGGTTGTGGCGCGTGTGAACATGCCTGCCCCGTTCAGGACCGGCCTGCGGTGTACGTCACGAGTGTGGGAGAGAGCCGCTCGCGAAGCAATCAGATTCTGCTGAATCGCAGAAAAGCCTGAAGCAAGTTTGCAAAACGGAGTTCTTATGCTGAACGACAACTTCACCCTGACCCGTCGTGAAGCTCTGATCAAGCTTCTGCGCGCAGGCGGTGCCGGGATCGGGGCGGCCGGCCTCGCATACTGGCTAAGCCGGAACAACGTCCGGCCCGAGCTGGCTCTGGCGACGGCTGCCGCGCACAGCCATACCGTCGCCCCCGATCCTGCGTTGCCAGAAATGGCAATCATCGAGGGTAGCGATGATCCTGCACGGCTCGTGCGGGAGGCGCTCGAGCAGTTAGGCGGAATCCGTCGCTTCGTCAGCCGTACCGACGTCGTCCTCGTCAAGCCCAATATCGGATGGGACCGGACTCCCGAACAGGCCGCAAATACCAACCCGCTGGTGGTGGCGGAACTGGTGCGCCAGTGCTCGGGCGCAGGAGCAAAGAAGGTGATCATCACCGATGTGAGCTGCAATGAGGCGCGCCGCTGCTTTCAGCGATCGGGAATTGCTGAGGCAGCGCAGGCAGCCGGTGCGGAGGTCATACTCCCAGATCCCTCACGCTTCAAAGATGTTGACCTCAAGGGCGAAGTGCTGCGCGAGTGGCAGGTGCTCGATCCTTTCCTGAACGTCGACAAGATCATCAACGTGCCCATCGCAAAACATCATGGACTCACCGGCACGACGCTAGGCATGAAGAACTGGTACGGAATGCTCGGGGGACAGCGCAACCAACTACATCAGAAGATTCACGAGAGCTTGGTAGATCTAGCGGATTTCGTTCGTCCAACTCTGACTTTAATTGATTGCTATCGAGTTCTGATGAGGAATGGCCCTACCGGCGGGAATCTGGAAGATGTCCTTCTGAAGAAGACTCTAGTCGCTTCCACAGACCCAGTCGCAGTTGATGCGTATGTCGCGAAGGCCTACTGGAATATGAACGTTGACTCGCTCCCCTATCTGAAACTCGCAGCGAAACGGGGATTGGGAACCTCCGAGTTCGAAAAGCTGCGTACCCAGACGAAAAGTCTGTCGTGAAAAACTGCACCGGGCTGTTCATCAAGGACGAAACAGCCCGGTTTTCTAACGCGGCAGAGTGCAGCGCTCCCTCACTGATACGTGAAGTTGAACTTATCCACGTATACGGTGTACGGAGTTTGTTTGTAATTTCCGTCCAGCTGATAGTTGACTGTGATCCCATACCAGCCTGGAGCTGAGAAGGGGCTGTATTTCCAGTTGAGAGTGCTCGTCTTTCCGTTCAGAGTGATGGTCTGATACAGCAGCTTATTGTCTGAGGTTCGCTGAACCTGAATCACCAGGTGGTTCCAGGAATTGTTGACGGGATTGCAGGCAATTCCTGTGGGCACCCACTTGGTGTTGACATTATCCCAGATGTCCCATTCGCTTCCGGTGTTGGACGGCCGGCACTCATGTCCCCACGTGTAGCCCTGGTTGTTGAAGAACTGGTTGATATCGAACTCCAAGGCTTGTGCCGCGCCCAAGTTGCTACCCCAGAAGTAAATGTCATACGTGAACGTGGTAAGCGTCGGAACGAGCGTGTGATTGGTATCAGGAAGACCCTGGGAAGAGAGGTCGCCGATCAAGTGGTTATCCCAGAGCACATCGGAATAGGCCATTGTGCCACCCAGATTGAACTGCGCTGACTTGCCGTCCATGCTGGGATTGCTGACGTTCTGATACATGGCCCAGGTCGTTCCCGGCCCCGAAGGAGTGCACCACGAGCAGTCCTGGTAGCTCGGTGGTTGTTGGGCGGCCGATTCCCAACCGCCACTGTTCTGAAGGTTGGTGAAGGTCTTCCCACTACCACCGCCTCCCCCCGACACGGTTATCGTGATCGGCTTCGTGGCTGCCCCTCCGCAATAGTCCCACTCCTCCACGGTGGTGTTGTACGTTCCCGCACTCAAATTCAGAGTCGTATTGAGACTTGCTCCATTAGTGACGTACGCGAGCTGGTTCGGCGCAGTGTAGATCCCCATCGACGCAACACCCTTCGAGCAGCTGCTCGTCGAAGTTGCTACGTAGTTCACGGAAGAGCCGACGGTGCTGTTATTGGCCGGTGAGGTTACATTCACACTCGTCCCGGACTTCACGGTGATGGTGACTGTTCTCGTCTGCGCTCCTCCGCAGTAGTCCCACTCCTCCACGACAGCGTTGTAGGTCCCCGGATTCAGGTTGATGGTTGGATTCATGCTGGCGCCATTGACCACATAAACGAGCCAGTTCGGAGAGGGGTATACACCCATGGAGGCGACCCCTTTAGAGCAGGACGAAGTGCTGGCCGTGGCCACGAAATTCACACTTGTACCCACCGTGCTGCCGTTCGCGGGACTGGTAACAGTCACCCCCGCGAAAGCTGATGTGGCGGCGAGACAGACCATAAGGGCCGTTAAAATCAGGGCATGCTTCTGCATTATGTTTTATTCTCCGGTTGGGATTTTGGTCAGAGACCCGGTAAAGCTATACAGCTCAGAGGGATACACCGGTCCGGCAGGGAACCCTCGATCATGCAAAACCGCCGACTCGCCCTGAAGAAGACCTGAGGACGTAAGCGGGTTTATTGAGCGGAGGCCTCCACTATACAGGCTTCACCGGACGTGTCAAAGGGAAAACACAGTATTGCGCACAAACCGGAAATGAGTAGGGCTAAGCCCGCGTGCCGCACTTCAGAGCTACTTCCGCCCCTGGGCAACGCGCCGTCCGCAGCGTGCAACTAAAAAATTAGTTGACCTTTTGGCGCTCCCTGCGTCGAATACATAGAAGGCCAAGGAGGAAGCCGTTGGCACGCACCAAGTCCGCAACCCTGACGGAAGCAGAGTTGCGCATTATGAACGTTCTGTGGGAAAAGGGCCCGGCCACGGTGCATGACGTCTTACAGGCGCTGTCGTCCAAACCGCCCTTGGCGTACAACTCCGTTCTTACAATCATTCGCATACTCGAGACCAAAGGGTATGTGAAGCATGTTAAGGACGGGCGTGCGCACATCTACATGCCCAAGGTCGATCGAAAAGATGCCACCCGTTTTGAAGTACGTCATCTGGTGAGCCGCTTTTTCGGCAATTCGCATGAGCAACTCGTGCTGAATATCCTCGAAGAGAGCAGTATCGACGCCGACGAACTCGCACGTGTGCGCCAACTCCTCGAAAGGACCAAGGCAGAGTAGATGAGTCCAATGCTGCACTCATTCGCGGAACTCCTGGTGCTCCGGTCCATGGATTCTCTGATCGAGGGCACCGGTCTCTGCCTGCTGGCTGCGATTGCCCTGCGGCTCGCGCCGCGGCAGAGCGCCGCGACACGCTTTGCCGTTTGGTTCTCAGCCCTGCTGGGTGTCGCCGTGCTGCCTTGGCTGAATTGGCCGGTTTCGGGAGTGACCACGGCAGCAGCAAAGCACGTTGCGATCAAGTTGCCTGATTCCTGGGCACTTTACTTTCTCGGAATCTGGGGCGTGCTGGCGATTTGGTTCGGTGCAGGAATCGCTCGAGCGTTGTGGTACCTGAACGTGCTGCGAAAAGACAGCGTTCCTGTTCACACGTCGAAGCTGGATGCCCGCTTGCGGCAGACGCTGAGTTCCGGCGCACACGGTCGAACAGTCGACCTCTGTACCTGTAACAAAGTTCGAGTGCCTACTGCTCTCGGCCTTTTCAGGCCAGCCATCCTGATCCCTGGCTGGGTTTTAGAAGAACTTTCTGCCGATGATCTCAACCAGGTTCTACTGCACGAAATGGCGCATTTGCGTCGCTGGGATGATTGGACGAATCTTGCACAGCAGGTCTTGAAGGCTTTGTTCTTCTTCCATCCGGCTGTGTGGTGGATGGACAACAGAGTCGCGGTTGAACGCGAGATTGCCTGCGACGATGCGGTGTTGCGACGCGTGGCAAGTCCCCGAGCGTACGCAGAATGCCTGGCTCGGTTAGCCGAGAGAAGCTTTGTGAATCGCGGCATTGCTCTCGCACAAGCAGCCCTCGGCAAGATTTGGCAAACCTCCGTTCGGATAGCCAGGATCCTCGAGCCAAACCGGCCGCTGGAAGCCGGGCGTTCATGGAGGCCAGCGCTTGCGCTCATGGCCGCGTGCACCGTAGGCCTCGCAATCTCCTATTCGCGGGTTCCTAAGCTCATCGCCTTCGAGGACTCTCCGCCAACTCATCGGGTTCAAGTGGCCAATGCGCCTACCGTTGCAACTGAGCCGGCGCCGGTGGTACCGGTCACGCAAGTAAAGTTCAGCCCAGCGTCCATGCCGAGCAAGGTAAACTCGCGCAAGACTGCTCAGACATCCGTTCGTCGGAACATAGCCGCGAAATCACAGGGCATGATTCGCCTGGCCGCCGCGAAATCCGCGCTTGCCCCAGCGACGGAAACTGTCTGGGTTGTCGTCGAGAGCCGCGGCTGGAGTCCTGCAACCGTCGATAGTTATGAAATTCAGATGTGGCGTGTGACCGTCGTTCAGACGGTAACCCGGGCACCGGACCGCCCGATACCACCCAAACAGACATAGTTTGATGAGGCGGTAACTGGGGATTTTTCCTGGCTCTTTGCAACTAAAGAATTAGTTCTAAACTCTTTTGGAGGAACGTTGGAAATGAAACCGAGCAAGTGGATGGAAAGCGCTAAAAGATGGACGCGACGACTGGCTGTGCCAACACTGGCACTTGCCCTCGTCGGCTCCTTTGTCACCTATGAAACCTTTAAACCATCCGCGGCGAGCGCGGCGAGCGCAGCGCCCGCTTCGGCGGCTCTCGATCCTGACAGCGTCAGCGCTCTTATGGCCCTTGATAAAGCGATGGAAACCGTCGCCGCTCGGGTCACGCCAGCGGTCGTCAATGTCACCGTAACTTCGAAGGTGAAGGCCGATGCCAACACAAGCAACGGGCCCGACGACATGCAGCAGTTCTTCGGGCAGTCGCCCTTCGGCCAGTTCTTCGGACCGCATGGCCCGCGCATGCGCCAGCAACCCCAGATCGAACACGGAATGGGCAGCGGCGTTGTGATTTCGCCCGACGGGTACATCGTCACCAACAACCACGTCGTAGACGGTGCGGTGGACGTCCGTGTGACCACAAGCGATCGCCGGGTCCTCAAGGCAAAGGTTGTCGGAACGGATCCGCTGACCGACCTGGCAGTATTGAAGGTCGACTCTGCAAATCTGACCAGCGTTCCCTGGGGAGATTCGCAGCAAGTTCGACCGGGACAGACGGTGCTGGCATTTGGGAACCCCTACGGATTCCGTTTCACCGTCACGCGTGGAATCGTCAGCGCGGTAAACCGTCCGAATCCGGATCCCACGGATCGCACCAAGCCTGGAGAGTTCATCCAGACCGACGCCGCGATCAATCCCGGAAATTCGGGTGGTCCTCTGGTCGACGCCCGTGGACAGGTGGTCGGGATCAACACCTTCCTGATTTCTCCCTCTGGAACATTCTCCGGTATGGGATTCGCCATTCCGACACAGATCGTTAAGCCGACGGTAGATGCCTTGATCCGCAACGGCAAAGTCAGCCACGGTCACATTGGAATTGGCATCGCCGACGTGACGCCGGAAAATGCGAAGTTCTTCGGCGACTCAACCGCCATGGGCGGCGTTGTAACCCAGGTCGAGCCCGATTCACCCGGCGCCAAAGCCGGTTTGCAGGTTGGTGACGTGATTACGGCAATCGACGGCCAGAAAGTAAACGATGCGGGCGAACTGCAAGTCATCGTCAGCCAGAAGCAGCCGGGAACGAAAATTGACCTCGCTGTCCTGCGCGACGGTAAAACGATGACGATTCCACTCACTCTCGAGGCGCTAGGCAGCCACAACGGTGAAGGCAACTCCGCCGCTTCTGAAGGTACGGGGAAAATGCGCTGGGGCTTGGGGCTTGCCAACCTGACGCCCGAAATGCGCGATCAACTCCAGCTACCCCGCGACGTTCACGGTGCGGTCATTGAGCAGGTCCAACCGGGCAGCTCCGCAGACAACGCCGGACTACAACAAGGCGATGTAATTCTGGAGGTGAATCGCCACAAAGTGCAATCGGCGAGCGATGTGCAGCAGGAACTCTCGAAAGTGAGCAAAGGACAGGATGCTCTCCTGCTGGTCTGGTCCAACGGTGGCAACTCTTTCAGAGTTTTGCATTCACCTGAAGGTGTCTAAGCGAACGCAATCTGAAGGCGAGAAAAATGTCCCGGCGAAATGCCGGGACATTTCTTTTCTTGCGGGCTCTAGGATGCGCGACGCTGGCGATTCAAGCTTTCTTCCTCGTCTTCTGCACCCTGTCCGCCCTTCTTCTGCTGGCCGGTCTGCCCGCTCTGCTGCTTTTGCGAATCAGACTGGCCTGTCTGGCCTTGGCCATGCTGTCCAGACTGGTTGCCGTAATTTCCGGATTGTCCGCTTTGTTGACCCATTTGTCCGCGATTCTTTTCCATATCGTCTGCCATGAAGTATTCCTCCTTGGTGCGAAAGCGCACCTGACAACCTGAGTAAACTTGCCATTGTTAGTTGCAGAGCGATGCGGCCCGGGTTTGGGCCAAATACCGGACGGCTTTGATTGCGCACCTTACGGTGTTTTACTGATTTGTATGGACGGGGTCTCAGGGCTAGCCGATTTGAGTTTCTGCAAGTCCTCTTGAGTTCGCTCCCACGCGGAAGCCTTTTTCTTTGTCGCGATCGGAGCATTCTCATCTTTGTAGAAAGCGAGGATGTTCTGTTTGAGTTCCGGCGTCAGCTGCTGGAAGTTGTCGTGAGCCAGGTCGTCAAGCAGGCGAGCATACGCGGCATCGGTGAGCTTATATTCACCCGCGTGCGTGATGCGTCCGGTATCGAAGTCGGTATTCGTTAAATGCAGATCATGTTTCTTGACCTCGGTTAGAAGACTTCGGTAATTGTCCAAGGTGTGATTCACACTCGCGACGTAGAGATCCTCGGTTTTCCGGGTGGGAACTTTGAAGTCCAGCGCCTTGAATGGGCCCACTTTCGGCACGAATTTCAAAAAGAACGCTAGGATGCGTGTCCCCGCACCCGGACGTCGATATCCCTTGCCCCATTCCCGCTGATAATTTGCCCGCGAGAGGTAGTACCGGAACTTTCGTGAATTGAAGTTCGGTGTTTCCGCCACCATCTCTTTTTTTCTCGCGAGCAGAGCCACCCTCGTCATTTCAGGAATGATTTTGCTGATGGCGCGACGAAAAGTTCCAATCGCAAGGTCTTCGTTGGAAATGACCTTGTTCAGCGGGATCCCGTACGTATCTTCGAACGCGCGCTCCAACACGGGTTTCGAGATCTCGAACCCGATGAAATCGTGATATCGGTCCGACGTGTACCGATTCTTGGCGACCTGCGTCATGTCGAACCCAAATTCCGTTCTTATATGCGCCTTCGGGTCGTCGGCATAGGTCACCTCCTTGCCGTACTTCGCTTCCAGCTTGGGAAACGACAAAGCCACACACTGATTGATCGCCGGATGCCCCATGTTGTCGGCAGAGTAATGCGCCAGCGCGCCCAGCGCAAACGCGTACTCGTTCAAGTCGCTGGACTCATCAAGCAGATTCACAATGAAGTCGCCACTGCGAACGTAGTGCGTCAGGTCGCTGAAGAACTTGTTGCCAAATGGGTAGTACCCCATGTCTTGTACCAGCGAACCACCGTAGGCGAACGCGTGCGCTTTTTTGAGGTCGTCCGCAGTCGCATCCGGATAACGGCTCTTGAGCAGCGGTTCGATATCGTCTTTCCAGAGAAGATCCACGACCTGTTCATGCGTGAGCACTGAATAGGCGCCGCACGCCATTGGCATGCAGACCACAAGAAAAGGTACTGCGGTCTGTAGAAAAAGCCGCCAGAGCTTTGTCATAGAAGTTTTGTACTGACAACGTACCCCGACCAAACCCTCCCCAAGGCTGTCCGGGCAAACTCATATTAGTTGCCAATAGTGCGTCAAGGTTGGCGGAGGGCTTTGGCTCGAAACGTCATCGCAAAATCCCGCCCTTTCAATGCGCCATTGAGCCGCGGCTGACTTTGTCCGCTAGAATGAGTCCGTGGCCGAGACACAGCCATTTCGCCTCACGGAGTCGGTAAAAGCGGCCGGTTGAGCTTCCAAACTGAGTCCAGCGGCGCTGGACAAGGTGCTTGGGAAATTAGCCCGGCAACATGACCCGAATGTCCTGGTCGGCTTTGATCACGCCGACGACGCGGGAGTATATCAACTCACTTCCGAGCAGGCACTCGTGCAAACCGTCGACTTCTTCACTCCAGTGGTCGATGACCCCTATACCTTCGGCCAAATTGCGGCGACCAACGCACTCTCAGATGTATACGCCATGGGAGGCCGCCCCCTGACAGCATTGGCGCTGGTCTGTTTTCCTGACAAGGCAGATCTCGACATTCTGCAACAGATTCTCGCCGGCGGTCTCTCGAAAATGATCGAAGCCGGATGCACCGTCATTGGCGGACACAGCATTCGAGATGAAGAAACCAAGTTCGGATATTCCGTCACCGGCCTGATTCATCCGAAAAAGATCCTGCAGAACGCCGGCGCCAAACCCGGTGATAGCGTCATCCTGACAAAAGCACTCGGAACAGGTGTCATTTCGACTGCGATCAAGAAAGGCAAGGCAGCGCAGAGTTGGATCGATGCGGCCATCCACTCCATGACCACCTTGAACAAGAAGGCCGCTGAAGTGATCACCAATCCGAACACTTCAGAGATGTTCGGAGTTCATGCCATGACCGATATCACGGGCTTCGGCCTCATCGGGCACGCCCGGGAGATCTTGCTCGCTTCCGACATTTCAATGCAGATTCACGCGAGCAGAATTCCGTTCCTCGAAGGCGCCCGCGAATGCGTTATCGCTGGATACATTCCGGGAGGCTTGAAAAATAACCGTGACTTCGCTGAATGTCTCGTCGAATACGAGACCGGCGTCCCGGCGGAGATCCGCACAATGCTGTACGATCCGCAAACTGCCGGGGGCTTGCTGATCTGTGCATCACAAGGCAAGGCTCTGGTCGAGGCATTGAGAGAGGCGCAAGTTCCCGCGGTCGAAATCGGTGAGATGCTGCCGAGCGGCAAACCCCGTATCCGCATTTCGCAATAGCGTCGAATTTCTACATCCCCGTACGATGATCCGCATCTACAAATGTGACTTCGCCCGCGTAAAGTGCGAGGCGAGTAGACCCTCACTCCTGGCAGGCTCCTTATGAAAACTCGCTTTGTCGGCCACACCGTTCTCCAAGTCTCTGCCGAAGGCCTCGGCTGTATGGGTATGTCGGAGTTCTACTCCGGATTCGATGATACGGAATCGATCGCCACCATTCATCGCGCTATCGAGTTGGGCATCTACTTTCTCGACACGGCGGACGTTTATGGTCCTTTCAAGAACGAAGAACTTGTCGGGCGCGCCATCAAGGGCAAAAGGGATCTCGTGGTTATCGCGACGAAATTCGGCATCGTGCGCGATCCCCAAAATCCCCAGGCGCGAGGAGTGAGCGGCAAGCCCGATTATGTTCAGAGGTCCTGCGAAGCCAGTCTCAGGCGGCTCGGAATCGAGACCATTGACCTTTATTACCAGCATCGGGTGGATCCCAATACTCCGATCGAAGAAACCGTGGGAGCGATGGCCGAACTGGTTCGGCAGGGCAAGGTGCGACATCTCGGCCTCTCCGAAGCCAGTCCCGAGACTTTGCGGCGAGCCATGAAAGTGCATCCCATCGCGGCGCTTCAGACTGAATACTCGTTGTGGACTCGCGACCCGGAGACCAATGGCGTACTTGCCACGTGTCGGGAACTCGGCGTCGGATTCGTGGCTTACAGCCCCCTCGGCCGCGGATTTCTCACCGGCCAGTTCCGCACTTTCGAAGACCTTGCCCCGGACGACTACCGCCGGAATTCTCCACGCTTCCAAGGACAGAATTTCCAGAAGAACCTGGATCTGGTAGGCAAAGTCGAAGAGATTGCCGTTGAGAAAGGATGCAAGCCATCCCAACTCGCACTCGCCTGGGTCATGGCGCAGGGGGAAGACATCGTGCCGATCCCGGGGACCAAGCGTCGGAAATATCTGGAAGAGAACGCCGCCGCGGCCGAGATCAACCTTTCACAAGAAGATCTGGCTCGTCTTGACTCAGTCTTCCCCAAAGACGCCGCAGCCGGAATGCGCTATCCGGAACACATGATGGCTTTGGTGAATCGTTGAAGGTAAGTCCGGGCGAGTGTCTGCAATCAACAGGTGGCCCGCTACTGCGTCACTGTCGCCTGGTAACTTACCGCCAGCCAACGCCCGGTTCGACGAACCCAAACCCGGGTATACCGGTACGGTCCGCTGAAATCCTCGCCCAGTTGATGGCCTTTGACGTCGGCTCGAGCCGTTACCACGGCCGTGTCTCCGTAGACACGGACAACCATATCGCTGATATTTATTGTGTCGTACTTCAGCTGCCCGCTCTTGCGCGCTGACACCGTATCTTGCTTGGTTGTGACTTGCCCTAACGGCGTGATGGCAACGTAGTCCTCGGCAAGCGTGCGCTGCGAAAAATCCACGTCCCGGCGAAGGCTGGCCTCTTTGGCCTGCCGCTCCATCTCGATGATCTCGCGAATCGACTCCTGGTCCCCCGAGTCCAGGGCAGGCTTGGGACGAACTGAAACGCGCTGTGCCGCAAGCACCGGCAGTGGGGCAAACAGAAGAAACAGCAACGGCAAACATTTGTTGAAGACCATGAGACCTCCGCGCTTGGCGAGGGGGACAGAGATCCGCTGGAGCGTGCTACGTACGATTGGATGCAGCGGTTCCGTGGAAAAGTGCTCAACTTGAATCATTTTGAGACCCGTTTCTCGTCAGGCGCGTTTCCTATAACTGGAAGACCAAATCCGCGATCATGCTGTTTGCTTTCTGGCACAATGCGCGATATTCGTTTCAGATGGTGCAAACGCCGTTCCAGCGTCGCTTAGGACTAACTGGTTGAAAACGGACGACCTTGCGTAGACCTTCGGGTCTAGTGCATGTCCAGTCACAGCGCGGACTGTCCGGTACTGGACAGGATAGGTTTCCGTTAGAACCCTCAGACTCACGCGCAGGCTCTAATGCCATCTTGTAGAATCGTAACTTCGAGATAAGCATGGCGGACGTTCGTCGCGGTCTCATCATCGTGAATACGGGGCCCGGCAAAGGCAAGACAACCGCCGCCATGGGCACGGCTCTGCGCGCCGTCGGACAAGGCATGCGAGTGCTGATGCTGCAGTTCCTGAAGGGTTCGTGGCATTACGGCGAACTCGATGCCGTCCAGGCGTTTGGCGACAAATTCGTCATGAAGCAAATGGGCCGGGGCTTCGTCAAAGTTGGAGCAGAAAAGCCCGATCCTGAAGACGTCCGTATGGTTGAGGAAGCTTGGGCCGAAGCCCAGAACGCAATCCAGTCAGGAGACTGGGACCTGGTTGTGCTGGACGAGATTAACTACGCCATCAGCTACGGAATGCTCGACCCG
>Ga0335070_10007133_pt1 | contig 13122 bp, 9 predicted proteins | sample Lox_Sample_13_FD_206722 | JGI IMG/M metagenome (GOLD analysis project Ga0335070, IMG submission 206722) | Soil microbial communities from Loxahatchee National Wildlife Refuge, Florida, United States - Lox_Sample_1.3 | ecosystem: Environmental > Terrestrial > Soil > Wetlands | place: USA: Florida...
CGCCGCCGCGCTACACCGAGGCGAGCCTGGTAAAGAAGCTCGAGGAGCTCGGCATCGGCCGGCCGTCGACCTACGCCTCGATCCTCCAGGTCCTGCAGGACCGCGACTACGTGACGCTCGAGAAGAAGCGCTTCATCCCGTCGGACCGCGGCCGCATCGTCACGGCGTTCCTGACCAATTTCTTCCAGCGCTATGTCGAGTACGGCTTCACCGCCGACCTCGAGGAGCAGCTCGACGACATCTCGAACGGCAAGATCGACTGGAAGGCCGTGCTGCGCCAGTTCTGGCAGAATTTCGCCGCCGCCGTCGACGACACCAAGGACCTGACGATCCGCCAGGTCATCGACGCGCTCGACGAGGCGCTCGGGCCGCATTTCTTCCCCAAGGCCGAGGGCGGCAGGGACCCGCGCGTCTGTCCGGCCTGCGGCAACGGCCGGCTCGGCCTGCGCTTCGGCAAGTTCGGCGCCTTCATCGGCTGCTCGAACTATCCCGGGTGCAAGTTCACGCGCCGGCTCGGCCTCAACGGCCATGACGAGGCCTCGGCGGCGGCCGCCGCCGCGGGCGCCAATGGCGACGGCAAGAAGCTCGGCCAGGATCCGGTGACCGGCGAGACGGTCGCGCTCAAGGTCGGGCCCTACGGTCCCTATGTCCAGCTCGGCGAGAACGCCCCCAAGCCGAAGAAGCCGCGCAAGAGCAAGAAAGCCAAGGCCGAGGAAGGCGCGGCGCCGGACAAGGACGCCGCCGCGGCGACGCAAGAGAAGAAGCCGAAGCGCGTGTCGCTGCCCAAGGGCATCGATCCGGCGGCGCTCACGCTCGAGACGGCGCTCAAGCTGCTCGCCTTGCCGCGCGAGGTCGGCCGCCATCCCGAGTCGGGCAAGCCGATCAAGGCTGGCATCGGCCGCTTCGGGCCCTATATCCAGCATGAGAAGATGTACAAGTCGCTCGAGGAGGGCGACGACGTGCTGAGCATCGGCCTCAACCGCGCGGTCGTTCTGCTGGCGCAGCCCGGCAAGGGCCGGCGCGCCGCCGCCGCGCCGCTGCGCGAGGTCGGCCCGCACCCCGCCGACGGCAAGACGATCGGCGCCGGCGTCGGCCGCTACGGACCCTATGTCAAGCACGGCAAGATCTACGCCTCGCTGCCGCGCGACCGCACGGTCGAGGACATCACCCTCGATGAGGCCGTCGCGCTGATCGACGCGAAGGCGGCGCGCGGCTCGGCCAAGCGCAAGGGCACCAACGGCGCGGCGGCGCCCGAGGCGGCCGCGGCCGACAACGAGCAAAAGCCGGCCGCGCGCAAAAGCCCGGCCAAGAAGAAGGCCGCGCCGCGCAAATCCGCGGCGGCGCCGGCCGGCGAGTAGCGCACCGTCTTGGCCAAGGGTCAGAAGAAGCCCGCGCCGCTCCCCAGTCGCGAACAGGTCCTCGACTTCGTGCGCAGCAGCGCCGGCCCGGTCGGCAAGCGCGAGATCGCGCGCGCCTTCGGCCTGCGCGGCCCCGACAAGATCCCGCTCAAGGCGATGCTCAAGAAGCTGCAGGAAGAGGGCCTGCTCGATCGCGGCCGCGGCCGGCGCGTCGCGGCGCCGGGCGCCCTGCCGCCGGTCGGCGTGGTCGAGATCACCGGCATAGATCCCGACGGCGAGCTGCTGGCGCGGCCGGTCAACTGGCCGGGCACCACGACGCCCGCGCCGCGCATCGTGATGGCGCCCGAGCGGCGCGGCCCGGCCTCGGCGGTCGGCGACCGCGTGCTGGCGCGCCTCACCCGGCTCGACGACGGCAGCTATGAAGGCCATACCGTCAGGCGCCTGTCCGAGCGCGCCGACCGCGTGCTCGGCGTCTACGAGGTCACCGAGAAGGGCGGCTTCGTCCGGCCGACCGACCGCAAGCTGCGCCATGTGCTGACGATACCGCGCGTCGACACCGGCGGCGCCGAGCCGGGCGAGCTTGTGCTGGCCGAGCCGCAGCCCGGCCGCGGCTACGGCCTGCAGCCGGCGCGCATCGTCGAGCGCCTGGGCCGCACCGACAATCCGCGCGCCATCAGCCTGATCGCCGTCCACACCCACGACATCCCGACCGCCTTCCCGCCGGCCGCCCTCGCCCAGGCCGAGGCGGCGCAGCCGGTGACGCCGGCCGGCCGCCTCGACCTGCGGCGCGTGCCGCTCGTCACCATCGACGGCGCCGACGCGCGCGACTTCGACGACGCGGTGTGGGCCGAGCCCGACCCCGATACGGCCAACGAGGGCGGCTGGCATCTCGTGGTCGCGATCGCCGACGTCGCGCACTATGTGCGGCCCGACGACCCGCTCGACCGCGCCGCCTATGAGCGCGGCAACTCGGTCTATTTCCCCGACCGCGTCGTGCCGATGCTGCCCGAGGCGCTCTCCAACGATCTCTGCTCGCTCCGGCCCAACGAGGACCGCGCGTGCCTCGCGGCGCAGCTCTGGATCGACGGCCATGGCCGGTTGAAGCGCCATCGCTTCGACCGCGCGATCATGCGCTCGGCGGCGCGCCTCATCTACGACCAGGTGCAGGCGGCGCTCGACGGCCGGCCCGACGACACGACCGGGCCGCTGCTCGAGCCGGTGCTCAAGCCGCTCTACGGCGCCTATCGCCTCCTGGCGCGCGCGCGCAAGCGGCGCGGCACGCTCGAGATCGAGCTGCCCGAGCGGCAGATCGTGCTCGGCGGGGACGGCAAGGTCGCGCGCATCGCGCCGCGCGCCCGCTTCGACAGCCACAAGCTGATCGAGGAGTTCATGATCCTCGCCAATGTCGCGGCCGCCGAGGCGCTCGAAGCCAAGCGCCAGCCCTGCATGTACCGCGTGCACGACGCGCCGGATCCGGAGCGCGTCCAGGCGTTGCGCGAGTTCCTCGAGACGCTCGGCTTCACCCTCGCCAAGGGCCAGGTGCTGAAGCCGGCGCAGTTCAATCAGATCCTCGAGCGATCGACCGGCACGCCGCACGCGCGCATGATCCACGAGCTGGTGCTGCGCAGCCAGGCGCAGGCGCAGTACAGCCCCGACAATCTCGGCCATTTCGGCCTGGCGCTGCGCCGCTACGCCCACTTCACGTCGCCGATCCGGCGCTATTCGGATTTGCTGGTCCACCGCGCGCTGATCGGCGGCTTCGGCCTGGGCGCGGGCGGCATCGGCCCGGACGCGGGGGCGCGCTTCCCCGAGGCCGGCGAGCACATCTCCGGCACCGAGCGCCGGGCCGTCGCGGCCGAGCGCGACGCCGCCGACCGCTATATCGCCGCCTTCCTGGCCGACCGCGTCGGCGCCACCTTCGCGGGCGCGATCTCGGGCGTGACGCGCTTCGGCCTGTTCGTCACCCTCGACGAGACGGGCGCCGACGGCCTGGTCCCCATGCGCCGCCTGAGCGACGACTTCTACGAGCATGACGAGGCCAACCACTGCCTGGTCGGCCGGTCGAGCGGCCGGCGCTTCGATCTGGGCGGCGCGGTCCAGGTGCGCCTGGTCGAGGCCGATCCGGTGACCGCGAGCCTGCTGTTCGACCTGGTCGAGGGCGGCACCGAGGGCGCCGGCGGTCGGCCGGGGCGCGGCCGCTTCGCCGCGCGCGGCCGCGGGCGCAAGCAGGACAGGCATAAGGAAAAGAAAGGGAAACCGAAGCGGAGCAAGGACAAGCGGTCCCGGCGTCGCTGACGGGGACTGGCGGCGGCAGGTTAACAACTAGTTAACGAAGCTATGCCAAGGTGTCGCAGGTGGGTTTTTCATGGTAATCATTGCGCGAGGCGGGGAACGGCGGCAATGATTTCGCCTGGCTTTCCTTTCTGGTGGAGAACAATCCAGTGATGATCCTGAGTCGGGTTGTGTCGTCGCGCGCGACATGGCGCGCGCTCATTCTGACGGCCGCCCTGATGGCAGCGGGCTGCGCCGGCTCGGTGGCGCCCCAGGCGCAGGGGCCGGACGACCAGGCGACCCGGGTCTTCAACGACGGCTACGACTACATCCACGACCGCTATATCCGCGCCGTCGCCGCCGACCAGGTGGCCATGGACGGCCTGCGCGGCCTGAGCGACGTCGACTCCTCGGTCGCGGTCAGCCGGGCCGACAGCAAGGTGGTGGTGAGCGCGAACGCCAAGCCGGTCGCCGAGTTCGAGGCACCGCAGCCGCACGACACCCATGGCTGGGCCAAGGTCACGGTCGACGCCATCCGCGCCGGCCAGACCGCCGCGCCCAAGCTCAAGGCGGCCAATGACGAGGTCATCTACAAGGCCGTGTTCGACAAGGCGCTCGAGCACCTCGACCGCTATTCGCGCTATTCCAGCGCCGAGGAGGCGCGCGAGAACCGCGCCTCGCGCGAGGGCTTCAGCGGCATCGGCGTGCACATCCAGATGATCGAGGACCAGCTCAAGGTCATCTCGGTCATCCCCGACACGCCGGCCGAGCGCGCCGGCCTCAAGCGCAACGACACGCTGGTCAGCGTCGACGGCCAGTCGGTGGTCGGCGTCGGCCTGCCCGAAGTCGTGCGCCTGCTGCGCGGCCCGGCCGGCTCGATCGTCACCGTCGGCGTGCGCCGCGAGCAGGTCGCCAAGCCGATCGACATCAAGATCGAGCGCGAGCACATCATCGCCCACACCGTGACCGTGAGCCGCGACGGCGACGTGCCGCTCATCCGGCTGACCCGCTTCAACCAGCAGACCGCGTCGGACCTCGAGAAGGCGATCGACGAGATCGAGCAGGACTACGGCCAGAATCTCCACGGCGTCATCCTCGACCTGCGCGACAACCCGGGCGGCCTGCTCGATCAGGCGGTCGCCGTGTCCGACATCTTCCTGAGCTCGGGCCGCATCGTCTCGACCGAGGGCCGGCATCCGCGCAGCTTCCAGCGCTACGAGGCCCATGGCGGCGACAAGCTGAGCGGCAAGCCGCTGGTCGTCATGATCAACGGCCGCTCGGCGTCCTCGGCCGAGATCGTCGCGGCGGCGCTGCAGGACCTCGGCCGCGCGGTCGTGGTCGGCACCAACTCCTACGGCAAGGGCACCGTGCAGAGCGTATTCCGCCTGCCCAATGACGGCGAGCTGACGCTCACCTGGTCGCGTTTCCACGCGCCCTCGGGCTACACGCTGCAGGATCTGGGCGTGCTGCCCAATCTCTGCACCAGCGACGCGCATCTGACGCCCGACGCCATCGTGCGCAACCTGCGCGACGGCCGCCTGCAGACCGCCAAGACGCTCGAGGCCTGGCGCCAGGAGGCGCAGCCCAACGAGACCCGGCGCCAGCAGCTGCGCGCGCTCTGCCCGCAGAACAAGGACACCGAGGCCGACCGCACGCGCGAGGCCGAGGTCGCCCGCCGGGTGCTCGACGACACCATGCTTTATTCGCAGGCGCTCAAGCTGTCGGTGCCAGAGATCGCCACCCGCCAGCCCTGAGCCCCGACCCTTGACTTGCCGGCGGGCGCCTGTAATGTCCGGGCCAACCCGCCGCAAGGCCCGAATACGGAAGCGAAACCATGGCCAAATCCAACGTCGTCCTGATCCGCATGGTCAGCACCGCCGACACCGGCTATTTCTACGTGGCCAAGAAGAACCCGCGTAAGACCACGGAAAAGCTGCAGCTCAAGAAATACGACCCGGTCGCGCGCAAGCACGTGCTGTTCAAGGAATCCAAGATCAAATAGATCGGCTTAAGAGCCGCCTTCACGCCCGGGCCGCTCCCAGAGCGGCCCGTTGTGTTTTGGGGCTTGGGCCGATATCGAGCTGGACGCTCCGCCCTCACCCCGACCCTCTCCCGCGCCGCGGGAGAGGGGGACGCGCTTGAGCAGGCGGCACGGTTGTGTCCCCTCTCCCACGTGAGTGGGAGAGGGCTAGGGTGAGGGTACGTCAGCCAAGAAATGAGTCGGGCCTTACGCCGACGACCGCTGGCGGTCCTCTGTCGGCTCGTCCTCGGCCAGGCGCACGCAGTCGCGGCCGGCCGCCTTGGCGGCATAGAGCGCGCGGTCGGCGCGGCGCAGCAGCTTGTGCGCCGCCTCGCCGGGCGAGACGGACGCGTCGTCGGTGACGGCGACGCCGATGCTGACCGAGACGGGGATCTCCGGCACGCTCGCGCCGCTGACCGCGACCGGCGTGTCGGCGAGCGTGCTGCGCAGGCGCTCGGCCACGGTCATGGCCGCCGCGGCGTCGGCGTCGGGCATGACCACGACGAACTCCTCGCCGCCATAGCGCGCCACCGTGTCGAAGCTGCGCACATGGGCGCCGATGCGCCGCGCCACCTCGCGCAGCACCTGGTCGCCGACGTCGTGGCCGTAATTGTCGTTGACCGCCTTGAAGCGGTCGATGTCGATGAGCAGCACGCCGAGCGGCTTGCCGGTGCGCACCGTGCGGCCGAGCTGGCCGACCAGGTGGGTGTCGAGATAGCGGCGGTTGTAGACGCCGGTGAGCCCGTCGGTCAGCGCCAGCGACAGGCTGCGCCGATAGGTGCTGCGCAGGCGGTCCTGGTAGCGCCGGCGCCGGATCTGGGTGCGCGCGCGGGCGCGCAGCTCGAGCCGGTCGATCGGCCGGACGATGTAGTCGTTGACGCCGAGATCGAGCGCCTTGGCCAGGCGATCGGTGTCGCCGTCGCCGATCACGAGCAGCAGCGGCGTCTGGCGCGTCGTCTCGTGCGAGCGGAGCTGCGAGCAGAGGCGCAGCGCGTCGTCGCTCGCCAGGTTGAGATTGATGACCACGAGGTCGACGTCGCCCTGCTGGGTGCGCTCGAGCGCCGCGCGCGCGGTGGTGCAGAGCGTCACCTCGTAGCCGGTCTCGGCGAACGCCTGGGTCATCCGGTCGGCGCTGATCTGGTTGTCCTCGACCAGCACCAGGCGCGCGCCGGTCAGGTCCTCGACGTTCGCGCCGCTGCCGGACAGCTCGCCGAGCTGGCCCTGGGTGTCCTCGCGCAGGCGCAGCTCGTCCATCGCCATCTTGAGGCGCAGGAGCGACTTGACGCGCGCGAACAGGGCCGTGTCGTTGACCGGCTTGGTCAGGAAGTCGTCGGCGCCGGCCTCGAGGCCGCGCACGCGATCGCTGACGTCGGAGAGCGCCGTCACCATCACCACGGGGATGTGGGCGAGCGCGGGATCGCTCTTGATCCGCCGGCACACCTCGAAGCCGTCGATGCCGGGCATCATGACGTCGAGCAGGACGATGTCGGGCGCCGCCGAGCGGACCAGGTCGAGCGCCGCCCTGCCGTCGGCGGCGGTGAGCACGTCGTAGTACTCGTGCGTCAGCTTTGCTTCCAGCAGCTTGACGTTCGGCGTCAAGTCATCGACGACGAGTACACGCGCGGTCATGCCGACCTTGGAACTAGTTCAGGAAACGCTGCACGGTCTCTAGAAATTGGGAAACCGAGATCGGTTTTGCGATATACGCCTCGCAGCCGCCCTGGCGAATCTTCTCTTCGTCGCCCTTCATGGCGAAGGCCGTGACCGCGACGATCGGGATCGACTTCAGCCGATCGTCCTCCTTGATCCACTTGGCGACTTCCAGGCCCGAGACCTCGGGCAGCTGGATGTCCATGAGGATCAGGTCGGGCTTGCGCTCGCGCGCGATCTTGAGCGCCTCGACGCCGTCGCGGGTCTGCAACGTGTCGTAGCCATGAGCCTCCAGCAGGTCATGGAACAGCTTCATGTTGAGCTCGTTGTCCTCGACGATCAGCACCGTCTTGGACGACGCCTTGCCCCGGGCGGAGCCGTTGCGGGCCTTGGCACTATGGTCGTTCATGACGCTCATTCCCTCTTGGAGGTTGATCCGGTTAACCCCCACGCGTAAGCCACGGCCTTCCCCCTCGAAAAAGCCGCACAGCCTGACCCCGGACAGGCTCGCCATCCATATACCTAATAAGGTTAACATTCGGTAAGAGTTCACGGGATTTATCCTGATTTCTGCCCAGCCGGCAGGCGGGGCCCCGCCCGCGCCGGCCGGACGGCCGGGACCGCGAGGACCATGCGCATCGGCATCGACGTCGGCGGCACCAAGATCGAGGCCGCCGCCCTGGACCGCCAGGGCGCCCTGCACGGCCGCCGGCGCATCCCGACCCCGCGCGGCGACTATGCCGCGACCCTCGACGCCATCGCCGGCCTGGTCCGCGCGCTCGACGCCGAGCTCGGGGCCAAGCCGCCCGTCGGCCTCGGCATTCCGGGCGGCATATCGCCCGCGACCGGCCTGGTCAAGGGCGCCAACTCGACCTGGCTGATCGGCCGGCCGTTCGACCGCGACCTCGAGGCCCGGCTCGGCCGGCCTGTGCGCATAGCGAACGACGCCAATTGCTTCGCCCTGTCCGAGGCGGTCGACGGCGCCGGGGCCGGCGCCCGGGTGGTGTTCGGCGTGATCCTCGGTACCGGCGTCGGCGGCGGCATCGCCATCGACGGCCGGGTGCTCACCGGCCGCAACGCCATCGCCGGCGAATGGGGCCACAACCCCCTGCCCTGGCCGGCCGACGACGAACGGCCGGGTCCGGCCTGCTATTGCGGCAAGCGGGGCTGCCTCGAGACCTTCTTGTCGGGCCCCGGGCTGGCGCGCGACGCCGGGGCCCCGGACGCCGAGGCGGTCGTCGCGCTCGCGGCCAAAGGCGACAGCGCGGCCGAGGCCGCGCTCGGGCGCTACGAGGACCGTTTGGCGCGCGGCCTCGCCAGTGTCATCAACATCGTCGATCCGGACGTCATCGTGCTCGGCGGCGGCCTCTCCAACATCGCGCGGCTGCCGCCGGCAGTCGTGCGGCTGCTGCCTCGCTATGTCTTCTCGGATCGCGTCGACACGCCTGTGGTTCCGGCCGTGCACGGCGATTCCGGCGGCGTGCGCGGCGCTGCCTGGCTGTGGCCGGCATGACCGCGCCCGGACTCTGCCGCGATTGCGGCGCGGCGGTCGGCCCGGCCGCCGGCCGCTGCCCGGCCTGCGGCTCGCCGCGCCTGTTGCGTCACGCCGAGCTAGACGCGCTCGCCATCGCCCATCTCGACTGCGACGCGTTCTATGCCACCATCGAGAAGCGCGACGACCCGAGCCTGGCCGACCAGCCGGTCATCGTCGGCGGCGGGCGGCGCGGCGTGGTCGCGGCCTGCTGTTACGTCGCGCGCACCTACGGCATCCACTCGGCGCAGCCGATGTTCAAGGCGCTCAGGCTCTGCCCGCACGCGACGGTGATCCGGCCGAACATGGCGAAATACGCCGCGGCCGGCCGCGAGGTGCGCCGGCTCCTGCTCGACACGACGCCTTTGGTCGAGCCGATCTCGATCGACGAGGCGTTCCTCGATCTCTCGGGCACCGAGCGGCTGCATCACGGGAGCCCGGCGCGCACGCTGGCCCTCCTCGCGCGGCGCATCGAGCGCGAGATCGGCATCACCGTCTCGATCGGGCTCAGCTACAACAAGTTCCTGGCCAAGGTCGCCTCCGACCTCGACAAGCCGCGCGGCTTCGCGGTGATCGGCCGCGCCGAGGCCATGGGGTTCCTCGCGCCCAAGCCGGTGACGCTGATCTGGGGCGTCGGCAAGGCGCTCATGAAGCGGCTCGAGCGCGACGGCATCAGCCGCATCGAGACTCTGCAGATTATGGACGAGAAGACGCTGGTGGGGCGCTACGGCGTGATCGGCCGGCGGCTCTACAATTTCTCGCGCGGCATCGACGGCCGCCATGTCGATCCGGGCGGCGTCGCGAAAAGCGTCTCGGCCGAGACCACCTTCGACGAGGACCTGAGCGACGCCGCGGCGCTGCGCGGCCGGCTCTGGCCGCTGTGCGAGAAGGTCGCGGCGCGGCTCAAGGCCAAAGAGATCGCCGGGCGCGTCGTGACGCTCAAGCTCAAGACCGCGGATTTCCATATCCGCGCGCGCAGCGCGACGCTCGCCGCGCCGACCCAGCTCGCCGAAGTGCTCTACCGCGTCGGCGCCGACCTGCTGGCGGCCGAGGCGCAGGGCGAGGCGTTCCGACTGATCGGCATCGGCGTCAGCACGCTCGCCGAGGCGCGCGAGGCCGACCCGCCGAGCCTGCTCGATCCGGGTGCCGCGCGGCGCGCGCGGGTCGAGCGCGCCATCGACGCCGTGCGCGCGCGGCTCGGCGACGACGCCATCGCCAAGGGCCGCGGCCTGCTCGGCGACCGGCAGCGGCCGAAGCCGCCGGCCAAGGCGTGAGCCGTCGGCCGGGCGGCTAGCACTTCGGCTTGGCGAGCGCCTCGGCCTTGTCGAGCTTGGCGTTGAGCGAGAAGTTCGAGTACTCGAGCACCATGTCGCTCACGACGCCGTTGTCGTAGAGCCGCACCGAGATCTCGTAATCCGGATCGGCTTCCTTGCTGGCCTGCGGGAAGAACGCCAGCTTGACGCGCCAGGCGCGCGCGGTCAGCAGCTTGGCGATCTGCGGATCCTTGCTCGGCTCCTGGGGCTCGGCCTGGCGGATCACCGCGCTGACGCCGAACGGGCTGTCGTCCGACGAGCCGTCGAAGAGGGTGCGATAGTCGAAGGTCTCGCCGGCCGCGGCGCGCTGGATGATCGCCTCGGTGTGCGCCGTCGGGAACAGCGTGCCCGGCGGCAGCTTGAGCTTGCGGCTCTCGGGCACGGTATAGGTCGCCTCGCCGCCGTCCTTGAGGCTCTTGAGCTCGGCGCTGCCGCGGAACTGCTCGGCCACGTCGCCGTTGCGCGTGGTCTTGGAATCGAAGCGGAACTTGAGGCCGTCCTTCGATTCCCAGCTCGTGTACGACGTGTCGGTGACCAGCTCGGGCGCCTCGTTGCTCAGGATGCGCAGCTCGAGCTTCTGGTTGACCGTCCAGCCGTCGCACGCGTCGGCGATCTCGAACACCATGCGGCCGGTGACGTCGGCGATGCCGCTGCCGGATTTGGTCGACTTGAGACTGAGCACATAGCTCGCGCGATGGGCGGCGGTCGGCTCGGCGCCGGCCGAGGACAGCGCGGGAGCCGTCGTCAGGACGGCAGCGAGCAGCAGCAGGAACGCTTTGCGGATGGCGGTCATCGGTGACGGGGATCCCTCGGCGGGTGGTTGCGGGCGGGTCGGAACGCCACCCGATAATAGCCAAATATGGTGGCTTTGGGGCCGGAAGCCAGAGGCCGCGTTTCAGCCGCCGAGCTCGGCCCGCGCCGGCGTGCCGCGCCGGGCCACGTCTTCCGTCAGCTGGCTCTCCGGCCGGGCGCGGTCGGGCAGCGAGGCCGGCCGGCGCTCGAGGCGGCCCTGGACGTCCCGCAGGCTGGCGCGGTCGAGGCAGGGGCCCGCCGCCCCGGCGCCGCAGGGCGCGATGGTCCACGGCGTGCCGGAAGCGGTGCGGACCGGCGTCGCGCCCACGGTCGGCGTGACCACGCGATAATACGGCCGGCCGCGCACCGAGGCCGGCACGATGGTGGCGCCCTCGGCGGCGTGGGCGCGGCGCGCGCGCTCGGCGTTGGCGCGCTCGCGGAAGCTGCCGACCACGACGTAGCGGGCCGGGGTCGTGGAACGCGCCCGCGCGGTCGAGGCCAGCTGCGCCTCGCCGGTCCGCCGCTGCGCCAGCTGCGCGCCGGCGCGCCGGGCCGCCGGGTCGGCGGCAAGATCGGCCTCGGCCAGCTCGGTCGAGACCGCCTCGCCGCCATAGCTGGTCTCGAGCTCGACGGCCAGCTGGCTATCCGGCTTGACATAGGGCCGGCACGGATTCTCGAGCACCGCGGCGCGGATCAGCACGCAGTCCTCGCCCGCGACCTCCGAGATCGCGTGGTCGGTGACGCTCTTGCCGGTCGCGATGTAGCTGACGCCGTCGACGGCATAGGAGGCGATGGTCACGGCAGGCGGAATCGCCACGACGGTGCAACCGCCGAGCGCGCAGATCACCCCGATGGCGAGGATTACCCGCACCGCGCCCCCCCAATGACCCTGATTCCCCAGACGTTTAGCCGGGGAAGTATAGAGTAAAGTCTTAGGAGCGGCTACCTAGATTTGCGGGAAATTATTCCGTCGGGCCGGCCGGCTTCTTGGCCGGCGGCAGGGCCAGGCGGATGTGCAGCTCGCGCAGCCGCTCGGGCGGCACCGGCGCGGGCGCGCCCATCATCAGGTCCTGGGCCTGCTGGTTCATCGGGAAGGTGATGACCTCGCGGATGTTGGGCTCGTCGGCCAGGAGCATGACGATGCGGTCGATGCCGGGCGCCGAGCCGCCATGGGGCGGCGCGCCGTATTTGAGGGCGTTGAGCAGGCCCGAGAAGCGCGCCTCCAGCTCCTCGCGCCCATAGCCCGCGATCTCGAAGGCCTTGTACATGATCTCGGGCTTGTGGTTGCGGATGGCGCCGCTCGACAGCTCGACGCCGTTGCACACGATGTCGTACTGGAACGCCTTGATGGTCAGCGGGTCCTTGGTCTCGAGCGCCTCGAGCCCGCCCTGGGGCATCGAGAACGGGTTGTGGCTGAAGTCGATCTTCTTGGTCTCCTCGTTCAGCTCGTACATCGGGAAATCGACGATCCAGCAGAACTTGAAGACGCCGTTCTCGCCCAGGCCGAGCTCCGAGGCGAGCCGCGTGCGCGCCAGGCCGGCGAATTTGGCCGCAGCCGGCGCCTTGTCGCAGACGAAGAACACGGCATCGCCGTCGCCGACCCCGGCCTCGGCCCGGAGCCGCGCGGTGCGCTCGGCATCGAGGAACTTGGCGATCGGGCCCTTGCCGGCGCCGCCCTCGAAGACGATGTAGCCGAGCCCGGCCATGCCCTCCGCGCGCGCCCAGTCGTTGAGCTTGTCGAAGAAGCTGCGCGGCTGGGCCGCCGCCTTGGGCGCCGGGATGGCGCGCACGACCGAGCCCTTCTCGACCGCGCCGGCGAAGATCTTGAACGCCGTGCCGCGCCAGATCTCGGTGACGTCGGCGATGACCAGCGGGTTGCGCAGATCGGGCTTGTCCGAGCCGTATTTGAGCAGCGCCTCGTCATAGCCGATGCGCGGGAACGGCGCTTTGGTGACGGCGCGACCCTGGGCGAATTCCTCGAACACGCCTTGCAGCACGGGCTCGATCGCGGCGAACACGTCGTCCTGGGTCACGAACGACATTTCAAAGTCGAGCTGGTAGAACTCCCCGGGACTCCGGTCGGCGCGGCCGTCCTCGTCGCGGAAGCACGGCGCGATCTGGAAATAGCGGTCGAAGCCGGCGATCATCAGCAGCTGCTTGAACATCTGCGGCGCCTGGGGCAGCGCG
>Ga0335070_10007135_pt1 | contig 13117 bp, 11 predicted proteins | sample Lox_Sample_13_FD_206722 | JGI IMG/M metagenome (GOLD analysis project Ga0335070, IMG submission 206722) | Soil microbial communities from Loxahatchee National Wildlife Refuge, Florida, United States - Lox_Sample_1.3 | ecosystem: Environmental > Terrestrial > Soil > Wetlands | place: USA...
CCGAGTTCAACGCCCGTGCGATGAGCGAAGGCGAAGTCGAAGGCCTGATCGAGGATTTCATCCGCGCCGCCGTCCGCGCCGAAAAGGCCGGATTCGACGGCGTCGAACTGCACGGCGCGCACGGCTACATCCTCTGCGCGTTCCTCAGTCCCGAAACAAATCAGCGTACGGACCGCTTTGGCGGCTCGGCCACGAACCGCGCCCGCGTCGTCTTCGAGATCATCCGGGGCGTGCGGCAGCGCACGCGACCGGATTTCCAGCTCGGTCTGCGGCTGTCGCCGGAGCGCTTCGGCCTGCAATTCGTCGAGCAGCGTGACCTCGCGGCCCAGCTGCTCGCAGCGGGTGATCTCGATTACCTCGACATGTCGCTGTGGAGCGTGTTCAAGCCGCCGGTCGAGTCCGAGTTTGCCTCCAAGCCGCTGATCGACTGGTTCGCGGAACTGCCGCGCGGAAAAACGCGCCTCGGCGTCGCCGGCAAGCTGATGAGCGTCGAGGATTGCCGGCGCGTGCTCGAGCACGGTGCCGACTTTCCGATCCTCGGCCGCGCGGCCATCCTGCATCACGACTTTCCCAAGCGCGCCGGGGCCGACGCACAGTTCAAGGCCGTTTCCCTGCCGGTGACTCGCGCCTATCTCGCGCAGGAACGCCTCAGCCCCACCTTCATCCGCTACATGAACGGCTGGAAGGGATTCGTTGTCGAGGATGAGGCCGAATCCGTCGGTGCCTGACGCGATGAGGCACTCAAATCGGAGGTTCGCCCGGCTCTTGCCCGTGCCAGGCGCGCGGGTAGAGTCGCCCGCGCGTCCGGACCGGGTGCGGACGAGCATCAAAGAGCGGGCATTATGAAACGTATTCTCACAGTAGCCGTGACGGTCTTGGCGGTTTGCGTCAGCTCGAGCAGCTTTGCGCAATATGGCGGCAGGCAGCAGGTCGGTCCGATCGATCCCGAAGGCCACGCATCGGCGCCCAGCAGCACGTCCGACGCGCCGCCCGACCCGGAGGCGCAGGCCGAGGACCTGCGTCTGCACGGTCAGTGCGACAAGGCCATTCCGATCTTTCGCCGGCTCGCGGCACGCGGCGGATTCGAGCTCGCACAATTCAATCTCGGCCTTTGCCTGATCGACGTCGGCAAGAAGGAGAGCGATGCGCAACGCTCGGCAAGCCTGAAGGCCGAAGGCGCGGGCGACGTGCTCGCCGCCGCCAATAGCGGACTCGCCAACGCCCAGCTCAAGCTCGTGACGCTCTATCTCGACGGCGTCGGCGTCGCCAGCGACCCGCTCGAGGCGGGAAAATGGGCGCTGATCTATCACAGCAACGGTTCGCGCTTCGTGATCAGCCTGCCCGACATCTCGCCCGAATTGCAGGCAAGGCTCGACGGCGTGCTGACGGCGACGAGCTGGGCCGAGGCGCAAGCGCGCGCCGACGCCTGGTCGCCCGTCGCCAAGGATTGGGATGCGCGCTAGCGCTCAGCGCAGGTCGACGCCCTCGAGCCTGCCGGTATCGCGCCATTCCTTGAGGACCTCGAAGAAACGAAGCGGCCCCGCACCGTACATGTCCGAGAAAAAGCCGTTGCGATTTCCCGTCGCGCCTTCGCTGTTGTAGTAGCCGGGCGTGCATTCGGTATAGAAACGCTGACCCATCCGGGCGAGCGTGCGTATTTCCCGGACATAGGCGGCTTCGGCCTCCGCGGTGGGCTCAAGCACCTTCGCGCCGCGCTTTTCGGCTTCCGTGACCAGATGGGTGACGTGCTGCGCCTGCTCGTTCAGCGCTTGCGGCACGCTGATGGTGATGGCCGTTTGCGTGAAGCCGAGGAAGAAGCAGTTCGGAAAACCGTGCGTTGTCAGGCCGTGCAGCGTGCGCAACCCGTCGGACCAGTGCTGGGATAAAGTCTCTCCGCCGCGGCCGATGATGTCGTAGCCGGCGCGCCGCGTGTACGAGGTTCCGACCTCGAAGCCGGTGGCGAAGATCAGGCAGTCGATTTCATATTCGCGCCCGTTGGCGACGACGCCTTTTTCCGTGAGCGCCTCGACTCCCAGTCCGTTGGTGTCGACCAGCGTCACGTTCGGCCGGTTGTAGGTCTGAAGATACTCGTCGTGGAAGCAGGGTCGCTTGCAGAATTGGCGGTACCAGGGCTTCAACGCCGCGGCGGTCGCAGGATCCTTCACGATCGCGTCGACGCGCGCGCGGATCTGATTCATCTTCTTGTAGTCGGCGAGCTCGAGAAGCTCGGCGCGTTCGGCGCCGGTCAGTCGGCGACCGAGCTTGTGCGACGCCTCCTTCACCGCGTTGCCCGTGAGATTGCGGAAGATGTCGGTCCAGCCGTCCTTCACCAGGTCTTCGTCCTGTTCGCCGCCGCTGACCAGGATGTTGAAATTCTCCATGCGCCGCTTCTGCCAGCCCGGTTGCAGCGATGCCGCCCAGACCGGATCGGTCGTGCCGTTGTTGCGCACGTCGATCGAGGAGGGCGTGCGCTGAAAGACGTAGAGCTGCTTGGACCACTCGCCCAGATGCGGAATGCACTGCACGGCCGTCGCGCCCGTGCCGATGATGCCGACCCGCTTGTCTTTGAGGCCCGTCAGATTGCCGTAGCTGTCGCCGCCGGTATAGCGATAGTCCCATCTGCTGGTATGAAAGGTGTAACCCTTGAATTCGTTGATGCCCGGTATGCCCGGCAGTTTGGGGCGGCTGAGCGGGCCGTTCGCCATCGCCACATAGTGTGCGGTGAAGCGGTCGCCCCGGTCGGTGCTGACGATCCAGCGCGCCGCCGCCTCGTCCCAGCGCAGCTCGGTTACGCCCGTCTGCAACAGGGCATCGTCATAGAGATGGAAGTGCCGCGCGATGTTGCGGCTGTGTTCCAGAATCTCCGGCGCGAAGGAATATTTGTGCTTCGGCATGTAGCCGAGCTCTTCGAGCAGCGGCAGGTAGCAGTACGACTCGACGTCGCACATCGCGCCGGGATAGCGGTTCCAGTACCAGGTGCCGCCGAAGTCGCCGGCATTCTCGACCATGCGGATGCTCTTATACCCGGCCTCCCGCAGGCGCGCGCCCATCAGCAGTCCGCCGAAGCCGCCGCCGATGACCGCGAACTCCACATCGTCGAACACCGGAGCGCGCGTGAATCCGGGTTCGACATAGGGATCGTCTACGTAGCGCGAGAACTCCGCCTTCACCTCGATGTACTGGGCGTTGCCGTCGGGGCGAAGCCGCTTGTCGCGCTCGCTCAGATATTTGGTCTTGAGGCCGTCTCGATCGAAATCGACTTCGCCGATCAGTGCTGCGATCTCGGGATGCATGTTCATCGCTGCGTTCCTTGGGTGCGCAGGAGATTGTACGGACAGACCGGCCCGGCACAACCGCGATCAGACGTGCCGTCGCGGAGCGCTCAAGGCCATGATGCGGCGCACCCAAGGCTCGCGACACTTGATTCTTAGGGCCGCAAACTGTTGATAGCGGTACGCCCGGGAACATTCGCGGCGCGCCAATTCACAGCAAAATCCGGGAGAACCGTCATGGCAGCAGCCGTTCCCACGCAAGGCCTCCAGCTTCGTTCCCTCGTCAAGAAAAGCGGGCTGCTGGAACTGTCGCTGGCCTCTGTCCCCGTTCCATCGCCCGGTCCGGACGAGGTTGTCGTGCGGGTGGAGGCATCGCCGATCAATCCGTCGGATCTCGGATTGCTGCTCGGCGCGGCGGACATGAGCGCCGCGAAGGCATCCGGAGGCGCGGACAGCCCGGTCGTCACGGCCACCATTCCCGAACCTTTCCTGCGCGCGATGGCGGGCCGGCTCGACGAGGCGATGCCGGTGGGGAATGAAGGCGCCGGAATCGTCGTCGGCGCCGGCGCGTCCGACGCGGCGCAGAAACTGCTCGGCCGGACGGTCGCAATCATCGGCGGCGGAATGTATGCGCAGTTTCGCTGCGTCCGGGTTGCCGACTGCCTCGTGCTGCCGCCGGGAACTGCGCCGGCGGACGGCGCATCGTGCTTCGTCAATCCCCTGACCGCGCTGGGCATGGTCGAAACCATGCGGCGCGAGGGCCACTCGGCGCTCGTTCACACGGCAGCGGCGTCGAACCTCGGTCAGATGCTCGTGAAAATCTGCATCAAGGACCGGGTCGGTCTCGTCAACATCGTTCGCAGCGCGCAGCAGGCCGAGTTGCTTCGCGTCATCGGCGCCGAGCACGTCTGCGATTCGAGTGCACCGTCATTCCTCGAAGATCTCACAAAGGCGCTCGCCGCCACGGGCGCGACCCTCGCCTTCGATGCGATCGGCGGCGGAAAGCTGGCGAGCCAGATACTTTCCGGCATGGAAGCCGCAGCCAATCTGAAGGCGAAGAGCTACAGCCGCTATGGTTCCACCGTCCACAAGCAGGTCTACATCTATGGCGGCCTGGACACCCGCCCGACCGAGCTGAGTCGCGGTTTCGGCATGGCGTGGGGAGTCGGCGGCTGGCTGCTCACCCCGTTCCTGCAGAAGATCGGCGGGGCGGAGGCGATGAAATTGCGCGAGCGCGTCGCAGCGGAACTCAAAACGACGTTCGCCAGCCACTACACGAAAGTGATTTCGCTACGCGAAGCGCTGCAGATTCCGGTGATCGCGGCCTATAACCGGCGCGCGACGGGCGAGAAATACCTGATCGATCCGCAGAAGGACCTGACCTAGAACTTCCGCGCGAAGGCGAATTCGCCGAGCCGAATCTGCTCGTACAGGCCCGCGGAACCGCGCGCGCGCCGGCGCGCGGCCGCAGGTTTGCGAGAGGTTCTATTGTCGAGTGTGCCGATAGCGATTATTAGCTAGGAGGTCCACTCGCGGAATCGCCATGCTCTCCCAGAAAGCGCGCTACGCCCTGCATGCCCTCATCGTCCTCGCCGAACATGGCGACGACGAGCCGTTGCAGATCGCGGATGTCGCCAAAGCGGCGCGCGTGCCGCGGAAATTTCTCGAACAGATCCTGCTCGATCTGAAGAAGCGCGGAATCGTGCGCAGCCAGCGCGGCCGCGCCGGCGGATACCTGATCGGCAGGAATCCCAGGGACATCAGCTTTGCCGACGTCATCCGCGTGATCGACGGTCCGCTTGCCCTGGCGCCCTGCGTCAGCGTCACCGCCTATCACAAATGCGAGGACTGCGTGGACGAGGCCACCTGTGCGATCCGCAAGGTGTTGCTCGCCGCGCGCGACGCCACCGCGGACGTGCTGGAATCGCGAAACCTCGCCCAGGCCGTCGCGGTCGCGCGCAAGGCGGGCTGGGCCTGAAGCCTTTCAGCGGCGGCGGCCCTTCAGCATCGCGGCCAATCCTGCGTGCGGAACGAGCGAGGCGCGGTTCGCCTTCACCGCCTTGAACGAGTCGTCCGCGGCGTTGAGGGCGGCGTCGATGTCCGCCTCCGTCATCGCGGCGCACAGGAACATGTTGTGCCAGGGATGGACGTAGATGCCGCGCTTCACCATCTCCGCCGACCAGGCATAGCCGACGCGGAAATCGTCGTCGCCGTCGAACAGGATCAGCGGCATCTGAGCGGGTCCGGTCTGCCGGATCGCGAAATCGTGCCGCTTGGCGAGGCCCGCGATCCCCGTCCGCAACTTCTCGCCGAGAGCGGCGGTCCTCTCGAGATAGTCGCTCGACCGTACTTCCGCGATCGTCGCGACGCCGGCCGCCATGGCCACGGCCGCGAACCAGAAGGACCCCGTCACATAGATCGCGCCGGCCGCGGCGCGCGCCTTCTCGGAACCCAGGAGAGCCGAGATCGGATAGCCGTTGGCGATGTCCTTTCCCCAGCAGGAAAGATCGGGCTCGACGCCGACCACCGACCAGCTGCTGTCGCGTGCAAGCCTCAGCCCCGCGCGCACATCGTCGACAATGAGCAAGGCGCCGGATTTGTCCACCAGCTCGCGGGCGCGTTTGGCGTAAGCGGCTTGCGGCAGCGACTGATCCGTAAAGGCGTCGTGCTTGAACGGAGACGCGAATAGTCCGGCGAGATCGTCGCCGGCTTCGCGCACGGCGGCTTCGAGACTCTCCACGTCGTTGTAGGTGCAGGTGATCAGGTGCGCGCGGTCTTCGGCGACCGTTCCTGCCGGATTCGGCGTGCTCCACGGCGCCGCGCCGTGATACGCGCCCTTGGCGACGATGATCTTGCGGCGGCGCGTGTGCTGGCGCGCCACCATCATGGCCATCGTGGTCGCGTCCGTCCCGTTCTTGCAGAACATCGCCCAGTCGGCGTGCGTCACGAGCGCGACGAGCGCTTCGGCGAACGCCACCATCGCCGGCCCGGGACCCGTCATCGCGTCGCCCAGCTTTTGCTGCGCCGCAGCCGCCGCGTCTATCTTCGGATGACAATAGCCGAGCAGATTGGGTCCGTAGCCGCACATGAAATCGAGATAACGGTTGCCGTCGACGTCCCAAAGATAGGCGCCCTCCGCCCGCGCGAAGAACTGCGGATAGACGTCGGGCAGAAGCGCGACCGACTGGTGCCCGTACATCCCGTTGGGGATGACCGCGCGCGCCCGTTCGCGCAGCAGCTTGTCCTGCGAATTGGAGATGGACATTGCGGTACCTCCTCGGAAAGCCTGGCCTTATTCGAGTTCTTCGACGCGCTCGGGATGTCCCGACCAGCGCCACGCCATGCTCGGCCGCGACACGCCGAGCATCATGCCGCCGAGCGCCGGCGGATGCAGCCAGAGCTGGTCCGCGGTGCGGCCGGATTCGCGCGCGCTCGGACGGTCGACGGTTATCCCAGCATGCGCGGCCTTGGCCGACTGTTCGATGCGCACCATGCGCGAACTCTCCGCGAACGCCATGTAGAACGAGGCGCCCTCGCGCGCATAGTAGCGGCCCATCGTCTTGCTCATGTCCGTCGGCGTGATCACTTCGAAGCGATGCAGCTGCGCCGGACGGAACAAGGTCAGCACGCCGGTATAGCCGAACGCTTCGGAGGTGATCGCGGTGAAATGCGTCTTGTCGAGCGCAAACACGTCGCTGATGCGGTCCACGGCGCGCGCCTGGTCGGCGGCAAGGACCGTCGCCTCGTAGAGGAAATCCAGATCGCCCGCTCGCGTCCGGCTGCTTTCGGGCGAGATGACGAAACGTATCGGCGCCCCTTCGATTTCGATCGTGACATAGTGCCGGCCGCCGTCGGCGGCGATCGTCGCGCCGGCACGCCGGGCGACCTCCGCGACGCGCCCCGCGTCGGGCGAGGACGCGCCGGCCGCGAAAAGATGCGCGCGCCCGCGCCGCCGCAGTTCGTCGTCGACCAGTCCGGTGCCGTCGGGTTCCAGAATTTCTATGTCGCTCGTCCCCGCGCGCATCGTGGTGCGACGCGCACCGAGCGAGGCCAGCGTGTCGCCGCCAACTTCCTCCGCGCCGAGACGTTCGCGCCAGGCGCGCGCCGCGGCCGAAGCATCGGGCGTGGCGAGGAGAACGCGGTCGATTTCGGTCAGCATCTTCGATCCCCGTGCGCGTCGCGGTCTAGCCGCGATAGCGTCGATTGAGCTTGCGCATGCCGCCGATCCAGCGATTGTAGTCGCCGGTCTTGCGGCGCATATACTCCAGGACTTCGGGATGCGGCAGGACGAGAAAATCCTCCGCCTCGATCGCGCGCACGCACGCTTCGGCGACGGCTTCGGGTTCGATCATCCCGTCGACGCTCGCCACGCCGTCGGGATTTCCCGCCGTCATCGCCGTCCGCACTGCCTGCGGGCACAGGACGGAAACCTTGATGCCCTGGTCGCCATGTGTGATCGCCAGCCACTCGGCCAGCCCGACGGCCGCGTGCTTGGTGACGGCGTAGGGCGCCGAGCCGATCTGCGAAAGCAGGCCTGCCGCGGACGCCGTGTTGAGCAGATAGCCGCCGCCGCGCGCGATCATGCGCGGCACGAGATGGCGAGCGGCCCAGACATGCGCCATCACATTAATATCCCAGATGCGCTGCCAGCCTTCGTTCGAGGCCTCCGCGCCGCCGCCGATGCCGATGCCCGCGTTGGAACAGAACAGGTCGATCGGCCCGTGATCGGCCTCGACGCGCTCGATCAGGGTTTGGATGTCGGCTTCGACGCCGACATTGGTCCTGAACGAGACGCCGCCGACGTCGCGCGCCACGGCCGACGCGCCCTCTCCGTTCAGGTCCGAACAGACCACGAGCTTGGCGCCCTCGCGGTGAAACCGGTGCGCCAGGGCGCGCCCGATGCCGCTCGCCGCGCCCGTGACGACGACGATCCGATCCCTGATCTGCATGACGCTGCGTCTCCCCGAATTTTGTCGCTTCCGATCAAACCATAACGGGCGCGGGCGCGCCTAGCCCTATCGGGGAGCTTGCCCCGCCGGAAAGCGCTTTTGACGTTGCATGCGCGCGGAATTCTCCGGAGAGTCCTCCCCGCGGCATAAAGACAAGAGGGTGCGATGGGTGAGATCCGCAGCGGCGACAGGAAAATCGCGACGCAGGCGTTGCTCGAAAACGCCGCGCGGGCCGCGAGCGGCTTTCGCGCGCTGGGCATCGGCCGCGGCGATACGATAGCGGTCTATCTGCGAAACGACTTCGCGTTTCTGGAAGCGAGCCTCGCCGCGGGGCTGCTCGGCGCCTATCCGGTGCCCGTCAACTGGCACTACACCGAGGACGAAGCACGCTATCTGTTCGAGAATTCCGGTGCCAAAGCGATCGTGATCCACGCGGACCTGATCGAGCCGATAAAGGCGGCGTTTCCCGACGGCGTGCCCGTCCTGGGCGTCGCGACTCCGCCCGATATCCAGCACGCCTACGGCATTTCCGCCGACCGTATCGAGGTGAGGGCGCCGGCGCGCGACTGGTACGGATGGCTGAAGCAGTTCGAGCCGCTCGCGCAGGGGATCGCCGATCCGCCGGGTTCGATCATCTATACGTCCGGCACGACCGGCCGTCCGAAGGGCGTGCGGCGAACACCGCCGACTCCGGAGCAGGTGGCGCTCGGACTGTCCATCCTCGCCCGCGGCTTTGGCTTCGGCCCCTGGCTGGCGACGCCGGACCGGATGGTCGTCGCCATCGTCGGTCCGATGTACCACTCCGCTCCCAACACCTACGCGCTGACCTCTACCCGGCTCGGCGCAAACGTGATCCTGGAGCCGCGTTTCGATGCCGAAGAGCTCCTGCAGCTGATCGAGCGGCACCGCATCACGCACATCCACATGGTTCCGATCATGTTCAACCGCCTGCTCAAGCTGCCCGAGGAGGTCCGGCGCCGCTACGATGTCTCTTCGCTGAAGTTCATCGTCCACGCGGCCGCGCCCGTCTCGCCCGGCGTGAAGCACCAGATGATCGAGTGGTGGGGACCGATCATCAACGAATATTACGGCGCGACGGAGACCGGGATGGTCGTGTTCTGCGACTCGCACGAATGGCTGTCGCATCCCGGAACCGTCGGCAAGCCTATCCCCGAAGCCGATGTGCGGGTGATCGACGAGAAAGGCAATTCGCTGCCGACCGGCGAGATCGGCGAAGTGGTGGCGCGCGTGAAATCGCTCGGCGATTTCACCTATCACGGCGACGACCAAAAGCGCCGCGACGCGGAGAAAGTCGGGCTCATCGCGCCCGGCGATGTCGGTTACTTCGACGCCGACGGCTATCTCTATCTGTGCGACCGCGCCAAGGACATGGTGATCTCGGGCGGCGTGAACATCTACCCTGCCGAAGTGGAGGCCGAATTGCACAAGATGCCGGGCGTCGCCGACTGCGCGATCTTCGGCATTCCCGACGAGGAATATGGCGAGGCGATCTGCGCCGTCGTGCTGACGCAACCGGGACAGACGCTGACCGAAGCCGATGTGCGCAGCTATCTGCGCGGCAAGGTGGCCGGATACAAGGTGCCCAAGCGCGTGGACTTCGCGAGCGAGCTGCCGCGGGAGGATTCCGGAAAGATCTTCAAGCGCAAATTGCGCGAACCCTACTGGGCGGGGCGCGAGAAACGCATCAACTGACCGAAATGGCCGCCAAACGCGCGACGCCGATCAGGCGTTCACGCGATAGATCAGCCCTTTTTCGTGCACAAAGACCGTTTCGAATTTTCCCGAACGCTCGAACACGTCGCGGTGTCGCGGATTGATGTAGATGACGTAGACGTCGAAGCCGGAGTGCCGGTGCGCGATCAGCCGTTCAGCCACTGCGTCGAGTACCGGCGGACCGAACGGATTGTAGAAGTAGGTGACCAGGTCGCGCTGCGGCAGGGCGAATTCCGTGGCGTCGCCAAGCACCGACGTCACGCGTCCCGCCTGGTTCTGCCGCGCAGGCAGGCGCGCAAGGTTCTTCACCGCCACCTCATGAAGCGACTCGCAGAATTCGACCCCTGTGACCGACACGAACGGAAACTCCGACGCGACGAGCAGTGCGCGGCCTTTTCCCGAGCCGAAATCCACGAAGTCGAACGGCTTGTCCGCGAGCGGCAACTGACGCAGGAACAGCCGGATGACCCAGCCCAACGTCCCGCGATAGCAATAGGCGAATTTCGCGTTCGGCGACGGCACGTCGAGTTCGTCCATCTGGATGACGCCGGCCGTGTCGGCGCGATACTTCCAGTCGACCCGGTCGCGCGAAATGCGGTCGATCAGACGCTTGACGGGATTGCCGGCCGAGCCGGATGGAAGCGGTTTGACTACGCTCACGCCTTACTTCTCCCCGAACGCTGCCGCGGCCGAGCCTGAACCGGGACCTCGCAGCAGGATTAAGCCATCGGTCCCGATAGTGTCGACTGCCCCAGACACCATACGCTCTCTTTCAGAATGTCGCGCCTTTTTCCGCTCGCCGTCGTGCCGGTCCGGCTGGGGTGCGCCGGAACGTTCATCACCCAGCCGAAGGGCCAGCCGCGGGTCGCGCCACGCTCGGCCCAGAAGCCGTCATAGTCGACGTGCCAGCGTTCCCGGTGCCGGCGGCTTCGCGCGTTGTGGACGTGCATGCTGTTGGAAACGCCCCAGATCTTTTCCGCGCCGATCCGGTTGGCGATGCTGGAGAGGGCGACGAGCATGGCGTCGCGCGGTCTCAATCCGAACAGGTCGCGCGTCGCCGAAATGATGGCCTGCTTGGCGGTCGACGATCTCGGTCCCTGAACGCCGCCCACCATCACGCCGAGGCGATCCGATGCCGTGGACGACAGCAGGAACGTCAGCTTGGCGAGCACCTGTCCGCTTTCGCTGTGCTGGAGCACGAGGGTGAGCTCGCCTTCCTTCCGCGTCAGATGAACCGGCGTGGCGCACAGCCAGATGCCGTAGCGCTCGCTCTTGCCCGAAATGGTGCCCACTTCGAGCGCTTCGCCGGCCCAGATGCACGCGATGAGCCGCCGCGATGCCACCTTGACCAACGCGGCGTAGTGCGCGCGCAGCAGGCGCACGCGTTCGGACAGGGGCAGACCGAGTACCAGATACTGATTGAGCGGCTTCATCATCAGGTCGACGCTGGGCGCCTCCAGTCCGTGCGTCGCGGCGAATTCATCGAGGAAGGGCAGCCACTGTTCGCGGAACGGCTGCGAGGCGCGCGCGGCGATGCCGAACCGGACGGCGTCGGACAGCGAATTGCGGTTGGCGACGCGGAACGCCGCGCGAAGCCAGTCCGTTTGCTCCCGTGGCCCAGGGACTCCGTAATACGCCAGACGATTGGCGACAGTTTCTTCTCTCAAGGGTCGGGCTCGTTCGCGCTAACGGGTCAATGTTATTGCTGTAAGCAAAGCCCAGAATTCCCCCAGGTTCGACCAAGATCAAATTACTTCTTCACAACATTTAAGACTAAGAACGCAGGTATCGATATTCAGCGCGCACTGTCACGCGATCGTCATTGATTACATTTTTTACAGGCGAATATTTGCGGCCCTGGAAAGACACCAACCCCGTCAAACGCACGGGCGAGGCGCTGAAATCTGCAACCATTCGGCATTGTGCGATTCCGGTCATTCCCGGCCCGACAGCCCGCTCCTGCCCGCCATCAGACCTCGCGACTCGACCCCACCATCACCTTCGGCGTGACGTCATATATGGTCGGCCGCACAACGAGGATCCCGCATGGCCCATCCCCCCGAGATTGCCGCCTATTTCGACGAAGCCACCAATACCGCCAGCTATCTCGTGTCGGACAAGCAATCCGGCGAGGCGGTCATCATCGATCCGGTGCTGGACTTCGATCAGCGCAGCGGCCGGCTGACGGCGGCGTCGGCGCAAAGAATCCTGAACGACGCGCAGGCACGCGGACTGAAAATCGTCTGGGCGCTGGAGACCCACGCTCATGCCGACCACCTGACCGCGGCCGCCTATATCCGCGCCAGGACCGGCGCGCGCACGGCGATCGGCGAACATGTCGGCAAGGTCCAGTCCGTATTCCGCTCCATCTTCAATCTCGAGGGAGTGTCCACGAATGGCGCGGAATTCGACCGTTTGCTCAGGGAGGGAGATACGGTCGCTTTCGGCGGAATGGGAATGGAAGTGTGGCACACGCCGGGCCACACGCCGGCTTGCGTCAGCTACAGGCTCGGCGATGCCGTCTTCGTCGGCGACACGCTGTTCATGCCGGACTATGGGACGGCGCGGACCGATTTTCCGGGCGGCGACGCGGCCGCCCTGTACCGCTCCATCCGGCGCATTCTCGCGCTTGCGCCGGAGACGCGTCTTTTCCTCTGTCACGACTATAAGGCGCCCGGTCGCGATCGCTACGTCTGGCAGACGACGGTGGCCGAGCAACGCGCGCACAATATTCATATTCGCGACGGCGTCGACGAAGCCGGCTTCGTCGCCATGCGCCAGGCGCGCGACGCGACACTCGCGGCGCCGGTCCTGCTTCTTCCCTCCATCCAGGTGAACATCAGGGCCGGCAGACTCCCGAAGGCGGAGAGCAACGGGACGTCCTATCTCAAAATTCCCCTGCGCCTGTCGGAGGAACTTGCCGCGGCGGACTTGCGCGAGAACTAGCGCGAAGCTGTCAGCGCGGTTCGCGCTGCTGTCCGGTTGCGGGATCGACGGCGATGGTAGGTAGTCCGGCCGCCTTCCAGGCCTGAATACCGCCCTTCAGGTGGCTGGCGATCGCGACGCCGGCCGCCTCGCAGGCCGCGAGCGCCTTCGCCGACCGCATGCCAGAGCCGCAATGCAGCACGATCTTGCGGTCGCCCAGATCGCGCAGAACGAGCG
>Ga0335070_10007136_pt1 | contig 13115 bp, 18 predicted proteins | sample Lox_Sample_13_FD_206722 | JGI IMG/M metagenome (GOLD analysis project Ga0335070, IMG submission 206722) | Soil microbial communities from Loxahatchee National Wildlife Refuge, Florida, United States - Lox_Sample_1.3 | ecosystem: Environmental > Terrestrial > Soil > Wetlands | place: USA...
CATCGAGCATCTCGGACGAGGCACCGCTCAGGGTGTGGATCGGCTGGTCGTGGTGGTCGAACCCGGTCAACGCAGCATCGAAACCGCAACCAAAGTTCGGCAGCTTACAAAAGATATCGGCCTTCACAGAGTGGCGGCAGTCGGAAGCAAGGTACGAAACGCCAGAGAGGAAGAGTTCCTTCACAAGAACCTCGATGGAATTCCTCTTGTGGGAATACTCCCCTTTTCAGAAGAAATAGCAGCAGCAGACTTGGAGAGCAGGCCGCCGTCCTTGGACGATCCGGTTATACTCCAGGCCATAGAAAAGATTGCAGCAGCGCTGGAATCCGACGTGAGTTGAACTCGCTCGGACGTCTTGGAGAAAACATCTGTTCCCCGGGTCACACTCAAGGTTGCCGGGTAACCACTCGGAGAAAAACTTGTGGTGGTTCTTGAACTTCAGAGAAATGCAATACACAGCATTTCCTAGGTTAACTTGCCCTAAAATAAAAAGGAGGAAGGTATATGTCGGCCAAAATCATCAGTGGTAATGAAGTATCTCAGCAAATCAAAGATGAACTCAAAGTCGAGGTGGGAAAACTGAAGGCACAAGGTCTTGAACCTTGCCTAGCGGTCATACTTGTCGGCGAGGACCCTGCGTCAAAGGTGTATGTAAGTAACAAGAAAAAGGCTTGCGAATATATCGGGATCAAGTCCCTGGAATCGAGACTTCCCGCTGAGACCACTACCGAACAGCTTCTCAAAGTGATCGACGGATACAATGAAGACAAATCCGTTCACGGCATACTATGCCAACTTCCTCTTCCCAAGCACATCCCTGAAACCCAGATCCTTCGGTCGATCCTGCCCGAGAAGGATGTAGATTGCTTCCACCCGTACAATGTGGGGCTAATCAGCATTGGCGAGGTACGTTTTCTCCCGTGTACGCCTGCGGGCGTGATCGAGCTGATCAAACGAGGCGGCTTCGAGACCTCGGGCTCGGATGTGGTAATTCTCGGCCGGAGCAACATTGTGGGCAGGCCCTTGTGCAACATGCTCGATCAGCGAAACATGAACGCTACGGTAACCATGTGCCACACGAAGACCAAGAATATAAAGGAGAGGTGCAAAGCTGCGGACATCATTATCGCGGCAATAGGCCGTGCTGAGTACCTCAAAGGCGACATGGTGAAAGAGGGCGCAGTTGTGATCGACGTGGGCATTAACAGGGTGGAGGCCCCCGGCACGGAAAAAGGATTCAAACTTGTCGGTGATGTCGCTTTCGACGAAGTGAAAGAAAAGGCAGCGGCCATAACACCTGTTCCCGGCGGTGTCGGCCCCATGACCATTGCAATGCTGATGCAGAACACCGTTACCGCCGCTAAAGAAACTCTGAAGTGATTCCAGCCGGATTAACCGGGGAACCCTGTGTGCGACCTCCGGGTTCCCCGACTACCCTCCGCCGATAAGCAAGAAACAGTCTTGCCATAGACCGGTCCCATTATGCTTGTCGCATTGTCTTCAAAGATGCCTGGATTACGCCGTCGAGATTTTGAAGGAAACGGGACCGGTCTCGCTTTGCGAAAGGACCCGGACCTCCCGTAAAATTCCCCAGGTCCCGGAGATGGGCCATCAAATCTCTATTCGCTAGAACACCACCGATTGATTCTTTAGTGAAGACACGCCCTTTCGGGTCGAGCACGCGAGCGCCTTTTTCAAGACACCGCGCGGCAAGCGGAATGTCTGCTGATACAGCGATATCGTTTTCACGAACATGCTCCACAATCCAATCATCTGCGGCATCAAATTGATCTTTAACTATGACTAGCTCAAATAATTCCTCCTGTGGAATTCTTATCGTGGAGTTGGAAACCACGTAGACTTTTAGCCCATAGCGTCGGGCTACTCGATAGACTTCCTCCTTTACCGGACACCCGTCTGCATCAACGTAGATCTCGATCAAGTGGTACCCCTTGCAAAGACCGATACCGGGTCCGTCAAAACCCGCCCAACTGCTGTTTATATGGTTTCCGGATAAACCCGAACTCGGGTTTGATTTCCTGATCCCTCTGAACGTCCCATGTTGCCGGAGCAGTTCCGAGTCAGCGGCTCAAAGCTGTTCCAGCAATAGTTCTCCGCGGAAAACACAGGGACCGCAGAGACATTTTGACCGTTTTTTCAAGATGCGTCATACGAGATGAGCCAAGAGCCGAATTGACCTCTTTGTTGGGGCTTCTCATTTCCACGTCTGAAGCTCAATGATGTTGCCTTCCGGATCGGCAAGATATATGAAGGCCAGTGTGCCGACCCCGCTCACTTCCGATGACGCGATATCACCGACCTTGCTGCCTCCGTGACTCAGAACATCCGCAACGGCCTGCTGGAGATCATCTACTTCGAAGGCCAAGTGCATAATCCCCTCACGATTTGCCGCTACAGGCGACCTGGGTTTGTTCTCCATGTATTGATAAATCTCCAGCGTCGGGCCGCTTTCTCCGTGACCTGGCAATCTCAAGTGTGCACCAGTGAAATGTGCATTGGATACCCCGGTTCCCCTAGACAGCCACTCGCCTTGAAGGTCGCGCTCGGGGGGCACAAATTCACAGCCGAAGACATCTTGGTAGAACTTGGCGAGTGAACGCCAATCCTTCGCGATAATATTGGTATGCTTGTATTTAACTTTCATATCATCCTCGTCATAGAGCACATTTTGCGTAGCGTAGAGACCTCACAATCCTTACGGAATTTGACAGCGGCCCCTCCCGTGTACACTGTATGGTGTGAGAAGCCGTGAAGCGTATGTTTGACCCGTTTTGCCGGCATGTCAATAACAAGGAATGGTAGATTTTTGACCGCTTTTGTAGGACGTCTTGGGGGAGAATCAAACATGAAACGAGCAGCAATTGTATTGTCAACAGGAGTAATCGTGGCAGTAGGCATACTTTGTATCCACTTTGCTTCACCGCGGGCAGCATGGTCGTCCGATTTCCAGCTTCTGCCAGCTACAGGGTCGGAACAGGCATCTGTGTTGTTAGTCTTAGACACAACTTACGGCGTGTACGGTCCCTATTCCGCCGAAAGCCTTGGGAGTCAGGTTCCCTCTGACGTTAGAGCGTACATTAACCTATATGGACTGCCACGTTATGAGTATATCCGCGACTTTCTCGAATATGGAGCAATGGGGGGTTCCCCCTTGTACCACAGCGATCCACAATTGTACAGAAGCTGCCTCCTGTGGTCCAGGTACTCTCATGAATGCCAAGATTATGGCGGACATTGATATTACGATGTAATGCAAACTCGCTGTTATTTTCGTAATACACGAGATGCAGGCCGTTATTGTCAGCGGAGCGAAGCAATGTCCCGTAGGGGCGCATGGCATGCGCCCAAATGAGGGCGGACGCCGTCCGCCCCTACAGGACGGCAATTGCAATCCCGGGAACGCCGGATTTCATACCAGGTCGCGTTCAAACAGTGAACAATGTGTTAGGTCGGGCACGGACCTGAGTAAGCTCGGGTCCGTGGCACCCCGATGCGTAACAGAATGGATACAATTGGCTTCTATTTCCAATTGACAGGAATACGCGGATTCGCTACCACCCGCGCCGCCTTATGGAAGTAGCTTTCAGCGAAGCTTTTCGTTGTTCGTCCGGAATACGAAGGAAGTGATCTACGGCAGCCACGACGATATCGCGGGTGGATTCACCCAGGCGTGCGGACAGTTCCTCAACTTTGTCCATGAGGTCCTCGGGCAATTGAAAGGTGTCAGTCTGATGCGAGTCGACATTCATAGGCGAGCACCATTTATTGAAAAGCCGCTGTCCAGCTAGTAAATTACGGCATCCGGGGCGAGCCCGTCAAAATTTCCCTGCTAAGTTCGATGTCTTTCCTGATCTGAGCTTTCAGTGCGTCAATTCCGTCAAATTTCATTTCAGGCCTGAGCCTTTCCACTAGATAGACCTTCACTATATCGCCGTACACTTCCTGGTCAAAATCGAGAATATGCACTTCGTATGAGACTCGTCGATCTTCAAACGTCGGATTGTAGCCGATATTCATGACACCCTGGTATATGGATTCCCTCGCCCTGCAATATACCGCATAGACTCCCTCGGGTGGATGAAGCTTCACTTCAGGCTTTATGTTTGCTGTGGGAATCCCGAACCCTTTGCCGCGATGATGCCCGTGAATCACCCTTCCCTCGATAGTGAATTCGCGGCCCAGTAGTCGGTTGGCTTCGCGAATTTCTCCTCGCGTCAATTGGTCCCTTATTTTGCTTGACGAGACTACCGTATCGTCAATTCGGACTGGTGGTATCACATGAACCCTGAAGCCCATGTCCGACGCCATTTTCTTCAATGTCTGAACAGTGCCGATCCTGTCTTTGCCAAAACGGTAGTTTTCCCCCACAAAGAGCTCTCTTGTGCCGAGCTCCTCAACAAGCACATTCTGAACGAACTCCTCTGGAGACACGGCCGCGAATTCCAGGGTAAACTCGGCCAGAATGAGGATGTCGACTCCCAGGTGCTCTAGTATATCCGCTCTCTCGCCAGGAGTCGTTATCCTGGGAATTTCCGGGGCCTTCCGCAGCACAACCCGAGGATGGGGATCAAAGGTATAAACTACCGCATCCCGCCCCTTAGGTCGGGCCGATTCCACCGTTCGCCTGATTATCTCCTGATGTCCCAGGTGTACGCCGTCGAAATTACCCAGAGCTACTGAAGGTGCTTTGAAGTTTTGATAGACCTTTTCGCGAACGCGAATGATTTCCATGCTTTTTTGGTGCGAAATGAATGGGCCGTTCAGCCGGGCTACAGATAATTGCTGCTAATCACACAGAGCCGTGCGTCTCACAGAGTGTAACCATGGGCCTCATGAAGATCCCGATAGAGACGTTTTGGATTCGGGGGCATCCGGATAGGGCTGCCCGCTTTGGAATGAGGGCGGTTCTACGGCTGTTTGTTCCGATTCCTTTCTCAGGCGGTCTATCTCGGCTTCCAAGCCCTTGACAAGCCCGGTCAATCGGGCCATTTCACCTTGGCTTTCCTGCTCGGCACGTATCATCTTACGCCTTTCACGCCTCCACTTCAATTGAGTTACCAAGTCCCCCGCCGCTGCAATGATAATCCCAATGGAGACGCAAAGAGTCACTAGTTCCCAGAAGGCCATTCTAATGGGTTCGGAAAGACCGAAATAGTTGATCTGCAACTCCAGGTCCTTGTTCTTCATGAATATCGAGATTACCAGAACGATGAAAGCAACTTCTATAAGCCTCTTGACAAATTTCATTATTTCACCTCGCTCTCGGACTCCGGATAAAGGACACGGAAATGCTCCCGAAGTTTCCGGCACGTACTGAGGAGATGCTCCGGGATAATCTTGACGTCGGCCAACACCGGCATGATGTTGGTATCACCGTTCCATCGTGGAACAATATGGTAATGCACGTGCTCCGCGACTCCTGCGCCTGCCACTGCTCCAACATTGATGCCGATATTAAACCCTTCGGCGTGCATGACTTCACGGATCACTCTTGTGGAACGACACACCTCCTCAATCAACAATGCGTTTTCCGTCCTGTCAAGCTCACATATGTCCGGAGCGTGCCTGTAAGGAGCCACCAGAACATGCCCGTTATTGTAAGGAAACTTGTTCATCATGGTAAACGCGCCATGAGCCCGATGAACAATCAGGTTGATGTCGTCTTGGTCTGACCCCGATTTAGAACAGAAGATACAGCCGGGTTCCCTTTCCCCGCCTACTATATAATCTATACGCCATGGAGCCCAGATTCTGTCCATAATTACTTTAACGAGTACTATATGCTGCCTGACACGGGGCCTGGACGCGTTGTCTCGATTCACCGGTCGATGTGCAGGAGACTTGCCTCCACACGCCCGTCTATGATTTCAATCCGTCCGACTGTCCCCCGACCCGTATTAGGGTTGCGAGCCACTGCTCCTGGATTGAACATTCGTATGCCGTTCACTTCTCCCCAAAATGGAACATGCGAGTGGCCGTAAACGATTATATCGAGTTTTTCAGATTCCAACCGGTTAATCAGTCTCTCCTGCAATCCTTGCTTCGCTCCCCATCCATGGATCAATCCAATGCGCATTCCGGCGAGTGAGACAATCCTTTTCTGGGGAAGGACCTCGGCGACCTCAAAATCATCCATGTTCCCGCAAACGGCCACAACATTCTTCTTTTCGAGGCGTTCCAGAACATTCCGGGATACAATGTCTCCTGCATGAAGAATCACGTCATCAGCCCCGAGAATGTCTTCCAGGATATGTTCCAGGATGAGGTCCGGCGATGTCATGTGGGTATCAGAAAGGACGCCGATTCTCATAATTCAGTCTTCAAGTCTTCGAATCTCCGTTCGCACTACGCAATACCAGATCGCCGCCGGCAACTATAGTTGTCCCCGAGATAATAACGACCCCGCCCACGTCGGGATATCTTCCCACCCGCTCCAAAACGGACCCGAGGCGTTCTCCTCGCACGAGTCGATCTCCGATATCCCGCGCGTATGACGCGGCCCAGCACGCGGACCTGGACACGACCGTGATCGCGTGAATCCCGTGACCCGGAACGTACGTCGAGACCCCAAAAGTATTGCTCATCACAGGCAGTGCAAGAATGAGCTTTTCGTGCATGGGAGACCCTTGTGCGTACAGGTAGATGTCAAGCGGGAGCGAGCAACGGATAAACGCATCTCCACCACTGGCTACGATTAGTCTCGGAGAGTCAGCGGCCAAATCCCTACCGACAAAATCCGCGATGGCCCCGCTCATGCACGTCATTGGAGGCACACCGGTATTGTGACTCGACAAATCGCTATATCGAACTATCTCAGGGGCCGAAGCATAAACTTGAATCGGACCGGTAGACTCTCGGAAGGCAGGATGCTGACGCAAGTATTCCTCAATCTGGTAGCGGTACCGAAAAATCGCATCCTTCGCCTTTGCGCTCAAGTCGCTTTCAGCTTGAATGTGAAGCTTCGTTTCGCGAACCTCGAGTTCGAAGCTCACTCCATGGGTCAGGGGAATCCGGTTCCGATAGTTCTTTCTCTCATAAATGTCATAAACAGGCGGCATGACACTCGAACCACAGTTTTTGAATGGATTCAGCTTCTTATAAATCCATGGCTCTCTTGTTGATGATTATTCATCGGGCGCTGAGACCCTGTCAAGGATAATTTCCCCATGATTTTTCGAGTCGAAGTCACACATACGCTCATGCCCTTGTTGCCGGAAGTTCGATGAAATCGGGGAAGTGCGGTTAGCTTGATTCGGAGCTTACAGGACGGTGGCGATGAACAGTTATTCTTGTGCCCGCCTGAAAGACTGCAAGTAAACACTTTTCGTAGGTAAGGTCCGCGATGCCGGTTACCCATCCTCAACAATGTTCCGCCGCGCGGCTCAGTCTTTTGAACCGCCCCCCCGAGCACCCATCAATCCGCTGTTCAGGGATTCAAGGTCATAAGCTTTGATTTGAGTCCTAGACCGGAGAAATGCCAGCCAATCCGTCTTCTTCCTCTCCAGAACGATTAATCTCCGACCAGGAATGCCCGGCAATGTGTCCACGGCAAAATCTATAACCATTCCGGACAGCTTGGGACTCCTCCATTTTTCTTGTAGGGCTTCACCGTTCCAGGTCAGGGCGGTCACTTGACCCTCATCGAGCATCTTGCTGCGACTGAGCATTCTCAATGTTGTAGAACTGTGAACTGAGGCGAGAATTTCCTGGACCGAGTCTCCCCTGAGACCCAAGGCCAGAATGCGCGGTCTGCAGTAACCTTCATCCCACCCATCTGGATTGTCAAACGTTGCCTCTACTCTCGCCCGTTGCTCCGGTCCGGCCAGCCTCAGGATCACATCCGAGCCGCCATAATAATCCCTGGATAGGTACAGTCTCTTGCCGTCGGGCGTGTAAACCCGCAGATGATCGCTCTTGTCGTACGCGGCGATGAGCGGCTGGTGTTTCCCTTCCAAATCTCCGATCGCAAAGCCGAATATCGGGATTTTCATAGGAATACCGAAACGATCTTGAACCTCCAGCTCGTTTCCTTTGTCCGCCAAACGGTAGACAGGACCGTCATAGACTTTCCTGAGTCCCTTTTGTTGCCCGAGCAGCACAGGGCCACGCGTGGGGTAATCGATTACTCTCAAGTAGTAAGGAAAATCAGTGACGACAGGCACAAGACTACCGTTCCTGTATTCAAGAACGAATGAAGCAATAGAACTCCGATTCTGGGCTGTTACGTAAATGCGGCACGGGCCCTGCTTTCTCGTCTTGGCCACGTCCACCGCCTTTAATTCAAGGGTTCCAGCGGAATATTCGGCCAGTTGAGTTAACTGGTCCCCGGTCACACGGTATAGATAAACGTGGCCGGGATCTATGACGACAATTTCGTTCTGCCCGTCTCCATCTACATCGCCGACTCCCATTCCTATACCGAGTATGTGCAGTTCTTCACTTTGCCAGACCCGGCCGGCCTCACTTGTTTTTCTTTCAATCCCGGATGTCTTGGGTCCGGTAGTATCAGGTCGAGCTTCGGCGCTAACAATCCCTCGGACCAGGACATCAGAATGCCCTAATTGCGAATATTGGCGGTCCGCGCGTTTCACATTTCCGGGAGTCACCTGAATTTTTTCGAATTCCGAGGAACGAATTCCTACACTCTCATCTTCCTGCCCTTCTTGCGCCTGAGCGGCGATGGCAGGAAATCGGCTGCCCACCGATAACATTCCCAATAAAAGAGCGCCGGTTACCAAAATAGGCCAGACTTTTCTCATGTCCGTTTCTCCCGGACCGACTGAGGTGTGAAATCCATCATCTTCATTTCATTGAATCAACGGGACCGTGGCGGTTCAAACGTCCAACAGGTGGTTCCATCTCAGGGTCGTCATACCATGTCTCAAATGAAATACATATACCTGTGATCCAAGTCCCTGGAAACGCCCTGTTTACGAGCTAAAGCGCAGAGATCGGCAATCGATACTGAGCCGTAGTAATCTATAAGCAGCTTCTGCGTCTGCTTCCAAACACTCCTCGTGACGCAATTTTCGTAAACCTCGCAAAACTTTCGTTTGGATTCATCCTCCGAAAGGCAACCGACGGGAACAATGGGACCTTGTGCAGCATTAATCACATCACCGACACTGATTTCAGAAGGATCGCGAGACAACATGTAGCCACCGCGGGGGCCACGCCTGCTTTTGAGCAGTCCCGCCTTCAACAATTTGTTGAAGATTTGTTCGAGGTACCGCTGTGAAATCTTTTGTCGTCTGGATATATCTTTGATCTGAGTCGGCTGTCCGCCCCCGTGATAAGCGACATCAAAAATAGCTCTCACCCCGTATCTGCTGGTTGTAGTAATACGCATTTGAGGCCCTCGCATAGACTCTTAGAACATTAAAAAGAACTAGGACAATTTATATTTAACTTTACTGCCAATGTCAAGAACGATGCCCATATGCGCTTACGACGCGTAGGCCCTGCTTATACTAATGCTGAATTTCGTGCCAGGCCCCTCAAAGCATTTCACCCTTGAGACTGGTCCTGTAGAAATAATACCGTCAGCTTGGAGCGGAGCACGTACTCTGACGAACTTGACATATGTAAACAATGCCTTATACAGTACATATATGACAAGGAGTGACTTGTCGGTAACGTTTCTTGGGCTTGGAACGTTTGACACACCTGCCAAAAGTTGATAATAATATTCTTTTTACGAAACTCGGGCGAGGTGTGAATGGGGAGCGTAGTCAAGAAACGACGAAAAAAGATGCGAAAGCATAAGTACAAGAAACTCCGGGCAAAACAGCGGCACCGGAATAAGTAGGCGAGTTTTCATGGGAGCGGAGGGGCTCTTTACACGGTCGGACCTGTTGACCATCTGTCGAGCGGCTTCCTTGGCCGAACGATTGACAGAGAAGCATTTTGACCTTGGCGAGAATCACTGGAAAGCCAATCCTTACGGGATCTTCAGCCTTAAGCAGGTAGACCAAAGTCTGTACGAACCGCATGCCTTTGCCAACGTTATTCGTTACAAAATTCGGGTCGAAAAACGCAGAAAGCCGGACGAACAAGAGAGATACGGTATCTTATTGCAGGACCCGAATATCCTGAGATCACTGTTGCGCCGCTCGAATCACGACCTTTGGACCGTTAGTCTGTTCGTTCTTACTCATGAACTGATTCATCTGGTTCGCTTCGATAAATTTAATGTGGACTTCTTTGCTGAAGCCGGCATCAGGCAGGCGGAGGAGGATCTTGTCTCTTCGATCACCGGCGACATCTTGTCTGGAGTAACCAACACTGATCAATTGCTGGCATTGTATGCAGACAGGGAAGATCTGCCAATAACGTCAACATGGAAAACAAATTAAACGGAGGAATAGATGCCGATTTACGAGTATCATTGCGACGCATGCGGAAAAGAATTTGAGGAGATGCAGAAATTTTCCGATGCGCCTATTGATAAATGCCCCATCTGTGGCGGTCATTCTCACCGATTGATTTCCCATTCGTCCTTTGTGCTCAAGGGAACGGGCTGGTACGTGACGGATTACGCGAACAAGGGCAAGAGTTCCGGTGGTAAGTCCAGCGGCGACTAGAAACCTTTTCTCGTAGACCGGGAACGGTTTGAGCCAATTTAAACAGAGCCTCCAACTTAGACGGAATTGAAAAGGCCCCAATGAAAATAAAGAGGATCGCGCATCTAGGCATTGCAATTAAGAATTTAGATGCCGCTCTGGAGTTCTTCACGGGTGCATTACCTCTTAAGGCTACTCACACTGAGGATTACCAGGGGATGACCATTGCGTTCATCCCGGTCGGAGATAGCTCGGTAGAGCTGTTGCAGGATGCTTCCGGATCTTCGGCAATCACAAAGTTCCTGAACAACAACGGCGAAGGTATCCACCACATAGCCTTTGAGGTAGATGACATAAACCAGGCTGTGGCGGAATTGAAAGAGAGAGGGATCAAACTTATCGACGAAAAACCCCGCCCTGGTGCTCATGGAATGAGCATAGCTTTCATGCATCCGAAGGCCACGCATGGCATTCTAATGGAATTGGTACAGCCGATGGAGTAATCTCACGGGCAGGAAGGCCGGCCGCTCATATTGAACCAATTGAGGCTTCAAGAAGGGGGGCCGAGATGGCAGATGGTATCCGATCATGTCCGGACTTGCCACACATCGAACCCATGCATTTATTAGTTGCGAATCATTTCCTAGTCCGGTAGAACGATCAAGGAAGTAGACGTCCGACCTTCGAGTTGGGCGATTATTTTTTGTTGAGTCCGCTTATGCCAAGAGATCGCATGTGCCATGGGATCGAAGGCGGATTCTGAGCTATCCCTTATGCACTTTGAGTTCGAGGAGGTCATGAGATGGCGGATGTTACAATGCCCATGAATGGGAAAGTGATCGCTGTGAACGTGGAAGTGGGCCAAAGCATCGACGAAGACGACGAGCTGGTTGTCATTGAAGCTATGAAAATGGAATTGCCGGTTGTTGCTACAAGTGGGGGAACCGTCAAGGAGATAAAGGCGAAAGTCGGCGAGTCTTATCAGGTGGGCGACGTTCTCGTAGTGGTCGATTAGCAATCATCTTTGGAAATTCTCACGGAATCGGTATCAGGCTTAATGGGAGACAGGTCGAGTTCCTGGCAAAGGGTGAGAACAGAATTCTCAAAGGAGCTGTGACACGAAGAATCTCCCCGTCTGCTGTTACGAATTTCGGCCGATAGTCGGCAATCCGATTTTGTGGTCATAAAATCGGAGGCGGCAGTATAAGTGCGTGTTCCGGCAGGAGGCGCACATCCGGATGAGCGGCGGTGAGCTGCTTCAGGGGCCAAGTGAAGCCCTTTGTTACCGAATAGCAGACGTGGACTATTATCGGGTTTCGTGGATTTTTTGGTTCGTCTATCCCGGCCGGAACATGAGTTTCCAAAATTGTAGCAGCCCCAGCCAATCCTTCCTTCTGATCCTCGCCTGTGCCGTACGAGGCGGGGAAAACCTTTGATGCCGTTTCTCAGGTGACGTCTCAGGATCGAGGCTTCCCCGATTTCACAAGCGGGTAACCCCAATGGCGAAATTATTTGAAAAAACCCATGTAGGCTCTCTTGAGCTCGCCACTGCATTATGATTCTTGGAGGTAAGCCGTGCCGAATGAATTCAAAGACGAGGTCCTCAAGTGGGATAAGCAGGTGCGGAAGCAGATTGAGAAGAAACCGGAACGGAAGGCCGAATTCGCCACTGTATCCGAATTACCGGTGAATGTTGTTTACTGGCCTTGGGATGTCGAGGGCTTCGACCCGGAAACGGATCTGGGTGTTCCGGGATCATATCCCTTCACTCGCGGGGTCCAATCTAACATGTATCGAGGACGCCTCTGGACTATGAGGCAATATGCCGGTTTTGGGAGCGCAGAGGAAACCAATAAACGTTTCAAATATCTTATACAGCAGGGCCAGACGGGCCTCTCAGTGGCCTTTGATCTGCCGACCCAAATTGGTTACGACTCGGATCATGAACTGGCGGCCGGTGAGGTTGGCAAAGTAGGAGTGGCCATCGACAGTGTCGATGACATGCGAGCCCTATTTGATGGAATAGATCTGGCGGCTGTGAGCACTTCCATGACCATCAACTCACCGGCGGCCGTGCTATTGGCGATGTATATCGCAGTGGCCGAGGAAAATGGAGCGGATGTCTCGAAACTACGGGGCACCATTCAGAACGACATTCTCAAAGAGTATCCCGCGCGGGGCACATACATCTTTCCACCGGCGCCTTCCATGAGGATCATCACCGACATATTCGCTTTTTGCAACGAGAACCTGCCGTTGTGGAATACCATAAGCATTAGCGGGTATCATATCAGAGAGGCGGGTTCGACCGCGGTCCAGGAAGTCGCATTCACCTTGGCCAATGGGATCGCCTACGTGCAGGCAGCTATTGAAGCAGGTCTGGATGTGAACAGCTTTGGAGAACGCTTGAGCTTCTTTTTCAACTCGCATCAAGACTTCCTTGAGGAGATCGCCAAATATAGGGCCGCGCGGCGTATGTGGGCTCGAATAATGAAGGAACGCTTCGGGGCTACCAATCCTCGAGCCATGATG
>Ga0335070_10007137_pt1 | contig 13115 bp, 8 predicted proteins | sample Lox_Sample_13_FD_206722 | JGI IMG/M metagenome (GOLD analysis project Ga0335070, IMG submission 206722) | Soil microbial communities from Loxahatchee National Wildlife Refuge, Florida, United States - Lox_Sample_1.3 | ecosystem: Environmental > Terrestrial > Soil > Wetlands | place: USA: Florida...
AAGACGTACCGCATCTACTCCAAGCCTCTGTAGTGCGCCGCCGATAGCGGACCCTCTATCCGGTCGGGGGGTCCCGCGTCCGCTCCACCACCCACCCGGCCGCTCTCGACCCCCCGTGCCCCCCGCTCGCCGCGGCAGAGCCGCGACTCGCCCGGCGTTGCACTCGGCGGATCGGATGCTCATGGTGCCTCCGGCTACACTCCGGCGCGGGCCGCTCCCGCGCCTTGCGATAGGCCCAACGGCGGCGGCGCGGCTGCACGCGGTTCGCGCAGGACCTACTTGGGCGGCAGCAAGGCTGCACGCGATTCGCGCGGGACTTGCTCGGGCGGCCGCGGGATGACCGCCCTGCTCACCGCCCCGCTCTTATCTTCCGGGCCGAGTCGGCGTTGCCGTGGCTCGGTCCTCGCTGCTCCCGTGCTGATTGGATGTACACTGTCTCAGGAATCCCGTCGTATGGCGCTCCAACCGAGCAGCCGGATCGCCCACTTCGAGATCGTCGCCGCGATCGGCGCGGGCGGGATGGGGGAGGTGTACCGGGCGCGCGACACCCGTCTGGGCCGTGACGTCGCGATCAAGGTGCTGCCGGCCGAGTTCGCCGGCGATCCCGAACGCCTGCGCCGCTTCGAGCAGGAGGCCCGCGCCGTCGCGGCGCTGAACCATCCGAACATCCTCGCGCTCTACGACGTCGGCACGTCCGAGGGAGTCCCGTACCTCGTGACGGAGCTGCTCGAGGGCGAATCCCTCGGCGAGCGACTGGCCGCCGGTCGGCTGCCGGTCGGCAAGGCGGTGGAGCTCGCCGTCGAGATCGCCCACGGGCTGGCGGCCGCGCACGAGAAGGGGATCATCCATCGCGACCTCAAGCCGGCGAACATCTTCGTAACCGGCGATGGACGCATCAAGATCCTCGACTTCGGCTTGGCGAAGCTCGCGCCGTCGCGAAGCGGCCAGCCTCAGCAAGCGACCACACTGGTTGAGGCGACCGACGCGGGTACCACGGTCGGCACCGTGGGCTATATGTCGCCGGAGCAGCTGCGCGGCCAGCCGGTCGACCAGCGCAGCGACATCTTCTCGTTCGGGTGCGTGCTGTACGAAATGCTGTCAGGGAAGGCGCCGTTTCGGAGAGACACGACGGCCGACACCACGAGCGCGATCCTGCTTGGGGAACCGCCCCCGCTTCTCAACACCCGGTCGGACATTACTGCAGCACTGGCGCGCATCGTCGCGCGATGTCTGGAGAAGCGACCGGAAGACCGGTTTCAGTCAGCGGGGGATCTCCGTTTTGTACTCCAAACGGAATTGAGGGACGGGCAAGAACAGGCGGGGCGGTCCGACCTCGTCACTACCGCGGCCCCGATTCGGTCCATTGCCGTACTCCCGCTGGTGATCTTCTCGACGGATGCCGAGCAGCATTTCTTCGCTGACAGCATGACCGATGCAATCATTACCGACCTCGCAAAGATCCGCGACTTGCGAGTGGTCTCCCGGACCTCGGTGATGCGGTACAAGCAAACGCAGAAGTCAATCCGCGAGATCGCCGGAGAGCTGAACGTCGATGCAGCCGTGGAAGGATCCGTGGAGCGAGTTGGCGACCGGATCCGGATCAGGGCGCACCTGATCCGCGCTGCGACCGACGAGACCATATGGGCCGAAGGATACGAGCGACACTTGGCCGACGTACTTGTCCTGCAGAGCGAGGTCGCCCACTCGATCGCGCGCGAAATCGAGGTAAAGCTCACTCCTGAGGAGCGCGCCGTCCTCATGCGGGCGCGTCGCGTGGATCCAGAGGCGTACGGCCTCTACCTGAAGGGCCGCTACTTCTGGGCCAAGAGAACCCCCGAGTCGGTCGTGAAGGCCATCGGGCTCTTCGAGCAAGCCATCGACAGAGACCCGACCTACCCGCAGGCGTATGGTGGCCTCGCAGACTGCTATATGTCGCTTGGCTTCTCATTCGACGTGGGCTCGCTTCCACCGACTGAAGCCATCCCGAAAGCCAAGGCGGCGGTGGCGAAGGCGCTCGAGATCACCGAGTCCCTCGCAGAGGTTCACAGCCCGCTCGCGTTTATGAAGTTGAACTACGACTGGGACTTCTCCGGGGCGGAAGCCGAGTTCAGGCGGGCCCTTCAGCTCAACCCCGGGAGCGCGAACGCGCACCACTGGTATGCACACCTCCTCGTTGTTGCTGGGCGGCCGAAGGAATCACTAGAGGAGAGCCAACGGGCGCTGGAGCTGGATCCGCTGAGCCCGATCATGAGCGTGCATCTGGGTTGGCTCTTGTACTATCTGCGCGACTACGACCGGGCGCTGGAGCAACTCGCCAAGACCCTCGAGCTTGATCCGACCTACGGCCTCGCCTACTGGTACATCGGCCTCGTCAAGGAACAGCAGGGCGCCTTTTCGGAGGCCCTCGCCGCCCTGAGGCGTAGCGATGAGCTGCTAAAGGACAATACTGTCGTCAAGGCCGATATGGCCCATACGCTTGCGGTCGCGGGTTGCCGGGCAGATGCGGAGCGGGCCCTGGAGAATCTGCTTGCGCTGGCGCGCAGGCGGCACGTCAACCCCTTTGAACTTGCTCTGGTCTACCTGGGCCTCGGTCAGAACGAGGCGGCGTTCGAGTGGCTGGAGCGGGCCTATGAGGCTCGCTCCGACCTGATGGTCTACTTGAGGGTGGATCCACGGCTGGATTCCGTTCGTTCCGATCCGCGTTTTCGGGAACTCGTAAGGCGCATGTGCTTCCCCAAGGCCGGTGGGGGATAAGCGGCTGTCGAGCTTGGCCGTGTACGGCGTCCGGCGTCCTCCGTGGGCTGCCGCCGCACCCTCTGCTGGGCCCTCGGTGCCTTGTCTCTACACCTGCTCGAACGTCGCGGTGAAGTGGGGGAGCACCGGGGGGCGGTGGACGAAGCGCAGCCCGCGGATCTCCCGGCGGCGCTGGTACAGCTCCGCGATCCCCTCGACGACGTAGTCCATGTGGCTCTGGGTGTAGGTGCGGCGGGGGATCGCGAGGCGCACGAGGTCGAGAGCCGGCCACTTCCACGCGCCGGTCCTCGGGTCCTGCGTGCCGAACATGACGTTCCCGATCTCGCAGGCGCGCACGCCGACGTGCTCGTACAGCGCGGCCGAGAGCGACCACCCCGGCAGCCTCTCGTCGGGGATGTGGTCGCAGAACTTCCGCCCGTTGAGGTAGACGGCGTGCCCCCCGACCGGCTTGACGATCGGCACGCCGGCGGCGGTGAGGTGGTTGCCGACGTACGCGGTCGAGGCGATCCGGTACCTGAGGTACTCCTCGTCGAGGATCTCCTCGATCCCGATCGCGAGCGCCTCGAGGTCGCGCCCCGCGAGGCCGCCGTAGGTGATGAACCCCTCGGTGAGGATGAGGCGGGTGCGGACGCTGTCGGCCCACTCGTCGGAGTTGATCGAGATCACGCCGCCGATGTTGCCGAACGCGTCCTTCTTCATGCTCATCAGCGCGCCGTCGGAAAGCGCGAACATCTCGCGGGCGATCTCGCGCGGCGTCTTGTCGCCGTATCCGGGCTCGCGCAGCTTGATGAAGTAGGCGTTCTCGGCGAAGCGGGCGGCGTCGAGGAGGAGCGGCACGCCGAACCGGTCGCAGATCGCGCGGGCGCCCTTGAGGTTCGCCATCGAGACCGGCTGCCCGCCGCCGGAGTTGTTGGTCACGGTGATCAGCACGAACGGGACGTGCTCGCGGCCGACCTCCGTGAGGCAGCGCTCGAGGGCGGCGAGGTCGAGGTTCCCCTTGAACGGGTGGTCGAGCTCCGGGTCGCGCCCCTCGGCGATCACCATGTCGCGCGCCTCGGCGCCCGCGTCCTCGATGTTCGCCCGGGTGGTGTCGAAGTGGGTGTTGCCGGGGATCACGTCGCCGGGCTTGACGACCGACTTGCACAGGAGCCGCTCGCTCGCGCGCCCCTGGTGGGTCGGGATGACGTGGGCGTGGCCGAAGATCCCGCGTACGGCCTTCTCGAAACGGAAGAAGCTCCTCGCGCCGGCGTACGACTCGTCGCCCTCCATGACGCCGGACCACTGGTGGGTGCTCATCGCGCCTGTGCCGGAGTCGGTCAGGAGGTCGATGAGGACGTGCTCGGCCTTCAGCCTGAACGGGTTGTAACCGGCCTCCCGGATCAGCGAGGCGCGCTCCTCGCGCGTGGTCATCCGGATCGGCTCCACGACCTTGATGCGGAACGGCTCGATGATGGTCCTCACGGCATCCTCCCGGGGCGCCCCGCGGGGCCGGCGCCGGAGCGCCGTGCGGCGCGCGTCGTTCGTCGAGGTTGGCTCAGCGGCCCTGCGGGGCGGCGCCTTCCGCCGTCTGCACCGGCTTCGACCCGTTGCGGACCGCGGCCTGGAGCCGGGCGGCCTCGTCGAAGCACTTGAGCGCCGTCTGGACCTGCTCGTCTGTCTCGAGGATCACCCGGTACCCCGCGTTGAGCGACACGCCGGCGTTGAGGATCTCGAATCGCAGGGTGGCGTCGATGTCGCGGTGGTCGCCGGGGTCCGCGAGGGTGGCGTCGATGTCCGCCTCGGGGAGCCACTTCTCCTTCAGCACGAGGGCGCGGAACGCCTTGATAACGTCGTCGGTGACGGCGAACGACTTCGCGGCGGCCGCCTTGTCGGGCTTGTCCGCCAGGTACGAGATCGCGAAGTGGAAGAACGCCGAGTTGCCGACCAGGCGCGCGACCCGCTCCGAGTAGTCGCGGATGTGGACCTCGTGGTCCGGGGTGATCCCGCCGCCGCCGAACACCTTGCGGCCGGAGTCGGTGAGGAACACGGGGCCCTTGGGCTGCGGCTGCGCCTCCTTGCCGTCGCCGGCGGTGCGCACGTGGATGTAGTCGAAGAACGAGTCGAAGTCGCGCTGGATGCACCGGCCGGACGGCGTGTAGTACTTGGCGGTCGTGAGCGCCAGGCCGGAGTCGCGGACCGGGAAGATCGTCTGCACGACGCCCTTGCCGAACGTGGTCTCCCCGACCAGGATGCCGCGGTCGTGGTCCTGGATCGCGCCCGCGACGATCTCCGCCGCCGACGCGGACCCCCGGTTCACGACCACGACGACGGGGCCGGTGAAGTGGAGACCGTCGGGGGACACGCGGTAGTCCTGGAACGAGTCGGCGGTGCGCCCCTTGGTGGAGAACACCTCCTCGCCCGGCGCCAGGAACAGCGCCGCAGTCGCGACCGCGGAGTCCACCATCCCGCCGGGGTTGTCCCGCAGGTCGAGCACGAGGCGGGTCGCGCCCTCCTTCTGGAGGCGCTCGAGGGCGTTGCGGACCTCGTCCCCGGTGGATCGGATGAAGTCGTTGATCCGGATGTAGCCGGTATCCTTGTCGATCATCAGGGCGTAGCGGACCGACTCGGACGGGACCCTGGCGCGCTCGATCGTGAGGTCGAGCGGCGCCGCCAGGCCGGGGCGGGTCACGGTAATGCGGACCTTGGTCCCCTCGGGGCCGCGCAGCCGCCGTGCGGCCTCGTCGATGTCCATCCCCTCGGTCGACACCCCGTCGACGGTCTCGATGATGTCGCCGGCGCGCAACCCCAGGCGGGCGGCCGGCGTGCCCTCGACGGGCGTAATCACCGTGATGCGCCCGCCGCGCAGCGAGATGATCACCCCGATGCCGTGGAACGCGCCCTGCTGGTGCTCCCGCATGTGGGCGTAGATCTCCGGGCGCATGAAGTTCGTGTGCGGGTCGAGGAGGGCGAGCATGCCGTCGATGCTGGAGTAGACAAGGTCGGCGGCGCTGGTGGGCTGGGGCGAGTTCTCGATCACCAGCCGGAGGAGCGAGGCGTACCGGTTGAGGAACTTGTCGGACCCCGCGAACTCCTTTTGCGTGGCCTGGCCGGCGACCCCCCCGGCAAGGGCCCCCGCCCCGATCACGACACCCGCAAGAACGACCTTCCGAAGAGCCGTCATCGCTCCCCCTTGGGGTTGCGACTCTAGCACACTATACTCACGGAGCCGCCGCCGGTCGCGACGGCGCGGGGGGTGAGCATGTTCGGTTCGATCGGGCTTCCCGAGCTGCTGCTGATCTTCGTCATCGCGCTTCTCCTTTTCGGCCCGCGCAAGCTGCCCGAGATCGGGAAGACGCTCGGCAAGGCGATGAACGAGTTCAAGCGGGCCTCCAACGACCTCCAGCGCTCGCTCGAGGAGGAGATCGCCGTGGACGAGCTCAAGCAGACCAAGCGCGAGGTCGAGGACGCCACCCGCCTGACGCCGGATGCGAGCGCAGCGCCGCCTGCCGCCACGGCACCCCCCACAACCCCGCCGCCCCCCCCGGAGGCGAAGGCCACGGAGCCGAAGTAGGCGATGGCCGAGCCTCGCCAGCGCTCCGCCGAGAACGGAGAAGACCTCCCCCGCATGACGCTGCTGGAGCACCTCGACGAGCTGCGAAAGCGGCTCCTCTGGTCGATCGTCGCCATCTTCGTCGGGTTCCTCCTCTGCTGGTACTGGGCGCAGCCGATCTTCAAGTGGATGTCGGTGCCGATCACGCAGTTCCTGCCGGCAGGGGAAAAGCTCGCGTTCACCGGCCTGGTGGACCCATTCATGCTCTACATGAAGGTGGCGCTCCTCGCCGGGATATTCCTCGCGTCGCCGGTGGTGCTGTGGCAGTTCTGGCTGTTCGTCTCGCCGGCGTTGTACCGCAACGAGCGCCGCATCGTGATCCCGTTCATCTTCTTCACCACGCTGTTCTTCCTTGCCGGCGGCTACTTCGGGTACAAGATCGCGTTCCCCATGGTCGTCCGGTTCCTGCTGACGGTCGGCCAGGACTTCCGGCAGGTGGTCACGATCAACGAGTACTTCTCGATGGCGAGCAAGGTGATCCTCGGCCTCGGCCTGGTGTTCGAGATGCCGGTGCTGATCATGCTGCTCGCGAGGTTCGGCATCGTCACCGCCAAGTTCCTCCTGAAGTACTTCCGGTTCGCTGTGCTGATCATCTTCATCATCGCCGCCGTGATCACTCCCACCCCCGACATCCCGACGCAGTGCGTCTTCGCCCTCCCGATGGTCGCCCTCTACCTCCTCGGCATCCTGGTGGCGTGGATCTTCGGGAAGAAACGCCCGACCGAGGAGAGTTGAGCGAGTCCCGCCTCTGGCGGGACGAGCGTGGGGGGCCCGGGGGGTCGAGAGCGGCCGGGTGGGAGGGAGGAGCGGCCGCGGGACCCCCCGTCAGGATTGCGCGTGGATCTTCGGGAAGAAGAGGCCCGCCGAGGAGAGCTGACCCGGGTGGAGGAGGTTCGAAGGTTCCAAGGTTCGAAAGTTCGAAGGTTCAGGGAAGAGGGGAGACGGCACACGGAAGAGGAAAGGCGACCTGCGTCCCTCTGTCCTTGCCTTCCCTCTACCTTCTTCCTTCTACCCCCTGACCTCTCGTCAGCGAACCTTCGAACCTGTTGACTTTCGAACCTTCGAACAGCTTCTCAGGCGGTGAGCTGCTCGTAGAGACGGACGTACTCGCGCGCGGAGGCCTTCCAGGAGAAGTCGCGAGCCATCCCGGCGCCGCGCATGGCGGCGAGCCGGGCGGGGGACGCAAGCACGGCGCGGGCGCGCCCGAGAGTCGCCACCAGCGCGGCCGGCGTGAGCTCCGGGACGATGAAGCCGGTGCCGCCCGGCTCCTCGGCGTCCACCACGGTGTCCGCGAGCCCCCCGGTCCGGGTGACCACGGGCAGCGTGCCGTATCGCATCGCGATCATCTGGCCCAGCCCGCACGGCTCGTACCGGCTCGGCATCAGGAACACGTCGCTCGCGGCGTAGATCCGGTGCGCCAGCCGCTCGTCGAACCGGATGAACGAGGCGACGCTCCCCGGGTGCGCGGCCTGCGCCGCCCGCATCGCCTCCTCGTACCTGCGCTCCCCGGCGCCCAGCACGACGACGTCGAACCCGAGCCCCACGACCTCGTCGAGCGCCGCGGCGAGGAGGTCCGCCCCCTTCTGCTCGGCCAGGCGGGACACCATCCCGATGAGCGGACGCTCGCCCGGCGCGAGCCTGGCCTCCGCACCCAGGAGCTCCCTCGCCGCGGCCTTCCCCTCGACAACGTCGTCCTCCGTGTCGCCGTACGTCAGCTCGAGGTGCGGGTCGCGGCGCGGGTCCCACTCGTCGGTGTCGAGCCCGTTGAGGATCCCGAACAGAGTGTCCCGCCGGGTCGCGAGCACGCCCTCCAGCCCGCAGCCGAACTCGGGCCGGAGGATCTCGCGGGCGTACGTCGGAGACACGGTGGTGATCGCGTCCGCGCTCACCAGCCCGCCCTTGAGCAGGTTGACGTTGCCGTAGAACTCGAGCAGGTCCATCGTGAAGAGCTCGCGTCCGAGGCCGCACGCCTCGAGCACCCACGGGGGGAACACGCCCTGATACGCGAGGTTGTGAACCGTGAGCACGCTCTTGGCGGCGGGCATCGCGAAGCGGGCGGCGCCGTCGTGCCGGAGGAGGAGGGGCGCGAGCGCGGCCTGCCAGTCGTGGGCGTGGACGACGTCCGCACCGCCGAGGCGGGCGACCGCGGCCAGGGCCGCCCGGGCGAAGAACGCGAACCTCACGGGGTTGTCGGGGAAGTCTCCGTCCGGGAGCGAGTACAGGGCAGGCCGGACGTAGAGCGCCGGGCAGTCGAGCAGCACGACGCGGACGTTCCGGTGGAGGAGGACGTTCACCCGGGCGGTCATGCCGAGTGCGCTCACCTCGCCGCGGGGCTCTCCCGGTAGGGGATCCTTGAGCGTCGTCCGGTGACCCGGGGCCACGACGGTGACCTCGTGCCCGAGCGCGGCGAGGGCGGGCGGGAGGGCGCCAGCCACGTCCGCCAGCCCGCCGGTCTTCGAGAACGGCACGACCTCCGACGCGATGTGCGCGATTCGCATGTCCGACTCCCAGCTGACAGCCGACAGCTGACAGCTTACAGCGAAATCTCAGCCGCGGTGAACCCCGGTCCGCTGTCGGCTGTGAGCTGTGCGGGTGGTCGGGGGAGAGCTGTCAGCTGGCGTCGTCGGCGGTCACCTCCCGCAGGTAGCGTGCCGCCTCCTCGGGCGGTGTCGGGTTGATGCTGTACCCGGACCCCCACTCGAACCCGGCGATCCGCGTGATCCGCGGGATGAACTCGAGGTGCCAGTGGTAGTCGTACTCGATCGTCGTCCAGTAGCGCGGCTGGCCTGGGCGCGGGTGAGGGCTCGGCGCCGTGTGGAGGATGAAGTTGTACGGCGGGTCGTCCAGCAGCGTGCGGATGCGGCGGAGGAAGTCGCGCACGAGCCGGGCCAGGTCCTCGAGGAGCTGGTCGGTGCAGAGCGCGAAGTCGTGCGCGTGGACCTTCGGGAGGAGCCACGTCTCGAACGGGAACGCGGCGGCGAACGGCTCGAGAAGGATGAACCGGTCGGTCTCCATCGCCACACGGTCGGCGAGGGCGCGCTCCTGGTGGACCAGGTCGCAGAAGATGCAGCGCTCCTTGCGCGACCAGTGCTCGCGCGCGACGTTGAGCTCCTCCACGAGAGCGGTCGGGATGATCGGGGTCGCGATGAGCTGCGAGTGCGGGTGGAAGAGCGAGGCGCCCGACTCCCGCCCGTGGTTCTTGAAGATCAGGACGTACCGGATCCGGATGTCCCGCCGGAGGTCGACGAGGCGCTCGCGCCACGCCCGGAAGACAAGCGCGATCTCCTCGACGGACATGTCCGCCATCGGCCGGTGGTGGTCCGGCGTCTCGACGATCACCTCGTGGGCGCCGATCCCGTTGACCCTGTCGAACATGCCGACCGCCTCGCGCGACAGCTCGCCCTCGATCCCGAGAGCCGGGAACTTGTTCGGGACGACCCGGACCTGCCAGTTCGGGCTGTTGGGCTGGCGGGGGCCCTTGGCGATGGCGAAGATCTCCAACGGCGTCGCGCCCTCCTTGCCGTACTCGAACGGGCACGCTCCCACGTCGCTGGGCGGGTCGGGGTCGGGTCGCTTGAACTCGTGCGGCCGGAAGCGCCGCTCGGTCGCGATGATCGACCAGCGTCGTCGGATGGGGTCGAATCGGAGCTCAGACATTGGTCACTCCTGTCGGACGATCGGACGGGAAACGCAAGCCGGGCACGACGGGCGCACGAGGTCGAGAGGTCGCCGCGGGGCCGGAACCGTGGGCGGTCGGAGCGGGTCTCACGATTCGTCGACCTCCATCAGCTCGAGCCGCCAGAGGCCCTCGGCGGGTAGCCGCTCCCCGCCGCACTCGATCCCGAGCAGCACCTCGCCGCTGGCGGGGAGCGGAAGCACGGACTCGAGGAACCGCCCGACGGCGCACGAGTCGGGCCGGTCCGCAGGCAGCGTCCAGCCCTCGCTCGCGCCCGCGCGGACCATCGTCACGACGAGCGGCGACGGCGGGTCCGCCCCGGGCCGGGAGTCCACCCGGAGCCAGAGCTTCCCCGGCTCGGCGCGCAGCGCCGCGCGCGCGATGCGGCGGTGCGTCGGCGGCGCCTCGACCCACGTCGCAACCGTCCACTCGAAGTACGTGGTCGTCTTGCCGTCGAGGACCGGCGGCGGCCAGGTGCGGGAGAGCGGCACGCGCAGGCGCGTCGAAGCGGCGCGCACGGGGGCCGCGAGCTCCGCGGGCGGCGAGACGCCCGCGGCGGCGCAGGCGTCGCGGAGATGCGCCCGGAACAGCTCGTCGTACAGGGGCGCCAGGAGCGTGGGGTTGTCGTCGCCGAACCACCACCACCAGTCGCTCCCCTCGGCCGCCAGCCACGAGCGCCCTCCCCGCGCGCCGGTGAGCGCTCTCACGCGGGAGAGGACCTCCCACGCCCGGTTCTTCTCCGGGTGGCCAATCCACGTCCCGAACGTGCCGCCGATCCACGACCCGGGGTGGAGCTTTGGGAGCGTGCACGGCTCCTCGCCGAGCCTCTCGGACAGGGTCGCGGGCCTGAGCTGGGCGGCCTGACCGAGCTCGCGGCCGAGCGTCGTGAGGAACACCGCACCCCCGTCCGGGTACGCGGTCCAGGGGTTCTCGCCGTCGAGGGCGATGACGATGCCCGCGTCCGCGGGCAGGTGCGCGGCCAGGCGCCGGAGGTGGCCGACGAAGTCGGTCGCGGCGTCCGCTTCGCTTGGGTACCGCGCGGCCTGGAACCCCACGAAGTCCGAGAGGTCGCGGTGGCGGAAGAAGAGCGCCGGCCCGCCGCCGGGAAGCCGCCAGGAGCTGAACAGCTCGAGCCCGACGCCGGTCTCTCCGGAGAGGTTGCGCCCGAGTGACGCGGCGAGGATGCCCTCGTCGGTCGCGAGCCAGCGCACCGCGTGGTCCCCGTAGAGCCGGACGGCGGCCTCCGACACGGACCCCTCGGGCGGCCAGCACCCCGTCGGCTCGAACCCGAACTCCCGCGCGGCGGCGAGCCCGGACCTGATGTGCTCCCCCGCGTCGTCCGGCGCCGTGAACGACGGGGCCGACGGGCAGGGACGCGGGGACCACGACTCCTTCACGACCCTCGTGTCGATCAGGAGGGGCACGATCGGGTGCGCCCACGGCGAGGTCGCGATCTCGATCCCCTCGGCCGACGCGAGCGCGCGGTACCGCTCGAGCAGCCGCCCGGGGCACCCCTCGAGCCACGCCACGGCCCTACGACGCGCGCCGTCCGGGAAGCCCGAGCCGCGCGCGGCGAGGTCCGCGAGCTCAGGCTCCCAGCGCAGGTTGGGACCGGCGTACGCGAGCACGGTCAGAACCTGGATGTCGTTGAGGTCCTGCACGGTGAAGCGCCGCGCGACCTCGTGGTGGGTCCCGCCGCTCGCCCGCGCCGCCAGCTCGGCAAGCCGCGGCCACCGGCGAAGCTGGTTCGGGTGGAGGAGGAACGCCCACCGGAGGAGCTCGCGGACACCCCCGGGCGCGAGGTCGCGGGCGGGAGTCCGGAGCGCCTCGAGCAGCGGGTCGCGGGCCGTCCCGTCCCGGTAGGCGGCGAGCTGGTCGAGGAACACCGGCGTGAGGTTGAGGACTTGGCCCCGCAGCGCGCCCTCGGCGAGGGTGTGGACGAGCGTGTAGTACTCCCCGGCGGCGTGGAGCAGCACCCACGGCGCGTGGACCGTCCCGTCGGCTGTGCGGTACTGGGGCTGGTGCAGGTGCCAGAGGAACGTCAGCTTCGCCATCAGCGGTTCAAGCGCTCCTCACGAACCGCTGCACCTCCTCGCGGTACTTGCGGACGAGCTTCTGCGCGGCCTCGGGCGAGCCGGACTCCGCGTGGAGGTGGAGCGTCGGCGCAACCCGGTCCGGCCGCAGCAGCACCCATCCCCCGTCGAGGTGCACCTTGATCCCCTCGAGGTACGAGACCTCCTGCCCCTGGATCTTCTCGGCGAAGCGCCGCATCACCTCGCCCTTGCGCTCCATCGGGCAGGGGAGGGTCACCTGCGCGACCCGCACGGCGGGCGCCTGCTTCGCGACGTCCGCGAGCGTGTACGGGGTACGCACGAGGAGCTCGAGCAGCTTGCCCAGCGCGAAGAGCGCGTCGGGCGCGTGGTGGAGCCCAGGGAAGATGAAGTCGCCCTCGCCCGACGACGCGAACAGGACGCCTCGCTGCCTCGACGCTTCCGTGAGCGCCCGGGGCGCCGAGAGCGTCTCACGCAGCTTGTGGCTAGCCTTCTCGAGCGCGTTGTGGAACGTGGACGGCACGAACGCCGGCAGCACGACCTCGCCGGCCGGCAGGTCGGCGGCGCACACCGCGGCGACCATGAGAGCCGCGAGGTCCATGTCGGCCCACAGCCGCTGCTCGCGGTCGGCGAGCACGAGGCGCTCGCTGCTCGGGTTGAGCCAGACGCCGATGTCTGCCTCCAGGGACGCGACGATCGTCGCCAGCCGCCGGTGGGCGAGCGCGATCTCGTTCGCGAGCAGCGCCTCGTGGACCCCCTCGGTGTGGGCGTTGAGCGTCACCACGTCGCACCCGAGCTCGTTGAGGAGCCGCGGGAGCACGACGACCGCCGCAGAGTGCGCGTAGTCCACGACGACGCGCATTCGGCGGGCGCGGATCTCCTCCACGGCGAGCGCCTTGAGGAACGACTCCGCGTAGAAGTCCACCAGTCGCGGGTGCTCGAAGATGACGCCGATCTCCTGGTGGCCCGCGCGCCGGAACTCCTCGCGCAGGAACACGCGCTCCACGGACTTGGCGAAGCTCGTCGAGATGTCGAGCCCGTGGTC
>Ga0335070_10007138_pt1 | contig 13113 bp, 7 predicted proteins | sample Lox_Sample_13_FD_206722 | JGI IMG/M metagenome (GOLD analysis project Ga0335070, IMG submission 206722) | Soil microbial communities from Loxahatchee National Wildlife Refuge, Florida, United States - Lox_Sample_1.3 | ecosystem: Environmental > Terrestrial > Soil > Wetlands | place: USA: Florida...
ATGGCTGGCATCTCTTCAATCATTGGGTAATAAGTATGCGCGAATCTGTCATGAGTGGGGATCTTTCAATATCCATTCCCGCAGTCCGCTCAAAAGATTCTCTAACAAGGCCGTAGCGAGCGAGAGACCGAAGCGTACCCTCTGGGGTACGTCGCAGGTCTAGAGCGATGTGAGAACGCAGCTAGAGGATTTTTTCAGCGGACTGCCTAAGGTTCGACCACCACATCCACGTACGCCGGCACACTATCTGCCCCCTTTTTGTCCGTCACACGCAGCTTGAAGCGGAAGAGTTTTGGCTCAGACACGGACGGCGCCACGAACGAGGCTTTCTGCATGTTGAGGTCGAGCAACGGGACTTTGCTCCCTCGCACCTGGCTCCAGGTATAGAAAAGGGCTTCGCCTTCAGGGTCGGTGCTCTTGAGACCGTTGAGTTCGACCTTGGTGCCGGCTTTCACGGTACGATTCGGCCCAGCGACGGCAATCGGTGGCTCGTTCGGTTCGTCACCCACTTCGACGGTCACATCCAACGAAGCCTGTTTGCCTCGGTTCGCGACCGTAATAACTGTTTTCCCGTTCCCAACAATCTTGAGCAAGCCGTCTTGAAGCACTTGAATCACTTTCTCGTTCGATGACTGGTAGCTCGTGCCGCTCGACGGACTACTGAGAGGCCTCGTGACGCCGTCCGCGAACTCTCCCACCACAGGAAGCTCAAAGATCTTGCCGAGGACATCCACTTGGCCGTACGTGGCCAACTGTCCTTTCCGTCCGAGGTTCAAGGGCTTATCCGTTTCGAAGTCAATGTTGGTGAGCTGGGCTTCCGGCTCCACCTGCACGATAATTTCATCAAAGACCGACTTGGTGCCGAGGCGCCCACGGGAGATGTCCGCCACTACCAGAAGTCGCATCGGTCCGATCGCATCTTTCGGGACTTTCAAGTTGCCACCGAAAGGTGGAGTGGCATCGGCCGTCGATGTCAGAGTCGGCACGGCAACCACGGAGCCGAAGACGCTGTCCTTTTCCAAATACTTGTCTACCGCAATCCTGTTACGCCCTTGCCCAACGGCTGATTCGGACTCATCCTGCTGGACCAGGGTTTCCGCCTGTTCTGGATACCAAAAGTACCGAACCGCCACGATGCCGCTGTCGGACCCAACATCTACCTGGGCAGTCAGGCTTTGCCCGGACTTCAGCTTGCTGTTTTCAGCCGGAGTGACAATCTTGAAAGCATGGGCTGGGTCCGTTGTGAGGCCAAGGCACAAGGCAAAGGCTAACAAACTACAGTTCCGACACCGCGATTCACGTTTCACGTTCGACGCTTCACGCACCATAGGTCACCTCGTCAAATGAAACGGCACGTCTGTGAGAACCACACGATCTTTGAATAGGAGCGCCGCCTTTAGCATGAGGGCCCGCTGATTATGCAGGATGTTTTGCCACCAGCGGGCCGGCAGGATTTCTGGAATCACCACGGTGATCCAACTGTCCGGTTCCTTCTCGAGAATCTCTTCAATGTAATCGAGCAGGGACCCAAGAATCGAGCGGTAGGGCGAGGGGAGGACCACCAGATTTACCCCGCAGCCCCATTGTGCCCACTGCATCTCGACCTTGGCTGTCTCTTCCGAATCGGTGTCCACCAGGACGGCGCGAATTTCTCCCGGCCGGCTACGCGCATAGTCCACCGCACGGATTACCGCCCGGTTTACGCCTCCGATGGGGATGAGGACGATGTTGCGTCGCGGCATGGGGGGACGATGGCCACGGCTGAGAGCGACTTGCTCGGTCACAGCTTTATAGTGAGAACGAATGCCCCGGAACATCATGATGATCAACGGAATGAGGACGACCACGATCCAGGCGCCATGTGAAAATTTCGTGCTGGCGATGATCGTCGTCGCAATGGCCGTGGTGGCCGCGCCGATCCCGTTGACGGCGAGCTTCTTTCTCCAATGGGGTCCGCCCTTGATCAGCCAGCGGCGGACCATGCCGGCTTGCGAGAGGGTGAAGGAGAGGAACACGCCGACTGCATACAGAGGAATGAGGGCGTGGGTGTCGCTCTCGAAGAGCACGATGAGAAAACCCGAGGAAGCCCCCAGGATCATGATCCCGTTCGAGAACACAAGCCGGTCACCCATCATGGCCATTTGATGGGGCATGAAACCATCGCGAGCAAGCAAGGACGCGAGACGGGGAAATCCGGCAAACGCGCTGTTGGCGGCCAGGATCAAGATCAACATGGTTGAACCCTGAACCAGGTAATACAGGATCCCTTCTCCAAAAGATGCTCGCGCGATCTGCGAGACGACGGTTTCGTTTTCTTTCGGGATGACCCCCAGTGAATACGCCATGGTGCTAATGCCTAAGAAGAGGGTCGCAAGAATGACCGCCATGCCGACCATCGTGAGCGCGGCGTTCTTCGGCTCGGGCGGACGGAAGGCTGTGACTCCGTTCGAGATGACCTCTATACCGGTGAGCGCGGCACAACCTGATGAGAAGGCTCTCAGCAGGAGAAACAGCGATACGGATTCAATTCCCGCCTGCGTGATGGCGTTCTGCGGTGCGACTGGGCTTATCCGGCCCGTGATGAATTGAACGGCTCCCGTCCCCAGCATCAGCGCGAGCGCACCGATAAACATATAGGTGGGTACGGCAAAGACCTTTCCTGACTCACGGACCCCCCGCAAGTTGACGAGCAGCACGATCAGGATGGCGAAGACTCCGAGGATGGTGCGATGGGGGAAGAGAGCAGGAATTGCAGAGGTGATGGCCGCAATACCTGCGGCGACGCTGACGGCGACGGTCAGGACATAATCGATCATCAGGGCGGCGGCGGCGGTCAGGCCGGGCCATTCGCCCAGGTTGGATTTGGAGACGATGTAGGCGCCGCCGCCTTCCGGATATTCGAAAATGATTTGAGAGTAAGATAGGGTCAAGATCGCGAGCAGCAGGATGATCATCAGGCTGATGGGAATCGCAAAATGTGCCAAGGCCAGACTGACGGGAACCAGAACCAGGAGAATTTCCTCAGTAGCGTAAGCGACCGAAGAGAGGGCATCCGAGGAAAAAACGGCGAGGGCAAGGCGCTTCGAGAGCCGTTCGTGAGGTGCCTGAGCAGTCTTGAGGGGATTCCCGACGAGCCATCGCTTGACGACCATGACGAGATTATCGCACAAACCAAGCAGTTCCGTGAATGTTATGAGGGAGCAGGAGCGTAGGTCAAAAGTCTCAGATGAGCAGCCCGGGAGAGCAGGTGTTCGGGGCGATCATCTGAGACGGGCCCGAGCGTACCCACCAGGTCATTGCCCTGTTGATGTGTGTTGAAGTTCAGGGGATTGACAGAGGGTCCTAACTTCAGTATCTTTCGCGTTCCGTTTGTCGCAACAATACCCCTTCGTCTCCCGGCGAAGACATCACTAAGGAGTCTTCTGGTCGTTATATAAATTCAACAGATTCGGGATTGTTTCACTCATCATATCAAGGAGGCCGGTCCATGTTTTCTCTCCACAAACAGAGGGTTTGTATACCTACCCATATATTCGGCGTGATGGCAGCCGCGGCGCTGCTCTGGGTTCCCCTCGCATCCGCTGAGACTTCCTCCCCCCAGGAGCAACCGTCACCACAGCACATGGCGATGAATCACCAGCTTCCTGGTTGGGCGGAACAACTCAAAGGCCAGACGATCATCGAGGACACGATGGCGGGAAAGAGCGATCGTGCCGCGATGGTTGAGCAGCAGCACCAGCGCGTCATGGAGCACATGACCCATGACCCACAGGTGCAGGGCATCAACACCGGCATGTACAACACCCAGTCCATGATGCACCAATATGGGGCTGGTGGACAGGACATGCTGCTGGTGTCCGATCCCCGCGTCGAACCGGTGTCGGCGACAACTGGGGGCAAGTGCCCGGCGACCGCCCCGGTCAAGCAATACAGTGTGTCTGCGATCAACGTCGAGATCACCCTCAACCAGTGGCTCGACTTTTATCCCGGCTACATGTACGTGCTGGATGAGAACCTCGACAAGGTGCGGGCGGAAGAAACGAAGAACAGAGAAGCTCGTGATAAAGAAGGCTACGATCCAGGGGCCGTGATTCCTGGGGTGCAGGCCCAGTGGATTCAACCGCTCGTGATCCGGGGCAACCAGGGTGACTGCGTCAAGATCAAGTTGTCCAACAAGCTGGAAGAGGGTGGTGGACCGGTCAGTCTGCACATCCACGGCTCCAGCATGGTCGTCAGCGCCACCGGCGCACCAGCGACGACGACCAACCCCGATTCGATCGTCGAAGAAAAGAAGAGCGGCGATTTCGAGTGGTACATCAGCCCGAGCACGCAAGAAGGAGTCCGCCAGTTCCACACCTATAGCCAGGATCGCGAACTGACCGTGATGGGACTATTCGGGGCCTTCGTCGTAGAACCACGGGGCTCAAGCTATCTAGAGCCGTTGGGTGCTGGTGATCCGACACCTGCCACGAGCGGCTGGCAGACGATCATTAAGAACGGGACCGGTCCGGATTTCCGGGAGTTCGTGCTGATCTATCACGAAGTCGGCGACGAAGCATTCCGCCCGGTCAATAAGAAGGGCGACTTCCTGCCGCAGCGCGATCCGCTGACTGATGCCTATCGTCCGGGTGGCCGCGCGATCAATTATCGCAGCGAACCGTTCGGCATCAACAACATGCATGTGCAGCACGAATATTTCGGTTTCGAAGACGAGTCGATGGGCTATAGCTCCTATACCTTCGGTGATGCATCCCCGACGATTCCACGTTCTTACATGGGTGATCCCGCGAAGTTCCGCCTGGTTCATGGCGGCTCCGAAGTCTTTCATTCGCACCATCCGCACGGCGGCACCATTCGCTGGCCGCGGAGCCCGCGGGCGATCGACGACATGAACTTGTGGGCGACGTCCACGAACGGACCGGTGAAGTACCCGGTCATCCGCGCCAAGACGGACCGGGTCGACGTAGAAGTGATCGGACCCTCGGAAGCGCTGGATCTCGAAACGGAGTGTGGCTCCGGCCTCTGCCAGCAGTTGGCGGGTGACTTTCTGTTCCACTGCCACGTCGCGCACCACTATGTGGCGGGGATGTGGGGCTACTGGCGCGTGTACAACACGCTGCAACAGGGCGACATGCGCAACGACGTGATGCCGGACCTGCGCGAGCTGCCGGATCGCAAAGGGCGTATTAAGGGGCCCGTGAGTTCCGACAAGCTGATCGGCCAGACGGTCGATTGGTTCGGCAAGCAGTTTACGATTATCGAGAAGGGCAAGAGCAACTGGAACGGGAACCCGGCCACGATTCCCATCAAGGACTGGGTGGCGATGCAGTTGCCGCCGCAGGGCAAGCCCGGCCACAAGGATGACGAGAAGGGCCAGATCATTTCGTACGATGCGACAGTGCTGGATTGGGTGTGGGAAGGCAATCGTGCGATGAGCGAGAAGGAAAGCACGACGGACAATCCCAAGTACAAGTCGACGCATCCGGGGAAGCGGCATCCAATCATGTTCGAGGCCTTGACCGGGAAGGTCGCGTGGCCCCACCTGACCCCGCACTTCGGGAAGCGCGTGATGTTTTCGCCGAACCACGTGGGCGCGCCCTGGTTGGAGATGATCCGCCGGGATGCCAGTGGCGACGAGAGCAACGAACAGGCGAAGCCCGGTGAAAACGGCGTGTGGAGCCTCTGTCCGGAGAATGCCGGACGGAAGGACTACAACGTCCACTTCATCAAGTTGCCGATCAAGATCGCGAAGGCCCAGGGCAAGGAGCCGCCGGTGATCGATCCGAACGGGCTGATCTTTGTACTTCATGAAGAAGAAGCGGCCATTCGTGCCAACGACGACCTCAAGTATCCGTTGGTCGTCCGCGGAAACATCTATGACTGTGTCGATTGGACGCTGACCAGCGAATGGGACGACGACGACTACACGAACTTCCAGTCGTCGAAGATCAATACGCACTGGCATTTCCTCCAATTCGACAATCAGGCCTCTGACGGCGTGATCACCGGCTTCTCGTACGAGCAGTCGGTCCGGCCGTTCACGATGTTGGAGAAGAAGAACAAGAAAGGCTTGCCCCTTCCGATGAACACGGTGCTTACGGCACCGGCGAAGAAGGGCGCGAGCGCGATCGCCGTCAAGAATGCGGGCCAATATCATGTCGGCACGCTGATTCTCGTCGGTGCGGATAACGTGAAGGGGAATGAGGTTGTCCGGATCAAGGACATCAAGGGCAACACGATCACCCTCTCCAAAGGATTGAAGAACGACCATCCGGCGAACGACATTGTGACAGTCGAATTCGTCCGGCAGCGGTTCTGGGTCGATGCGGACGTCGGGACGGTGTTCTGGCACGACCATGCCTTCGGTGCGACGACGTGGCCGCACGGCGGGTTCGGGACGTTCATCGCCGAGCCCGTCGGGTCGACCTACCACGACCCGAAGACCGGCAAGCTCATCCGGAGCGGCCCGATCGCGGATATTCGTACGGCCGAGCCGGTTGGCTATGGGGTAGACAACAGCTTCCGCGAATTGATGGTGCAGGTGCACGACACAGTACCGCACACCGTCAACATCGTGACTGCGGGCAATCCGCCTGGGCAGCCGGTCGAAGTGGCGCTCGAGGCGGGTAAGACCGTGTCGTTCATGATGCCGGAAAAGATCTACATGACGCCGATGCCCTTCTTGAATGGTGGAACGCACACCACGGGCAGCGGCTTGAACTTCAGGGCTGGGCCAATCGCGCAACGGTTGGCGACGAACCCTGAAGCGTCTCAGATTTTCAACAGCGCCATCCATGGTGACCCCTACACGCCGCTCCTCCGGGCGTACGTGGGCGACACGATGGTCTTCCGACTTCTGCATACGCTCATGAACGAGACGATGACCTGGACAATCTCCGGCCATACGTTCCTGTCCGAGCGATATGCAGGCGATGCGAACCGGAAGAACTCGATGCACATCGGAATCGCCGAGCGATACGATCTCGTCGTACCGGAGGCGGGTGGACCGAGACATCTAGCCGGCGACTACATCCATTTCAATGGCCGGTCCTCCAAGTTCTCCGAAGGAGCGTGGGGGATCATCCGCGTCTATGACAAGGAGCAAGCCGACCTGAAGAAACTGCCGGCAGGGTTCTCGAGCAAGGGCGAAATGCCGAAGGCGTTGCCGGTCTGTCCGGCCGACGCTCCAGTGAAGACCTACAATGTCGTGGCGATGGATTATCCTGCAATGAAGTTCAACGCGAAAGCGCCCGAAACGATCGAGGTGGACTTCGAGCGGAAAATCTTGATCACGAACCCCGAGGCGAAGATTTATGCGCTGGAAGAGGACGTGGCGAAGGTTGGCACTGGGGCGCAGCCGATGCCGTTGACCCTCCGCGCGAACGTCGGGGATTGCCTCAAGGTCAATCTGAAGAACAAGATGAAAGCCAGCCGTGCCTCGTTCTCCGCCATCGGCCTTGCCTTCGATCCGAAGGATTCGTTGGGAGCCAATGTGGGGAACAACCAGGGCGATCAGACGATCGCTCCCGGTGGGGAACGGACATATACCTACTATGCGGATCCTTTCATCGGGGAAACCACGTCGCTGGTGTGGGATTGGGGGAACGTGATGGTGAACCCGCGTAACGGGTTGTTCGGCGCGCTCGTGATCGGGCCGAAGGGCGCCAAGTACCGCGATCCCAAGACCGGTGCGGACATTTCCACCAAAAACTCCTGGGTGGCGGATGTCATCCTCGATCACTCACAGCCCGGACAGGAGAACAGGCCGAACTATCGTGACGTGGCGTTGTTCTTCCAGGACGAAGACAATATTATCGGGACGAGTTTCATGCCGTACGTGCAGAACGTCGCGGGTCTGACTGGTGTGAATTACCGGTCGGAGCCGTACAAATATCGCGAGGAACTCGGCTGCTCGCTGGGCAAGGTCTTCCAGCCCTGCAAAGCGGACAAGCCCGAAGATCCCGCGACGCCGATCATCGAAGCGCACGCCGGGGATCCGGTTCGGATCCACGTGATCGGAGCCAGCAACGAGCAGAACGGCATGTTCAGCGTCGAGAAACATGAATGGCCGATCGAGCCGTTCATGCGGGGAGCCGACCAGATTAGCGTGGTCGAGTTCTCGGGATCCGAAACCCTCGATGCCTTTATCCCGTCAGCCGGCGGTCCGTATCGCCTGTCTGGCGACTATGTGTACAGCAACCAGCGGCTGCCGTATTCGCAATCCGGTCAGTGGGGGTATATGCGGGTGTTGCCGTCCGGCGACCAGCGGCTGCTTCCGTTGCACGGAACCGGGGCAGGGATGAAGAGTGCGGCTGTTGATCAGCCGGCGCAAGTCATTCCCGTGGCGGCCAAATAAGACCGTACGCCCTCTAATAGACGGCGTGTGAGAGACAGGAGAGGGGGAGGTCGAAAGGCTTCCCCCTTTTTCTTTGCACGGACCTTTTGGTACGATGACGAAATTATTTTGCACCGATTGGTTAGTTTCATTCGTCCTGGAGGATTTATGCGCGCGGCTGTAATATTCTTGTCCGGGTGGTTCCTGCTCGCAGCGGCAACGGTTTTGGCTTATGAAGAGATTCAGGTTGTGGATGGCGGGACGATCGCCGGCAAGGTGACGATCACAGAAGGCAAGCCCATTCCCAAGGGGTTCAACCTGATCACGTTTCCGGATCCCGTCTATTGCGGACGGATTTCGACGGGAACCGGGTGGCGCATCCTGAAGGAATTTTCCGTGGCGCCAGGTGGAGGGCTCAAAGATGCAGTGGTGTTGCTGATGGACGTCACCAAAGGAAAACCGTTCGACTTCGAGCCTCCGACGATCGAAGCCCGTGACTGCCGCTTCCTACCTTTTGTGAACGTCGTGAAGGATCTTGCCGAAGTAAAAGTCGTGAACATGGATCCGGTCTTTCATGATATCCAGGCCTATGAAACGTCACACCTCGGTCCGCGTGTTCTGTTCAACACACCGCTCCCCATGAATCCCCATCACAAACGTAACGTCGGGTCCGACAGTCACGAGCATCTTGCCGGCCAGCCGATGAGCGAAGTGATTCACATGACGAAGGGACGCCGAATCTTCGTGATGCAGTGCGGGTTCCACGCCTACATGGAGAGTTGGGGCATGGCGGTGGATAATCCCTATTATATGCTGACTGCTGCCGATGGAAGTTTCTCGCTCACCGATGTGCCAGCTGGTGAGTATACCCTTGTCGCCTGGCACCCTGGTGTTGGGACCATGCTGGAGAAGAAAGTCACGGTGCGCGCGAAAGGAACGGTGTCGGCGGATTTTCAGTTTGAGTCTCCGAAAGGTCGCCGCAGTGCGCACGAGATCGAGGAGAATCCCCACTTTGGGCTAGAGGCGTTGGGAAAATCGCTCGATATCAGGCCGACATTGGAGCTGCAGAAGCCCTGAGTCGAACCGCAGGGTGCGCGTGCGGCGTGATATTGAAGGAAACGTAAGGGGGGATGAGGTGAAAATAACCGAGCGAGGAAAGTGGATGCTGAGGGGGGGGATCTTGGTAGTGATCCTGATCGGATTTGCTCCGACCTTTGCCTATGACGTGGTCGAGGTGCAGCACGGAGGAACGATCGAAGGGACGGTGACGCTGAGCGGCGCAGTTCCCGAACCAAAGGGCTTCAATCTCATTACGTTTCCCGATCCGGTCTATTGCGGACGCATTTCAAACGGACAGGGCTGGCGGCTGCTCCACGACTTTGTGGTCAGTCCGCAGGGCGGGCTGAAAGATGCCATCGTCTTGTTGGAAGGGATCGATGCGGGCAAACCGTTTGAAGTGTCTGTCCCGTTGATCGAGGCCCGCGACTGCATGTTTCAACCGTTCATGACGATTGTTCGCAACGGCCATGCGGTGGAAGTGGTCAACATGGATCCGGTGATGCACGATATCCAGGGGTATGAGACTTCCTTGGAAGCCGGCGCCCGGGTGTTGTTCAATACACCCCTTGTCATGAATTTCCAGCACCGTCGGGGCGACATCCGTGCGATACACAACCATGCGCCGGGTAAATCATTGGTCGGCCCGATTTACTTGAACAGGGGACGTCGGACGTTCTACATGCAGTGCGGATTCCACGCCTACATGGAAAGTTGGGCGATGGCCGTGAACAATCCCTACTATGCACTGACCGATCACAACGGGTCGTACAGGATCGAGAATATCCCGCCTGGCACCTACCAATTGGTTGTGTGGCATCCTCAGACCGGCCCCGGCGTCACAAAGATCGTCACAGTTCAGCCCGATGGCACGTTGACCGAGAACTTGTCTCTTGCGGCTCCGAAGGGTAACCGCTCTGCCTACAAAGTGATGGATAACCCCCGTTTTGGGCCCGACACCCTGGGGCATTCCGTCGATATCCAGCCGCTTGTCGAACATCAGCATTAATCATTCATGCAGATTTCTTGCTGTGTGAAGATCTGGTGGTGGACTCACGCCTTTCTGGTTTCATGTTGGATCCTGTCTCTTGTGGCGGCTGTTACTGGTTGGGCTGGAGACGCCAGCCTCCCTCCTGATTTCTCAGGTTCGTTGGTCAAGAAGACCGAGGGCCGTCGGCATCAGGCGCAAGTGTTTGCCAAAGGAGACCGACTGCGTCTGGAATACCAGTATGCGCTCAAGACGCACCGCGGGTATGCCGCTATCGAGATCATCAGGCTCGATAAGCTGGAAGCGTGGTACGTGTTGGCACAACGCAAAGAGTTATTGGTCACTCCCTTGGACCCCAAAGAGGTCTTACCGATCCGGCCGACATTGCCCGGAGAAAAGCAACGAGTTTTAGTGGGAGCGGCTCGCGCCGGTGGGCGCGAGGCCAAGCTCTATGAGGTGCAAACCGACTTCCACGGTCGCGCCGAGCGTTTTTTCGAATGGGTCGATGTTGAGACCTGGGTTGTGCTGAAATTGGTCAGTCAAGATAGGGATTGGTCGATCGAATACGAGCGATTCCGCCTCTCTCCTCAGCCTGACTACTATTTCGATGAGCCGCCAGGCTACAGCAAGCATGTGAGTAGCACGGGACCGTGGGTCCGAGGGTAGTTAGTGAAGAGTGAACTGAAGAGGTACAGTCTCCCGCATCGATCACGCCTGTTGATTGTGATTGTTCTTGCTTGGTCCTCTGCTTGGAATAGTGCCGTGGGATCCTCGTTCGCTGCCGCTTCCTCGGTTCCCAAAGAGATTCAATCTGCCTATGACAGGCAACAGTATCAACTGGTCGTCGACGAGATGGTGAAGCTGAGTCCGGAGCAACGTGCTATCCCTGACGTTCGTCGGATCGCGATCCGCTCGTTGTTGAAACTCGGCAATCCGAAGGACGCCTTGGTCGAGTACGATCAACTCGAGGTGACAGTCAAGGGGGACGATCCGGTTCTTCTGCATGAGGTCGCCTTCGGTTTCATCGTTGTGCTCGTGAAGGATATGCGGGAGCAGATGCGCGGGGCCGCCTACACCGCCCTCAAGGAAATCGATCCAGAAGAGGCCCTTCACTTTTTCGAAGACGGCCTCAACGATGGATCGGGTCCGGTACGGGTTCTGGCAGTCGAGGGGCTGGGTCGATCTGAAGTAGGCCGGAAATCCTCGAAGCTGCGGACCGCGCTCGAAGATCAAGCGGGGATTGTGAAGGCTCGCGCGGTGAAGGCGCTTGGTCGAACAGGGGATCGGTCGCTGATTCCGCTCATCGAGCCCGGGACAAAAGATGAAATGGCCGTGGTGCGGGTGGCGACGTATGGTGCCCTGGTTCGATTGGGACGGAAGGAGATGTGGGAATCCCTGCGGCGAGCGGCACAAGCAGCCAATCCGGAGGATCGTACCGAGGCCCTCAGGGTCATGGTCGATCTCAAGGATCCGCGTGCGGTCCCGATCATGCTCGAATTGCTGACCTATCCGCAGCCATCCGTTCGTGGAACCGCGGCCAGAGGCTTGGGCCAGCTTGGACAAAAAGCAGCAAGGGGGCTGATTGAACCGTTGTTGAAGGATCCAGTTCCCGCCGTTCGTGAATCGGCCACGGCCGGCCTCGCCGAGCTTGGAGGAAAAGAGTCGCTCCCTGCGTTGAAGAAGTTGCTGAACGACGGAAACGTGACGGTGCGTGCTGCAACGATCGCGGCGTTGCTCCAGCTCGGCGAACCGTTTGACACGGTTGTTCCGACTGCAATCGCGTTGGCGCAGCAGAACGATACGGCTGCCCGTGCGTCGGTGGCCCATGCACTTGGGAAGGCGACCAAGACCAATGCGAAGGATGCTGTGTCTTTGTTAATAAGCCTGACGGCCGATCCGCTTCCTGGTCCGAGAATTGTCGCAGTACGGTCTCTCGGTCATATCGGAGGTCCTGACGTCATGCCAATATTGAAAGAGGCGTTGCACGATAACAATGAAGCTGTCCGCGCGACGGCGGGTGGGGGGGTCATCCATCTGCTTCAGAAAAAGAAACGTCAAGATTTCTAGGACTTGCGGGTCCTCTTGTTTGAGATTGACGAGGGGGGGTATATTGCTGTATACACACTCGGTCAAAATCCAGCCTCGCCGCTTTTGGGTAATGCCGATCGAGTGAAGAGGATGGGCGTGCTCTCTCTCGTTTCCACGCTGGCTGACGAGAGTAGCCGAAGAGCAATTATAAAACGATTCAGCCGGTTTTGTTCATCTACAAGGAGGCAGTCCCATGAATAAGCGTGCGTTGTCAGTCATGTTTGGTATGGCCGCGGTGGCGTTAATTGCAGCACCGTTGGCCGCGAATGCCGGCGGAACCATAACCGGCAAAGTGACTTATGCCGGGAAATCTGAAAAGAAGGAATTTTCCTTCGCGAAATTCCCGAATCCGAAGTTCTGTCCCAAAAACCCCCACAAAGAACTTATCGATGGAGACAAGCGGTTCATGCCGACAATCGAAGTGGGGAAGGATGGCGGTTTGAAGAATGCGGTTGTGGCAGTGGTCGATGTCGAAGACAAGGCATTCGTGGACGGATATAAGGGGACAGAGGTAGTAGCGGAATTCTGTGAATTTCTCCCCTTTGCAGGTGTGGTGGTGAACACGAAGAGCTTCCGCGTTGAGAACCATGATGCGGATCCGGACGATCCGAAGTCGACGATGGGCGTGCTTCATAACCCCCACAGC
>Ga0335070_10007141_pt1 | contig 13111 bp, 11 predicted proteins | sample Lox_Sample_13_FD_206722 | JGI IMG/M metagenome (GOLD analysis project Ga0335070, IMG submission 206722) | Soil microbial communities from Loxahatchee National Wildlife Refuge, Florida, United States - Lox_Sample_1.3 | ecosystem: Environmental > Terrestrial > Soil > Wetlands | place: USA...
GGAAAGGAGTCCACGTGGCTGAACCGGAGGACATCTACGAGAAGGTGATGGAGCTCGCAAAGCGGAGGGGCTTCATCTGGCCCTCGGCCGAGATCTACGGGGGCGTGGCGGGGTTCATCGACTACGGGCCCCTCGGCGCCCAGATGAAGCGGCGCATCGAGGAGGCCTGGCGGGCCTTCTACGTCATCCGGGAGGGGTTCTACGAGATCGAGTGCCCGACGGTGGGGATCGAGCCCATCTTCGTCGCCTCGGGCCATGTGAAGGGCTTCTCGGACAAGATGGTCCAGTGCCCCCACTGCGAGGAGTACCTCCGGGCCGACCATGTCGCGGCGGCCAACGGGTGCGAGGGAGCGGCCGGCATGACAGCGGAGGCCCTCTCCGGTGCCCTCCGGACCTCTCCCTGCACCGCATGCGGCGAGGAGCTCGGGGAGGTGAAGGTCTTTGACTTCAATCTCATGTTCAACACCTGGATCGGCCCCGGCTCCCAGCGGAAGGGCTACCTCCGGCCCGAGACCGCCCAGGGCATGTTCACCGACTTCCCCCGCCTCCTCCGGTTCTACCGGGACAAGCTCCCCTTCGGCACGGTGCAGGTGGGCAAGGCCTACCGGAACGAGATCTCCCCAAGGCAGGGGATGATCCGGCTCCGGGAGTTCACCCAGGCCGAGGCCGAGATCTTCGTCCACCCCGGGGGGAAGAAGCACCCCCGGTTCGACCGGTATGCAGGCTACGAGGTCACGCTCCTCGGCTGCGCGGCGCAGGAGGCGAAGGAGGAGCCCGTGCGGATGACGATGCGGGAGGCGGTAGAAGAGGGCCTTGTCGCGAACGAGTACGTGGCCTACTACATCGCCCTCACCTGCGATATCCTCGTCTCTATCGGCGTGGACCCCGCCCGGCTCCGGTTCCGGCAGCACCTCACCACCGAGCGGGCCCACTATGCCGCCGACTGCTGGGACGGCGAGGTCCTCTCGGGGCGGTTCGGCTGGGTGGAGCTCGTGGGGATCGCCGACCGGACTGACTATGACCTGAAGGCCCATGCCGGCGTGAGCGGGGTCGCCCTCACCGCGTACATCCCCCTCGAGATCCCGCGGATGGAGCGGAGAAGGCGCATAATCCCGGACATGAAGGCCCTCGGCCCGAAGTTCAGGGAGAAGGCGAGGGCCGTGGCGGAGGCCCTCGTGCAGGCGGACCCGGGCCCCGACGGGGCTACGGTCACCGTCGACGGGGACCAGATCACCATTCCCGCCTCGCTCTACGAGGTGCGGGAGGAGGAGGTGGAGGTCCGGGGTGTCGAGGTCATGCCCCATGTCATCGAGCCCTCGTACGGCATCGACCGGATGTGCTACGCCGTCCTCGAGCACTCGTACGCCGAGGACACCGTGGAGGGCGAGCTCCGGCGGACCCTCCGGCTCCCCGCCCGGGTGGCGCCGGTGCAGGCCGGGGTCTTCCCCCTCGTGAGCCGGGACGGTCTCGACGTGGCAGCCCGGGAGATCGCGGATGCCCTCACGGCGGCCGGGATCTTCACGGAGTTCGACGAGAGCGGGGCCATCGGCCGCAGGTACCGGCGCCAGGACGAGATCGGGACGCCGTACGCCGTCACCGTTGACTACCAGACCCTCGAGGACAGGACGGTCACCGTCCGGGAGCGGGACAGCATGGCGCAGGTCCGGGTGAAGCGGGACACCCTCCCCGCGACCCTCCGGGGCCTCATCGACGGGACCACCGCCTTTTCATCCCTCGGTCCATGAAGTACATCACCCACCCCCTCATCCGTCCCGAATCCCTCGAGGAGAGGGCATACCAGCTGAACATCGCCCTCCATGCCCTCGATGGGAACACCATGGTGGTCCTTCCGACGGGCCTCGGAAAGACGGCCATCGCCCTTATCGTCGCCGCATCCCGGATCCTGAACAAGGGGGGCCGGGTTCTCGTCATGGCCCCCACGAAGCCACTCGTTGAGCAGCACCTCCGGTTCTTCGAGAAGTTTCTCCTCGTCCCGGGGAGGAGGGAGGGCGACCCCTCCCCCTTCGTCATGTTCACCGGCGAGACGCCGCCCGACGAGCGGAAGGCGGGCTGGGCGGGCTCCCGGCTCTGCTTCGCAACCCCCCAGGCGGTGAAGAACGACCTCCTCGCCGGGCGGTACACCCTTGCCGGTGTCACCCTCCTCGTGGTGGACGAGTGCCACCGGGCCGTGGGGAACTACGCCTATGTCTTCATCGCCCGCCGGTACATGGAAACAGCCGCCGACCCCCTCATCCTCGCCATGACCGCATCGCCCGGCGGGGACCGGGAGAAGGTGAAGGAGGTCTGCGAACACCTCTCCATCGCCGCGGTGGAGACGCGGGTCGAGACCGACAGCGACGTGCGCCCCTATGTCCACGAGCGGGAGATCCATTATGTCCCCATCGAGCTCCCGAAGGAGCTTGCGGAGGCCCTCGGCACCCTGAACCGGCTCATCGAAGGACGGCTGGGCCAGCTCCAGCGGCTCGGGTTCCGGGTGCCGAAGGCAGGGAAGCTTTCCATCCGTGCCCTCACCGAGTTGAACGCCGAGATCCAGCGGCGCATCCAGGGGAAAGACCGGGCGGCCTACCAGGCGGCCTCGATCTACGCCGAGGTCATGAAGCTCCGGCATGCCGTCTCCCTCGCCGAGACGCAGGGGAGCGAGGCCCTCAGGCATTACCTGGAGAAGCTCTCCCGCGAGGGGACAGCCCCCGGGGGGAGCAAGGCCTCCCAGCGCCTCTCCGGGGACCCGGCCTTCCGGCGGCTCATTGCAGAATCGGCACAGTGGACGGGGGAGCTCCACCAGAAGCTCGAGCTCGTGGGGAATCTCGTCCGGGCCCAGCTCGAGGCCTACCCCGACAGCCGGATCATCGTCTTTGCCACGTACCGGGACACCGTCCAGAACCTCGTGAACCACCTGGCCACCCTCGGCATCCCCGCCGAGCGGTTCGTGGGGCAGGCGACGAAAGACGCCGAGAGGGGCCTCACCCAGAGGAAACAGATCGAGGCCCTCCGGCGGTTCCGGCAGGGGGAGTTCAGGGTCCTCATCGCCACCTCCGTCGGGGAGGAGGGCCTCGACGTCCCCTCCACCGACATGGTCATCTTCTACGAGGCCGTCCCCTCGGAGATCCGGTCCATCCAGCGCAAGGGGAGGACGGGGAGGAGCGGCGCGGGGAAGATCGTCGTCCTCATAACGAAGGGCACCTCGGACGAGGCCTACCGGTACGTGAGCCAGACGAGGGAACGGGCCATGGTGACGGGGATGCGGGCCATGCGGGGCCTCCCGCCGGCCCGGCCGCAGGAGAGCCGGGGGGCGATCCCTCCGGCAGGGGGAGCCCCCACCGCGGAGCAGCCGGGCATGGGGTCTGCGCTTACTGATGCGCGTCGCAACGCTTCCCTCCCGGGAAGCGTCGCGGGCCAGACGGCCATCGGGGCCTTCCTCCCGGGGGGCCCGGTTATCGTCGCCGACGACAGGGAGGCCGCCTCGCGGGTCGTCGAGCACCTGTCGGAGCTGGGTGCGCGGCTCGAGCTCCGCCGGCTCGAGCACGGGGACTACCTCGCCGGCGACCGGATCCTCGTGGAGCGCAAGACCGCGAGGGACTTTGCCGATACCCTCGTGGAGCGGGACCTCTTCGGGCAGGTCCGGGACCTCGCCTCGGCGGCGAGCCGGCCGATCCTCATCATCGAGGGCGGAGACATCTTCACCGCCCGGGACGTGAACCCCGGCGCCATCCGGGGCGCCCTAGCTGCCATCGCCGTGGACCTCGGCGTTGCCATCTTCTTCACGCCGGACGAGCTCGGGACCGCCCAGATGATCCTCACCCTCGCCCGCCGGGAGGAGGGTGAGCGGGGCGAGCGGAAGCTCCACCCCTACAAGTCGTACCGGTCCCTGAGGGAGCAGCAGGAGTACATCCTCGCCTCCTTCCCCTCGGTGGGACTGAAAAACGCCCGGCTCCTCCTCGCCCACTTCGGCTCGGTGAAGGCGATCCTCGACGCCGGGGAGGAGGAGCTCAGGGCGGTGAAGGGCATCGGGGAGAAGACCGCCAGGCAGATCATCGATATCGCCCGGCAGCCCTACCGCTGAAGGAAGGAGAGGGCGAGGGCCCCGTTCCTCGCCGCCTCCATGAGGGCCAGGCACCGGTCCGGGTCCGTTTCCTCCCGGGCCCGCCGGGCAAGGATTGCAATGGCGAGCCGGAGCTCCCGTTCCTCGTCGGTTTCCCCTCCCGGCACCTGTGCGCCGGTACCGGGCGCCGCCGGGATCTCTCTATCCGCCGGTGCGGGTGATGCCGCCCCGGGTGCGGCGGCCCCCGTCCCCGTCTCCTTCGGTTTCCCCTGCTCCCTGCAGACGACACAGAGGGTCTCGCCCTTCACCTCAAAGAGGGGCGAGCCGCAGGCCCGGCAGGCCTTCGGGAGCATCTTTCCACCCCTGAGCAGGCATTCGGCCATGATATCGTCGGGGTTCCGCGGTTTCTTCTCTCCCATGCCCGTCACTCCGTTTATCAAGGTATATATGGGTTGTAATGATGAATCATAAAGGGAGTACCATGCCAAGGCCAGACGATACCATCCGTGCGTGCATCCAGATGCTCCAGCAGATCATGGAGGATGGGACCATCCCGAGGAACATCCGCCGGGTCGCCGACGAGACCCGCGCGGTCCTCATGGACGCGAGCAAGCCCATCGGCCTGCGCGCGGCGACGGCCATCTCGAAGATCGACGAGGTCTCCAATGATCCCAACATGCCGGTGCACGCACGGACCCGCATCTGGGAACTCGTCTCGCAGCTGGAGACCGTCCCCCTCGACTGAAGTACTCCCCCTTCTCCCGGCAGGCTCCGGTTTCTCATCCGTTATTTCCGGTATCCCCTGTCCTTCTTTTCAGTGGCCTGCTCGCCCATGATGGTGCACGTGACGGTGCGGTGCCGGCTCGGGCGGGTGTCGAGCTCGAGGAGGACGATCTGCTGCCAGGTGCCTCGGTCGAGCATCCCCTTTCCCACCGGGAGGGTGAGGGAGGGGCCGATGATGGCGGCCTTCACATGGGACCTCCCGTTCCCGTCCCCCCACTTCCCGTCATGGGCGTAGGGGATGTCCGGCGGGGCGAGGACCGAGAGGGACCGCTTCAGGTCAGAGAGCACCCCGGGCTCATACTCGATGGTGGTGATGGCCGCGGTGGACCCGGTCACGAAGAGGTTCACGAGCCCCTCTGAGACCCCGCTCTCCTTCAGGGCCCGCTCCACCTCGCCGGTCATGTCAACGACGTCCCCCTCCCCCTTCGTCTCCACGGCGATGACGGTGCGGTACATCGGTAACTCCTTAAAAACGGGAGGAGTCCCCCCTATATGAAGGTTCTTTTGTTCACTTCGCCTACGGCTGGCCGGCGGGGGGAGAGGCGGGGCTGGCAGAGGACGGGTCCCCGTCCTCCCCGTTTGCCTCGGGCCGGACGATGGCGACCCCGACCACCCGGTCTCCGTCCTCGAGGTTCATGATCCGGACTCCCCGGGTGTTCCGCTTCTGGATGGAGATCTCCGAGACCCGGGTCCGCATGACGTTCCCCGAGGAGGACATGACGATGATCTCGTCTGCCTTTGCCACGGCCATGGCCACCACGACGCCGAGCCCGGCCCTGTCGGTCTTGATGTTCAGGACCCCCGTGGTCCCCCGGCCATGGCCCCTGAACTCGTCGAACTCGGTGAGCTTCCCGTACCCCGCGTCGGTGACGGTGAGAAGGTAGTCATGCTCGACCACGGTAAGGGCCTTCAGCGCGTCCTGGCCCCTCATCCGCATGCCGATGACCCCCATGCCGCCCCGGTGGAGGGGCCGGACGGACTGCTCATCGAACCGGAGGGAGCGGCCGTTCTTCGTCGTGAGGATGAGCTCCCGGCTCCCGTCGGTCACCTTCACGTCCACGAGCTCGTCCCCCTCCCGCAGGGCGAGGGCGTTTAACCCCGTCATCCGGGGCCGGGAGAACTCGGCGAGGGGGATCTTGATGACCTTGCCCTGCTTCGTGGCAAAGACGACGAAGTGCTGGTCCGAGAACCCCCGCACGGGGATGACGTTCGTCACCCGCTCGTCCTTGAGGTTGAGGAGGTTCACGATGGGCTTCCCCTTCGCCGTCCGGGCGGCCTCGGGGATGTCGTACACCTTCAGCCAGTAGACCCGGCCCGGGTTCGTGAAGCAGAGGAGGGAGTCATGCATATTCGCGATAAAGGCATCCTCGACGACGTCTTCCTCCTTCGTGGCCATGCCCATGATGCCCCGCCCGCCCCGGTGCTGCTTCCGGTAGGTCTCGAGGGCCATCCGTTTAATGTAGTTCTCGGAGGTGAGGGAGATGAACATGGGCCTGTCCTCGATGAGGTCCTCCTTCGTGAGGTCCCCGGCCTCCCCCTCGATCCGGGTCCGCCTCTTGTCTCCGAACCTCTGCCCGATCTCCACCATCTCCTTCCGGATCTCGGCGCGGATGTGGGCATCGTCGGAGAGGATCTCCGAAAGGCGCCGGATTTCCCGCTCGCCCTCGTCATGCTCCTCCTGGATCTTCTTCCGTTCGAGGCCGGCCAGGGTGCGCAGCTGCATCTTCAGGATGGCGTCTGCCTGCACCATATCGAGAGCGAACCGGGCGGTGAGGTCCTCCTTCGCCTTCTCGGCCGACTCGGCCGCCCGGATGGTTGCGATGACCTTGTCGATGGAGGCGAGGGCGAGGAGGAGCCCCTTGAGGACGTGAACCCGTTCCTCGGTCTTCTTCAGGTCAAACTGTGTCCGCTTCCGGACCATGGACATCCGGTGCTGGACGAACTCCCTGAGCAGGTCGAAGAGGGAGAGAACCTTCGGCTGCCGGTCAACGATGGCATAGTGGATGATCCCGTAGCTCGTCTCGAGGGAGGTGTGCTTGTAGAGCTGGTTTAAGACGACAGCCGGCATGGAGCCCCTCCTGAGCTCCACGACGACCCGGATGCCATCCTTGTCGGACTCGTCCCGGATGTCCGAGACCCCGTCGATCTTCTTCTCCTTGACGAGGCCCGCGATCTCCTCCACGAGCCGGGCCTTGTTCACCTGGAAGGGAACCTCGGTGATGAGGATAACCGGCGATTTCTCCTCGTCGGTGATCTCGGCAACGCCCCGGACGACGCACCTCCCCCGGCCGGTCACATACGCCTCGCGGATGCCTGAGGTCCCCATGATGATACCCCCCGTCGGGAAATCAGGGGCCGGGAGGATCCGCACGAGCTCCTCCACGGAGACGGACGGGTTATCCAGGTACGCGGTGACCGCCCGGCAGGCCTCCCCGAGGTTGTGGGGAAGCATGCTCGTGGCCATCCCCACGGCGATGCCGCTCGTGCCGTTCACGAGGAGGTTTGGTATCTTTGAGGGCAGGACGAGGGGTTCCCTGAGGGACTCGTCAAAGTTCGGGGCAAAGGGCACCGTCTCCTTCTCGAGGTCCTGGAGGAGCTCCTCGGCAGCCTTCGTGAGACGGACCTCGGTGTACCGCATGGCGGCGGCCGCGTCGCCGTCGATGGACCCGAAGTTCCCCTGGCCGTCGACAAGGGGCATCCGGTACGAGAAGTCCTGCGCCATCTTCACGAGGGTATCGTAGATGGCCGCGTCCCCGTGGGGATGGTACTTGCCCATGACATCCCCGACGACCCGGGCGGACTTCTTGTACGGCTTGTCGCTCGCGTTGCCCATCTCCCACATGGCAAAGAGGGTGCGCCGGTGGACGGGCTTCAGGCCGTCCCGCACGTCGGGGATGGCCCGGCCGATGATGACCGACATCGCGTAATCGATGTACGAGACCCGCATCTCGTCCTCGATCTTCACCGGCACCCGGCGGTCAGATATCAAGGTTCGTCACCTCCTTCGCGTGCCTCCGGATGAAGTCCCGGCGCGCGTCCACGTCCTCCCCCATGAGCCTGGAGAAGATGTCGGCGGCATATGCGGCGTCCTCGATGGTCACCTGCTTCAGGGTCCGGTGTGCGGGGTCCATGGTCGTGGACCAGAGCTGGGAGGCGTTCATCTCCCCGAGGCCCTTGTACCGCTGGATGGAGGCCCCCTTCTCTCCCATCTCGGCGAGGGCCTTCTTCATCTCCTCCTCCCGGTAGGCGTACCGCTCCTGCTTCCCCTTCGCCACCCGGAAGAGGGGCGGCTGCGCGATGTACACGTACCCTTTTTCGATGAGGGCCCGCATCTCGTTGAAGAAGAAGGTGAGGAGGAGGGTCCGGATGTGGGCCCCGTCCACGTCGGCATCGGTCATGAGGACGATGCTGTGGTACCTGCTCTTCTCGGGGTCAAACTCCTCCTTGATGCCGGTCCCGATGGCGGAGATGAGGGTCTGGATCTCCACGTTCTTGAGCATCTTCTCTTCGGTGGCCTTCTCGACGTTCAGGATCTTCCCCCTGAGCGGGAGGATGGCCTGGAACCTGCGGTCCCGGCCCTGCTTCGCCGAGCCGCCGGCGCTGTCCCCCTCGACGATGAAGAGCTCGCTCCTCTCGGGGGCCCGCTCGGAGCAGTCGGCAAGCTTCCCGGGGAGGCCGGCCGACTCGAGGGAGGACTTCCGCCGGGCGAGGTCCCGTGCATTCCTGGCCGCCTCCCTTGCCCTCGCAGCGAGGAGCCCCTTCTCCACGACCGCGGCGATGGCCTTCGGGTGCTCGTCGAAGTACTCGGCGAGACAGCTGTACACGAGGGAGTCCACGATCCCCCGGACCGCCGAGTTCCCGAGGCGCATCTTCGTCTGCCCTTCGAACTGGGGGTGGGCGAGCTTCAGGGAGATCACCGCGGTGAGCCCCTCCCGGACATCATCGCCCTTGAGGGGCGAGTCGTTGTTCCGGAAGAGGTTCGCCCGCTTCCCCGCCATGTTGATGGCCCGGGTGATGGCCGATCGGAACCCCTCGAGGTGGGTACCCCCCTCCCGGGTGTTCACGCTGTTCACGTAGGAGAAGACCGTCTCGGAGAAGCCCTTCGTGTACTGGAGGGCGATCTCGGCCTCGAGGCCCTGCTCCGGGTCCTTCCCGGTGAGGTAAATGACCTCCTCGTGGATCTTCTCGGCCTCTCCGACGAGGTGGGTGACGTACTCGGCGATCCCGCCCAGGTAGCAGAAGGTCTCGCCCCCGCCGTCCCCGTTCCGCTCGTCTGTGATCCGGAAGGTCACCCCCCTGTTCAGGAAGGCGAGCTCCCGGAGCCGGTGGGCGAGGATCTCGTAGTCGAAGGTGACCGTCTCGAAGATGGTGGAATCGGGGAGGAAGGTGATGATGGTCCCCGTGAGGGGGAGCGGGGCCGCGAGGAGGAAGGCCTGCGGCTCGGTGATGCCGGTGTCGAAGGGAGGCTCGGTCTTCCCGTACCGGCGCTCGTACCGGGCCCGTAGGTCCTGGAGGGATTCCCTCTGCCGCTGGAGGCCCTTCATCATGATGCCCCGCTCGAACTCCATGGTGTACCGGTTCCCGTTCCGGAAGACCTGCACGGCGAGCCGCTGGGAGAGGGCGTTCACCACATGGACCCCGACGCCGTGGAGCCCGCCCGAGACCTGGTAGGTCGCCTTGTCGAACTTGCCGCCGGCATGGAGGATGGTCATGACCACCTCGAGGGCGGACTTCCCGTACTGGGGCATCGTGTCCACCGGGATCCCCCGGCCGTTATCCTCCACCGAGACCGAGCCGTCCCGGTGGATGGTCACGAGGATCTCGGTACAGTAGCCGGCGAGGGCCTCGTCCACCGAGTTGTCCACGACCTCGTAGACGAGGTGGTGGAGCCCGCGGGTGTCGGTGGACCCGATGTACATCGCCGGCCGTTTGCGGACCGGCTCGAGCCCCTCGAGGACGGTGATGGCGGAGGCGTCGTAGGTCTCGCTCATGCATGCCCTCCCGGAAAAAGAGGGTGGTCTAGAAGGGTCCCCCGGAGATGCTGCATTACCTATTATTGGATTTCTGGGGTTATAATAGTGCTTTCACGTCGGGCCGGGGGAGGTGATAGGGGAGGACCCGGAGGGCATCAGCCCGAACGGAGAGCCGACGGGCTGAAGGCCTGGTGGCGCCCGGAGGGAGAGCGCGAAGGGCGAAAGCCCGAGCGAGAACCGCCAGGCGGGGAGCCTGGTGGTGACCCGAAAGGCCGAAGGCCTGGTGGCTTTTCATTCGTACTGCCCCACGTCGGCGTCCCTGATCCCTAGCTCCTGATCGATGGCGATGGCAAGCCGGTGGAGGGCCTGGACGGCCATCGCATGATCCTCCCGGTCCATGGACCCGGGCTGATGCCAGAGGACTGCCTTCCGGAAGCCTTCGAGGGCCTGCTCCACCGGGGTGCCCCGGAACCGGTCGGGGAGCACCAGCTCGTCCAGGTGGTCCGCGGCCCCGAAGAAGGCCTTGTCCGGGGGGAGACCGAGGTGCTTTGCGAGGAGGACGAGGTTCACGACGAACCCATGGCCGAACTTGGAAACCATACCCGGTATAGACACCGGAGCTCCTGAAAAAGGTTATGACCGTGACTCACGTGGCGACAGGCAGTGTGAGACAGGGATGGCCTCGTGATGGAGGACGGATGAAAAGGAGATCCTCCCTCTGGAGCAGTAAATTATAACATTTGCATAAATATTTCATACCAAGTGGAGAACCTTTACCATATGGGGTGACCTGGCGGCCGGAGAGTCCAGCCCCCCGGAGCAACATTCGACCAATCGCCTCACAAGAGCAGGGCCAGTGGTGATGCACGTCCCGCCCTGGTCCCTTCTTTTTTCCGTGTCTGTCAGGATTGACGGGCACCGGAAGATTGTTCCGGCCCTCCCCCGTCACGTTATGTTCCCATGTATGATAGGACATGGAGAGGATCTGAAGGGAATCAGGCCGCCGTGAGCCCTATAAGGAGGGCTACGGCGGTCCAGGTAAGGGAGAAGGAGAGGAAGGCCCAGTCAGGCCGGCCAAAAGGCTTCTTTTCGATGAAAAGGTGGGAGTGCTTCCCGTATCCCCGGCAGAGCATGCTCACAAAGACCCGCTCGCCCTGCTCGTAGGACCGGAGGAAGAGGGTCCCGATGGCATTCCCCAGCTGCTGGAGCCGGTACCGGTACGGGAGCTTCCGGTCGAAGGGGTGGAAGCACCGGGTGGCGAGGGCCTCATTGACCTTCCGGAAGATGTACCCGAAGACGAAGAGGTACCGGATCATCATACCAAGAGCCAGGGCAAACTCCGCAGGGAGGCCGAGCCGGCCCGCCCCCTGGAGGAGGTCCTGGAGGGTCGTCGTCACCGAGAGGAGGATGATGAAGGAGACGGAGACGAGGAACTTCACGGCGAGGATGGAGGCGAACTGGAGGGACTCCGCGTAGATGGCCAGGCCGAAGGGAAGGAAGGCCACGGGATGGAACTCGGTATAGTACGGGTTCGTGATAAAGACCTGGAAGAGGATAACGATACCCCACAGCGGGACGATGACGGCGAGCCGCATGGCGTACACGGCGGGGGAGACCTCCGAGAGGGCCCAGAGGAGGGCGAAGAGGAGGAAGAGGAAGATCCCGGCCGTGTACACTGCCGCCGAGTAGGGCACGGCGACGATGGCGATGATGGCGGCAAAGCAGGCGAGAATCTTCACCCGCGCGTCGAGCCGGTGGAGGAGGCTGTCCCGGTAGGCCTGCCGCTCCAGAAAGAAAAGGTCCTCGATCATGGCCTCTTCCCGAAGGCGAAGATGGCCATCCTCATTCCCTTCCCCGGAAGGCCTGGAGGAGCGCCTTCTCCGCCTCCTCGTAGGTGTATGCCATGGGGACAGGGATCCCGTTTTTCTGCAGTGACCGGATCAGTTTGGGGAGCACGGGCACGTCAAGACGCATGGATCTCAGCAGATCCGGCTGCTGGAAGATCTCGTCCACCTTCCCCTCGAGGACAAACCGCCCCCTGTGCATGACGTACACGTAGTCGGCCACCTCGGGGACCACTGAAACGTCGTGGGTCGAGAAAATGACGGTCATGCCGAACTTCGAGGAGAGGGAGTTCACGAACCCCATGAGGTCATGGACCCCCTGCGGGTCGAGGCCCGCCGTCGGTTCGTCCAGCACGAGGACGCCGGGCTCCATGGCGATGATCCCGGCAATCGCGACCCGCTTCTTCTCCCCCCCGCTCAGGTGGTGGGGGACCCGGTGAGCGATCTCCTCGATGCCCATGATCCGGAGGGCCTCGTGGACCCGGTGGTGGATGGTCTCCTCGTCGAGGCCGAGGTTCGTCGGGCCGAAGGCCACATCCTGCTCAACCGTGGGGGCAAAGACCTGGTCATCGGCGTTCTGGAAGACGATCCCCACGAACTTGCGCACCTCGTGGAGGTTCTCCTTCGTGATGGGCTCCCCGCGGACAAGGATCGATCCCGAGGTCGGCTGGAAGATGCCGTTGAAGTGCTTGAAGAGGGTGCTCTTCCCTGCGCCGTTGGCCCCGATGATGGCGATACGGGCGTTCCTCGGCGCGATGAAGTTGATATCCTCGAGGGCGTTCCGCTCGCCGTGGTAGGAGTAGGTGAGGTTTCGGGTCTCGATGAGGTGCATGGTTCCTTTACAGGTTGAGGGAAGGGGAAAAATATGTTTATGGTTTTACCGGGCTGCCCTTCGGCCGCGAGAAGTACTTCACGGCGAAGATGGTGCCGAGGACAATGACGAAGGCGAGGAGCGTTCCCACGACGATGGCAATAATCCCTCCCAGGGTGCCCATCTCCTCCCCGAGGGAGTATTCGGGCATGGGCGGGCTGTACGAGAACTTGCCGGTCATGTCCTCATGGATCTCGGCATCCGCCGGTGTTCCTCCGGTCAGGGTCTTCTGACCCTGGACGATGAGGGCTGTGCTCTCAAGGCCGTCGGGAGCCGGGGAGGCGAGGAAGACCGCCGCGATACCAATGAGGAGGGCAATAATGATCCCCATGGCAAGGAAGGTCCGGGTCGCCATCGGGGCTTTGCCCCGCCGGCCCTCCACCAGGCCTCCGGCCTGTTGGTCATCAACGTGGCTTCGCCACGTCGATTCTCCCCCGGGGCTTCGCCCCTCCGGGTTCCCGCCCGGGCTCATGCCCGTCGCGCTCTCCCCCGGGTTGTTGCCCTTCGGGTTCTCCATTATGAACCAGCTCCCTTCGGAGATGAAGTCGTGATCCTCATAATGTCCGGCCGTGCAGACAGG
>Ga0335070_10007143_pt1 | contig 13106 bp, 7 predicted proteins | sample Lox_Sample_13_FD_206722 | JGI IMG/M metagenome (GOLD analysis project Ga0335070, IMG submission 206722) | Soil microbial communities from Loxahatchee National Wildlife Refuge, Florida, United States - Lox_Sample_1.3 | ecosystem: Environmental > Terrestrial > Soil > Wetlands | place: USA: Florida...
TCATGGACCGCGCGCAGAACCTTGCGCAGGGCGTCGATGTGGACTTCCTCTGGGAAGTCTGCGGCCAGAACGAATTCGGGTTCGACACCCTGGCCAGGGACTATTTCGGGCGCGCGCCCTCCGCCGCACAGTCGGCGGCGATCCTGCTGCGGTTGCACGGCGCGCCGATGTATTTCTACAAGAAGGGCAAGGGCCGCTACAAGCCGGCCCCGCCCGATGCGCTCAAGGCCGCGCTCGCCAGCGTGGAGCGCAAGCGCCAGCAGGCGCTGCTGCAGGCGCGCTACGTCGAGCAGCTCGCCGCCTCGCAGCTGCCGGAGGAGTTCAAGCCACGGCTCACCGAACTGCTGTACAACCCGGACCGCAACACGATCGAGGTGAAGGCGCTCGAGCAGGCGGCCCAGGCGGCGGGACTGTCGAGCGCTCACCTCCTCGAGAAGTGCGGCGCGATTGCGTCCAGCCACGACTACCACCTGAACCGTTTCCTGCTCGAATACTTTCCGCGCGGTACTGGGTTCGCCGACATCGGCGAGCTGCCGGTGCCGCCAGACCTGCCCTCGGCCCAGGTCGAGGCGTTCAGCATCGACGATGTCACTACCACGGAGATCGATGACGCATTCTCCGTCCGCGTGCTGGCGCAGGGCGGCTGGGAGGTGGGCGTGCACATAGCGGCGCCCGCATTGGGCGTTCTTCCGGGGTCGCCGCTCGATCGCGAGGCGGCCACGCGCCTGTCGACGGTGTACATGCCTGGCGGCAAGATCACCATGTTGCCCGAGCCGGTCATCGCCGCGTATACGCTGGCGGCGGGGCGAGACGTTCCCGCGGTTTCGCTCTATCTGGACGTCGCACCGGATTTCGGCATACGCAGCACTCGCAGCCGGATCGAGCGGGTGCGCATGGCGGCAAATCTGCGCCACGAAGCCCTGGAGGCTCAGTTCAACGAGGAAAGGATTGCCGCCGGTGCCCGGGACTTCGCGTTCGCAGATGCCCTTTACGTGCTCGCCGGCCTGAGCAAGCGGTTGGAAGACGCGCGCGGCCGCCCGGACACGGGGCGGGTGGTGAACCTGGACTACAACTTCTATGTCGAGAATGATCGCGTGCGCATTGTCGAGCGCAAGCGCGGCTCGGTGGTCGACCGCCTGGTGGCGGAGCTGATGATCTTCGTCAACGCGCACTGGGGCGGCGTGCTCAGCACGCAGGGTATCGCCGCGATCTATCGCGCGCAAACCAACGGCAAGACCCGCATGACCACCCAGCCCGCACCCCATCAGGGCCTGGGCGTGGCGCAGTACGCTTGGTCCAGCTCGCCGCTGCGACGCTATGTCGACCTGATCAACCAGCGCCAGCTGCTCGCTTGGCTGCGCTCGGAGCCTGCGCCCTATGCGCCGAAGGGCGAGGCATTGCTGAGCGCGATGCGCGACTTCGAGGAGGCATACGAGGCTTACGCCGAGTTCCAGCGCACCATGGAGCGCTATTGGTGTCTGCGCTGGCTGCTTCAGGAAGGCGTCACCTTGACCACGGCGGAAGTCATGAAGGAGGAGCTGGCGAAAATCGGCCCGCTCCCGCTGCTGGCCAGGGTCCCGTCCCTGCCCAGCCTGACGCCAGGTACGCCGGTGCGGGTAGAGGTCGGCGACATCGATCTGCTGGACCTCACGTTGCACATTCAGTATCGCGGGCCGGTGGACAGCGCGGCCGCCTGAGCCTCCGGCTGCGCGATGCCACAGGCGCGCTCCTTGCATATACAATAGACAATCTCAAGCAGCAGTATTCGACGCATTGGCCGCATCCGCCTTCGTTCTCCCTGCGAGCCGGGCCGATCTCTCCACCGAGGCGCTGGCCAGCGCGTTTCCCCGCTCCAACTACGCCACGTTCTATGTGGCGCTGGCCGTCTCACTGGTGGCGCACGCGCTGGTTTTGCTGATCCACTTTCAGTTTCCGGACGCGCTGTCGTCCAAGGGCGCCTCTGCGGCGATCGAAGTGGTGCTGGTCAACAGCAAGTCGGCCAAGCGGCCGGATCGCGCAGACGCGCTGGCGCAAGCTCACCTGGACGGAGGCGGCAACACCGAGGCCGACCGCCGGGCCAAAACCAACCTGCCGGCGCTGCCCGACATGCCGGAGGACGCGCAGCTGTCTCTGGAGGCGCGGCGCGTCCAGCAGCTCGAATCGGATGCGCAGCACCTGCTGGCGCAGATGAAATCGGGCAGCTTCGCGACCGATCCGAGCACCCTGCCGGTGCAGCAGCAGGAGCGCTCCGATGCGCCGAAGGACAGCGATCTGCCCGACCGTACTCTGGAGATCGCCCGCCTGGAGGCGCAGATCGCCAAGGAGTGGGAAGCCTACCAGAAGCTGCCCAAGCGCAAGTTCATCGGCGCGCGCACCCAGGGCGTGGTGTATGCCGAATACGTGGACGAATGGCGCCAGAAGATCGAGCGGGTGGGGACCGCTAACTTCCCCGACGAGGCGCGCCGCCAGGGTACTTTCGGCAACGTGCTGGTCACGGTGGCGATCCGCGCCGACGGCAGCGTCGAGAAGATCGAGATCGACCGCTCTTCCGGCTCGCGCGTGCTGGACCAGGCGGTTACCCGTATCGTGCAGCTCTCCGGGCCGTTCAAGCCCTTCCCGGCCGCGGTGAAGCGCGAGACCGACGTCCTGCACATCACCCGCAACTGGGCTTTCACTCGCAGCGACCTGCTGCTCAGCGTGCAGTGACCGACCGCTACGCGGTGGTGGGCAACCCGGTCGCCCACAGCAAGTCGCCGCCGATCCACACGCAATTCGCTCGGCAGACCGGGCAGGACATCGAGTACGGGCGCATCCTTGCGCCACTGGATGGATTTCGCGCGACGGTCGATGAGTTCCGCCGGGCCGGCGGCAAGGGCCTGAACGTGACCGTTCCGTTCAAGCTCGAAGCGTTCGCGCTCGCCACGCGGCGCAGCCAGCGCGCGCTCGACGCCGAGGCGGTCAACGTGCTCAAGTTCCTCGGCGACGACATCGAAGGGCACAACACCGACGGCGTCGGCCTGGTGCACGACATCGAGATCAACCTGGGCGTTCGCGTCGCGGGCACGCGCGTGCTGCTGATGGGGGCGGGCGGTGCGTGCCAGGGCACGCTTGGGCCGCTGCTCGAGACCCGACCGGCATTGCTGGTCATCGCCAACCGCACGGTAGACAAGGCGCAGCGGCTGGCGCAGCGCTTTGCCGGCAGCGCGCGCTCGGTAGGCGCCGCGATCGAGGCTTCGGGTTACGCATCGCTGGCGGGCCGCAGCTTCGACCTGGTGATCAACGCCACCTCCGCGAGCCTGTCGGACACTGTGCCGAAGCTGCCCGATGGCGTGTTCGCGCCGGGTTCACTTGCGTACGACATGATGTACGGCAAAGGGCTCACGCCCTTCCTAGCGGTAGCCCGGAGCCAGGGCGCAGCCCGCCTCGCCGATGGCATCGGCATGCTGGTGGAGCAGGCCGCAGAATCCTTCCTGATCTGGCGCGGCGTCAGGCCGCTCACCGAAGCGGTCATCGCGCAACTGAAGTCCGGGCAATGAAGCGCGTGTGGCGCTGGAGCGCGCGGCTCCTGCTGGCCCTGCTGGGCCTAGTTCTGCTGTACCAGCTGTGGATCTTCCTGCACATCGTGTGGTGGCAGTGGTACAACCCCTCCTCGAGCGCCTTCATGGAAGCCCGGCTGGAACGGCTGCACGAGAAGAACCCCAAGGCCAAGCTGCGACACCAGTGGGTACCGTACGACAGGATCTCGCTCAATCTCAAGCGCGCGCTGGTGGCCGCGGAGGATGCCAACTTCATGGAGCACGAAGGCTTCGACTGGGATGCGATCCAGAAGGCCTATGCCAAGAACCAGCAGAAGGGCAAAGTGGTTGCGGGAGGCTCCACCATCAGCCAGCAGCTGGCCAAGAACCTGTTCCTGTCCAGCCGGCGGTCCCCGGGACGCAAGCTGCAGGAGGCGGTAATCACGGTGATGCTGGAAGCGGTGCTCGACAAGCGCCGCATCTTCGAGATCTACTTGAACATCATCGAATGGGGCGACGGCGTGTTCGGCTGCGAGGCCGCCGCACGCCACTACTTCGGCACCAGCGCGGCGATGCTCGACGCCTGGGAGGCGGCACGGCTGGCCGCGATGGTGCCTAACCCGCGCTACTACGATCGCAACCGCAACACCGCCTTCCTGGACAAGAAGACCAACCTCATACTCGGGCGCATGCCGTCGGCGGAGGTGCCATAGCCGCCCGGCGCGAGGCGCGGGGAGCGAGAGGGGCTGGGTTGGAGAGCGGGGCTGAAGGGGGGCAGGGGTGCCGGAGCTGCCGGACATCGTCGTGTACGTGGAGGCGCTGGAGCAGCGGATCGTCGGCGCGCGGCTGGACAAAGTGCGGCTGCTCAGCCCGTTCCTGCTGCGCAGCGTCGTTCCGCCTATCGCCGAGGCCGAGGGCCGGGAGGTCCGGAGCGTGCGCAGGCTCGGCAAGCGCCTGGTGCTCGGGCTAGATAGCGGCTTGTTCCTGGTGCTCCACCTGATGATCGCGGGGCGCCTGCGCTGGCTGGGTCCGAAGCAGAAGCCTCCCGGCCGGATTGCGCTCGCGCTGTTCGAATTCTCCAGCGGGACGCTGGCGCTGACCGAGGCCGGCACCAAGCGGCGGGCGTCGCTGCACCTGGTGCAGGGTGAAGACGCACTGGGCCAATTCGACATGGGCGGGCTGGAAGTGCTGCAGGCCGATCTGCTGAGCTTCGCTGTGCGGTTGAAGTCTGAAAACCACACGTTGAAGCGCGCGCTCACCGATCCGCACCTGTTCAGCGGCATCGGCAACGCCTACTCCGACGAAATCCTGCACCGTGCCCGGCTTTCGCCGATCGCGATGACCCGGTCGCTCGGCGACGAAGAGGTGCAGCGGCTCCATGCCGCGACGCAGGCAGTGCTGATCGAGTGGACCGCGCGCCTGCGCGAGCAGGCCGCAGCCGGGTTTCCGGAGAACGTCACCGCGTTCCGGCCGGAGATGGCAGTGCACGGCCGGCACGGCCAGCCTTGCCCGGTATGCGGCGCACCGGTGCAGCGCATCGTGTACGCCGAGAACGAGACCAACTACTGCGCCCGCTGCCAGACCGGGGGCAAGGTGCTGGCGGACCGGGCGCTGTCGCGGCTGCTCCACAAGAGCTGGCCGCGGAGCATCGACGAGCTGGGCTGAGAGAGCCGTCCAGCGCGCCTGCTCGACTCAGGCCGCCCGCAACTCGGCGTCCACCGCGCGCAGCGCGAAGCCGAGCTGAGCGGCCGCCAGCTCGGCCCGCACACCACGCAGTGCGCCCATCCGCGCTTCGCTTGGGCCGTGTTGGCGCAGAGCAGCCAGCGCGCGCGCGCGTGCCGCCATCAGGCCAGCCCAGGGCAGCGGCTCGTGCCGCACGTAGTCCTCCAGCGCCTGGGCGTAGCGGGCCAGATCCGCGCCTTGGTCCGCTTCCAGCACTGCCTCCATTGCGTCCCGGTAGAACCAGAGATGGCAGTGCGATGCGCATGGCTGGCGCAGCAGCGCCTCGCCTTCCCGTAGCGCGGCGTTGCGCTCGTCCGCGCTGCGCGCAAGTCGCGCGAACGCGCCGAAGATCGGCGCGCCAAGAAAGCCCATGCCGGTCTGGCGGGCGAGGTTCAACGCCTCATCGAGTTCCACCCGCGCCGCGCACGGATCCCCCTGCTCCAGCCGGATCATCGCGCGCACGTACCGTACCGCCGATGCGAAGCGGCGCGCTCCCGCCGGCTCGGCGAGCAGCAGGCAGCGCTGACATGCCTCTTCGGCCTCTGCGAAGCGGCCGGCGTCGAACAGGTAGCAGGCGAGCGATTCGCGCGCAAAGATCTCGCCCTGCACCAGTCCTACCTTGCGCGCTTTCTCGGCCGCGGCGTAGCCTTCAGCGATGCTGCGCTCCAGCTGGTTGGCATACCAGAGGCAGTGACCGATCATGCAGCGATTGGGGACCTCGATCCGTACCCAGCCCTGGCGCTCGCAGATCTCGACGCAACGGCGAAAGTAGTCGAGCGCGGTGAGGATCCTTCCTTGCAGGTAGCGCGCATCGCCCAGGCCGCTGAGCGCCTGCGCCTCGCACTCCAGGTTTCCGCAACGCTGCGCCAGCGTGAGCGCTGCGCCGTGCTGCTCCTCGCATGCTGCGACGTCGCCGTTCGCGAAGTACAGGTTCCCGCGCAGGTGGTGGATGCGGGAGCTCTCCAGATCTAGTCCGAGCCGCTCGGACAGAGCTTGGGCGTCGTCCAGCGCGGTCATCGCCTCGTCGATGTCTCCCGTCACGCGATTGCCGGCGGCAATACCCAGCCAGGCTCGGCAACGCTCCGCATCGGAGGGGGCCGCCTCCAGCGCCGCGCGAAACGCGGTGATGGACTCCTGCGAGCGACCGGCATCCCGCAGCAAATCCCCATGCAGCAGCGACAGCGCGCAACGCAGGCTCCCCGCCACTGCCAGCTCAAGGCCGCGCTGCGTCAGGCTCAGCGCGGATTCCTGATGCAGGCGCGCGGCTTCCGCCGAGGCGGCGACAAGGTACGCCGCTGCGGCAGCGGGATCCTCGGCACGATCCAGATGCGTCGCGCGCAGGACCTCGTCGCCGTCTCCCAGCCAGTCGGCGGCGACGCGATGCAGTTCGCGCCGGCGGCCCTTCAGGATCGACGAATAGACGCCTTCCTGGATCAGCGCATGCGCAAAGGCGTACTCGCCGCGGTCCGGTCGCACCAGGTCGGCGGCGACCAGGGTGCCGCAGGTGTAGTCGGGCAAGCCGGCGACCCGGCACAGCGCCGGCAAGGTGAAGCGCTTGCCGAGGACCGCGGCCACCTGGAGGGCGAGCTTGTCTCGTGGTGGCAGGCGATCCATCCGGGCCAGGACCAAGCTCTGGATCGTCGGCGGCACTTCCGCCTGTTCCTGCTCGCGCGCGGAACGCAGCAGTTGCTCGAGGAACAGCGGGTTGCCTTCGGCGCGCTGGATGCACTCCTCCGCGAAGCGGTTCGAGGCTTCGATCAGCTCGGCGGCGAGCAGCCGTGCCTCATCATCCGGCAGGGGCCCGACGTCGATCGTCAGCAGCGGCGCCCCGCGCACCGCCGCGCGCCAGCCGGTGTCGATCGGATCGCCCTCGATGCGGGAGGTCATGACGAGCATGAGAGGACGCCCGCGCACCGCACGCGCCAGGCCGGCCAGGTAGCGCAGCAGCAGCTTGGGCGCCCAATGCACGTCCTCGACCACGACCAGCCGGGGTTGTTGCGCCGCTGCGCGGCTGAGCAAGGCGCCGAGCGCGGCGCCGGCGCGCTCGGCGCGTGCGGCGCCGTCCATCGCATCCAGCAGCGCCTTGAGCTGCGGCGGTTGGTCAAGGTCGAGCAGCTCGTTGAAGTACATCCGGTCGTCCGCATCGAGCATGCCCGCCGCCGCTGCGTCGGCCATTGCCCCCTCGATATCCTGCGAGCGAGCCTCGCCCGCGATCTGCAGCACGTCGCGCAGGATCACCGCGATCGCATCGTGGCCGCGCGCTACGCCGAAGTCCAGGACGTGCCCCGTATGGCACAGGTAGCGACGCTGCGCCGCGCGCCGGCGCAACTCCTCCACCAGGCGCGACTTGCCGATTCCCGGCTCGCCCCGCACCTGCACCACCACGCCGGACCCTGTCGTCAGCGCGGCATCGAGCAGCCCTTCCAGCTGGCGCAGCTCCGCATCGCGCCCGACGAACGGCAGCAACTGTGCGCGCTGGGGATGGATGCTGCGCACGCGCCACAGATGCACCGGCTTGACCATCCCCTTGATCGGCCGCTGCCCCACGCTGTGCGCGTCGAGCACATGGGACAGGGCTCGAACCAGGCGATCGGTCACCAGGGTCTCCGTCGCGCCGGCCAGCGAGGCCAGTCGCGCCGCCAGGTTGACCGTCTCGCCGGTCACCGCGTACTTCGGGTTGGGGCCGGCCATGATGACGGCGGCCACTACCTCGCCGGTGGAGATGCCGATATGCAGTCGCAACGGCTGGCCGTTGCGCTCGGTGATGTCCGCCGCGCGCGCGTGCATGTCCTGCGCGGCGCGCACCGCCCGCTCGGCGTCGTTGCCGTGTGCCACCGGTGCCCCGAACACCGCCATTAACCCGTCGCCGGCGTGGTCGATGATCTGCCCTCCATAGTCGCTGACGATGCGATCCATCGCGCCATAGAAGCGGGCGAGCAGGGCCTGCACCTCCTCGGGATCGTTGCGCTCGCATAGCGCGGCATACCCGGAGATGTCGGCGAATACCACGGCCGCCTGCCGGCGGTCGCCGGTGCTCGGTTCGAGCGACGCGGGCGGCGCGCCAGGCGCGCCGGCGGGTGCGGGGGGAGCAGAGTCCGCCGCGGCCGCATGGCCGCACTCCGGACAGAACCTGGCGCCGGGGGGCAGGTTGCTGCCGCACTCCGCGCACGTGCGTGCGACGGCATGTCCGCACTGCGGACAGAATTTCGCGCGGGCCGGAATTTCGGAATGGCACTGTGCACAGAGCACTTGGACGTCGCGCCTTTGCCGTTGTTGGGCGACTGAGCGTAGCGCCGTGCCGCTCGCGCCGTCAAGGAACGCCCTTGCTAGCCCGCCACGCTGCAAACTGCGGGCCGCCTTCGATCGCGCCCTCCCCGCTGCGTCGGCGCGCACGCCCGATACAATGCCGGCCACTCGCAGCCGACCCGCTCCCATCGAAGATGTCCCTGACTCGCCGACTTCGCCAACAGGGCCGCAGCGCGCGCCGACGCGGGCAGGTTCTGCTCCACACGCTCGGACCTGGCCTGATCGCCGGCGCGGCCGACGACGACCCGAGTGGCATCGCGACCTATTCCCAGGCGGGTGCCCGGTTCGGCCTGGCGATGCTGTGGACGACGGTGCTGACCTTCCCGCTGATGGTCGGCATTCAGATGGTCAGCGCCCGGATCGGGCGCGTCAGCGGCGTCGGTGTGGCCGCCAACTTGCGCGCGCATTACCCGCCCGCACTGGCGATCGCGATCGCCTGCCTGCTGCTGGTGGCGAACGTGATCGATCTCGGCGCCGACCTCGCCGCGATGGCGGCGGCGGTGCAGCTGGTCGCGGGTGGCAGCTACCACTTGTATGTGGTCGGCTTCGCCGCCTTCTCGCTGGCGCTCCAGGTGTTCGTGCCGTTTCCGCGCTATGCGCCGATCCTCAAACTGCTGACGCTGTCCCTGCTGGCGGACGCGGCGACCGTGTTCTTCGTCCAGGTCGACTGGTGCCAGGTGATCGCGAGCAGCCTGACCCCGAAGCTCGCCTGGGACCCGCGCTACATCGGCATGCTGGTCGCGGTGCTGGGTACGACGATCAGCCCGTACCTGTTCTTCTGGCAGGCCGGACAGGAGGTGGAGGAGCTGCACGCCAGCGAGCGGGGGCAGGCGCTGAAGCACGCGCCGGAAACGGCCTGGCAGCATCTGCGCCGGATCAAGATCGACACGTACCTGGGCATGGGGTTCTCCAACCTGGTGGCGCTGTTCATCATGCTCGCCACCGCAGCCGCGCTCAACGCGCACGGCGTGACCGACATTCAGACCAGCCGTGAAGCGGCGCAAGCGCTGCGCCCCGTGGCCGGGGAATGGGCGTTCCTGCTCTTCACACTGGGCATCGTCGGCACTGGCCTGCTCGCGGTTCCCGTGCTCGCGGGTTCGGCGGCCTACGCCGTCGCCGAAGCGCTCGGCTGGCGCGGCAGCCTGGCGGTGGAACTGCGGGCGGCAAAGGGCTTCTACGGCATCATCGCCGCGGCGATGCTGGTGGGCGTGGTACTGGACTTCAACGATGTCGATCCGATCCGAGAGCTGTACTGGAGCGCGGTGATCAATGGGGTGATCGCGGTGCCGATCATGGCGGTGATGATGCTGCTCGGGCAGCGCGCCGACGTGATGGGGCCGTTTGTCGTCACGCGGCGCCTGCGCGTGCTCGGATGCTGGCGACCGGCGTGATGGCGGCCGCGGTCGTCGCCATGTTCGCGATACCCGGCTGAGGCGCCGATCAGGCGGGCGCGCGTTTCAGGCGCCGGTCGGCCACAGCGTCGAATTGTCGCGGATGCGGTGCACCTGTTCCACCGGCAGCACCCAGATCAGCCCATCGCCGACCTGTCCGGTGCGGCATGCACCGCTCATCGCGGCGACAATGGGTTGCACGAGCTCGTCCGGCGCCAGCACCGTCACCACCACCTTCTCGGTGAAGTCGGTCAGCTCCTCCCGGATGGTCCGGTGATCGACGCTGGCTGGGGCGGTGAAGCCTTCGGCCTTGTGGACCGTGACCCCGGGGAAGCCGGGCAACTCGCGCAGCACCTGGCGCATGCGCGCTAGCTTCGACCTGCGGACGATGGCGCGGATTTCTTTCATTGGGCGAGCTCCGGCTTCAGGCTTCGATGGTCTTCTCGTCGAAGTACCGGTACAGCGCTGGCAGCACTACCAGCGTCAGCAGCGTCGAGGTCACGAGCCCGCCGATTACCACTACCGCCAGGGGGCGTTGGACTTCCGAGCCCGGGCCAGTCGCGAACAGGAACGGGATCAGGCCCAGCATCGCCACGGTGGCGGTCATCATCACCGGACGAAAGCGCTGCTTGCAACCCTCGACGATCGCTTCGCGCGTGGGCATGCCCTCTTCGCGCAGACCCTTGATGTAGCTCACCAGCACTACACCGTTGAGCACCGCGATGCCCCACAGCGAGATGAAGCCCACCGATGCCGGCACCGACACGTACTCGCCGCTGAGGAACAGGCCGACCACCCCGCCAATCGAGGCAAACGGCAGCACCAGGATGATCAACGAGGCGAGCTTGAGTGAATTGAACATGACGAACAGCAGGAAGAAGATCGCCCCGATGGTGATTGGCACAATCACCATCAGCCGCGCGGCGGCGCGCTGCATGTTCTCGAACTGGCCGCCCCACGCCAGGTAGTAGCCTTCGGGCAGTTTGACCTCCTGGCCGATGCGCTGTTGGGCTTCCTCCACGTAGCCGCCGATGTCCCGCCCGCCGATGTTGGTGCCCACCACGATGCGGCGCTTGGCGCCTTCGCGGCTTATCTGCGTGGGCCCATCGATCAGTCGGACCTTAGCGATGCTCGACAGCGGCACCAGTTCGCCGCCCGGTGCGCTAAGCAGCGTGTCCTCGATGACGTCGACCTTGCCGCGGAACTGTTCGGGGTAGCGCACGATCGCCTGGAAGCGCCGCTCGCCCTCGAAGATGTCGGTGGCCACGCGCCCGCCGATCGCGGTTTCGATCACGTCGTGGACGTCGGCCACGTTCAGGCCGCGGCGGGCGATCGCCTGCCGGTCGATGTCGATGGTGAGATATTGCTGGCCGGTGATGCGCTCCACCCGCAGGTCGCGCGTGCCCTGGATGCTGGTGAGCACGCGCGCGATGTCGTCTGCCGTCTCGCGCAGCTTGTCCAGGTCGTCGCCGAATACCTTGATCGCGAGCTGCGAGCGCACGCCGGTGACCATCTCGTCTACCCGCTGGGCGATCGGCTGGCTCATCAGCAGGTTGATGCCCGGGATGTCCTTGAGCTTGTCGCGGATCGCATCCTCGAACGTCGCCTGGCTCCAGCCCTCGGGCCATTGGTCGCGCGGCTTGAGCGTGATCACCGGGTCGGAGTCGTTCTGCGCCTGCGGGTCGGCCGGGCTCTCGCCCCGGCCGACCTTGGCGACCGCCATCTGGATGCCCGGGATCTGCATGACCCGCTTCATCGCCTCGAACTCGATGCGCAGCGCCTCGTCCAGCGACATGTTGGGCGGGCGCGAGATGCCCGGCGTGATCGAGTTCTCCTGCAAAGTCGGGATGAAGGACTTGCCCAGGAACGGGAACAGGGCGAACGACACCACCAGGAGCGCCGCGGCCGTGAGCACCGTCTTCTTCTCGTTGCCCAGCGCTAGGTATAGCAGCTTGAGGTAGCGCTGCTTCAGGAAGGCGATCGGGCGGGTATCCTGTTCGCTGCCGCCCTTGAGGAAATAGGAGCACAGCACCGGGGTGAGGGTGAGCGCCAGAACCAGCGACGCGGTGAGCGCAATCGCGATGGTATAGGCGAGCGGGGCGAACATCTTGCCTTCCATGCCCTCCAGCGTCATGAGCGGCAGGAACACCAGGACGATCATCCCCACGCCGTAAATCACCGGCTTGCCCACCTGCACGGCGGCGTCCAGGATGATCCGAGCCTTCGATTCGACATGCCCGTGGGAGAGCCTGGCGAAGCAGTTCTCCACTACTACCACGGCACCGTCCACGATCAGGCCGATGGCGATCGCCAGCCCGCCGAGCGACATCAGGTTGGCCGATATGCCGAACCGGTTCATCGCCATGAGGGTGACCAGCGGCGCCAGGCACAGTGTGGCCACTACGATCAGACTGGAGCGGATGTCGCCCAGGAACACGAACAGCACGATGACCACCAGCACGACGCCTTCTATCAGCACCTTGGTGACCGTCCACAGGGCCGAGTCCACCAGCTGCGAGCGGTCGTAGAACGGCACGATCTGCAGGCCGCCGGGCAGGATCTGCTGGCGGTTGATCTGCGCGACGCGCTCCTTAACCCGGCCAACCACCTGCTTGGCGTTGCCCCCGCGCAGCATCATGACGATACCGGCCACCTGCTCCGACTCGCCGTTCTTGATGATCGCCCCCACTCGCACGGCGCTGCCGATCTTCACTTCCGCCACGTCGCGGATGTAGACCGGCATGCCACCCTCTTCCTTGAGCACGATGCTGCGTATGTCGTCGAGCGTGCGCACCAGCCCCACGCCGCGGATCAGGTACTGCTCCGCGTAGCTGGGCAGAATCCCGCCGCCGGCGTTGGCGTTGTTGCGCGCCAGCGCCTCGTATACCTGCTGCAGGCTGATGTGGTAGTGGCGGATGCGGTCGGGGTTGACCAGCACCTGGTACTGACGCTCGTAGCCGCCCTGGGAGTTGATCTCGGCCACGCCGAGGATCGAGCGCAGCATCGGGCGCACTACCCAGTCCTGTACCACCCGCCGCTGCATCAGATCGTCTTCGCTGAGCTTGCGGCCCTTGTCCGCGGGATGCTCGAGGGTGTACTGGTAGACCTCACCCAGCCCGGTGGACACGGGGCCGAGCACCGGCGCCACGCCCTGCGGCATGCGGCTGCCCAC
>Ga0335070_10007144_pt1 | contig 13106 bp, 10 predicted proteins | sample Lox_Sample_13_FD_206722 | JGI IMG/M metagenome (GOLD analysis project Ga0335070, IMG submission 206722) | Soil microbial communities from Loxahatchee National Wildlife Refuge, Florida, United States - Lox_Sample_1.3 | ecosystem: Environmental > Terrestrial > Soil > Wetlands | place: USA...
TGGCCTGGACAGGCTCGAATTTGAAAGCCACCGCCCAGCGGGGGGATCGAGTCTTCAAGCCCAAAGTGACCTGGTCGGCCAGTGAGTTCACTTTCACTACGGCGCCATCGATTTCGTGTGGTAGCCGCTCTCTGATCTTCTCAAGTTCCCGGTAATGGTTTAATGCCTCGTTGATGCCGCTGCATAAACGGGTGTGCGAGAGATTTGCAGGTAGTCCAAGAGCGTGCAAGCCTTCGAGCAGTTTCATTTGAGTGTCCGGCATGGGTCCTTCCACACGACCGACTCCATGAGCAAGAAACTTCAGAGGCCTTTTCGCTGTGATCTTGGGATCCAACTGGCGCAGCGAACCGGCCGCTGCATTGCGAGGGTTGGCAAACGCCGACAACCCGGCTTCATCGCGGCTGCGGTTGAACTCGTCAAACTCTGCTCGGTCCATAAATATCTCGCCCCGCACATCTATCAGCGACGCTGCTGCGAAGCATCCTTCTGATTTCACTTTCAAGGGGATTGCTTTGATCGTGCGCACATTTGCGGTCACGTCTTCCCCCGTGTAACCATCCCCGCGAGTAGAGCCTGATATTAGGACACCATTTTCATATACCAGCTCAAGAGCAACGCCATCCAGCTTAGGTTCGACGACGTAATCGACACGGTTGCCGTTACCGATGGTTCTTTTCACGCGTGCGTCGAATTCCATGAGTTCCGATTCCTCGAACACGTTGGAAAGCGACAGCATCGGAATAGCATGGGGCAGTTCCCCGAATTTTTCCAGCGGCTGCCCCCCCACGCGCTGCGTAGGTGAATCAGCTGTAACCAGTTCCGGATACTTTTCTTCGAGCTTCTGTAGCTTTCTGAACAGCGAGTCGTACTCCGCATCGGATATCTCCGGACTATCCAGCACGTAATACAAGTGATCGTGCCTGCGGATCTCCTCCCGCAGTCGGTTCGCGTCGTCGAATATCTGATCAGGAATCTTGCTGTCCGGCATGGTACTTATGCGTGCTCACGACAGGATGGAATTTCCTCACCAATTATGAAATTTGAGCCGCTGTTTGGCAAGAAACATGTGTGATTCTAAAGCAATTTTCGAGGAAAGGGTCCGATTGGCCGGGTGATGGGATGCGGAAACAAGGCTATAATACCACTTCGCATTCAAAATCCCCCCATTCCCCCCTTTAATAAAGGGGGGTTAGAGGGGATTTGCTTATAGACTTGAACGCGAATTGATATAAATTGTCAATGACATCAATCGGATGCAATTATTACCACCGGCAAATCCGACAGAACTTTTGAGGACTACTATAATTGTCGCGCAACACGTTCACGTCGCTGAAGATTAAGAAATTACTTCTTGGGCCATTTTCCGGAGAATGTGGCCCGCACCTCTTTTCCTTTTTCATCTTTGAACAGGGCCGTTCCGGCGGTGACTTCGATGGGAAAGGAGAAATCGCCGACGCTATCCCACCACTTCTGGACCAGTGCGGGCGCAGTGGTCTTCATTTCCTGCAACCGAGGCACGTTCGATGCCCCGACTGTGAGACTGCCGAGGGTGGGCAACGTCTCATTGGTTACCACAACCCTCAATTGATTGGTCTTGCCGCCGGGTATCCACTGATTCTCGTAAACCATCGCAGTGTTGACATCGAACCCTTCAAAGGCGGTCGTGAAACTCAGATCTTCAAGCATCACAGGAGCTTTGTTCGGGTTCTTGATATCCAGAACGTAAGCCATATTCAAGATTGCGCCGTTAGCCAGTTCCTTTCCCGGCTCTTTTTCGTCCTTGTATCCGACTCTGGGCTTGACGAAGAAGGGCTGAATGCTGGCCACTTCTACCTTTTCCAGGGTAATGATCGGTTTTTCAAGGGCCAAAGCCGGCACCATAGTGAATCCCAGCACTGCCACAAAAGCTACGACTATGGTTAACGTGTTCTTCATGATCCCTTCCTTCCATCAAAAACTTGTTAGGTTATCCAGCGCTTACGTCTCTTGTAGTGCTTGACGTCTCTGAAGCTCTTTCGTCCGCCCACGTCCGTAAGGCCGAGATAGAAATCACGTATGTCAGGGTTTTCTTTAAGTTTATCAGACGAATCGTCCATCACTATGCGTCCGTTCTCCATCACGTAAGCATGAGGAGCCACGGTCAAGGCCAGTTTCACGTTCTGTTCCACGAGAAGAATAGGAATTTTCTCGTCCCTATTGAGGCGCTGAATGATGTCGAAGATTTCTTTAATGAGTAGCGGAGCCAAGCCCATCGAGGGTTCATCTAGAAGCATCAATTTTGGTTGGGCCATCATGGCCCTTCCGATGACGCACATCTGTTGCTCTCCCCCGCTAACGAATCCGGCAATGACGTTGCGCCGCTCCCGAAGCCTAGGAAAATACTGATAAACCATTTGCAGGCGCTCTTTGATCCCTGTTGGCCGCAGGTGGCCTCCCACGATGAGGTTTTCCTCCACGGTGAGATGTTCGAACACGCGTCTCCCCTCAATTATCTGTATGATGCCTCTATTGGAGATTTGCTCTGCCGACAGCCTGTGAATTCGTTCACCCATGAACTCTATGCTGCCGTCAGTCACCTCACCATCCTCATGATTAAGCAGACCTGATATGGCCTTGAGGGTCGTACTTTTTCCCGCTCCGTTGGCTCCCAGGAGAGCAACAATTCCCCCTGCCGGGACCGCAATGGACACGCCTTTGAGAACCAGGATTACTTCGTGATACCTGACCTCGATATTGTTGATCTGCAAAATATTGCCGTTTTCAGCCACAACTGTCTCCCTGTCCGCTTTGAACATCTCTGAAAGCTGATCCGGTTCGTGGACAAATCATACCAACCACGGCGTTCACTACCAGCCCAGCCAACTCTCCCATTTGTCCGGAAATTTCTCCTTCATATTGATCTGGTGGAAAAACACGATCTTGCCGTCCTTTATCGTATAGAGAACAGAAACGGGGCTTGGCCTGTGGTCCTTGTCCGTGATCGTGGTGCCCGGTCGTCCTAGGGCGTTGGGGGTATTGAACGGATACCAGTCCTTGAAGGATTCAAGCGCAGCCTTGATCGCGGGCCCGTCGAGCTTTCCCTTTTTGTCCGCGATACCCAGCGCGGCCGCAGCCATGGATACCTTCAGCCAACCCTGAACAGTTCGAATGTCCCTCTTCTCGATGGGCACTTCGGGATTCACCTTCTTGCAGTATTCCATCACCTTATCCATATACGGCACATCCATGCCCAGAAACGCGCAGGAAGCCGCGCCGATCGCTCCTTCGCCTGCTTTTTCCGTCATTTTCAAGAGATTCTGGTCAAAACCCCAGTTGTTGATGATATGGTCCACGCCCAATTGCAAGCTGTACGCGTCTTTTATTGTCGTTGCGACGGACATGGTCGTGTTTCCATGCCACATTACAGTCGCATTTTCATCCTTGGCCGCCAAAACCTGGCTCTTGGCGTCCAGCGCAGTTAAGGGGACGTCCATGTCCTTTCCTACTTCTATTCCCAGTAACTTAGCCTGGTCCTTGATGGCCTTGATGGGTGCGCTGGAATACGGAGAAGCAAACATGTAAGAACAGACAAGCTTAGGCTTCTGACCGGATTCTCTGGCTTTCTTCCACTTGTCGCTCTTCTTCCAGACCTCTTCGAACCATACCGTCAGCGCTGCTCGGGCGTTTGTGGAATAGTCCGTGCTGTAAATGAAATTATAAGGGGTCTTGGCGGGATCGCACAAATGACCGGACAAGGAATCCGAGATTGTCACCATCTTGTCCTTATTGACTGTGGGAGACAGGGCTTCGGTGTCGCCGGTGCCCCATTGCAGAAGCATGGCGATCTTGTCGTAATCTCTGAACCGCTTGTAAATGGTTATAGCTTCAGGGACCCTGTATCCGTAGTCATAAAGGAGAAGCTTGATTTTCTTGCCGTTGATGCCGCCGGTGTCATTGATGTACGTCACGCATTCTCTGACGCCCAATGCAGCGTCCTTGCCGACATCGGAAGTGGCTCCGGTCAAATCGTTGATCGAGCCGACCTTAATTTCCTCGGCTGCGAAGGCCATTGAGCAGAGCAAGATACCGGCCGCGACCAACAACAGGCTTCTACTAATCCTCATGCTGCACCTCCCTCTTTTAGGTAGTTGGCGGAAGCAACTTGAAGCAGGGTCCGTAGACCGTCGCCCCACATCACCCCCGTTTTAGACATGGAGAATCTTCACTTACCCGTGTAAGAGAAGGGCCAAAGGTTAAAATAGTTCTTTAATTGCCAATACCTGTAAGCTAAACCATTGGGCTCGTATATGAGGAAGAAGATGATCGCCAGGCCGAACGCCGATTCCTTAAAAAAGATGATCTTGGTGGTTACCCATCCGAGGCTCGGATAGGAGACCATAACGATGTCGCTAACTCCGAGCACCATTAATTCAAGGGCTTTGAACACGAGAACCACGAAGGCTGAACCGAAAACGAGCCCTTGGATACTTCCCACGCCACCTATAAGAATGATGCCCACCCAGAGCAGAGAGTAGAACCATTCGTAATGCTCGGGGCTGACGAAGAAAAGGGTGCTGATGTAGAACGACCCGGCAATACCGGCAAAGAAACCCGCGACAAAAAAGGCCAGTAATTTGTATACGACAATATTCACTCCCATGGTCTCAGCCGCGATGTCATTGTCCCGGATAGCCACCCAGGCCCGTCCAAGCTTTGATCGAAGCATGTTGCCCATAGCCAGAAGACACAATGCCACCAAAACCATTGAGAAATAATAAATCTCCAGGTCCGACTCGATTGCCCACGGCCCGATCTGAATAGTTCCCGTTGGTAGGGAAAAGGACTGGCCTCGCCCCCCAATCTGGCTAACATACTGGGTAATGATTAGGGGTACCGTAATCCATTGAGCCGCCATCGTGGTCATGATGAGATAGAAACCCTTCACTCTGGCTGACGGCAGTCCAAACAGAACCGACCAAAGACCCGCCAAAATGCCGGCGCATATCATGCTGAGAGGATAGGCTACGCCCGCGTCCACAAAAGATTGCGGCCAAGGCACAAACAGGACCATGTATGCGCTGGTGTAAGCCCCGACCGCGACGAAAGCGGCGTGCCCCAAAGTTATCTGACCACAGTAACCGATGAGGAGCTGAACGCCCAGGGCCGCCAGGATGTAGTAATTAATCGTGTAAACAATACTCAACCACTGTGGATCGACTAGAAAAGGAAAGGCGATGATCAGTATCACCAACAGTATCATCTTTCCCTTGATGAAAGGGGTACGCCACCACTTTTGGTCCTTGGCGTACGATTCGAAATATGTACCGCACGGGAGATAACTCATCGGCTAGACCCTTTCTATTCTTTCCCATCCCCAGAGGCCGTAGGGTTTGAACAACAAGAAAACCACCATGAAAATGAAAGGAGCGACCTCTTTAATCCCGCCGGGGAAGAACCTATCCAAGTAACCTCCCGCGAGGTTCTGTAAAATGCCGATGGTTATGCCGCCCACGATTGCCCCTGGGACCGAGTTGAGTCCGCCGAAAACCACGACAGGGAGGACGAGTAGGCCCAGCAAACTGACCGAATAGTTGAGCCCGTTGATGTTCCCTAATAGGGTGCCACCGACGCCCGCGGCCATGAAAGCTATTCCCCAGGCAAGGGCATAAACGAACTTGGCGCTCACGCCGAGCGAGAGCGCTGCCATCTCGTCGTCGGCGCAAGCCTGCATGGACAATCCCCAGCGGGTGTATTTGAAAAAGGCCACAAATGCCACCATCAGAATCAGAGAAGCTATGAAACTCCATAAATAAACCTGGCCGATAGCTATGCCCCCAATTACTATAGGATCGATAGAGAAGATTCGTGGCAGAAAGACCTGCGTATCGGTGTCCCAGATGATGAAGACCATGCCTTTAAAGAAAAAAGACAGACCGACGGTGACCATGATGACGGCCAAAATCGGTTCCCCTATCATCTTTCTAAGGAAAATTCGCTCAGTCAGGAGGCCGAGTATCATCCCTATAATCAGAGTGCAGACCAGTGCTACCAAAAATGCAGAGTTGACCGGCATGAATGTGACGAATCTCTCGTACAGTCCCAGGCAAACATAGCCCCCGATCATGGTCAGCGAGCCCATGGCAAGGTTCAAAACGCCGGAGCACTTGTAAATTAGGACCCAGCCGAGGGCCACGAGAGCGAAAATGGAGCCGAGCATTACGCCTGTTACGAAAAGTTGCATGAAGAGTTCCATCTATGTCTTAGCTCCTTCCCTGTCCACGTCCTGAAGTCTGAGGTCCGTCTTGATCTCTACAACTCTCCCGTCTTCATAAGTGATACTCGTATCCATGTGGACCGTGTCCGCCTGGGAGTACAGGCCTTCTATTATGTCTTTGTAACGGTCCTCGACAAATGCCCGCCTGATCTTGCGGGTGCGTGTCAATTCGTCGTCGTCTGCGTCGAATTCCTTGTAAAGGTTGGCAAATCTGAGAACTTGGGCAGGCTCGGGGAGAGTCCTGTTCAGCTCAGCGATGGCGTGCTCCACAAGATTGTAAACCTCGGGAATCTGGGATAATTCAGGATAGCTGGTATAATTGATCCCATTATCTTCCGCCCATTTTCCAACTGTGTTGTAGTCGATACAAACTATGGCTGTGACATAGGGCCGTTGATTCCCAACGACCAAGGCGTCCTTTACGTATGGGCTGAATTTGAGACGAGATTCAAGAAATTGAGGCGAGAATTTCCGGCCGTCATTGAGAATCATGACGTCTTTGGATCGATCAAAAACAACGAGGTGTCCGTCTTCGTCGATAAACCCGGTATCCCCCGAATAGAGCCAGCCATCTTTAAGTGTCTTTTCCGTCTCCTCCTCCATCTTGTAATAGCCGATGAAAACTGATGGGCTTTTGGAGACGATCTCATCGTTTTCCGCAATTCGGACTTCCGTCTCAGGGATAGGTGTCCCCACGGTGTCGAATTTGATGTCATCGTCGCGATGGACGACAGAAATACCCGCGATCTCCGTTTGGCCGTAGATTTGCTTGAGATTCACGCCGATCGCATGAAAGAAACGAAAATGGTCCGGCCCCATGGCAGCGCCGCCGGTGTATGCGTGACGAACCCTGCTCAGGCCCAGGTGGTCTCGAATTTTGGAATAGGAACACCAGTCGGCCAATCGATAGAGCACCTTCCAGTAGAACGGATTCGGTCTCTTCTCGAATTTCAAATCCGCTACGTGGTAACCTATCTTCATTGCCCATTCATATATTTTGCGTTTGACCCAGGTGGCATCCAGGTGCTTGACCTGGACGGACCTTGTCATCTGCTCATAAAGACGCGGGGGAGCGAACATCACGTGCGGGCCGACCTCTCTGAGATTCTGCTGCGCCGTCTCAGGCTCCTCAGGAAAGTTGATGGTGAATCCCACCTGAAGACCGCACGAGATCGACATCATCTGCTCACCGATCCAGGCAAAAGGTAAGTAAGAGACGAAATCGTCTTCGGGTGTACAAGGATCTACCCTCATCAGGTTCCGACCCATAGTAAGCATGTTGTAGTGTGTCAGGAGCGCTCCTTTAGGCAAAGCCGTGGTCCCGGAGGTGTAAAATAGGAGGCAGACATCCTGCGTTTTGCCTTGTTCGACCATTCTCTCGAAAAGGCCCGGATCTTGTTCCTCTGCTTGTTTGCCCAGCCTCATTACCTCTCTGAGGTTGACAAGCATCGGGTCGTCATAGTGGCGCAATCCTTTGGGATCATCCCAAATAATCTGCTGAAGCTTTGGACATTTGTCTCGTATTGCCAGGGCCTTATCGACCTCTTCCTGACCTTCGGCAATGTAGAACTTGGCGTCCGAATGATCGACTATGTACTGGACTTCATCCATTAGGCAGTCCTGGAATAGCCAGACACCGATTCCACCAGCGCACATGGCGGCCATTTCGGTCCAGAGGGCTTCGGGTCTGTTGTCACCGATCATGATCACTTTGTCGCCGGCTTCCAGACCCAGAGCAACCAAGCCGAGCGAAATGCTTTTCACGTTTTCGAGGTATTTCTTCCAAGTAATTGGTCGCCATATCCCGAACTCCTTTTCTCGCATCGCGACCTTTTTATCTCCATATTTCATGCACTGGCGGACCAACAGCTTGGGCAAGGTCAGATCTTCAGTGATGTCGATTTCCCGCTTATAGGGCTGCTTATCTGCGGCTGACATACAGATCCTCCACCTCGCCTAAGTAGGCCTTAATTACTTCCGGGTTTTCCTGGACCACGGTCGGCGTGCCTTCGGCGATCTTGACGCCGAAATTAAGGGTCATTACCCGGTCTGAAAGATCCATGACGACCCCCATGTCATGTTCGACCAAAATGCAGGTGACCTGCCAGCGTTCATCTTCGTTGATATCTATGATGAATCGAGCCATGTCTTCGACTTCTTCCAGATTGAGTCCGGCCAGGGGTTCGTCAAGAAGAATCACCTCCGGCTGCAAAGCCAGGGCTCTCGCCAGTTCTATTCTTTTCTGCATCCCGTACGGCAGCATGCCGGTAACTTCGTTGCGGACGGCCTCTATTTCAAGCAAGTCGATTATTTCTTCTTCGATGAATCGTCGTGCTTCGATTTCTTCATTGCGGGTTTTGCCCCAATAAACCGCGGAACTGACAATTCCGGATTTCAAATGGTTATGGCGACCAAGGCGTATATTATCGAGAACGGTCATCCCGCCGAAGAGTTCGATTTTCTGAAATGTTCGCGACAATCCCATAATCGCTCTTTTGTGAGGAGACAAATTCGTTATGTCGACACCTTTGAATAGAATTTGCCCTTTTCTCGGCCGGTAAAGCCCGCTGATGCAATTCATCATGCAGGTTTTGCCCGCTCCGTTCGGTCCGATTATGGAAAAAATTTCGCCGCGTCTAATTTCAAAGCTGACGTCGGTCAGAGCCGAAACGCCGGCAAATGACAGGAAGATATTCTTCGCTTCAAGTATGACTTCCGACATTCAAATTCCTCTTTGAGCATCACCCGATTTCATACCGGTTCCTGACGTGCTGTGGCGGGTTTTGGGTTGATTGATCCCAAGAGACGGACAAACCACTCCCTCGCAGGTCCGTTCTCAGATTTTCACTCCGCAGACGTGACCAGCCGAACCCACCAAGAGCTGCCGCCCGGTTCAAGATCTTCCCCTGAGAAGGTCCAGCTTGCTGTTTCCTTCAAAGAGGATCCTCGTTCCGGACCCCGACTCTCCCGGGGAGTTTTGTTAAGTTCTGGTACGGACCAAACCGACCGCTAAGCGCACGTATCGCCACACCTGGGCATAAGCAGAGCCCAGTCGAAACCACTTGGTCATAATCCACCGTGTAAAAGTTAAATCGGACGCTGAACCGGCAGCGAGAAAGCTATGCAATTGTCCACAGGGCGCACTGAGCGCTGCCGGATCGGCTCGAACTCGTTCCGTACGATGAGCGCCACGGAAATAGCACTCGCTATCAGCGGCCGGCGCTCGGCCCAAATAAGCTTCCGCTCATGTCTGCTGACAGCGGTCTCACTCGTTTTGCCGGAACAGCATCGTCCACGCGGAGCTAACCCCGGAGAACGGCCCCAACCGATATCTGACTACTGAAGTTCATGACCTGAACCAAGAGTTCCTGAAGGCAACCGCAATCATGAAGAAAATCGAGTTGAAAAGTCAAGCTGAAAAATGGTAGCGTTCCTAAATTAAGTCTGTTGTTCGCCAACCATAGATTTTGCTTTGACAAAAGCGCCACCAACACCCCGGCGCGGGTAGCAAAATCCAGAGGAGCGGTAAGGTAAACACTGCGGAATACCCCGAGGCGGAGGGCCATGGAAAGACAAGGCGTTCTTTTGAAACAGTTGCGTGACGGTGTAATGGTTCTGACAATAAATCGCCCCGAAGCCATGAACTGCTTCGATATGCAGCTCCTAGATATCTTCGGTAGGACGCTTTCGGAAATAGCCTTCGACAAGGAAGTCAAGGTAGTAATAATCACCGGCAGCACGGAAGGAAAGAATGCCTTCAGCACCGGTGCGGACCTGAAAGAAAGGGCAGGCATGTCCGCCGATCAGGTGCGCTTGTACATCAATACCATACGGGATCTCTTTACCGCAGTTGAGGAACTGCCTAAGCCTGTTATTGCGGCCGTAAACGGTTATGCTTTCGGAGGGGGGCTGGAGATAGCATTAGCATCGGACATAAGGATTGCTTCGACCAATGCCATCGTAGGTTTGACTGAGACCAGTTTGGCAGTGATTCCCGGAGCGGGCGGAACTCAACGACTTCCACGAATTGTCGGCTTGGCCCGAGCGAAGGAGATGGTTTTCCGCGCTCGTCGCATCACTGCTCAGGAGGGACTGGACATAGGACTGTTCCTGGAAGTGGTCGAGCCTAACAAGCTTTTGGAAAGAGCGTTCGAGATCGCTCGGGAAATTGCGGCGAACGGTCCGGTAGCTCTGGCGCAGGCAAAGTACGCGATCAACAAGGGTGTGGAGGTAAGCCTTCCGGTGGGATTGGCCATTGAGTCCAACGCTTATGCGGTAACGATCCCGACAAAGGACAGGATTGAAGGCTTAACAGCGTTCAAGGAGAAAAGAAAACCGATTTACATCGGAGAATAAATAAGAACTCGGAGGGTGCATCATATGCGGCACCATGAAATGAACTATCCGAAAAAGGTTCGCATCGGCGACATAACTGTAAGAGACGGATTTCAGCATGAAGAGATATGGATACCGACCGATGCGAAGCTTTATTATCTGGAAGAGCTTATTCTCTGCGGAATAAAAGATCTTGAAGTAACAAATTTCGGGAATCCGGTTTTGATGCCCCAATTCAAGGACTCAGACGAGTTGCTGAAGAGACTTCGGGATTCCAAGAAGCTCTCACGAGCCGGAATCAACTGGAATGACTTGACACTAACGGTAGTGACGATTCGTGAGAAGTCCGTGGATAGGGCCATTGAGGCCAAGAAAGAAGGATGGGGTCCGGACCGCATCTTGATGATGGTGTCCACTGATGAAGAACACCATTTTGCCAATTCAGGCACCACGTTGCCCGACTATTGGGAAGAATCCAAACGGTCCATCGAGAAGGCCAAAGATGTCGGAATAAAGATGTGCGGGACCGTGTCCACTATCTGGGGCTCCCCGATTTCAGGACCGACCACAATGGAAGAGGCGGTAGAATTCAGCAAGCGCTGGCTGGACATCGGGGCTGCGGATATCGAACACGCTGACCATGACGGGAGCGCACCGCCAAATCAGGTTTACAAGTATTATTCCATGGTGCTTGATGAGATGCCTGACAAGAACCTCCATATAGCGCATTTTCATGTGACGCGTGGTTGGGGTACGGCCAATTGCCTTGCCGCCCTACAGGCCGGCGTCGAGCATTTTGAGGCCACATTGGGAGGGCTGGGAGGTCAGCCCGCCAATTTCTTAGATCGGGTCCCCGTAGGCGGAACAGGAGCGTACTATTATCGGGACCCCCATGTCGTCGGCCTCCAGTCCATAGAAGACCTGGTCGTGATGATGGACGAAATGGGAATCAAAACGGGGATCGACGTCGACAGGCTGCTGGAACTCGGCAGACTAATTGAAAAGACCATCGGGCGAAGATTAAGGTCGGAAGCCATCATGAATGGACGGATCCCGAAAGAAGCCCGCTTAGAGTTCAAAAGGCAGGGATTGGAGGCATTAAAAAAGAAGCTCGGAGAAGCGCCAGGTCAGAAATTTCCGGCGGACTGGCCTCAGAAGTCGCCATACAAAGCCTAGTGAGCCATCGCAGCCGCCTTCATCCTTCGAGTTCATTAATCCAGTTCGACCGGCATCCCGCGTTCTGCGCGGGACTACCAGCCAATAGTAGGGGCCGGCGTCTCTACCGGGCCATACGGTTTTATAAATCTTTTGACGAATGCGAATTAGGCCGGAGGCGCCGGACAGAGATCGCGACGACCGCAGCGAGGGCAGGGGCCTCCCATCCATATATAGTCAAAGTAATCAACAAATCGGCTCACTTCGCGCTCCCCTTCCAGGAGGAACGCAACCTCGAAGTTTCTGTTTGTTTCAGATTTTGCCCCGATTCCAGCCCCGGTCAGATTGGGGCTGCCAACCAAAGCAACTCGTCCGTCAACTATGAAAATCTTAGCGTGCATTCGTATGCAATGAAGAAACTCAACGCCCGCGCTCAGCAGGCCCGAGCCGTCAAGTTGTTCGTATCTTCTGCGAAACGGCGCGGATGGCAGCTCGGCATGAATTATGCGTAAAGATACGTTTCGAGTAACCAGCGAAGCCATGAGGTCGACAAAAGTCATGAATCTTCCCTGATAGAGGAGTCCTGTCCCTTTAATATTGGCCGTGGCGATCCAAACAAACCGCGATGCCTTGACTAGATACGCCTGGGTGAATCCTTCGTAGATTTGTTTGTCGAGCAGCAGTTTCACGTTTGGTCCGTCTCTATCCAAGTGTGGGCGGGATGCAAGTGCGGCCCACACTGCCTAAGACTGGGACCTCTTCATATAAGACAACGGGCATGAGGTCAATAATCTGAACGGGTTAGTGAAAGGCAAACTCGATCCTTCGGTTCAGACCCCGGAACAGTTTCCGGGGAGGCAAGTTCCGACTTTTCTTACGGTTCTTACGCTGATATACTAATATGCAATTACTTTAGGGCCGTGAAATAGGATGAAAAACGATATGACAGTTAGACTTCAAAACATACTCCAGAAACATCATGACGCCATTGTCCACGAATGGAACGTCAGACTCCGTGGGGACGTGAGTCGTTATTCGTCAAGACCGTTTGAGGAACTTCACTGGACCCTGTCGGAGCTGGCCTATGGAAACTTCGATGCTATCACACGAAACGACCTGCAGAGATTGAATGCCATTATCGAGCACATCGGGACTATTCGAGAGAAGGCTGGTTTTACCCTTCCAGAGGTCCAGAATGCTTTGGAGCTTTACAGGACCATCCTGATTCCCATCTTGGAAAGAGAAGTGAGGGGAAAAGCAGCGTTTCGGGAGCTCGTTGAACGCATGAACTACTATCTCGCCTACGCGATCAACAGACTCAGCGAGTACTTCCAAGAGATACACGAGAAAGGGATCAAGGATT